>ERZ1026772.1288-NODE-1288-length-14140-cov-6.215548_pt1 | contig 14140 bp, 15 predicted proteins | sample MGYA00380124_ERZ1026772 | MGnify/ENA primary metagenome ERZ1026772 (study PRJEB33269, sample SAMEA4719760) | human gut metagenome | biome: human-associated habitat; feature: organic feature; material: feces | place: Cameroon | collected 2013-10 ...
GAAGGGGGGGAACGTAGAGGGGGTAGACCGGTACCGGCGTCAGCCGTGTGCCGGGCTCAGGGGGAGACTTCCCCCTCCCCATAAAAAAACTTAAAAGATAGAAAAAAGCGGCGATTAAGCGGCAGAGTATCGAATGATATGCAGCTTAATTGAGTTTAATTTGAATTTTACTTCGTTCGTTGGTGGGTTTATCGAATAGAGGTAATTCGATGTATTGTCCTTTGTCGGCGATGCGTTCGTAGACTTCGATGCCTTCGCGTCGGATGCTCGAAATGCTGCCGTTGTTGTTTCCGATGAGCGAACCGCGGCGCAAGACGAATCGATTGCCGGCGGGATCGACGACGAAGACTTTTGGGTCGGCGGTGCCAGTGATGACGCTGATGACCTTGTAATCGCGCGTGGGGTAGACTTGTTCGGGCAGCAAGACGTCGGCTTCGCGTTGCTCTTCCATGGCGCGGAGGCGGCGCAGGTTTTCGGCCATGATGGTGTCGGTGTAGCCGCGGAACGGGTTGCGCGGTAGCATGGTTTGCTCGGCGGCCGAGACGGGTTTCCAGTTGTCGGCCGACATTTCGAGATCGGCGCGGTTTATCGTCGATCGCTTAATAGAGACGTCGCTCGTGCGTTTGACCGTCGTGACTTCGATGCCCGAGTCGGGGGTGCAGGCCGAGAAAGCGGGCGCGCAGAGGGCGCAGAGGGCGGCGAGGGCAAGTTTGAGATGATTTGTTTTCATAATCGCGGCTCCTCTTATTTTTGTTGCGCGGCTTGGTTTGCCTTGCCCGTGTAGAGGTACGTTTCGGCAACGCAGATGACTTTGACGAGGGGTTCGGAGGCGTCGCCGCGGGCGTTTTCGCGCGTCATGCTGATATCGTTGATGTTGATGAGCTGTTCGCGGTTTCCGCCGCGTCCGCCGTCGCCCATCGACGACAAATCCCAGAAGAATTGCAAGGCGGCGTCGTAGGCTGCCGTAAATTCCATGCGGATGGGGATGCGGGAGATTTCGCCGTCTGGGATGGTGCCTTCTTGTTTGAATAGCGTCCAGTTCGTGATGCGCGAAGAACGAGCACGTTGGTTGACGCTGTCGAGAAAGTGGTTGAGTTCGTTTGCCGTCGATGGAATCTTGTCTTGTAGAATGGCGAGTCGCGCCTCTAGTCGTTCGTATTCCTTTCGATAGGCATTGTATTCCAATTCTTTAACGCGCAACTCTTCGAGTTCTTGGGCGCTACTGGCCAGCGACATACGCGAAATTTGTAGGTCGGCTTCGGCGGGTTCGTAGATGACCAAATAGCCGATGCAAATCGCTAAGATGATGATGACGACGCTGACGACGTAGAGCGCCTGAACGGGGACGCTTTGTACTTTTTTGGGTTGTTCCTTAGCCATCGTTGTGTCTCCTTAGTGGGCGGCCTGTTGTGGTTTCGAGGGGTCTGCGGCCGCCGCCTCGGGTTGCGGTTCTGTCGTGATTTGGTCGAGCAGCGCTAGGCCTTCCTTCGTATTGTAATTGAAGTTTGCCTCCATCTTGAACGAGAACGATTGGGCTTGCTCGCCCATCCCCGCTTCGCGCGAACCCTTGATTTCGACGAGTTCGACGCCGCGTAGGAGTTTGCTCGTCTTCATGCGCGTCCAGAATTCGTAGACGTCGTCCATGGCACGCGCTGTGCCGTCGATTTGGATTTCGCCTTTGCCGACTTCCTTAAACGTTCGGATGATGATGTTCTCGGGTTCCCAAGCCAAAAGCCATCCCTCTTCGCTCGCCATTTTTCGGGCGACGATGTCGCGCGGATTCGACAACAACCTCGCAAATTCATTGAGTACGAATTGCGGCCCGCGACGAATACTCGCCAAACGCGCTAGCGTCCTTTCGCGTTCTTCGAGCTCGCTCTTCGCCTTATCCATCTTTTGGCTGTCGGCGATGCGCGATTTGATGGCGCTGATTTCGGATTGATTTTTCGCGATTTGCGATTCGACATTGGCGCGTTCGTCGTCGCAAGCACTGGCCGCCATCAGCGATATGCCGAGGGCTGCGATCGCCACTACAATCGCAAAGAAGAGCACAATCGGGGCTTTTCCGGTCTTTTTCTTCAGTTTGCGCGCCGGATTTAAATTCACTCGAATCATCATAGTTTGAGTCCTCCTGCGCCTATTCTACGTTGCGTCTCAAGGCGAGTCCGAAAGCGACTGCCGATTCGAGCGAGAGCGATTGTAGCGTGTCGTGGGTGTAGTTTTTTTCGTTAAAACGGAGCGTGCCATAAGGATCGGCCAATCGAACGTGCTCTTGGAGATTCTTTTCGATCGTGCGCAAAGTCGTTTCGTTTTTGAGCACGCCTCCGCAAAGGATGAGTTCGTCGACGGCGTCGCGCCCCGAAGTTTCGTAGAAGAAAGCCAGCGAACGTCGAATTTCATTCGCGATAAGCTCGCTGACTTGGGCGATAATTTCGTTGACTTCTTGCGGAATAATCGCGTTGCCCATCGTTTCGCCCGTCTTGAACGCCTCGGCTTCTTCGCGCGTGACGCTCAATTTTTTCTGAATCTCTTCGGTAATCTGGTTTCCGCCAATCGTAATGTCGCGCGTGAACTGCGTCACACCACCCGTCATCATCGAAATCGACGTCACCGAAGCGCCGATGTTGACGACGCCAATGCACTTCGACGTCTTCGTTTCGCCATAAATCGTCTCTACCATATTATGTAGGGCAAAACTGACGACATCGACGACGCGCACCTCCAACCCCGCCTCTCGCGCCACCGCAATGTAATCGTTGACGACATCGCGCTTACTCGCCACGAGCAAGATTTCCATCGCATTTTGCGCCGGATTGCGCGACAAAACGACCGTATCGTAGACGACTTCCGAATACTCATAGGGAATGTGCTGCTGCACTTCCCAGCTGATGTTATCGGCGAGCTCTTCGTCGGTCATATTCGCCAAGCGCAATCGCTTGACGATGACGCTATAGCCCGAAATCGCAATCGCACACTGTTTCTGCTTGATCTTGTTGCGCATCAGCATGCGCCGCAACGCCGACACGACGCCCGAACGGTTCAATATCGAGCCATCGACGATCGCATCGGCCGGGAGCAACTCCCTGTCGGCCACCTCGATCGCGTATGCGTTTTGCACATCGCGCAAAAGGCACATCTTCGCGCTATTCGAACCAATATCCAAACCGAGTAATAATTTTCCCTTAGCCATCGCAATCTCCTTGTGGACGACAACCATCTGCAAGTCAGTTTGCCACAATTGGATTTTTTGTCGAATTTACGACGTTAATCTCTTCACCTAGAAATACTCGCGGGTTGATAATTTTCTGCGTCAAAATGCAATAAGCACAAAATTATCTTCAAACAACCAACTTAAAGGCTGCTTAAAATTCGCTATTATGCCAGAACCCACCACGAAATACTACAAAAAAGTTGCATCGCATCTTTTTTCATCGCTCGGCTGACCGTTCGGATATCGGATCGTTTTTTTGAGTCGATTTTTTATGGGCTATTTTTTGGGGTCTTTTTTTGGGGGCTATTTTGGGCAATTTTGGGCAATTCTGGGGCACTTCTGGGGCGATTTTGGGCAATTTTTGGGCACTTCTGGGGCGATTTTGGGCGATTTTGGGCAATTTTGGGCAATTTTGGGCAATTTTGGGCAATTTTTTGGGGGTCGCCCTATTTCGCTATCGCTCAATACGGGCTCTGGCTCCGGCTATGTGCTCGTTTCACTGCGCGCATACGCCTCCGCAGGTCGGCTATGTGCTCGTTTCACTGCGCGCATACGCCGCCCATCGCTCGCGCGGCGGTGTATTGCCGTTCGAAGATCGAAACTGCCGACCGATTTCGTTTGGCGCGAAATCATTCGATCGGCGTTTCGCAAAACCATGACATAAATGTCATACATACGGATAAAATGGAGCGTATACACGCCGAATGGCGCAAAATATGGATGAATGATGCGCCAATGGCGACTCAATCGTCGAAACCCGCCGTCGATCGCGCGACGATGGCGTTTTGGAGTTGCGCGACCATGTCGTCTGGGCGTTCGAGTGTCATGCCCGATGCGATCCGCGAATAATCTTGGATTTGCGTCGATCGCAGGTCGAGGGCGGCGACGCGGTCTGCGTCGAAATAGGCACCCGATGCGCCGTGCAAATCGAGTATGGCGAGTTGTTTGGGGAGCTTCGATAAATCGACATATCTCAAACCGGTGCAACGCGACAAATCGAGCGCGACGAGCTTGTCGAGCTTCGACAAATCGACGTCGATTTCGTCGAGGTTATCGCAACGGCAAGCGCGGAAGACGCGGCAGTTCTTGCATTTTTCGATACCGCGAAAGCTCATAAAATCGGCGCAGTCGGTAAAGGCGACGTGTTCGAGATTGGGCAGCGATCCCAATTCACCGGGCACGCATTCCAAATCGTGACATCGAACGAAATGAACTTCTTTAATCGAGGTAAAAGTCGAAATTTTCTTCGGCATTTTTGAACCGATCCAGTCGAATATTTCGATCGATTCGATGGCATCGGGGAGGACAAGCGCGAGGAAATTGTCGAAGCTCTTGCTTTCATCATCGAACTGGATGACGAGGGCGCGCGAGAACTTGTCGGATTTAATGATGACGTGCATGGGGATTCCAATGTCGAAGGGTGGGGGATCCCGCGCTCTGATGGGGCGCGGGAAACGTGTGTTTTACATTTTTTTGAGTTTATCGATTTCTTTTTGCATATCGCTCAAAATGGCGTCGATGCCGCGTTCGTCGATCTTTTTGGCGTATTTCTTTTGGTATGTTTGGGCCAGGCTAGCGCCATCGACGAGCGTATCGTAGATTTGCCAACGGTTATCGACGGCGTGCAAGATGAGTTCGAATTCGGTTTCGACGTCTTTTTGTTGTGTAAAGCACGAGACGATAGCCGAATCTTTCTTTTTGACGACGCGATCCCAATCGACTTTGTAGTCGTCTTTGAACGACTTATCGGAGAATCGCTTGAGATATGTCAATTCGAGCAATTCGCGGAATTTCTTTTGGAAGGCGACTTGTTTATCGGGAGCGATAGTCGGCCATTTGTCGCCCATGCATCGGATGGCGTAGTCGTCGTAATCGATGAGGTCGGCGACATAGGCGCGGAGTTTGTCGTCGCGTTCTTTAGATGGTGCCATGGCGTTGAGTCGTAGCGCTTCGGCGTATCGGTCTTTGGCGAAAGCCATGGGTTCGGGGAGTGCGACGTAATCGACTTCGGCAACGGGCTTGGGCTGTTGAGCAGGTTTGGCTTCGCCAGCGGCGGCTTCGATCGGTTGTTTTGCGTCGTTTGCGGCTTTATCGGCTTTATCGGCTTTATCTGCCTTTTTGACATCTTTTTTCGTCTTTGCATCGGCGACTTGAGCGGGTTTCGTTTCGTTCGTCTGTGCCATGACGTTGCCTGCCCAGCCAGCGATAGCTGCGCAAACGATAAGGCTCAATCCCTTAAGCTGAAATCTTCGAATCGTCTCTATGTGCTTCATCGTCGTTCTCCCTCATTCTACGCATCTTCAAACGATAATTTGAATCAAATGCATGAAATTCGATCTATTCTTTATCGATATTCATCGATAGACATTATTCAAAGAATAATCTGCAAATCTATCGATTTCCCTTGGCGGTGTTTCGCCTCGGAGGAATCGTCATCGTCGACCTATCGCAAAGATCGTGCCACTTTATCATCGTCGGTATTTTGACACGGCCATCGAAAAAACCTTTAACCCATCGCTCAAAATGCCTATGCTTACGCGCCTTTACGTGTGGCAAATCGTCGCACTTCGGCGTGCATGGCTACGGCGGCGGCTTGTCATCGTTTGGTGCCGCCATGCACCTCTATTAACCTCGTCGAATAAGATACTATCGTGGATAATTCAAACGTCAATAGCGAACAAACCGCCCCCCATTCGCTCGATCAAGGCCCCAATAACATTCAATCATCGAGCGATTTGAGCGAAGAAAATACGGGTTCGGCAACAGATGCCGAATCTGAGTCGAAAGAAGCGGAAAAGCCGCAAAACCATTGCGTCGAAATCGTCGATCCGAAGACGGGAGCCGTCTACCATATTATAGGGACGGCTCACGTGAGTGAGGCGAGCCGAGCCGAAGTCGAGAGACTCATCGAGGAGTTCCACCCCGATAAGGTTTGTGTGGAATTGTGCCAAGAGCGATACGATAGCTTTTACGACACAAATCGCTGGAAAAAGCTCAACATCTTCGACGTCATTCGAAAAGGGAAGTTCCTCTATTTGCTCGCCAATATCGCGATATCGGCATTTCAACGCAAGATCGGCGCGAAACTCGGCGTCAAACCGGGGGCGGAACTCATCGGAGCCGCCGAGGCAGGGATTCGAGCCGGCGCCGAAGTCGTCCTCATCGATCGCAATATCCACATCACGCTCAAACGCGTCTGGGCAAATCTCGGTTTTTGGACAAAATGCGAACTCTTTTCCGAAATCCTCGCCTCGCTCTTCATCAGCGACGATGCATCGAAAGAAGAGACATCCGCGGAGGTCGAAAAACTCAAAGAAGATGCCAATATTTCGAGCATGATGGAGGTCTTTGCCAAAGAGCTCCCGCAAGTGCATACGCCGCTCATCGACGAACGCGATCGGTATCTCGTCGCCAAGATGCGCGCGTGCGGCGGTCGAAACGTCGTCGCCGTCGTCGGCGCTGGGCACGTCGCCGGCATGCAGAGGTATTTCGATACCGAAATCGATACAGCCGAGCTCGATCAATTGCCCAAACCGAGCATATTCTGGAAAGTTGCCAAATGGATGATTCCAGCCATCCTCATTGGCGGGATCGTATACGGCGTTTCGCATAAGGGATCCGATTCACTCTACGATTTGCTCGTGGCATGGATTCTCCCCAATTCCGCATTTTGTTTTATCGCCGCCATTGCCGCCTTGGCGCATCCGATCACGATATTATGTGCCCTCATCGTTTCGCCGATTACGTCGACGACGCCCGTCATCGGGGCTGGCATCGTGTTGGGGCTTCTCGAGGCATGGTTGCGCAAGCCGACGGTCGCCGATTGCGAAGATATCCAAAACATCCATACGCTCAAGGGATTCTATAAAAACGCCTTCACACATGTCCTCGTCGTCTGCCTCTTGACGACGATCGGATCGGCGCTCGGTGCCTACATCGGCATCGGTTGGCTCGTCTCGATTATCGGTTCCGATTGATCGTCGCGATTTTGAGCCATACCACACGATATGGCGCGGTGGCGCAATTTCGTGTAGAATCAAACGAGTGTGTATCGATCGCCAAATGGGGAGGCAAAGATGGCTAGATTATCCGACAGAAAAACACTTTCGAACGAAGAAATCGAGGCATCGGTCGAAGAGTTGAGCCGAAAACTCGAAATCCTACGCGTGCGATATGAGCAGTATTTTATCGGCGTCGAAAAAGTCGCGCCATCGGTGATGCGCATGGAAGTCGTGCGCCTCATGCGCGATTTGGAACAGCTCAAGATAAAAAACACGGCCATCAAGTTTAAGCTCCGAACGGTCGTACAAAAGTTTACGAGCTATTCGACGTATTGGAATCGGACACTGCGAGAAATCGAAGACGGCACCTATAAAAGGCATGTCGATAAGGCAAAGCGCGAAGCCGAAAGGCTCAAAAAAGCAGGTGCTCAGCCGTCGGCTTCGAGGCAAAATGCGGCGCAAATGCCAAACGACAATCGATCGAGCCAAACGCTAGCCAAAGACGTCGCCAACGAAGCCGACGATTTCCTCGCTTCGTTGGGATACGCTCCAACGCCCAATCGGCAAAATGTAGCGATGAATTCGCAGAATGTGCAAAGTCAAATGCATCATCCCGTATCGAATTCAATTCAATCACAGGGTGGCGCGCCGACTCCAGAACAACCAGCGACGGCGCAACAGGCGTTGCGCCGCCGTCGCCCGGCTATCGTCGGGGCCCAAACATCGGCGCGCCCAACCCCGACGCAACAAACGGCCATCGCCGCCCAACAGCCCATGCCAGCGCAGCCCAAGCCCGCCATGTCGCAACCGCCTGCGCCGCCCAAGCCCGCCATGTCGCAACCACATTTGCCGCCTGCCACGCCGACGCTTTCGCCTCGCACTCCCGTCGTGCGACCACCACAAACCCCGTCGTTGCAAGCGCCTGCCGCGCGGCCCGCGGTGCCCAATCGCGCGCCATCTTTGCCGCCCACGCCTGCGGCGCAACAGCCGCATTTACCGCAACAGCCGCATTTGCCGCAGGCGACGCCCCAGCAACCAGCGACTGGGCTCCCATCGTTGCGACCCGCAGTGCCCAATCGCGTGCCCGTTCGCACGGGCTTGCCATCGATGCATCGCCCCGGGCTACCGACCAAAGATAAATAGCGCACCCTGACCTCACCCCCTACCCCCCTCTCCATAAATGGAGAGACCCAGTTCCCCCGGCGTTGCCGGGGGCTACTCGCGCTTCTGACCTCACCCCCTACCCCCCTCTCCATAAATGGAGAGGGGGAACCTCTATACTATAAAGGCGACAAAAGCACGTCGAGCCCGAAATAACCCGCGACGTTGCGACGTTTGTAGTTCCCCCCCCCGTAGGGGGGGCATCTATCTATAAAGGCGACAAAAGCACATCGAGCCCAAAATAACCCGCGACGTTGCGGCGGTAGATTTGTGCCAAAAAACGCGCTTTGGCGTCGTTTCCCAACTGAAAAGCACGGATTTTTTCTCTTTGATCGAGGCGTCGCAACTTCGCCTTTTCTTCGTCGCAGAGCAGTTCGTTGGCGCCGCCGAAAGTCAAATCGACGGCCGAGGCATAATCGGCAAGGCACTGTGCTTTGTATTTCGCAAACGATTCGGGCGTTTCGCGCCAATTGGGGTGAGCGGCGATCGAAACTTGATGAGCTTGGATGAGAGCCATATACGCTTTGCGCAAGATGTCGCGGATGGGGGGTTGTTCTGCTCGTTTTCCACATTCGATGATGCGACATATCGCGATATCGTAGGGATCTTCGACGATATCGCCATGCCATGGCATTTGAGCGGCGGGCAACGTCGATTGACGGCGTTTTTCGGCCCCAATGACGCGTTTTGCTTCGTATTGCAAACGCGAGAGGCGGCATCCGCGATCGAATACATCGGGGTGTTCGGCCAAATAGGCATCGAAAGCCGACGTAAAATCGCGAGCACATAGCCCCGATGCCGCCCATTGCAAGGCGTAGAATACATCGGTTGCCGAGAGTTGGCGCGTCGGATACCGCATCCAAACCCAAGCTTGCATATCGCGCAAAAACAATTCATGGCGAAATGGCAACGATTCTATCATGTCGGATCCTCGTCGTTGTGCGATACGAGCATGCCCATGCTCTTCATCTCAATGCGAGCCGCCTGATAGAGCGTATCTTGATCGACGATTCCATCGCTCGACGCGGCCATAAACGCCGCTCGCAATATGGCATTTTTAATATAACCGCCCGATATTTCGAACTCGGTTGCCAATTCGCGATAATCGATTTTTCCCTTTGGTAGCCGCGCCGATCGCAACATCGATTGCCACAGCCTGGCGCGTTCGGCTTTCGATGGCTTCGGAAACGATACGCGCAGCGAGAGGCGACGTGCAAAAGCCTCGTCGATTCCCGCAGGGAAGTTCGTCGTCAAGATGGCAACGCCTGGGAATCGTTCGATGCGTTGGAGCAAGTAGTTGACTTCGAGGTTTGCATATTTATCGTTGGAATTCTTGACATTGGTTCGCTGCCCGAAGAGCGAATCGCATTCGTCGAAAAGCAACATGGCCTGCGCATTTTCGGCTTCATTGAATATTTGCGCCAAATTCTTTTCCGTTTCGCCGACGTATTTCGACATGACGCGCGACAAATCGACTTGATAGATATCGATTCCGATTTCGTTGGCGATGAGTGCCGCACACATGCTCTTGCCCGTTCCCGGAGGCCCGTCGAATAGCGCCGATAGCCCGATATCGTGCCCAAAACGGTCGCCCAATCCCCAATCGTCGAGGACGCGAGCTCGATACTGATATCGATAGACGATTTCGTGCAGTTGCATCTCGACGTCTTTATTGACGATGAGATCTTCCCATCGATACGTCTTTTCGATGAGCGTTGCATGTTCGCTCAATCGGTGTCGCATTTGCGCCTTGACCGCCCCGATGATGTATTCCGAATGGACTTTCGTGTCGGGTTGCGACGCATACGAAGCTTCGCGCACCGCCTCGCGAATCTGCCCTGGGGTGAGGTGGAAATTCTCGGCATAAGCCACGATATCGCATTGATCGTCGCGCAACGCCGGGGGTAAAGCCGCCTCCCAAAGCAGCCGGCTCGTCTTGTGATCGGGCATGGTGAGGCGCAACGATTCGACGTTTCGCGACTTGAGCACGGGCGCAAACGAAACGCTATTTTGGCACGTCACGACAATCGTCAGCGGATGCCACGCCAAGAGCGCATCGATAGCTCGGCAAATGTTGAGGTGAAGCGCCGTGATTTGCGCATGGAAATTGGCATCTTCTGCCGTCGTCGGCAAGATGAGCGTCTCCCATCCATAGAGGCAGAGCACGGCATTGTGCAACATGGCTTCGCGGTTGGCGACGCTCAAACCCATGCCAAAATCTTCATAAGTATTGAATATGCCCTTGATGTCGACGCAAAGCAAATCTCGGTCGAGCAAGGCGGCGACTTCTTGTGCAAATCGGCGTTTACCCGCCCCGACGGGGCCCGTGATATAGCAAAGCGGCAACGGTTTCGCCATCGATCGCAACGCCCGAATCTTCTCGATTCTCGCATACCACTCGCGGTTTTGGCGATCGCTCAACATCGTATTGCCCGACAATTCCGATCGCGTTCGATACTCGGTAAACGACGATATCGTCGAATCGATCATCTCGATCCCGCCCAAATACGCCTGCATTCGCGTCGGCAATACGAGCGGTTGGCGATTGGGCGGCAAATACCCCAAAGCCTGGCGAATTTCGATTAAGCCCTCGCCGATGAGCAACGACCCCGGAGCAATGAGCCGGTTCAAATACGCCGCTTGCTTGTCGCGCGAAAAGATTTCGATAAACAGCGACAGAGACGGATAATCGCGCTCGAAATGGTTTTGAATAAACGCATAGAGACGCGAAAAAGATGGATTGAATGCAGGCGCAATGACGAGCAAAAAAAGCAAATATTGTGCGTCGTTGAGATGATATTCTTGCCTTAAAAAAGCCAAAGGCGTTGTCGCGTCGAATTTTGTGTGCTTTTCGTAGTACTGTCGCCGGCGATGTTCGATGCTCGCCAATCGCGTCTTTGCCTCGACTTCATCGGGGGTTGGGTCGCTTGCATCGTCGTCGCATTCGTGCAAACGCGCCTCGACTTCTTGCGGATAAATGACCGTTCCCGGTCTCAAATCGCTCGCCCCTGGCAACAGCCCCGACGCTTGCATCTCGCGGATGCGAACTTCGAGCAGTTGGCGTAGCCAAGCGATCTCGAGTTCGAGGTGCGAAATCATGGGATTCATCGGCATTTTTGGGGCAAATGGGGCATTCATATCGTCATCCTCGTCGTTCTCGTTCATCCAACGGCACACGACCGCCAATCCGCCCTTTTACAACGTTGTCGGTTTGATCTCAATCATTCCTATACCCCTCGCCGGCGAGTTCTGCTAAACTGGTGCTTTGTTCCTCGATATCAATAAGGAGAAACTCATGGAACTCACTATTTTGAAAGAAACCGTCACGCTCGACACAGCCCCAATGCACATTGCGCCCGGTGGTTCGATATTGTGCCACATCACGGGCAATTCTCGCCGCATCGCCAAACTCCTCATCGAGCTGCGTTCCGAAATCGCCTTTGGCATGTCAAACGTCACGACGATCGACGCCGACAGCCAAACCATCACGACCGACATCTTCTTTGGCTCCGCCGATGAGCCCGATTTTCGCACCATCTTTGCCAACTTTGGCGAGGGCCTCGCTTTTGAAACGAACAAACTCGAAGAAGACCACCGCCAAGATGCCCTCACGATGGCTGCTCGCAATTGCGTCATCGATATGTTGAAATAAGCATACAATACATTTTAATATATCGACATCGCCATTTGCACATTTATATCGTTTTGCATATATCATCGCCATTATATTTATAGCGTTCATATAAACGCTCGCAGCACCCAGTTTATATAAACCCATATAAATGACATGTATTTATATAAGTTTGGGGTCGCCCTATCGCCGATAGGCGATACGGGCTTTGGCTACGCTATTGCCCCGAATGGGGCAATACGCTCCGCATATCGCCCTATCGGCAAAGCCGATACGGGCTCTTTGTCGCCCTATCTCGCTATCGCTCAATACGGGCTTTTTATCGCCCTATTTCGCCCCTTGGGCTCAATACGGGCTCTGTGCTCCGGTTATGTGCTCGCCGCGCGGGCGGCTTGCGCGCATACACCTCCGCCGTCGCGCTATTGGCTTTGCCAATACGCGCGCCACTTTTAATATGCTCGCATGCATAGCGTTTCGATACGCCAAGCTTGGTGATTGCGTTGCATCGATTTTTGGTTCGAGAGCCAATCGAGGTAACAAGCGAGGTGCTGGAGTTCGGAATCGTTTGGATCGCCGCGCCATGTACCGATGAGAATGCCGTTGAGCGGGCATTTATTGAACATCGCCGGGGTATTGTCGACGATGGCGATTTGGGTGAGGTCTTCGGTGATTTGTCGCAAGGGCTTTTCGTAGGGTTCGCCCTCGGTGCAGTTTTCTATCTTCTTGCAAAATGCGCGTCCCCAAAGCGTGAATCCTTCGATGCCGATGAAGTCGAAGATGCTCTCGACGTATGCTTGCACGCCCGTCGACCAAATGGTGACGTCGAATTTATTGCGCACAAATTCTAAGAATTCTTTTGTTCCCGGGCGCAACATCGTAAAAAAGCGCGTGCCATCGGCACTGAGTTCGACGGATTGTGGACCGATCGATTCCATCGTCGAATAGACGAGGGATTCATCGAGATCGAGGACGAGTTTTTTGATGATAGACATATTCGATAAAGCAAAACAAGGGGTTATCATCGCCACTATCGCATGGTGCACGGCATTTGCGCACGACGGACTCGCCGACGAAGTCGACGGGGCGCGCGCCATTATACGCCATGACGTCGAATCGATACAAGGCACGCGCTTGCATTACGAATCGTATGCGATAATTCACCCATTGCGACCGCCAATTCGCGAAGATTACACGATCGAAATCGTCGACAAATGGGGGGCTGGCGTCATCTTTAGTTACGAAGTTCGCCAAAGCGTTTTGGGAACGTCGACGGGGATTCAGTCGTTGTCGTCGCTCGATGCATGCCGTTCGATCGATCCGTGGTGGGATCCGGCTCAGACGTCGTTCGATGGACGCTGCGAGCTTTGGATAAGTCCGCAACAGTTGCGCGAACTCATCGTCGAGGGCAAGACGTATTTGGCCGTCGACACGATCGAGCGCAAAGATTCCGTCGTTCGGTGGTCTTTTGATGGCGACGTGGCGTATTGGGTTTCGATAGATGGGCGACGCGTCGCCCTCGACGGAATTAGAGCCCATACATCGCGAGGTGATGAATTCATCATATTAAGGGATTTCGAGAATCCTCTGATTCTGAAAGCTAAATCTTCGTATTTTTCTTGGGATTTGGTTAAGATTGACTAATTTTATTCGATTTGGATAGACCGCTTGCCTGGTGCCTTGACCTCTCCCCCGGCCTGTCGGCCACCCCCTCTCCATAAATGACCTCACCCCCGGCCTGTCGGCCACCCCCTCTCCATAAATGGCGAGGGGGAATTGACGCCCGAGGCGCGGGCGTGATTGATTGGGCGAGGGGGGAAGACGCCCGCGGCGCGGGCTTGCCGCGAGCGCCCTGAAGGGGCGCCAGAATACAGCCCGGGGTGTAGCGTAGCGCAACCCCGGGTAAAAAACGGAGCGCAACCCCGGGTGAAAAAGCGGAGCGTATTGCCCCATTCGGGGCAATAGCGTAGCCAAAGCCCGTATTGAGCGATAGCGAAATAGGGCGATATGCGGAGCGTATTGCCCCATTCGGGGCAATAGCGGAGCCAAAGCCCGTATTGAGCGATAGCGAAATAGGGCGACAAAAAGCCCGTATTGAGCGATAGCGAAATAGGGCGATATGCGGAGCGTATTGCCCCA
>ERZ1026772.1289-NODE-1289-length-14124-cov-33.810434_pt1 | contig 14124 bp, 15 predicted proteins | sample MGYA00380124_ERZ1026772 | MGnify/ENA primary metagenome ERZ1026772 (study PRJEB33269, sample SAMEA4719760) | human gut metagenome | biome: human-associated habitat; feature: organic feature; material: feces | place: Cameroon | collected 2013-10 ...
TGGAACTCCGTTGGAGAGGCAAACCGAGGTTGCGAACGAATGACGGCTCATGTGCACAATTTAAGCAAAAGCAACGGAAAGTGAAGATGAGAGAAATGAACTGCAAGTGGTTGAGAATGAGCAATATTTCATAATTCTGCCAATTGGCTGCAAAGCAAAGCCGAGCAGGATATTGAGTTATTTCAGTTACCAAACCGTTAGCGGTCAGTTACCGAAACCAACACTGCTAACGAGGTGAAAAACAAATAGTTTGTCACCAGTGTTTGTTGCACAGTTCTGCACAACTTTCAATGACAGAGAATGCTTACTGATTGATTATTTTTGCAAACTAAAAAAGTAAGCAGATGAAAGTTGAAAAATTCAAGGTGCTGCTCTACCTCAAAAAGAGCGGATTGGACAAGAACGGTAAGGCTCCCATCATGGGACGCATCACCCTCAACAGAACAATGGCGCAGTTCGGTTGCAAGTTGTCATGTACGCCAAAGTTATGGAATCCACGTGAGAGCAGACTTGACGGCAAGAGCAAGGAGGCTGTGGAAGTGAACGCCAAGATTGACAAGCTGTTGCTGGCAATAAACTCAGCCTACGAGTCACTTGTGAAGCGCAAGACGGATTTTGACGCAAAGGTGATAAAGGATCTGTTTCAATGCAGTGCAGACACTCAGATGACCTTGTTGAAGCAGCTTGACGCCATCATTGCGGACATTGAGTCAAGAATCGGCATCGACTACAAGAAAGGCACGCTGCCAAACTACCAGTACACTCGCCTGACATTGGGATTGTTCGTCAAGAAGCGTTATGGAACTGACGATGTGGCATTCGGTGAGCTTGACGAGCAGTTTATCCGTGAGTACATGGACTTTTGCTTGGACGAGAGAGGTCTTGCACTTGATACAGTCCGCCACTATCTCGCCATATTGAAGAAGACCTGCCGAATAGCTTTCAAGGCAGGACACTCCGAGCGTTATCATTTCATGCACTTCAAGCTACCTCAAAAGAAAGAGAATCCACCAAAGGCATTGACACGTGAGGACTTCCTGAAAATTCGTGACCTCGAAATACCAGAGCGAAGAAAATCGTTGGCTTTGACCCGTGACCTTTTTCTTTTCGCCTGCTATACAGGCACGGCTTATGCCGATACGGTTTCCATCACGGAAGAAAACCTCTTTCGTGATGAGGAGGGCAGCCTTTGGCTGAAATACCACAGAAAGAAGAACAAGATGCTTGCACGTGTGAAGTTACTGCCAGAGGCGCTTGCCATGTTGGAGAAATACAAAGACCCGACAAGACCTACTCTTTTACCGCCACAGGAATTTCGAGTGCTGAGAGGTAACATGAAAAGTCTCCGAGTACTATCTGGCATAAGTATGGATTTGGTCTATCATGTTGGACGGCACAGTTTCGCATCGCTCGTTACGCTCGAAGAAGGTGTTCCGATAGAGACTATCAGCAAAATGCTTGGTCACAGCAACATTCAGACCACGCAAATCTATGCACGTGTCACCCCGAAAAAGCTATTTGAGGATATGGACAAGTTCATCGAAGCCAACAAAGACTTCAAGTTTGTCCTGTAATATTTTCACAAAATAAGAAAGGAACATAACAATGAGAAGTACATACAAGCAGTTTTATTATATCAACCGTGGCAGAGTAAAGGCAGACGGAACCACATCTATATTTTGCCGTATCACGATTGACGGCAAAGTGTCAGCCATAGCAACAGGTCTTTACTGTGCTCCCGAAGAATGGGACACGAAAAAAGGTGAAGCCAAGAATGCAAGAGTGAACGGACAACTGCAAGCGTTCAGACTAAGAATTGACGAAGCCTACGAGCAGGCAACAAAGGAAAAGGGCATCGTTACCGCCGAGATTCTGAAGAATGTTATTGTTGATGCAAATACTATCCCGATGACATTGCTTGCCACTGGCGAGGAGGAGCGTGAACGCCTTAGGCTGCGCTCCATCCGTATTAACTCAACATCTTCTTATCGCCAATCTAAGACATCGCAGCTCAACTTGCGAGAGTTCATCGGGTTACGAGGAATGAATGACATTGCATTTGAAGATTTGACTGAGGAATTTGGCAAATCTTATAAGTTGTTCTTGATTGGCAAAGGGTATAGTGCATCCAATACGAACCATAATCTCTGTTGGCTGCAACGCTTGGTTTATATCGCTGTTGACAGAGGTCTGCTGAAATTCAATCCATTGGAAGATGTCGGATATGAAAAGAAAGGCTCACCAAAGCGTAGACATATATCCAGAAATGACTTGCTGCTCATTATGGAGACTCCTATGGAGGATAAGGCTTTGGAGTTGGCACGAAGAATGTTTGTTTTCTCCAGCCTTACAGGTTTGGCTTATGTCGATTTACGTAACCTGTATCCACACCATATCGGGATGACGGCAGACGGTAGAAAATACATCCGTGAGAAAAGAGCAAAGACCAACAACGAAGCGTTCATTCCCTTGCATCCGATAGCTGAACAAATAATGTCGCTATACAATACAGCGGATGATAGCAAACCTGTTTTCCCTCTTTCTTCACGTGATTCCATGTGGTTTGAATTTCATTCACTCGGTGTGGCTTTGGGTATAAATGAGAACCTTACCGCACACGTTGCAAGACATACATTCGGAGTAAACATGGTTACTTCGGGTATATCAATGGAAAGCATCGCCAAGATGATGGGGCATTCCAACCTGCGAAGCACCCAGGTCTATGCCGTCATCACCGATGACAAGATATCCAAGGACATGGACAAGCTGATGCAGCGCAGAGAAACAAAAGAAACTGACCAGAATAAAAATAAGGAGGACAGGAAATGAACAGAGGAGTTATAACTATCAGCGAGAGCGGAACGGTATCCATGCCGACCGATACTGTATGGATGACCATGCAGGAGATTGCCGACATGTATAATGTATTCGGCTGCTATGTGCGCAAGGCTGTCAAGGCTGTATTCAAGGACGGCATTCTGAAAGAGCATGGTGTACGCCGTCATGTCAGGAAGAACGACCGCATCAGCTATGATGTGTATAGCCTTGAACTCGTCATTGCGGTAGCCTTCCGTATTGACAGCATTGAGAGCAGAGCCTTTCGGGAGTTCATCATGCAGTCCGTCATCGGCAGGCAGACAAGCCGCACCAAACTGGTCTGTATCTTTACAGAGAACGCAATGACATAGACCTGCCATAAAGCAACGTTCCTTGGAGGCTTTGCGCCTCCAGCCACTTGGGCGAACCACCGCAGTGTGTTTTAGCATGGTATTAGATTTATACAGGTAACACAAATGATACCCGGCAAACACGACCAACTCGGTATAGCCAATAAAACGAGGCGACAACCTATAACAGCCACACTCGGTAAGTTATACGTTGTCGCCTTGTTCATTTCACACACTCATCAAGGACATTCTCCTACACACCTTTCATTCTGTACGCTTCACGATAGTTAGCCATCAGAATCTTCTGAATGTCGGACTCGCGGTAGAGTATCTTTCCGCCAAGCTGGATATACGGGATGACACCGTTGTTTCGGTAGTCCTGCAGGGTTCTTCGGCTCAGTTGCAGCCTGGAGCAAAGCTCCTTGTCCGTCATGAACCGCTCACCGCCAAGCATGGGGCGGTAGTTCATCACGGCACGTTCAAAATTGTCAACCATTCGGTTGAGGTGGTTCACGATGTGGTTCATCCACTCGCTGTTTCTTGTCATTACTTCATTGCTCATAGTTGTCTCGTTTTATTGTTGATACTTACGTTACTCGGTTTACTTGCTGCTTTGGATTAAGTGGCTGTTGTATATTGACAGCCTAACCTGTGCGCTTGCGAAAGCGCATGTCCTTTTTCTTGTCCTCCACTACTGCTACGATAGCCATCACGTCCTCCGGCTTGTAGTAGGTCTTGTGGCTGATTTGCGTATAAGCCAAAGTTCCGTTGTCCCGAAGCGTCTGCACTGTCCGTGGGCAGATGTTGAGCGTCTGACACACGTCCTGCGTGTCGAGCCACTTGTTCATGGTCTTGTCCTCACTGCGCTCACGGATTCTGTCCATGCGCTTCACGAAGTTCTCCAACTGGGCATCAAGATAGTTGAATGCCTCTTCCTCGAATACGATGAATCCCATACTTTTCTTTTTTCTAAGTTAATACTATGTTATATGTCGCAAAGCTCCACGCATATGCTGTGCTCCACGTTTGTGAGTGCAAAGATAAGGCACGGCAATCTAAAAACAAGCGTTTTCAATTTCTGTGGCAGTATGTTGCCGGGGTTTGCCGACTTCAACGCCAAAAACAACAAGAAAAACTTGCACGACTGCAACGAATACATGAACAATGATGAGTTGAGAAATACGTTGAAGTTCTCACAACTATCTCGGTATGCAAATAAGCAAGCCACAACTAAATTGCCACGTTACACCCAATCAGTTGCATGGCTGCACTCAGTACACTTACTTTGCACCCGACAATCGGTCAATGGTGCAAACCGTGACCACTATACTAACAAATAAAACAGCATAAGCTATGGCAAGAACAAAAGATGTAGTCTTGGCTCCTGAGCAAAAGGAGCTGATGGAAAAAGAGTATTTGGATTTTGTTAAACCATCTACGTATGGCAACAAAGCCAATCCAAGTAGTTGTGATTCTCTCTATGATGATGTAGAGAACCCAGAGTTGAGAGCAATTGTAGAGAAAGTTGCTGCAACAACTCCCTATAGAGAGGAAACATCAACGAACGAGGCTCAATCGCCACCGAATCCGCTGAAGCGCATCAGTGGCAAGCAGCGCAAGGCGACATTGGAGGAGTATCAGCAGACCTTCCTCCAAGTTCCAAGGATTGACGACCGCAAGCCAGTCTTCGTCAGTTCCGATGTACGAGACCGTCTTGATCGTGTCGTCCGCATCCTCGGAGGGAGACGCATGAGCGTATCGGGCATCATCGAGAACATCGTGCGCCACCACCTAAGCCTTTATGAAGAGGACTTCGAGGCTTGGCGCAAATTGTGAGAATTAAGGTCTGCGACCTTGGACGTGGATAGCTGAAAGGCTGTAGTTCCAACTAACGTGTTCTGAGAGGGAGCGAGGTTATGTTTTGGGAACCCCAAAACGCCTCGCTCCACCATGAGGGCGGAGGAATTTTGCTCCCGACGGTCGCAGAAAGTGAGTGTACCAACTGTAAACAGTATATCGAATGACAAACATACAGGAACAGAGCAAGAAGGGCGGAAGACCGCCCACAGGCAGGGTTCGCAAGCTGTCGAAGTCTGTTACGGTGAAGTTCTCAAAACCAAGCTATGAGGCATTGAAACTGAGGGCAAGAAAAGCCAATCGCAAGTTGGCGGAGTATATCCGTGAGTCAGCCTTGAATGGCGAGGTGGTCAGCGGACACAATGCAGAGACGGTAGCCATCGCCAAGAATCTCATTGGCATGGCGAACAACCTCAACCAACTTACCAAGCTGTCGCATCAGAGAGGTTTCCATGAAACTCATGTGTATGTGATGGACTTGTTGAGAAGATTGAAAGCAATCCTTGGCGAGTATCGCCAAGCAAGTTATAAACCGAAACCAAGCGGAATAGGCAGAAAGGAGGATACCACATGATAGGCAAGTTAAAGAAGGGCAGCTCATTTGCTGGTTGCATCCGCTATGTTACAGGCAAGGACGAGGCGAAAATCCTTGCCTCTGATGGTGTGTTACTCGGCACGAATGCCGAGATGATGCAAAGTTTCGAGCTACAAAGGCAACTAAATCCAAGGATTAAGAAGCCTGTGGGGCACATAGCTTTGAGCTTCAAGCCCGAGGACAAGCCACGTTTGACGGATGAATTCATGGCTAAGATAGCCCTTGAATACATGCAGATGATGGGGATAAAAGATACTCAATTCATCATCGTAAGGCATCACAACACAGACAATCCACATTGTCATATCGTGTATAACCGCATCAATAACGAGGGCAAACTCATCTCAGACAAGAATGACTACAGGCATAATGAGCAAGTGATCAAAGCTCTAAAATCCAAGTATGGACTGACCTACGGAACGGATAAGAGCAAGACTAATACTCGTAAATTGCGAAATGCTGAGCGTGCCAAATACGAGATTCACAATGCTGTTAAGGATGCCTTGAAAGTCGCTGATAATTGGCAAAAGTTCAAGAATGAACTTGCAAAGCGAGGTGTTCGCTTGGAACTTGTCTATAAGGACAAGGAGCAAACCAAGGTTCAAGGCATCCGTTTCTGCAAGGACGGATATAGCTTCAAGGGTACACAGATTAGCCGAGACTATAGCTTTGGCAAACTGAATGCGAGATTTGAGGGAACGGAGAACCTTTTATCAGCAAGAGCCAAATCTGCTCAGCAATATGAGCAGGGCTGTCACAAGAATGAGCAGATGCCATTCATGTCGGAGAGCAGCCAGAATCCTTGGGACGGTATTTCTTCCTTTGGACTTTTTGCTCCAGCCAATGCTCAGGCCTTTGAGCAATTCCCAGAGGATGAATCATCCAAGAAGAAAAAGAAGAAACGCAGAAGAGGCTTTAGCCTTTGATGCAAGTTACAAACCATTCAAACAACAAAAGAAAGATGAAAGAAGAACTATTGGAAGCCATCTACGGCACAGTTGAGAGATTGGAGCAGAAAGTTGATGAACTTTCTGCCTCGCCGAAGAACACAGGAGCGGAAACTATTCCTGCTTCTGTAAGTGTTGACACAAACAAACTTGAAGAAGCCTTTCTTTCCGTATCTGCAAAAGAAGAGGAAACTATTGAAAAGTTGGCAAGATTAAGAGAAGCAATATGTGTCTATATCAACCTTACCAAGAAAGAAACAAGTAAAGATGAACAGCGAAGCAAACTCTTGCTTGAAGCAATTAAGCAGTTGAAGCAGGAACAAGATGCCGCTTCAAAAGTTGTGCAGGACAAACTTCACGCAATGGGTAACATACCTCAAAAGAAGGTTGTAATCCACCGCTTCGAGCCAACCTCAAAAAATGTTCTTCTTTTCATAGGTGGCTTGGTCCTATCTCTTGTTATCTCCATTTGGGGCAATCTCACTCAATGGCGAGAACACCAAGATTGGGAGGAGGCAGATTTAAAATATCGTGTCTTGCGAATGATTCTCCCAACTGACGACCAGAATATTCGCTACATAGAAAAGAACTTCTCTGTATGCCGAGACGAAAAAGTTATAGATGATGTAAGAAATCGTGTCGCTGTTTACGAGGATTCCATTCGTCGCCACCATGAAATAGTTGAAATGGCAGCTTATAAGGATAGCATTGCTAATCATATTTTAAAAGAGGCTGATGCTCTGAAACAAATTATTAAAAACAACAATGAGAGAAGAAAAAACAAAACTCTATCAAGCATAAAACCTCATCAATAACATAAAGTTTCCCACCTATCGTAATGAGAGTGGGAAACTTTATGTTTCTATTTTATTGCCAAACCATAAATGATAGAAGAAAATTCTGTCAAATCATTATTGTCTGCAATTGTTATACCTGTATTATTGCGATTTGGACCAAATAGTTCAACAATCATACACCCTCCAAGTGAAACCTCTAAGGTAAATTATCTTGTGTGACGATTTTCTTTATCAATAACGATTGCTCCAGATTTTGCACTTGACAATGTAAAGGGTTCAGGAAAACGAACTATTATCATATACTTGTTTGGGTAATTATTGAAGCTTGTACCCACAAGTTGTAACTTTTTCCATTTGATTATTTTTTTGTCATTACCATTGGCGGCTCCCATAAAAGTAGTTGTTTTTTCCAAATCTGATAATGGAATATTCCCTACTTCAAATGCATTTAAAATTTTGGGAATAATGTCAAATGCTAAAGCATAGTTTGCCCTTTGTCTCTCTAACGGGTCTTTCTTCTTAAAAGGATTCCACATAGTCATTATCGTTTAGTTGCTTTGGGCAGGAATCGATATTTGCGAAAAATGTGTACTATCATCCCATTGAGGAATCTCAGTTATGTTAATATCAGGTAAGAGAAAATCCTCTTTGTTAGGATGTTCAGCCAATATAGCCTCGTCACTTATCGTAAGTCTTGAACGTATCTTTTTGAAGAATTTTACTTCGGCATATTCTATGCGGTTGTCTGCTTCAATTGCTTTGATGGCAAGTGACACTATTAGTAACTGTTCTGTTTCATTCAAATCCACAGAATTTAGTTCTTTAAGATAAGATTGCAAGAACATTCCACCTTGCTCATTGATTTCTGTAATCCATGAGTTGAGGTACTTCTCTGAATCAACATCGTGGAAGATGTTGTCTTTTGCGCACAAATCTTTAACCATATCTACTTCCTCTGTAGCAATATCTCCATCACAAGCGATGCAACAGAAAATGGTTTTCAAGTATAATTCTTCTTTTGTCATAACAGTAATTATTTAAACGTTAAAACCTATACGAGGTCTATCATCGGACTTCTTCATTTCTTCGCCATTCATCATAGCTCGAATGCGCTCGTATTTGCGTAATTCATTGTTGCTAAGTGAAGGAGCAGTGTTTGTAATTGCAACTTTCAATAGCTCCATTGTTATTTTGCTATGTTGGCGAAGTGCATTTCGTGACGCATCATTGACTATCAGTTGTATATCAGCTGAGACATAACCTTGGGTCATATCAGCTAATTGATGATAGTCTAATCCAAAATCGTAAGGGCGTTTTTTCAAGTACAACCTGAACAATGCTGTTCGAGCTTCTATGTCAGGCACACCAATGTAATACTTTTTATCCAAACGACCCGCGCGCAAAATCGCAGGATCAATCATGTTTGGATAGTTGGTTGCCCCAATAATGAATATGCCTTTTTCTCCAGTTCTATCCATTTGAGCCAACATCTCATTCACTGCACTTCTTGACATTTCATGCACGTTCCCATCATCTCGATTAGGGACAAGTTCATTCATCTCGTCAATGAAAATCACGGTTGGTGCGTTCTCCTCAGCCTCTTTAAACATCTTGGCAATATTCTCTTGCGTAGCATTAACATAACGGCTCTTTAGAGTAGCTGGCGTGATGCACATAAAGTTGAATCCGACCTCTTCTGCAAAGTGTTTTGCAAAAAATGTCTTTCCACAACCAGGAGGACCATACAGCAACATCCCATTTGGAATAGTTACACCATAACGATGGTATTCTTCAGGATTGTGGAGAGGTTCGATAACTTCTTCACGCATTTGTTGTTTCAACTCTTCCATTCCGGCAACTGCGGCAAAACCTTCACCTTTCTTTTTGATAGCGGAAGAAACTGGCGTATTGTCGGATTGCTGTTGTGATAAAATCTTACGTTTCGTAGATTGGCGTTCTATCTTTACATCTCCGTCAATAGCCTTTATAAACTCATCTGCACTTTGAAATCTATCTTCGCTATCATAGCTTAAAGATTTTGCTATCACATTCAGCAGTTGGTCGTCAAGTTCATACTTATCCTCTTTTGTGAGTACAAGTTCTTTGTCTCGTTCTGCCAAGATGGAATCAATAACATCTTGCCCACGCTTTCTTGAAAAATCTAAAAACCAAGGCAACTCTCCATAAAGGAGATGGTACATCATCACTCCAACAGAATAGAGGTCTGTCTGAATAGAACATACTCCAGAAAAACGTTCTGGCGCAAGATAGAATGGATTTAATTCATCCAAGTCTGGCTTGGCTGGTGACTGGTTCAAGAATCTTGCATATCCAAAATCTATAAGTTTCAAATCCTGTAATTCTCCAACGAGATTAAGGAAAACGTTTTGTGTCGTCACCTCATTATGGATAACAGGAATTGGCTGTGAATGCAGAAATGACAATGCTGACAATACCGCCTTTGCTATTGTTTTTATCTCATAAACGCTGATTTCATCATCACGGATAATTCTCTGTGACAAAGTTTCTCCGCTTACAAATTCGGTGACGAACCAAGCATATTGACTTCCGTTCATCATCATATTGCCAGAGTCTATAAACTGACAAAGATTATGGTGATTCAATAGTTTGGCAATTTCAACCTCTATCACTCGACCATTATCATCAATCTGATTACGATTGAGTTTTGAGTAATTGATAAGTTTCAAGAAGCGTGTCTTGCCACTTATATCTTTTACACGATAGGTTTCCGCATAAGACCCTTGCTTATGCGGAAACGCTACTGTGTATGAACCTATTTTATCGTTCTTCTTGAAATGCATAAAAACTATATTTACTATTTCAATAAACCACCAGCATTGACTGCTTCTTCATTCGGCATAAGGTCAATAAGACCACATGCTATTGGGTGAAGTTTGTCAACAGACGGCTGATTGTTAATCTCTTCCAAACCTCTGTTGATAAGTTGGCGAGCTCGTGACGCATCTTTCCAACGAATTGTTCCAAAACGATTATGGCAATCACGGATAAGTCCCATGCACTGATATACCAAAGTTAAGTGAACAAACAAACTGCTGATTTGATCAAGGATTTCACGACCAAGTTTAGCATCCTTCACTCGAATGACATTATCTACTTGACTACGGATTTGGTTGACCAATTGAGCTGATTTGTCATTACCTAAGTCGTTTTGTGCTTTCTCCAGTCTGTCAAATTCTTCTCGTAGTTCTCTTTCTACACGTTGCCACTCTGTACTATCGTCAAGCTCCTCTATCTTACGTAGAAGCTCCTTTAAGTTTGATTGAGTACGCATAGGGTCGTTGCCACTTGAAGCCAATTCTTTTGCGGTATTAAGCTCCTTGTTCAACTCCTCGACAGATATGCCAGAAGAAAGCAACGCCTCTATACTTCTTTGGGCAGAACCCAACTCTTTGTTTACCCATGAAATTGCATCTTCTGAAGACTCACGCTTGCTTAAATCAAGTTCTTTCTTTACCGTGAAATCCACAGATGGAAAATACACTTCCATTGTCATCATCTCTGAGGAATCAACATGTAATGTGATTTCTACATTGGAATTTTCTGGGATAAGTTGTTCTACGTCATCACCAGTAACAACCACATTGGATATTTGCGTATTTAATGCAGCAGTTTTTCCTTCGGCTTCTAAGCCTGAAACTTGATAAACAGGAATTGACAATACATCAGTTAAAACACCAGGGCGCAATGCTTGTGTTGTTTTTCTATCTGGTACAACACCTACAGCTGGCAGAGGCTTGTTCTTTTCCAATCCTTTGGCAGGCAAGAAAACACCACGCTTCTTAATGTCGTTGTAAACAGCTATGCCTATATTATAAGGGAGAGGTGCAGCACCAACTTTTACACCCTGTATAATGGTAAATTCTGAAGGAAAAGTCTCCACTGCATTACCTTGTTGATCATAAGCCTTCACTTTGAATGTGTTTGGTTTACCCTCAAGCAAGAAAGCCTCTATGACATTACCACTTGTATCCACCGAGGTTCGGTCACTTCGCCACGCACCATCTGCACGTTGTAATTCGACAGATAACTCGTTAGGACAATTGTTTCCAGTCTTTTCCTTGTCAATGCTGATACTGACCCATTCGGAAGACTCTACAGATGTAGATTCATAACCAACTTGCAGAAACACAACTTCTGACTTTGCTTCCTTTTTTATTTCTGCCTCATTAATATTAGCATCAATAGTAGAAGCATAAAGAGCTGCTCCACGTGCAACAGCGGTCATAGGATTGATACTGGTATCAACATTTAGTGTAACCTCTTCTTTCAACATATCACGAATGATTGGAGAATAGGTCGGACCACCAACAAGAATGAGTGAAGACAAGTCTTTTCCTGTAAGACCATTTCTTTCCAATAGATTCTTACAAATATTGACGGCTTTTTGGTATTGTTCGCCAATAGCATCAATCAGTTGGTCTTTTGTAATTGTAATTTCGAGGTCTATCTCTTCACCATTATCATCTTGTCCCAAATTTAAGTTTCGGTCATAGGTGGAGTAGTCTGCGCTATCTGCAAATGACAATGCTATTCTCATCTCCTCTGCTGGACCTTTAAGTGCATCCATTAAAGCTTTCTTTTTCCATTCTGTAGTCTCGTATGAAGACAGGACATAATCTTCTTTCAAACTTGGCATAAGAATTTTATTGACAACAGCTTCGTCAAGATTTTTGCCACCAAGGTAGTTATCGCCTTCTGTGTCAAACACCGTCAAGATGCCATCTTCGACTTTAACTAAAGCTGCATCAAAAGTTCCGCCTCCAAAGTCAAAGACCAACCATTTGCCATCTTTCTTTTCACTTGACAAACCGTATGCCATACAAGCAGCTATAGGCTCCTGCAACAATTCACACTGCTTGAAGCCTGCAATACGTGCAGCCTTCATTGTGGCATCTTTTTGTATTGCGGTAAACATGGCTGGCACTGTAATAACCACCGAGTTGACCGTTTCATCATTGATAAGGCTTTTCAGTTCTTTCAAGACCTCTGCAGAAAGTTCTTCTGGGGAATAGCTTTCCTTGGGCATATTCTCATTGGAATACTTCTTGTCAGAACCCATTTCACGCTTAAACTCCAAATATCCACACTCTTTTGGAGGCTCATTCTTGCTCAAAGCCGTGATAGCATCTGAATATACAGAATCTTTTGCTTTCATGCCAATACGCAAGGCACGTTCCCCCTTCTTGTTCTTTGAGAAATAGACACAAGAAGGCAATGTGTCCATAAGGTTTTTAGTCTGTTTGATAACAGACTCACCATTCTCCATTCTGGCTATAGCCGAGTTTGTCGTACCAAGGTCTATGCCATAGTCTATTTTGATTCTTGCCATAATTATTGTATTTAAATATTTTGACTTACTACGATTTCTGCAGGTTGTATCATCTTGCCATTATAATTAACCTGCATCTTGATCATTCCTGTGATTATACGCTTGCCTTCTGGTAAACTTTCGTCTGGAACGAATCTTGTTTGAAATTGCATACCATCGTTATATTCCTGTCCGAGCAAACTTATAATTTCGTATCCATTAGCACGCACATTGTTTATCATACGGTCTTTTGCTTGAACAAGTTGTTTGTAACCTCTAACGGATTTATCCATTTTTGAAAGGTTAGTCTCTATTCTTGCTATTTCATCCGCAAGTTTTACCACAAGTGAATGGTCTGGCTCTCCTGTAGTTTTGTTTGCTGACGGAACAGAAGCATCAAGTTGCTTTTGAACAATAGCAAGGAGTTGGTTGTCTAATTTTATCGATTCTTCTTGCATTTTAGTTTGGGCTGCTTGTAATGCCTCTTGTGCTCTACGAACATCTCCAATAGTTGATGTCCCTGATTTAATACGCTTCGTCAACCAACATGCTACACCTACTATAAGGGCAAGGACAACTATTACGACAATGACTCCATACAATGTGCGAGATTGAAGTTGATCTTGGTTGGTACGAACATTATTATCTGTAGCGTCAATCTTTCCATTTATATTTTCTCTGTCAGTAGATTGGGCTTCTTCTAAAGATTTGCACTTATCTTGCAAACTGTCAATAGCCAAACGTTGTGCATCGTTCTTCTTTACTAGTGTTTGTATTTCGCGTTCTGCCACATGCTGGTTCTCAATAAGCTTTCGCAAATTATTATCTGCTTTTACTTGCTTGTTCTGTAAAATAGAACACTTTTCTTCCAAAACCTTAACCTTGTCTGTATTATCGTTTATCGACTTGGCATTAACAAACTGACAACTAATAACTGCCAGTATTAAAAATGTAAATATCTTCTTCATTTTATCATTGATTAAACAATCCACACCCAATTAATACTAATACTCCTGATATGCAAAATCCTGCTGCAAAATCTCCATCATTTGCTACACAAATAGCACCTGCAATACAGCCAAGAACTATCCATACAATAAAAGCGATCAAACAACCATTATTGGAAGAAGAATTAGAACTTGACGAACTAGAACTGTTTGTTGACGTTGTCTGTCTATTCGCAGGTGCTCTATTTGTTGTTGAGGCATAGGAGCGTGCTGTAGAAGTAGGTTTCCTCTGAGTTGGTCGTGAGGATGATGAACTTGGCGTATAAGTAGATGTAGAAACCCCCAGTTGTTCACACAATCCTTTTAGTATTGAGCGATTTTCGCTATATCTACCACTCTTGTATTCGGTTTCCATGTCAAAGCCATCCATTATTTTTGTGGCTTTCCAAGCTTCTTCCAATACA
>ERZ1026772.1291-NODE-1291-length-14102-cov-5.901118_pt1 | contig 14102 bp, 17 predicted proteins | sample MGYA00380124_ERZ1026772 | MGnify/ENA primary metagenome ERZ1026772 (study PRJEB33269, sample SAMEA4719760) | human gut metagenome | biome: human-associated habitat; feature: organic feature; material: feces | place: Cameroon | collected 2013-10 ...
CATTGTAGGAACCGAAGGAGCAGAACGCCAGATACCAGATATTTAAACGCTTACGGAAAACAATCCGGACTCAGCCAATCCTCGCAGGATCAGTGTCACGTAATAATCCTTTTCTGCGACAGCAGGCAGAATTCCGAATTTTTCACTGGTGAGATGTATTGCATCAGAGAATTCTTCTGGTGAGTTATGCAGGTATTCCATTCAGTAACCCCACTTCATACATGTTCTTATAAATCCGATCCGGATAATATTTCAAAAATGGACGGAGATTTTCAAATCTTATCCCCTTGCATTTCATATAGGCCACCAGACGATTTGTAAGTTCCTGTCCATCCACCTCCGAGACCTCGTCAACTTCTTTCAGCAAGTCGAGAAACTGAAGCTCCGATGCATTTCCATTATTAACTGTGGCATACGGCTTTCTGATAATCACCCTGATACTTCCAATCTTTGTATCACGATATTCCGTTGTAGCCCTATTGGTAACTACTTCATACGTCATGGGAACCTGAGTTGTAAGTCCGACTCTGTTAGCGAAAAGAAGTCCGCTGAGATATCCACAGCTTCCATTCTGGTCCATTAGATATTTCTTTCTGATTACATCATCAACAGAGAGCGTCGAACCGGATCGAAATAATGATTTCCTGGGAATATAATAAATCCCTGTATCATATCGCTTGAGCAAACCTTTTTCAGTCAGCTTCTTTAGCTGCTGCCTTACCGCAACATCTGCCACCCCAGAAGCCTTTATATCAGCCAGTAAAATAGGCTCATTTTCTTTAAAGTTATTTTTCAGGAATCCCCATACTTGTTCATATTGCGTCATGGTTCTTATCTCACAATCTACTTTTGAGAAATATTTATTATCTTATTTGTATTTTACCTGATAGGAAATCATCCTCGGGATGTATTCCAGAGGTCTGCGCCGTCCCGCTTCCCAATCTTCAAGAGTCCGAATGGGAATTCCGGATATCACAGACAGACATACACTAACCTCTCACAGGTGAAATGCACTCTTGCTCAATCTTAATTTTCTCTTCCAGCATTTTCCGAAAAAGTGGCACCTGTCCGACGAAAAAGACATCCTTTTCCATCATAGCCAGCGTCTTCTGATCTCCATCCGAAAGCGTTTTCCCCTGCTTTTTGCAGGCTTCCCAGGTAGAAATGTCCATGCAAAATGGTTGAATTCCGATTCCGGTGGACAGGCACAAATTCTTCCAGATACGAAAGCCTCCGCAATCAATATCTCCAAAATGCCAGAAGGCAGCGCCAGGAAACAATTCATGGAGTTGCCTTAAAAAGTCACACTTCACGTGGTTGGCATAACCAGCCAGATAAATTACGAGCTCCCGTTCCCCGAGAATGTGCCTTTCCGGCCTCCACTGGTGATAGCTTGTCAGATTCTCAATCGTAAGGATGACATCTGGAACCACGCTTTGTCTGGCAAGCCTTCTTCGGAGAGCAGGCAGGTCTCCCTGAAAAACGCCAAGTCCTTCCTGCAAACCATCCTGTTCTTCCCATGGCAATCCCGTACCTTTCAAAAACAGGCAGGTCGGATTCCGAAAGATATTGAATTCTTCCAGAATTTCATCGGTCTCAAGATCCTGCGGAAGGTCCTGCCGTTCAAACCGGGCAATGATGCTGCAGGCAAGATTCACTTCCGCCTCTGCAAGCTTTGAATCATGAAAAACGTCAATGGAAAAGCTGCGAAGATACTGTTCCTTCTCATTGGTCAGAATCGAGGATGCAAGCTTCAGCGTTCGCTCCAGCTTCACAGGATTTTCTTCATCAATGTACTTTCGAACGCTCTTTCCCTCATCCATCCGATGCAGCGCATATGAGGTAAAGCCCGTCAGCTGTTTCTCATAATGCTTCAGGATTTCCCGAACCTTCCGCTTCTTCTCTTCCCTGGGAATCCGATGCACCAGCGCATAGGCCTTTGCGAGTTCTTCCCCATTCAGAATGCAGCGTTCCAGAATATGACCCTGCTTATTTCCCTTCCAACACAGGGTGACGATTTTTTTCGCCTCCAGCTCCTCCAGCTGTCTGTGAATTTCTTCAAATTCAATGGAGGACTCATCGAAATACTCCGGGAAATTCTCTCTCGTCAGTTTCTCCCTGATATGGATGGTTCTGCTGTTCTTCCCTTCGAAAAGAAGGCTTCTCTCATACCGATCCAGCAGAAGACGGATCATTCTTTCGTCATACCGTTTCAATGCTATCCTCTCATTTCAGAATCCCGGCAAGGTCTTCAGGTCCATGTTCAGGCCATCATACCTTCTCGTGCGTAAAATCTTCCACATAACTCTGATGTCCGTCCGTCAGGACAAGCAGGACCTTATCCATAGCAGGGCCAATGTACTGAATCTTCTCCGGCGGAGCAGAGATGATAAGCTGGAGATCCGCGTTTCTCATAAAGGACAAAACTCCCTGAATACGCTCATCGTCCATGTTGTTGAATGCCTCATCCATCATAATGAGACCGACCGAATCGCCGCCAATGCTGCTGCGGTACAACTGCATGAAGCTTGCCGCCACCGTGATGTAAAACGGTGTCTGCGTCTCCCCGCCCGATTTCTCCCGTGCGACCTTTGAATAGTACATATAGCTTCCGTCATCACCGGTGATCTTGATATCGTAATCCATGTAAAAGCGATAGTCCGTATATTGTTCCAGTGCCTCCTGGCTGTTTTCATCATCCAGCGCGAGTTTTTCAAACAGCTCCTCGATGACTTCTTTATGATTGCTGTTGAAGGCTCCGGAAAAGATGGATTCACCCTGCATGACATTGAAATCATCCATAATCATGCTGTAATACTTCTGTTCCGCCGCCTTTGGCGCATAAAGAAATTCATAGCGCTCATGAGCAAAATGAATTTCCCTGAGCGCGCGGTTCAGCTCCCGGAATTCTGATTGCGCCTGTTTGATGTTCTCCTGAAGCTTTGAGAGAAACTGTTCCCGGAACTCTTCTTCTGCAGACTCCCTCGCTTTTTGCACCTGTTCTTCATAGTCCAAAAGTTTGGAATCCCGGAGCCTCACATATTCCTTCCGGAAAGAATCAAAGCCTTCGAAGTTCGCCGCTCCTCCAAAGTCATAGGCAACCTTATAGCCGTGCATAAGCTCTTCCATTTCTCTCTGGAACTGTTCTTTTCTGGTTGCATTTGCCTTACGGCTGGCTTCAAAGCCATTGTGGAAGGCCGCGAGCGAAGCGCGTCTGCTCTTTTCTTTCTGATAATCGGCCTCTATGCTCTCTTTCGCTTCGCCTACGAGATTTAAAAGCTTCTCAGCCTCCTTGCTCTTTACTGACCACTGCTCTTTCCGACTCTCAATCTGCTCTTCCGCTGCTGATACCGCCTGGCTGCATGCACCAATACATTGAGAGAGCTCATCACGCTGAATATCCAGCCTTTTCTTCTCCGTCTGCAGCTCCTGCAGATGAAGCTGCTTTTCAAGAAAGGTCTTATCGGCACTGATTGCCTTCAGATCACTCTGAATTTTAGCCAAAGCTGCTTCATCTGCCCTTTGTCTCTCCAGGCTTCCCAGCTGATACTTCACTTCCACGTCCACCGAAGTATCCAGCATGTTCACAGCAAGTTCCAGGCATTTCTCCCTGTTTTTTGCCTCAAGGAGTTCCTTCTGGAGCTTTTCCAGTTCTTCTTTTCTTGCCTTCAGCTGAATCTCATAGGCCTTGGCACCGATGTATGGAGTCTTGAAAATCTCAGGCCGGATTGCACTGACCACATGGTTCTGATACCGCATACAGCTTTTGGTCATGGAAATCTCATACTGTCGGAGTTCCTCCACCTTCTGGCAGCAATGAACCCTTCCGAGCACCATGTTGGCATAGCGTCTCGCATAAGGATTTTTTGAGGACACCTTCCCGGCAAGAGATCCTTCCGGTGCCTCATCATAGCTTTCCAGTTTTCCGGTATTGATCAGTCCTGCGCCATATGCTTTTTTCTCTCTCCGAAGCCGGTCGTATACACTGGCGCTCAGATCAAAATCCTCCGGTGATACCAGCAGATAGAAGCGCTGCGAATTCAGATATCCCTCCACGGCATCCTGCCAGGAGGGATCCGTTACCTCAAGCTGCTCACAAAGAATCCGAACAGCTCCTGCCCTGCCATCTTTCTGAAGCTGCGCGGAAATTTCCCGCATAAGACGCAGGACCTCCGGCTTGTACTGAAGTCTTCTTTGCTCCAGCTCATGGATCTGGGCACTGAGTCCGGATTTCTCCTCCACCATGCCATGAATCTGAAACCGCAGAGCGGCCATCTTTTCCTGAAGCGTCCCATACAGCTTCTTCTTGGTGGCAAGAACGCGTTCAAGAAGATCGCGAAGATCCACAAGATTTTCCAGCTGTCGTATATTGGTCAATGCGTCGAGATATTGCCCGATGCTCTCATCCAGAGGCCCGGTCACATTTTCCTGATCGATGAGCCCTTTCGCCGCCTTTCCAGCCATCCTGACCTTCCGCATCAGCTCACGGACAGCTTTTTCATCCTGTTCCATCCGGCTCTGCAGCTCTGCTTTTTTCTTCTCCAGCTCCAGATAGGCTTGATACTCCGTGTTCGAGGCAAGCTCGACCGATAGAGACATGATCATCTCCTCCTGAACACGGATTTTTCCCGCAATTTCCTCTTTCCTGCGCTCAAAATCTTCCTGGCGAAGCATTTCGGAACGAATTTTCTCATCCAGTGCATGAATTTCTTCCTCCAGCATGTCCTCTTCACACCGAACGAGATAGTACTCCTGGTACTGATCGATTCGCATACAGTTTTTGATCTGTTCGTATCTGGCTGAGATTGCTTCCAGCTCACGAATTCGCTTCTTTACGTCTTCAAGGGTTCTCGAGAGATCCTGGTAGCTGCGCACATTTTCCCGCAGCGCATCGATATTGACATCCTTTTCATCCAGCACGTATGAATAAACGAAATCTTTGATGTCCGAGATAGGCTTAAAGGCCAGTGCCTTCGGAATCAAGGTGAAAAATTTGTCCTCCAACCGACCAAAACGCTGCAAAACCATTGCCTGTGCCTGTTTCTGGGTGGTTGCAAAATTTTTCAGAATCTTCCCGTTTGCAGAGCGGAAGGACGAAATACTACGAACCTGCTTTCCGTGGAAAAACATTTCGTCTTCCATTGTTTTTCGTTCGATGAGGTACCAGGCTGTATTCGGTTCCCTCTCCTCGGAAGCCGAATCCATCACACAGCCCATGATAAAGGGAATGTTTTTGGACTCATCGAAGAATTCCAGAGCGACGTGAGCAGAAAGTTCCCCCGTTCGTTCATAGGGTTTTCCTTCCTGTCCCGTTTTACAGCGGATGTAGGTATTCAGCGTTCTTTTTCCTTTTTCATGTGCTGCTTTGTTAAAATTATTCTTGCTCGCCGTAATGACGAGCTGAATCGCATCCAGGATGGTCGACTTACCGGCTCCGTTTTCTCCGGATAGAAGGCAGGCATCCGCAAGCTCAATGGTCTCGTTGGTAAACCTGTGCCAGTTAATCAGCCGGATTCTCTTCAGCTGTTTCATCTGTCCTCTCTCCTCCCTTCCTGTATTGATCGAGAAGCTCCGACACCCGCTGGATATCCTCCACTCGGACCGCCATGAGAATAGAATCGTAAACCAAAATTCTTGCATCCTCCTGGGTCATGTCGCGATCCAGCAGCTGAATGATGTTGTACCGCCGTAAGGTCCGAAGGGCATTGTTCAGCGTTGTCTTGTCCATCTGCTTGTTTCTGACCTTCATGGAGAGATACTTTTCCTGGATATCTCCTACATTGATCACCACATCGGTCAGCGACAGTTCCCTTTTCTTCTCGTCATAGAGAATTCGCAGGATAAGAAGAACCACAGAATCTGCAAGTTTCAGGCTGACATGTCCACCCCCCTCCCGGCTTGTAAGCTGTACCACGCCGTACTGCTCACTGATTTCCAGCGAGAGTCCAAGGACCCCGAGATATTCCTCCAGAACAGTTCTCTGCCGGAGAATATAATAATAGTCCTGTCTCGTATTCTCATTCCTCTTGCATATAAAGCACATAGACATCAGCCTTGCGCAGACGCGCCGGAACTGGTCCTGATCCTTTTGTGACATCCCATCAAAAATATCCATTGCTTCTTTCCTGTTCTCAAATCGCTGCTTACGCTCTGCTTTTATGTACGCCGGAAAATTCTGAAATCCCGGAACCGGTATTCTTTCACACAAACGGTATCGCCCGGTTCAATCCGGTAGGACATATGCTTCCGTTGTCCATAAAGACGGATATACACAATTCGAACGAAACGCTCAAGATCTGAATATGCAGATTCCCTGTCCTTCTGATACTCCATAATTTCCAAGGCCTGCATGCTCTCCCGCCCGTTCAGACATTTGTCCACATAGGCCCCGATTTTCGACGGACTGAGGACATTGGCAAGCTTTTGCTCCATCGCAAGGCGCTTCGCCAGCCTCTCTTCTTCGTTGATTTCGATCTGCTCCACATCCTGAGGGATGAATTCCCTGCGTCCCTCCACCGGAGCATACAAAGAATTCATATCGAGAAAGCCAAAGGAAAACAGTCGAATGAGCCGTTCCGTCTCTTCCAGTTCATAGATTCCCGCAGGATCCAACCCATCCTGCTGCATGTGGTCCGCCAGCTGCACGATGATATTCTTAAGCTGCCCCCTGACATCCTCACTGCTCGTTAAGAGGAACTTCGCCCGCGCAATTGCAGCCCCCTGGTATTTTGTATTTTTCTGATTGATGTCCTCCAGAATAGTATCCATATCACGGAACGCCTGAATTACTTCATGCAGATAAGAGAGAACCTGATCTCTTGCCTGTTCTTTCGATAGTTCGCGAATTTCCGCAATTTCCTTTGCCGCCTGTTCCAGATAGCGCGCACTTCTTGCATTGGCTTCCAGTCGATCCAGTATCTCCGGGCGGAACTTGGATACGTTATCCGATGTCACCAGTCGGTGGTAAGCCTTATCCACTACGTTCAAATAATAATCGTTCAGCAGTGCATCCATGATCTCCTGTACGGTCTGGTGACTCGTCAGATCATCAATGTATTTCTTGATATTCGCATTCAGCGTTTTCAGACCCGTAATCAGAGCATCCGTGTTCTCAACAATCTGCAGCAGTCCGACACCCGGACTTTCCTTCGCCCTGGCCAGATTATAGATGGTATAGATATAGCCCTGATACTCCTTCCTTTTCTGACCGGAGATGTCCTGAAGGATTTTGATCACCGCCACAGCATAGTCCCGGAAATTAACCCTCTGCACATAGCTGTAATCCACATCGATATAGATCCAGCCATAGCTTTCCAATCGCCGCAGGATAAAATTAGCTTTGTCTCGCGAGGAAAGGCCGCTGGTATCGGTATCATCCTCAATATCCGCTGCCATCTGCGAATCGAAATAATACGTCAGCTCATCCACCAGCGTATCTCTTTCCACACCGAAAGAAAGCTGCTGCGATGTGATCGCAAACAGCCGCTCGATGCATTCCCAATATACCGTTTTCCCCGGAGCTGAAAGTGGATGAAAAAAGTTCTCCGGAACTACATGAAACAATTCACTCATAGGCAGCAGAACACCTCGCTTCAATTATCAGCAGTTCTTTCGGAAAATACAAGGAGCAACAGAATATTTCCTTCCGTACCTTTGATTGATTGGAATCGGGGATGTTCCATCTGATAATCAATCTCCTTCCAGGCTTTCCCTGGTATTTTCCTTCAGAAAAGCCGACTGAATCGCTGAATACTGATCCTTCACCTTCTCTTCTACATCTACATGCAGCCCATAGGAAGCGGCCTCATTCTTTACCGCCGGAAAATACTCTTCCAAGCGGAAATCAGAAGCATCATTTCCAATACACTTTTGTCAGCCATATCACAGTCCCCTTATTAACTTTCCCAACAGTCTGACATTTGAAGAAGGATATTGTTTCGAAATCTGCAGGATCAGGTCCTGATCCAACCTGGCCAGTTGTGATTCTTCTATCCTGAGATCTTCCATGATCAGGGCTCTTATTGCTCTGATACTCCCTGCCGGATTTACGGTATAGACCTTATCGCACAAGGCCTTCTCAGGAGTTGCCATCTGAAAATAATAGTTTCCTTCCCTATGGAGCTGCACACCCAGCGGATAGGCAATCGCAGGAACATCGCGGTAGGTATAGACTCCGAAATAGTTCCTGAACCTCTTGTGCTTCCTCTTATTCAGCGTCGCCGAAGTAAAAGTCTGTACTGTCTCCGGAATCAGACCATACCATGCCAGGACAAAATCAAAAGATAAGTAGGATGGCCCATAGATTGCCCCTGCCAGCACATATCCTGGAATGTTCTTCTCCTTAACATATAGTCCACGATTGATTGGGATATATGTGCCATTCTTGATCAGTCGTGAGATTTTGGTCATCGGATTGGCATAATTCTGGAGCTGATCTCTCAACATATCTGTAGTGTATAACACGTATTTGCACCTCTAAATATCATGATGTGATATTTAGAGGTGCAAATCAATGAATACTTTGCATTTCTTCTTTCAGGGCAATACCCGAGAAGCCGCTGACTCTTAGGGTTCTCTGTTACGATTTGATTGCATTTGGTTTCAGCTGCCCATATCTCTTGCACCACAGGACTTGTTTCTGTCATTTTTCCTGATTTTTCCTTAGACAAGAAAAGCCTTGAATTTATGCGGTTTTCCGGCGTCATCTTGTCTAAAGCTTGTCTAAAACCCTGTCTAAAATTTTCAATTTAATCAAGATTTAGACAAGGTCCAGCTGGATTTCTGCTGGTTGGTGGAATCCACGGTGATGATTCCTTCTCTCCTCAAAGACTGCAGAAGGTTTCTCACCTTACTGGATTTCTGCTCCGATGACAGGCCGTCCGGCAGTTTATCCGACAACAACGCAACAAAATCCGATTTCTTTCCCTTGCCCCAGGTTTCAAGATAATTAACGATCAATTTTTTATAATACTGGTCATCAAAGCCCTTATTTTTTATATACTGCGCCTTCTGGTCCAGTCTCTCTGCAATGTTTGCTGAGATATACAGGTTAGGCATTTTCCCTTCGATCAGATTCATCTTGCGCAGCTTGTTTGCATCTTTGCGATCAATATGCTCGCCTTTCTGCACACGATCGAGCAGATAAACAATTCTCAGATCCATATCAGGATTCTGGAACAGGATGTTAGTGTAATTCTCGTCCAGGACTTTTCCGTATACAGTGACCTTCACGACATTATATTCGGATAAATCATAGTCAGGAAGCGGGAATAATCTCTCCTGCATGATGGAGTAAACCCGTCTGATACCAGACGATGCCGTCTCTATCATCCGGAAATTGACCATTGTCTGCGCCAGAAGCGGATTTTTATAATATGGTGGTGCATAGGCAGGTTCCAGAACCGGTCTGATATCTCCGGGCAGAAACTGCCCCGCATTTGAGATCATGATATGATCTTTGAACTCGTTCAGATAGATCCGGCGTCCCTGCGAATAGTCCTGATGCGCGATGCAATTGTTCAGCAGCTCTCTTATTGCCCAGGGATCGTACTGCTGAACCTCCGTGGGAAAGAGACTCATCTGACTTGGCATATAGCGATAGGTCAGATTCCTGATCTTGTTGTACGCTTTATCAATGGCAAGAACAAACGGCACATTGAAGAGCTCGTGATCCGTCAGATTTCCCCTGTCATCATATAACCGCCACATGATTGCCGGTGGGAACTCAAACAGATTCGTGTCTTCCTCACGACCAAGTAATACCATCGCGGCATTTGTGAGCTCTCTGTCACGGATCAGGTGCATTTTCGTCAAAAACTCCTCATCATTGAGCTTATCGAATTCATCTGCCGCCTTAGGATTACTGGAGTTTCTCAAAATCTGCGTGTAATTGCTGCGGGCCAGCTTTACTGCCCCCGGATCCAGGTTATTGACTGAAGATCCCTTAATCGTCAGCTTGGACCAGTCTATCCTATGCTGCCCCCTGATGCGGTCTATTTTCTCCTGAGATAAGTCGGTCAGAGACTCTCCGCTTCTTGCATAGTATCTGTTCTTCCATCCCGTCGGCATACCGATGGCTGCAGCCGGAATCTGAAACATGAGCACGCGCTTACGTCCCCTATCCGTGTTTGGCCGGACGACAAATATATTCATAAATGTCAGTCCGCCGGTGGTCTGATTGGCTATATCGAGCTTCAGTTTCTCCAGTGCACGTGAGCTTTCCTTGTAGCTTGTCCCTTTAATCTGATGCTGCTTATCATCCACGCCGAAAATAAGCCACCCATACTGTTTGTTCTGAAGGTTGGCTTCATTGCTGATCGCCGAGACATATCTTCCAAGTCTGTCCAGATCGAATTGATTGGAAGCTTCCTTGAATTCAACAATTTCGTTCTCAACGTTCTGCAGCAGCCTGTTCAGCGTATCTTCGATGACTTTCTCATTCAATTTGTTGTCATACAGAAATTCCATGGTAATTCATCTTTCATTAACAGAGGAATCTTTCTCACCGCTTTATCCGCAATCAGAGAGATTCACTCTTGGGTTTTATTCACTTAACTTCTTATATGCCTTCTTGACGATCCCCGCCATCAGTTTGCGCCGTTGTTCAAGAAATATCGGATATGCAAGCGTCTCAAAATTTGCCGGGAGCGCGTTCTCTGCGCAAGTTCTTCTGTATCCATCTTCTCCAAGTTTATTGCGATAACGCGCGACATATTCTGATGGAGCGGTATCTGAGATATCGATATTCGTGCTGTAATCCAAATATGTAAAATTGGCCATCTGGTTTGTCTCCCGGTTGGTTGAATATCCAATTTCCGAGAGGTAATGTTTGGGGAAAATATGATGCTTGTCTATTGCTTTCTTAACCCCACTTGCTCCAGGAAGCATTTTGGCCGCTAATGTCGATGTACTAAAGAGCATCGGTGTACCAAGGACATTTAACGCTGCAACATATCCGTACCATGCCGGAGATTGTGCCGCGGCACTTGCCAGTGCTGCAGGTCCGGTAGTCCCACTTTACCGTTTTTAACATCTGAAAGCAGATCACCGATCTTGCTCTGTACGTCGTCGAATAATTTCTTGCCCATGTAATCCTTTCAAAATTTTGTGTCTGCGTTGTGACCTGCTGACCTCAGAGACTCAGTTCCCCATGAAACGCCTTACTAAGGAGAGATTGCTTTAAATCATCAATATTATCATTCACCTGTGCAGCTATATCTAAAGCAGCTTTATCATCGGCAATAACATGATTAATGACCTTGACGATTTCTTCTTGCTCATCCATTTCTGGAACAAATATTAAAACTTCTTTTATATCTCGAAGGTGAAGATTTGACACCCCTATTCCCGTTAAATGACTAGAAAATTGATTTTTACACAGTGGACTATTTACCACGCGTAATAGATAATCTGGAAAGATTATATTTTTATTTGGGCGTAAAACTGCCAAAGTTACATAAATATCAAAAATTCTATCAGTATCAACTTTAGCTGCAACGCCCGTGGTTCCATTTTTAGCAAGAAGCACATCATCTCTTTGTGGTGATATCCGGGCATACAGCTCTTCATGTAAGTCCTTTGTAATGTACTTAATGTTATCCCAACATATTGTTTCAGATGTTACATCTTTTGAAGAAAGGAAAGGAACCCCTTTGCCGGATGTCGTGTAGGTGGGTGTTTGATGCGTCCCGTCTGTAATTTTAATTGCACAAACATCCTGCAGTGTCATCTTCTTCCAAGTTTCTATACTACGTCCACACTTCTTTCTCCACTCTTTTGTGAGTTCTCCCGTAAACGCCTTATATAATATGCTCTGCTTCCTTGCTTCTGAATCTCCAAGGACTGCCTGCACCCGCTCTTTGGCTTCATTGAGGCGTTGAAACTCTTTGCCGATAAAGGTCGCTATCGATTTTTGTAAAGATACAGGTGGCAGAGGCATTTTTACTTGTGCGGTTCTTTTCCCTGAAAGCTCCAAAAATGTAGTGCTACTGGCCATACTTTCAAGCATAGATTTGTTACATTTAAGATACCAATATAGGAACTCAGGGTATATATACGGCGACGGAGTAAATGATTTGAATCCCTTCTCTGTATAAGGTATCGATTCTGGTTACTGCTGTGTTGTCATAGGGAGCCGGAATGTGGTCATACCTGAACATTAGGTTGACCACGGTTTCTCCGATCATGCCCAGTTTCATCAGGCAGGAGTTGGAGTCGTCATAAAGATACCTTTCAGCCTTCCGACCATAATCCGCAAGAACAGGGAATTTATCTGACAGGAAATCAAAGTTATATGGCATGTCTTTCTCCCTTCTTTCTCCCGATGCCTGTTGTCTCTTTACTGTAATGGACGATATCACCGAAATCACAGTCCAGCCTGTCGCATATTTTCACGAGAATAGCCATGGATACCGGTTCTCCTTTTGTCATCTTCGCAACGGTTCCGCTGCTGATGCCCACCTCATGCATGAGGTCTACTTTGTTCATGTTCTTGTCGATCAGAAGCTTCCATAAGCCGTTGTAGGACAGAGACATTTCATTCACCTTCCCGTCATTGCAATCGTAGACAGACGACGAACTATGTCATAATTATCAGACAATAGATATTGTACAGTAAAATATGTACTCCGGCAATTTGCTTTCCATATTTGCTCTATGTTTATAGAGCATTAGTTTATTCTCTCCTTGAAGTGTGTCTACTTTGAACTTGTCATTCTGTTTGAATATGATTGGTAACTGATTTGAATACGCTTGGTAATGCGAAGCTGTCCATAAAAGTTGCAAGCAGTGCACCGCGGGTCCGCGGTGCTTTTGCTTGTTGGGATGCCATCCCAATCCCAGGATGAACGGACCTGACGGTCCGGCTGCGCTCATGAAGAGCATGAGCTTGTTACTGGTCCCCCAGAACGTAGAATATGTCATAGAGCTTTCGCAGCTCCTCATAGATTTTCTTTTGTCCGGACTTTATCTCCTGAATGTTCTGTTCCGACACTACACCGCCCTCATTTGCTTTCCGGGCAATCTGGTTTATGTTGTTACTGATATTTGCGATCAGCCGCCCCACTTCACGGACCGAAGAGAGATCGAGCCGCAGAATGTATCCATTCATGACCATCTTTCGCAGATATGCTGCCTGAACAGAAGATCCGCAGGACGTCATGCGCCTGCGAATCTTCTCTGCCTCTTCTTCCGTAATTCTGAATTTCATTGTCTCACTTCTTTTCTTCTCCAGCGGAAGCGCCTCCTTTGGTTTCATCCAGACTGGGACGGGATGGCGTTTCCCCCTCTTCTCTTCCTGCACCTTTCTCTCTTCCTGCAATTCCGGCACGCTTTCTGCTCTCAACTTCCCCAATACGGAGTTTTTACTTTGTTCCTCTCTCATTCGTTATTCTCCTTTTTGTTTCGGATCGGTCTGAAATGTCTGCGAATCTGCGCTGTATCCACCGGTTCGTTAATCTCAATTTCTGATTTTGCCTCCGTGACCACATCCTCCTCATGAAGATCGATTCCTTTGATAATCTCCGCAATCGTACGAAGAGTCTCCAGACTGTTCTCGTCGATTCTCCCAGCTTCCCCCATCTCTTCCAGCCGACGCAGAATCTGATCCATCTGTTCCCTCATTTCAGTAAAGACTTTGACGCTCCCATATGTCACGATCTGCTGATAGAACATGCTCTGCAGAAAGTAATCCTGTCTGGCCAGGCCGCTCAATCTGATCCGTTCATCCAGGATTTCCTTTTCCTCCGGGGACACGCGGAAATTCACAATCTGATTCCGGAAGCGTTTTGATTCATCCTTTTTCTTTTGCGTCATTTTCTTTGGTGCCAGCGTCGAACGTCTGTAAATCGTTCTCTTCTTTGGCTGTTTCATCTTTGTCCCACTCCTCCTGCAGTCTGTCGACCAGTTCTCTTTGTTTTGACGGATAGAGATGTGCATACATCATTGTGACGGCCTCTGTCTCGTGTCCCAGGCGCTGTGCAATCTCGATCGGTTGAAAGCCCAAAGAGATCAGATATGCGACGTGCGAGTGTCTAATTCATGGAACTCCATTTCTGATTTTTATTGCACTATTTCCTGATATTTTGAAATAAATCAGGAAATAG
>ERZ1026772.1294-NODE-1294-length-14075-cov-6.402924_pt1 | contig 14075 bp, 16 predicted proteins | sample MGYA00380124_ERZ1026772 | MGnify/ENA primary metagenome ERZ1026772 (study PRJEB33269, sample SAMEA4719760) | human gut metagenome | biome: human-associated habitat; feature: organic feature; material: feces | place: Cameroon | collected 2013-10 ...
ACGAGATTCGCCTTAGTCTCGTGGGCTCGGAGATGTGTATAAGAGACAGCCTTATATTAAAATATGTCCTCTATAATGAATATTAATCATATTAATATTAGAATTAATATTAACAATTGATAAATTCGACAAAAAATTGATTAATCTGCACAAACAAGACATATTATTTCCTTATTAACTTGTTGAACTTTTCACTCCTATATGGTATCATCAAATCACATCCCGTTAAAAAATACCATAAACAAGGAGATTTTTAATTATGACTTTTGGTTACATTCGAGTAAGCACTGACCAGCAGACAGTTGAGAACCAGCGTTTTGAAATCAACCAATATTGTGAAAAGCACGGAATGAAAATTGATGGTTGGATTGAGGAAACGATTTCTGGCACAAAGAATCCCGAAAAACGTAAATTAGGTAAACTTCTGAAAAAGGTACAAAGTGGAGACATTATTATTTGTTCTGAGATTTCTCGTTTGGGTAGAAGTCTTTATATGATTATGGACATTCTTTCTTTATGTATGGAGAAAGGCTGTCAAGTAAGAACAATCAAAGATGGCTTTGTGTTAGGTGATGACATTCAGAGCAAGGTATTAGCGTTTGCTTTTGGACTTTCTGCTGAAATTGAACGTAATCTCATTAGTCAACGAACCAAGGAAGCGCTTGCAATGAGAAAGGCAAGTGGTGTAAAACTTGGCAGACCAAAAGGTTCGTTGGGAGAAAGCACGAAGCTTACTCAATATGAAGAAACCATCAAGGCATTGATTGTTGAGCAAGACAACTGTTATGCTGATGTAGCAAAACTTTTTCATGTTAATCGTTCTACTATGAAGCGATTCTGTGACAAGAGAGGATATTTCAGACCCAGTATTGTAGAAAAAAATCAGCGCAAAGCAGAGAAATTAGAACGTGAACGCATTGAAAAAGAATACAAAGATAAGCTTCTCGAATTTGATGAAGAAGATTAAATAAAATTAACTTACAAGAGGGAGGGGTAAACACTCTCCCTCTTTTTATATCGTAAATTAAATCTTTTTTAAATAAGCAAGGCTAATCCAACCTCTACCATCTGCTAATTTGCCCCAAGTTATATCAGAGACTTTTTTCTCATTGACAATAGTTACAATGGAATTATAAGCCAAAGCTCCATTTTTATTGTAGTTAGTACCAGCACCAGTTCTTATATTAACACCAGAAGATGCTGTAATTTTACCTCGATAGCTTTTAAATGCGTTAGTTGAAGTGAAATTCTTTTTAATATAAGTTAAACTTACCCAACCACTGCCATCAGCCAATTTACCCCAACCATTATCTTCAAGAATAATAGAGACACCTTCGCCCTTTTTAAGAGTCCCAGCAATAGAAGCTGAGACAGAAGGACCTTTACGAATTCTCAACGCAGAAGCAGTAACAACACCAGAATAAGATACAGTGGTTTCAGTATTAGGGTTGGTAGTAGGAGTTACCTTTTTACCCATCTTAGCAGCAACATCTGCTCTAAAAGTATCCATACTCTTACCAAAACGAGGGAACCAGTTACGAGGGTCAGCATGGTTAGAAGCAATGCCTCTCTGGTATCCTTCATAATGTCCAATAATCACACCATCTTTTAATGGGTCAAAATTATAAAGCTAACAAAGATAAGCGGCAAATTCAACAGCCTCTTTGTAGACTTTATTAAAATAATTTGCGTCACTTAAGCCGTCCTCGCACATTTCAAAGCTAATATACGATAAATTCCGACTTCCTTTATTTCCTTTACCACAATGCCAACCTTTGTAATTCCAAGGCAAAGTTTGCACAGTAGCGATTTCACCATTAGCAAGTTTGCCAATAAAAGCATGAGCACAAACATTTGAATTAGAATTGTTCCAAGCAGTACCACCATTGTTCTTACCAAGCTGTGAAATCAAAGTATTATAATTGCTATCATTAGTAGAAGGTTGCACATATCTTTTCAAATTAGGATTATTACAACCAGTACTATGGACCATAATTCCTTTTGGAGTAATTTTTACTCCATTTTTATAACATCTATTCTATGTAAAAAGACATTTTAATAATTTCATTCTTTTTTTCTCCTTTTAAAACTTACTCCTGAATAATACTTTGAATAATAGGAGTAATTGCTTCTATACCGTATTTATCTGCCAACTGATTTATAAAAGCCAGACTTATCTTCATTCTATTTTCTGCACGCTCTTTGAAGCAATAGCACGCATTATATACAGCAACTTCTCCCCAAGCCAGTCCGACAACGGTAGCAAAAGAAGCAGTATCAGCACCAACTGGACCGAAAAATATATACAAAACGAACAGTACAGTTAGGCTTATAGTAGCAATCCAAGAAATAATTCCCCACTTTTTCATGGTCGGAGTTTTCTCCATGGCTCGCTTAAATCTTTCAAACAATGAGATTTTTGTTTTTCCCATAATTATTCTCCTTCCTTTCACAAGTAGCAAATATTTATTATATTTATCTCACAATAGCGTCTAAATCCATCATGCAAGATATCTTGCACATTTTTCGATGCTATTTCGTGCAACAAATCACATTTTTCTCAAAGTTGCATTTAATTAGTAATTTCGCGCAACTTGTCTATTTTTTGTTGCATTTTTCAACCCTAACGCAACAGCTTTACTTAAGTAAAGTGGACGTATTTGAGAGGTCTTTTGAAAATCTAAAATTTTCGATTTAGGTTCTCAAAACAATTCTCAAAGATACCTGTTGTCAAAATATGCCGATAAACCTATTGAGTATACAGATTTTTGGAGCAGGAAGTTCGCCTCAATTACAGTCTAAGTCAGTTACACCTTCAGCATCTACTTAGTATGTTTATCCATCTTCTCGGTATGATGGATTATCTTAGGTGACTGTGAATGGAGATTCTAATTTAATTAGTAAAAATATTAAACAAGATATTAGCATATTCGGAGTTTTAGGAAATTTATCATCTCACGAAATATCACTATCCACAAGCAATCCAATTAAATTCACATCTGCTACTTCCGCAACTTTTCCAATTTCTACTACTGATTCAATACAGAATTATTATTTTCATATGTATTATTTATATGGATATACACCTTCAAGTGTCTATAGTGGTTATAAATACGCAGAAATAAACATCTTTCTCAATAATAATTAGTATACGTCTACTGCTACTTATTATTTTTTTATAGGTAATTAGTAGTCTGCTGCGCTATTATTCGGAAATATTTTTGCTTCTGTAGAGGTAACAAGCACCGCGCTTACGATTACCCCAACCGATAACTATTCTTTTGATGTATATGCAGATAGACCATATTATGATTATATGTTTTGGACCTAAAGCTGCTTAAAATTGCCAAATTTTGAGCGTCTCTGTACTAAATTCAGGAGGAAGTGCTAATCTGCAAACAAAATCTGTTTCCTTAACTTCCACTTCTGCTTAGACTTTTTCTAAAGACAATGCTTATGATGGTATGAGTTCTATTACTGTTACTCCTAATTTACAAACTAAAAGTGTATCTTCTTCCACTTCTGCTCAAACTATTACCCCTGACAGTGGATATTGTCGGTTAAAACAGGTTAATATTTCTGCTTTTTCTGGAGAAATTGTAGATACTTACTATTATGATTTTTCCAGAAGCGATTTTATATATATGTACAATCAATACGACTAGGTCTACCCCTATTACTATCAACTTACGAATTCACTGTCGGTAAATTGGGGGATACAAGAAAAAAATAAAAAATTTGTTATTACTGCTATTAATATATAGGCGAATAACCCATCAACTGGAGCTTCACTTTTAACAAATGGCACAAGTTTTTGCTGCCAAATGTCTACAAGTTCTTTTTATAACTCGTCTTTTGCTCATAATTGTTCTTTGTAGTATAACTCATCATCTTTTTCATAGATGTTTCAATTTCGGGGTATCGCAACAATTTCCACTACTGATAGTATTAATTATTCGTTAATGGTTAATTTTAATTTTGATTAGACAGGCTATAATTACTTTAAACTTTTTTCCTCTTTTGATGCCCAATTGTATATAAACGTCATTTAATAGTTGTATACAATTGCCCAATTAAATGTAGCACGCAACGCACCTATTTTTCCATTAATATCATTTATTTTAATATATATGTTTAATATTATAGAATTAAAAACTATCAAAACAACAACACTTTTTAATTCCATACTTATATACATAGAAAGGAGTCAATCATGGCTGACCAGAATATTCTCATCCAACAGAAAAATGATTCTCGGTCTTACGATAAATTATATCCATTCAGCCCACCAATCCAGTATGTTAATTACACGCTTTCTGGTTCATCTTGGTCAAATGGAACATACAGTTTTGAGTCCACTTATCCAAATTCCAAATATAATTTATCCATCTCTGTATCATCTACAGCCACGTCTGCATAGTTCGATGCTTTTACAAAAGCTAAAATTGGAAGTTCATCCACTTATAATACAATTAAAGCTTTAGGCACAGTTCCAACTTCAACAGATATTCCTGTTGTTATAAAGGTGGTGAGTAAAGTATGAGCGTAGAAGTCCTTACCCAAGGAGGAGGAGCTAATCTTCAATCAAGAAGTGTTAGTCTCACATCTACTTCAATAATAACATTTTCACCGCAATCTGGTTATGATGGAATGTCTTCTATAACTGTTACGCCAAATCTTTAGACGAGAAGTGTTACACCATCAACAAGTACTCAATCAATAACTCCTTCTTCTGGATATTGTGGTCTAAGAAGTGTTTCTGTATCAGGTGATTCCAACTTAATAAGTTCCAACATTAAAAGTGGAATTTCAATTTTTGGTATCTATGGCTCATATGAAGGAGAAAGTAGTGGTGGTATATATAAAGCTTATTGGACCAAAAATCCAGCAAAATCTACTGATACCAATAATCGAACTTTAACTTTTTCTTGTCCCTCTGATTGTAATGATTCTAATTGTTTAATTTGTTATGCTATGTCTCCGCTAACTCCTACGTCACGGTGGTCATTTTGTACTTCTTGGTTTTATAACAAACTTACTACTTATGATGGTTCTTATTATCGGGCTTTTGTTACTAAAGATGAATCTGGAAGCAGTGTAAGTTTTGGTATGGCTTCTCCCATTTTTAATGGCAGTACCGTCACTATTTAGGGTTAGTATACTGATAGTTATTTTGATGAAGCCTGCGAATGGTATTGTTTTTTAATTTATTCATAAATAAACACATATGCATAATTACAACTTAAATCCCACCATCCATCCCCATTAATAATAAATAAAGAAGATGTGAAAGATATGTAATTGGAAGAGTTCCGATAAGAAACTACTCCGTCTCTTGTTGTTATTGTGTAACTTGGCCAGTAACGTGATGTATTATTATCAAATTTCGTTAAAGTAGTATAATGCCAAAAAGTATTGAAATAAGAGTCATTTTCTGGGGTATTTAAAGCAAAACAATAAAAAGTATTCATATTATCTTCTGTACATCCAGATGGTAATGAAAAAGTAATTTTTTTGGTTATCAGTATTATAATCGCTCGTACTTCCATACTTTGTCCCACAATATACATTGTAGCCAGTTTTACCAGAGTAGTTTCCATACACGCCAAAAATTGAAAATCCACTTTTATTGAATCCTCTTTTAAATTTCTTTTGGCTCAAGGTAAGAAATTTAAAACAAAACTCAATATTAACTATGCCCAAGAGTTATTACATCTTCCAACATAACAACTCTCAGGCTATATAATTTAATTAAAATTTTAATTAAACTATAATATTATCCTTTGATTTTAAAAGATAACACATAGTTTACTAAGTAACATTAAAAACCCAGAAGTCTTAAGCCTTTCTAGTAATTTTTAACATTACAGGAATATCAATCGTAGGCACAGTACCCAAAGCTTTAACAACATTCGTAGTTGCATTGCCAACAATTTTAGCTTTACCGAAAGCATCAAATTGGGCAGAAGTTGCTGTACTCGCTACGGATACAGAAATGTTATAACTTTCATTAGGATAAGTGCTCTCAAAGCTATACTAAGAACTACTCCAACCAGACTGTGACATAGTAACATTTACATAAGTTTCTTCTGTAATAGGATAAAGGGTATCATAATCAGAAGAATTTTTTTGCTTCATGAGAATGTTTTTAGTTGTTGCCATTAAGAGTTGTTCCTCCTTTCTTGATTTATGATAATAAAATTATTAATACTGATAAGGTCTCCAAAGGACATAAAATTTATCTTTTACAAAATTTGCGTCAAAATTACTATAAGGTGTTTTTCCATCATGAAATTGAAATTCAATATAATTTCCAGAATGACTCAATTGTCTAGTAGTTAGCACCCCATCATTCTAAACATAAGTACCAAAGTAAAGTTCGTTGCAATACCATTTAGTATTATTTGCCACTCCGTTGTTTTCAGAGGAAAAAAAGAAATATGACATACCTCCACTTTCATACCCCACAATAATTTGCAAAGTATTACTACAAATCCGAATTATCCATTCCATACTAGTACCAAAATATACTCTCAACTTTGTTCGATTTTCCACTAACTCTCCGCCAGTCGAAAAAGATTCTCTAACATCTCCTGTATAATTCCCGCTAACTCCAAATATACTAACACCGCTCTTTATATTACTTCCAATTAAATTACTGTCACCCTATACAGTAACTTGACTTAAAGCATCGTATCCTGTTTGCGCAGTTATATATTGAGTAGAACTTGAAGGGGTTACAGTACGAGATTGTAATGTTAGTGATGAACCTGACGATTTAACCTGTACGCTCAATTAGGTCGGCAATTACAGACAACTTAAGGATTTGGTTTTAAAACGGTAAAATAAAAATTCTAGTAATAATTATTATTAATTTGGGCAACATTTGTTGATAAGCTAAGTATTAAACAATCTTCTTTAAAAAACAAGCTCTATATTTTATATGTTCTATCGCTGTCTTTTAATAAACTAACTCTTGTATATTTTTCATTACTTTCAATGTTACAACTGATTCCCATCTAATAAGTTGAAGTTTGTCTTATCTAAAAATAATACTAGTCCATATCTGTATAGTGTCCACCGGCAAAAAAAAATAATTTGTAGTTTACTACTAATTGTGAAACAGGTTTTATATATTGATTATAAAAAGAAATGTAATTTTCCAAATAAATATCATCAATAATTATTTTTTGACCGTATTCACCACCCCATATTACTTCAGTTTTCTCGTTGTTTTTAACCTTTCCTTGGAAATTAGCAATAATTAATTCATTATTTAAAAAAATAGAATTGCAATTTACGCTCAATCAACTAGGGCAATTGGACGCAACGTTAATATATTACATAAACAAAGGTGTTATTGCCACTTTCTACCTACATTGTACCGTTATTGACTACAGTTATAGTAAAACTATTGGTATATCCATTAGCCATATAAATGGAATTAAACCCCATACTGCCCCAACTCATAACAGACATATTAATATTTGAGTCAGGGATGAAAATACCGCAAACTTGGTTTGTTGAATTCGAAGAAACAGTTACCGCTCCAAAAAAGCTCCAAAAAATACCCCAAATTGAGTTTTTAGTCACCTAAGATGGAAGAGTACATGTTGCTTTATAAGCATTCCATGCGTCTGTGCTATAAGTTGCGGTGCTAATTACATTATAAATTTGTACTGGATTCACGGTTACTTGACTAAAACCCTCAAGATTATATGAAGAAGCGAACTATGTTGCTATTGTTTTCGTTGATTTTACACTGAACGCGCCCAATTTTGGGTCAGACCCTCCAGAGTTAGCAACTTGAACACTCATGTTCAACCGGCAATTAATTACAACTGTTTATGGAATGTAAGGTATTATCACCCTAATGCCACCACTATTACTACTCCAAGATGGAGAAAAAGTTAAAGGGTACAGTTTTTGTGACCGCCCAAATGCGGGAATCCACACATTAACACTGCTTGAATAAGTACAGGTTACAGTATAGATATCTTTATTTTTAGTAATCCGCATAGTTAAATCTGGCTTAACACCATCTTCGGAAACGGTACTATCAACCCAGTGCCAATAAGCTTGCCATCCAATTTGCGGATAATTATAATATGGAGAAGAAGATATGTTCCATCCTTTTAAACATACTTGATATCCATTTACAAACTAAGTGTAAAAATAGGGTCTATCCCAGCCTAGCGTATAATTTTTCAAATCATTTAACGGTATACGCCGCAAACCAAAATGACTTGTAGTATCTAAATCTAAAATATAAGAAAACTACCCCCACCTTTCTAAAGGTATATCTGTTTGAAAGGTTAGTGTTAATCCATTAATAATAGGTGTTGGATTAGAGATAGAAAATTTTAAATCTTCTTTAAGTTCTCCATTCCAACTCGTTTGTATTGACACAAAGACTGGGCATTTAATTGCGACTTAATAATAAATTGTACAAACAGAGTTTTTAGGTGCTGTTCCGTATATATTTGACACCTAAAATAAATCGGCATATTTTAAAACAATATCAATGCTATTTGTATTGTAAATCACTAAAGCCTCTACTCCAAACTATATATTATAGCTTCTCCCTAAATAAGCGATTATATTTTTTAATTGTGCTTGCAATACACAAATGCCAGAGGACCATCCATAGTGAGGATTTGTATCTAAAAACCGTTCGGCTTTTTTAAATGGTGGCAAAGCTATTAAACTATAAGAAAGATTATTATAATTGGAATCTAACCAATTCGTGTTTAGCTGGACAAGTTGAACTGTATTAAATATATCCAACCAATTAGCAAACAAAGGAATCGAATAAGTATATGTATTATTTGATTGAGACCAATTACCTGTGGATAAAGTAATAGTTTCCGCAATAAGTGTAGTATGAATAGTATTGGTTAATACACTCAATTTTTAGGCAATTAAAAGCATCAATCAACTACATAAAATACTCGAAGCTTGGTGAAAACACATTCACTTCTCGAACAAGTTCCACTATCATATCCAGTGGATGCATCAAACATAGAAAAGCCATCGTAAAAATTAAATTTAAATCCTAAAATGCTATTATCGTATGTTCCAGAAAAGCCTCCTAATCTCTAAGTTTCATTGAAGGATAAACAAGCATAACGACTACTAAAACCATTGTTGTTATACCGAACACCACAATTAACCAATCCTCCATTATCAGAAAATGAAAAGAACCACATATTATTAATCCGAATACTTTTCAAAATCCGAGAACCAATCAGAGACATTTGCATTATAGAATAAAAATTAATCGAACTGCAAACAGACGGAAAACTAATTACATTTCCCGACCATGAAAAATTAGTAAAATCTTTGGTGTCGTAATAATTAGGATTCTTATATCCAATAGATACAGAAGAAAATCCTTCATAACCTGAATCTGGATAAAAAGTAACAGCTCCTTGTCCATATCCAGTATTAAAGGATTTATAAATTGTTTTTGCTTGTAGATTCGCTCCAGCAGAACCATTCGACACTTGTATTGCCAATGATTTTGGGCAAATTTAAACAACCTATGCAACTATGCCGAAATGATATAGTCCTGTTTTAAAATAACAAGTTATTGAATCATATTGTTGAAGATTAATAGTTACATATCTCTAAGAAGATATGGAAATTCCATTTCCAATTATTCCATAACCACTTTTATAAAGGTTGTTGTTATAAAAAGATATAACATTTCCATAGCCGAAACTTGCGGGCCAAAGAACTCCCCCAAAAACTTGTCCATGAGTGGAAGGAACAGCAACAGATTCATCTATATAAAAACTTATTACCAATATTTTAATAATGACTCCAACTCCCTATGTTACATCTAGTGTTACAGAAGTGGTTTGAGAAGAAGGAGTATAATCTCTAAAATAACCACAATAACCAAATAAAGACACGAAAGACCGGTTAATGCCAAATATAGATACACCTGATTTAATATTGCTACTTATTAAATTACTATCACCCTAAACAGTGACAGAAGAATACCCATCATAAGAAGATGAAGGAGAGTAAGTTTGGGTAGAAGCTTTAGGAGTTAAAGTAGCGGTGGTTAGATTAGCAGAACCACCATTGCTAAATACTTGTATAGACACATATTGGCATATTTAGACAACACATAAATAGAGACTCATGCTTCCCGATATTGATGAAGAAACATAAGAAGAAAAGTCATCATTTGCTTTAAAAACGATAGAAGAATCTGTTATATAAAATAAAGTGTTTTGAGATAGTCTTTGCAAATTTGCTTCATTGCCCATTAATGCCATTCCAGCACCAAAACAGTAAGAAGTTGAATTGCCATAGTAATCAGCAATTACGGGCTAAAACATTTGCATCCATCCACAATAAAAAAGAGAAAGATGGTAATTACTAAAATAAAAATAAACACTATAAATATACTAAAAGGTGTTGGGAAAATTAAAAGTGAAAATAGAATAATAACTACTACTATCATAATTAAAAGAATAATTGATTGAATTGTAATGGATGTTTTTTATATCTGGCTTTCTTCTAAAAACGATATTTAAAGGCTAATTGGCAGATAATGAAACAGTATTATAATTCGCTGAAAGAGTATAAGTTGGAGATTCAACAGCACTTTCAAAATTAAAATAAGCTTCCATATTTTGTCCAGTAATTGAATACGGGTCAGATGTATAGACACCAGTAACTCCATTCACAGTTACACTACTTAATCCATCGTATCCAGAGTCAGCGGTAATGGTCTAACTATATGTCTATGGAGATACAGTTTTGCTCTATAATTTGGGAGAACTGCCTGTAGAAAGACATTGTATGCTCAATAATTTGGCAATTATAGACAACCTGTTAAGATGTACTTGTTACTAAAAATGCCCAATATCCATAATCGTCTGAAACAGGCCATTGCCCACCATTATAAATAGTAGTAAAAACACATTGGTTGTTTTGCAATGTTGCGGAAAGGGTTCCTAATGATGGAGTTTCCCATATCCAATTGTTATTAAACAAAGTTTTTAAGAAAATAGAAGGACCAGATGGGGCAAAGACACTCGGCATATTGGCTGCATATGCGCCGACCAAAGTTGGAAATGAAGAAGTGTCATATATTCCACCATTAACTACTCCCGCATAAAGAAATACTATTTGTTCTTCTGCTTTCAGGTTGTTAAATGGAATTATTAAATTAGTTGTGGCAGAACTTATAGTGAAAGAAGTTTGATATACTTTATAAGGGCTAGATTCAAGATTTCCAATTATTCCAAATATACTAATATTTTTCTTTATATTACTTGAAATTAAATTAGAATCTCCATTAACAGTGACAGAGCTTAATCCGTCATATCCTGTGCTTGGATATACAGTTTGTGTACTACTGTTTGGAGTGACTGATTTTGATTGCAAAGTTGGTGAATTTCCAATAGATTTTACTTGTATAGACACATTATTTTGGCGTTTTCCTGCAACGAAAACGCATCTATTTACCCCCAATCATGCCCTATTTCTGCAAGATTTCTTGCATAATTGGAGGTCTCCCATTAATATTAAAGCCCCTGTGTAATGAGCTTTGCGTGTATAAAAATACACAAACAAACCTACTATATTCATAGGTTTATAAATAATAATACAAATATTTTTGAGTAAGAAATTGTCGAACACGATGACTACCATATATGGTGTTGTTGTAAAATTAACACCCCTATATCTTGTGGTCTATGACCAAATAAAATCGCACTTTTAATTCTTAACAATTGTTAAAAATGTCCGACTATTCTTGCTCAATATATAAATATTTGTTCATCGAAAGATTCGTGCTTATTGTTCTCAGACTTCAAAATTGTACTTATCTGTACCTCATGCCTTCATAGAACAATTACACAGTCACTTATCAATCGTCCAATTCATTTATTCCGTCTACTCTGAGATGATAAGTCTTGCTGTCTCCTTCACCGCCATCATTCTGAACATTAAATTCAGAGAAATCGCTTTCGCCACCGTCCAGTATGGAGTTGGTATCTCCACTGTTTAACGATGCTAACCAGAGCTCTTGGAATTTTTCTTCGCTACCTTTGAATCCAGCTTTTACAGCATAAGCGTATGGACCATCACTTTGTCCTACATTTAAACTAAGATGCTGGTCTACAGGAACTCCGTTTATTACTTTATAAACATCTCCTGTAGTATATAAAATTAAATCTCCGTCTGTACTTCCCTCGACAGCAGACCGAGGTTTGCCATCAGAAATGTACCACTAAGAGGATTTTCCATCTAATCCCCTAGGAATATAAAAATCAAGTTGTACTTCTTTTTCTGTACCTACGTTTTCTACTCGCGCTTCTTCTGTAGATTCTACAGTATATGTAGCATGAACCTTTACGGATACAGTTCCACCACTTCCACTGCCTGAACCACCTTCACCAGATAGCGCCGCCATACTATACAGTAAGGCAATATTAGAGATAGCTTCATTTGCCATAATTCAGCCCTCCCTTATAACATTACGCTAATTACTGGGTCAGCACCGCTATAAGATAAACGTATTTGATAATACCGAGCAACTTCAAAAGAAGTAATTCCTTGGGGAGCGACCGCTGACTTAGTTAAATCTGCTTTAACACCTGAAATTTGAACATAGTCACTCTCCTTTGTTAAACGCCCTTCTACTTTTACACTTCCAGACTTAACCTCAAGTTTAACCATGCTAACTGAAGCAGGAACATGAAATTCACGTTCACCACCAGCGGTAAAGACTACTTTTTCTTTCCTGACTATCATTAAAAGCTGTCACTCCTTTCTCTATAAATAAATATAATTTCGTGTAAACGCCCATAATAAACGAAAGTAGAATTACATTTAATTATAGTAATGTCATTTTAATTTATATCAAACTATTTGATACCAAAAATCTCCGTTCTTCTGACCAGAGGGCTGAGAGCTACTAACCACAATGTCTGGACCACTACTCATTGCCGCCCACGTTGGAGCTCCAGAGCCATTGCTTTTTAAAAAATAACCGTTTGTACCAGCGGTTGTTGCTGCATAGAAAGTAGGATTAGCATTAGAACTACCATTCATAGTAATAGAATTCGCTGTTTTACTATCAGCCGTACTTTGAGCATTAGAGGCCGCAGTTTTAGCTTCGCTAGCAGTTGTTAGAGCCGTTTCAGCATCTGTTGCTGCTTGAGTAGCAATGCTACGAGCAGTACTATCAGCTATGTCATATGGAGTACCCACATTCGGTAATTTAATTTTACTAATATTAGCCATTATTATCTCCTTTCTAATGTTTTTCAAATTTATCCACCTGTACATCGTAGACAAATCAAAAATCTGACCAATTTTACTAATTGGTCAGTTAATTTTATGGTCTTCTTATGTTATAATATTAAATTGTGCATATAACACAAAAAGAGCATATTTATAAAATCTAAAATTAAAAAGGTAGATTTCATAAATACAGCTCTTTTTGTTTTTTATTAAATTGTAATAATAAAAAATTGTTTTTATTCAGAAATTATTTTTAAAAATACCGAGAGAGATAAAATTTGCTCTCTCGGTGTTTGTTAATTATTTGTAAACCTTCTCGTCGTTCGCAAACAATTAATTCGAGAATTATCAATCGTTTGCTTTGTACTGTTGTTTATTCACAAAATAAATCTTCAAAAAGCACATCCTTTTTAAAGGTTCTCGTAATAATAAAAATCTTATATTTTATTTCTATATGAACTTTTGAACATTTTTTCAAAGAATTGTCTGTAAACAATAAACCAATTCGCCCCTGTAACGGTTTTCCTTTAAATACACAAAAATCGATTTCGGATAATTTGCTATTGTCTATTGCTAAATAAAATTTACTGTCCTGAGAATCAATTTTAATTCCTAAATATGTCAAATCAAAATAACAACTTCCAAAAGAGATTATAGCTTCATTTGTTCTAACCCAATTCTCAAAATGGACAGGAAATGCTAAATGCCACAAAAATTTCCCAAATTGAACAATTTTTCTTTTTAACCATAAAAACAAGCTCTTTGTTAATTCAATTAAAGTTGTTTTATTATTATTTATTTTAATC
>ERZ1026772.1295-NODE-1295-length-14072-cov-6.454377_pt1 | contig 14072 bp, 12 predicted proteins | sample MGYA00380124_ERZ1026772 | MGnify/ENA primary metagenome ERZ1026772 (study PRJEB33269, sample SAMEA4719760) | human gut metagenome | biome: human-associated habitat; feature: organic feature; material: feces | place: Cameroon | collected 2013-10 ...
ATCACACACGGTAGATTCTCCTTTCTTAGCAGGTGAAGTAAATAGTGGAATAGAGTTTAAATATTGATCATCACCGGTCAGAGCATGGAGCATCCGGATCACCTCTTCCGGGTGCTTCATTGTCTGGTTCCGTTTCAACAGGGTGTGGCTTATGTCGGAATAATCCAATCAGCATTTTCTGGGTATGATCTTTTTCTCCCATTGGTTCTCCTTTTATGATGTAGTCAGACAGAAATGAAAATCCTCTGCCTTTAAATAATGAAAGTTACTGGAATTTAAAAGCATAGATTTCCTAAATGGGTGGTTATGAATTCCTAAAATACAGATACCGCAAACAGAACTGATCAGATCGCAGATCGTAACACAGATCGTAACACAGATCGTGGGTACGACACTGCAAGTGCCAATATCGCATAGATCTACACTGTAATCATTTAAAACTTCAAATTCATACTTGGGGTATATGTCTGGAATTCTGAAAAAGAATTTAATAAGATACCACAGAAGTTGTATGCTTTTCTATAAAATAGCATAAAAAGGAAAGGGATGCAATAGTAAAACGAAAAAATATTCTCGAAATAAGAGAGTTGTTTCTCCATATTTGGTAAATACAGTGAAGAAAAATTATGCTAAAGTTTAGATAACAATAGAGGAGGGGGAACTACGATGGACTTCAAGTTAGCGGAATTGAGAAAACGAAGAGGAATTACACAGAAGGAACTGGCAGAAACTTTACTGGTGTCACCACAGACAATCAGCAAGTGGGAAAATGGTATGACCTGTCCGGATCTGGAAATGCTTGTTCGATTGACGGAATATTTTGGAGTGACAACAGATATGTTATTGGGAATTGCGCCGTTGGATATCAGTTATGAAGCCGCTGACACAGATAAACGGGAATATTGGTCAGAACAGGTTTTATATTTGCAAAGGCGTGAAAAGAATAGATGGAATGAGGATTATCTGCAATTTCTTGTTCAGAATGTATGGAAAATTCATGAACCTGTGAAAATATTGGATTGCGGATGTGGATATGGTGGATTGGGTGAAAGAATCCTGCCCATGCTACCGGATGAAACCACTTATACGGGTATTGATTTTTCGGAAGAGATGTTATTGGAAGCGAAAAAGAGATATGGAGGGAACGAGCAGAGAGCAAAATTTATTCTAACAGATATTATGGATTATCCTGTGGAGCAACGGTATGATCTTGTAATCTGTCAGTGCGTATTGCGACATGTAAATCATGCAAATAAGATGTTAAAAAGGATGACGGAATTTTTGAAGCTGGGAGGCTGGATGATCTGCATGGAATGTAATCGTGAATTTGAGACAGTTGGTTTGTATATGGAAGGAATGGATTATGGGAATATATGCCGGCATTCAGGGTTGAGCAGTTTGTGGGAGCATCAGTTACAGACGCAGGGGAGAGATTATGCGATTGCTATGAGACTTCCCCAATATATGAAGCAGTGTGGACTCAAGGATATTGATTGTCGAATGAATGATAAAGTACTATATTTGGATCCCGACAACCCGGAATATCTTAAAGAACTGGACAATTTGAGAGAATTGGAACAGTGGACAGGAAATGCATCGGAAAAGAGGATGATATCTAACCTTATGAAGCATGGAATGAGTCTACTGGAGGCGAAGGATTATTATTGGCAGCAGAAGGAAATTGAGCAATACATAAAGGTAGGAAACCATCCTCTGATTATTAAAGTAGAAGGAATGATGATTACATATGGAAGAAAAGTATAAGCTACCAGTATAGCTTCATATCTTCCAGAGCTTCGTCATCGGATAAAGAGAGACTGTTTTTGATTCGGTCAAGCGTATTTTCGAAGCTGCAGCCCAGATCTTTACAGTTACTGATGAGAGCTTGGATAACCTGATTCCGACCTTCGATCAGGCCAGTGTTATGTCCTTCGGTTACTCCTTTGGTATAATAAGAATTAATTAAATCACACACGGTAGATTCTCCTTTCTTAGCAGGTGAAGTAAATAGTGGAATAGAGTTTAAATATTGATCATCACCGGTCAGAGCATGGAGCATCCGGATCACCTCTTCCGGGTGCTTCATTGTCTGGTTCCGTTTCAACAGGCTTTCACGGTCACATAAGTAGTCGAGGATGATGCGTAGGTCACCCTGGAATTTCTCACGGACATCTTTGCTTAGAAAACACATATTAAATACCGGCATTTTGCTATTGTTGAAATATGGATAGGCTGCAGGATTAGGTTTAAAGTGTAGTGCTTCCAGGATAGAAGTTGCCTTATTCCATGGTTTTCTGCTCCAATTTAAGACAAACGTAAATACAGGGTAAGTTTTATATGTGTTTTTACGGTCGTTGCATTGTGATCGGTAAGCAGCACCATCATAACCTGCACAGCGAAGCGGCATATAGGCATCTATGGTACTTTGGTTTTCAAGGTTATAAAGTGCATGAATTTCGCCGTTATGCAGTTCATACATGCTGCAGTCACGGAACTGCTGGTGGGTTTGCTTGTCTGTTCCGATATAAAGACTCTCTGTTGGGCCGGCTAACAGATCGGCTTCGTTCACAACTTTCTCGCCGGAATAGACTAAGACATTGATTAGTTCAGCAAAAACGTCCCGGCATCCAATCAGCATTTTCTGGGTATGATCTTTTTCTCCCATTGGTTCTCCTTTTCTGATGTAGTCAGACAGAAATGAAAATCCTCTGCCTTTAAATAATGAAAGTTACTGGAATTTAAAAGCATAGATTTCCTAAATGGGTGGTTAGGAATTCCTAAAATACAGATACCACAAACAGAACTGATCAGATCGCAGATCGTAACACAGATCGTGGGTACGACACTGCAAGTGCCAATATCGCATAGATCTACACTGTAATCATTTAAAACTTCAAATTCATACTTGGGGTATATGTCTGGAATTCTGAAAAAGAATTTAATAAGATACCACAGAAGTTGTATGCTTTTCTATAAGATAGCATAAAAAGGAAAGGGATGCAATGGCAAATTTATGAATACAGATAAATATGATCGAATAAATGAATCATTTAATACATCATTTAAAGATAATTCAAAACTCTTGACTTTGACCTAAGGGAAAACATTAAACTAAATACAGTGGACAAATTTTCGGGGGGGGGGTAGTATAATGTACCTATTACACGGCAGATCCGGTGGATAACCGGTCCGTCATCCGGAGTTACAAAAGAAAAGTTCTTAGAGGGGGAAATCATGGAGAAGAAAAAACAATCCTTACGCGAGGTGTATGTAAACAATATCTATGCAGTTCGTCTGACTGCATCTGCAAGCAAAAGCAGAGTGATCCACTCGTTCTTTGGGAAATTGATCGGAAATCTGGAATGGGTATTCTTTAGTGGATTTTTCATGCGGTACATTGTTAACCGGTTAGAGCAGGGAAAAGAATTTTCTGAAATTTTTGCTTTTATTCTGATATGCGGAGCTGTGTTCTTTTTGCTTGCGATTTATCAAAGTTATGTTGAAAATGTTGCAGTTCCGCTCGCGGAACCTGCAATCTATGGAGAAATCTATGAGAAGATTTATGAAAAGGCCAGGAATGTGGAATTAAGGTGTTATGAGGATCCGGATTTTTACAATCAGTATACGATGGCAGCCGATCATGCGGTGGAGAGGGTAACCGCAATTACAGATAACATATGGGGAGTTGTAACTGGGATTATGGCATCGTTTCTGGTGCTGTGGACGATGTACCGCATTGATCCGGTGTCGGTTTTGTTTGTTTTCTGTCCTCTTATCGGCAACTTTTTATTTGGAAATCTGAAAAATAAATTTGAGTATATGCGATATCAGGAGGAAGCACCGAAGGATAAGGTGCTTAACTATGTGAACCGTGTTTTGTATCTGCCGGACTATGCAAAGGAAATACGATTATCCGAAGTATTTCGACTGTTGAAACGGCAGTATAATGAGGCAACGGATGAAAAATCCGCTCTTGCCGGAAAATACGCATGGCGTATCGGAAGCATGAATGTTTTGTGGCATTTTTTTACCTTTACAGTCATGTTTGAAGGTGTGTTATTGTTTGCCATATATAAGAATCTGGTTATTGGAAGTATGTCATTGGCAGATCTTACGGTCATGAGCAGCCTGATGGTGGCGGCTACCTGGATATTGATCGGATTATTCAATAGTGTGATGGAGACGATGAAAAATGGATTATTTATCTGCAATCTGAGGACATTTCTGGAGTATGAAGAGAAGATTCCGGAGGATCAGGATGGCATTTTGCCATCGAAGGAACTGGAAAGCCTGGAATTTGAAAATGTTTCTTTTTCCTATAAAGAGGAAGAAACAATTCAGGGATTGTCTTTCCGGATAACACATGGAGAGAAGATTGCGCTGGTGGGACATAATGGGGCCGGAAAAACAACGATTATTAAATTGATGCTGCGCTTATATGATCCTGCAGAGGGAACGATCCGGGTAAATGGGATTGATATCCGGAAATATAATCTACGGGCATATAGGGAGCTGTTTGCGACCGCGTTTCAGGATTATCAGCTTTTTGGAGTGACCATACGGGAGAATATTCTTATGGGAAAGCATCCGGAAAAGGAGGAGCAGCTTGTTGCCGAAGTGCTTAAAAAGGTTGGAATGTATGAGAAAGTAGCAGCTTTATCGAAAGGAATCGATAGTGTGGTAACCAGGGAATTTGCAGATGACGGCGTGGTCTTTTCGGGAGGGGAAGGACAGAAAATAGCGGTGGCCAGGGCGTTTGCCAAAGAATCTCCGATTCGGATTTTTGATGAACCATCAAGTGCGCTGGATCCGATTGCGGAATATGAACTGTTTAGCAGCATTATGAAAGATGGGGAGAGCCATACCATGATTTTTATTTCACACAGGCTGTCCTCGGTGAAAGATGCCGACCGGATCTTTATGCTGGAACAGGGAAGACTGATCGAAGAAGGGACGCACCGGGAATTGATCCAATTCGATGGATGCTACGCAGAAATGTATAAAAAGCAGGCAATGAATTATCTGGCAGTAGAAAGTGTCGAGGGGGTGGCATTATGACAAAAGAGAAAAAGAAGGAAGGGAAAGAGGCCGGACAGTCTGCCTTACAGGTATGGAAAAATAACTGGTTTTTACTAAAGCTGTGTTTTGCAGCCTCTCCGGTTTACATGATTACCTATCTGCTGGATGCAATCCGGGGACAGTTTTTTATTTTCCTCGAGCATACCTACGGAATTGGTTATGTATTGGAAGCCGCAGAATTTGGTTATCCCTTCCGGAATGTGGCGGTCTTTTTAATTACGATTGCAGCATTGATTACCCTTGGAATGATTTTTTCAGCACTGGTCAGTAATTATTTTGAGGTGAGGGAGCTTCCTAAAATACGCCGCAAGGTGAAAATGATGCTTTATGAGAAAGCAAGGACACTGGATCTGCAGTGCTATGACAATCCGGATTATTATAATGAACTGACTCTTGCCATAGCAGAGGCCGATCGTCAGATCGACCGGTGTATTCTCTTTTTGAAAAATGTGGCTTGTGGTGTTACGGAATTTCTGTCGGTAGGGATTTATTTTCTGGTGAAGGATAAATTTTCAATCTTACTGGCACTTGCAGCATTCCTTATCGCATATATGTTCAATCAGTTGTACAATAAGCTTTCGTATAAGATCCGGGTGGAACGAAATCCATATGAACGGAAACGGGAATATGTAAAGAGAGTTTTTTATCTGAATGATTATGCAAAGGAAATGCGGCTGCATCCGGATGTATCACGGATTTTGTTTGAGGATTTCAAGAAAGCAAATGGAGATATTTATGAAGTAGAAAGAAAGTATGCCGGGCAACGGTTTTTCTTAAGCTTTTTGAAAAAATACATCGGGAATGACTTTATCAGTGATGTGATTTATATTTCCTATCTGGTGTATCAGGCGGCAGCGAGAAAAGTGCTTTCCTTCAGCAGTGTGGCGATCCTGTATAATTCCTTTGGAAATCTTAAGTGGAATTTGAGAATCTTTACAGATCTTTATCCATATGCATGCGAAACCAGCCTGTATGTACAGAAGATTCTGGATTTCCTGAATACAGAATCCAGGGTTACCAGTGAGCAGAATCGGACAGTGACGAAAAAGGCCAAGGAGATCGAATTTCAAAACGTATCGTTTTCTTACCGGAAGGATGGAGAAGATATTCTAAAGGACATTTCCTTCCATATTAAACCGGGAGAGAAGATCGCATTGGTTGGGTATAACGGAGCCGGGAAGACGACATTAACCAAGCTGTTGATGCGGCTCTATGATCCGACACAGGGAGATATTCTGGTAGATGGTATTTCGATCCGGGATTATGCGGTGGAAGAATACCGTAATTCTATCGGGGCAGTTTTTCAGGACTTTAAAATCTTTGCAGGAACAGTTGCTGAAAATATCATTCTGGATGATGCAGAACCGGACAGAAAAAGGGCAGAGAGCGCCCTTGAACGGAGTGGTCTGAGGGAGAGAGTTGACAGTCTGCCTGAGAAAACGGAGACACAGTTGACGACCGAATTCGCGGCAGATGGTGTCAGCCTCTCTGGGGGAGAAAGCCAGAAGCTGGCCATCAGCAGAGTCTTTTACAAGGATGCCGGACTGATTATTTTAGATGAACCGTCGAGTGCGCTGGATCCGATTGCAGAGTATCAGTTGAATCATTCGATGCTGGAGGCAACGGAGAATAAGACAGTGATTTTTATTTCCCACAGACTGTCTACGACGCGGCTGGCAGACCGGATTTATCTGCTTGAACAGGGAAAGATTGTGGAGCAGGGATCGCACGAAGAGCTTCTTGCGAAGGATGGCAGATATGCTGCAATGTGGAAAGCACAGGCAGGGCAGTATCTTGGCGTTTCCTGGTTGCCAAATGTTCTATCTTCGCATATGCTGATAGCAGAAGAGTAGAGCGCAGCCTGTGGTCAGCATTTGTTCCGTATGACAGGAGCTGCTGGAGCAGAGGCGGAGACTGGAAAGCGAGAAGGAAGCATGATGAATCCGGACAGAGTGACAGAACACAGTGGTATAGACAACATAGGCAATACAGCGGATAGTAGTCATACAGATAGCACAGATATGAAAATTGAGAGCAGATATTTAGAACAGGCGCTGAGGCTGCACAAGCAGCATCCGGTAGTTGATATGCATCTGGATCTGGCAGGCGAGCTTGTGCTGCGACATGAGCTGGGCGAGCAGAATGTCCTGTACCACCGGTATCTTAAGAATTTTTATCAGGCAGGCATCCGGGTGATAGCCTCTTCAATTTATGTGGCAAACTGTGATCTGGACCATGCGTGGGCGAATGCGCTGATGCAGATTAAGCTTTTAAAGGGAGAGATAGTTACCTGTAATCTGGAACTTCAGAGGTACCGGGAGAAGGAACCGCTCTATGAGAGGGTCTTGCTGATCCAAAGCCGGCAGGATCTTGCGAAGCTTCTGGATCAGAAGAATACAGAAAAAAGGGAGCTTGGAATTCTTCTTTATATGGAAGGTCTTGATTGTATTGGAGAAGAGACAGACCGACTCGAGGAGCTTTTCAGGCAGGGAGTCCGTGGAGCAGCGCTTACCTGGAGCAGAAAGGATGCACTGGCAACAGGCTGCTGTAAGGCTTCGGAGCATCGTCAGATACGGGGAGGACTTACTGAAAAGGGGGTGGAGACGGTCCGGAAACTGGAGGAGCTAAACATGTTTCTGGATGTGAGCCATTTAAATGATGATGGCTTTACAGATGTATGCCGTATTACGACACGCCCCTTTGTGGCAACACACTCAAACAGCAGGACGATATATGACAATTACCGGAATCTGACGGATGGACAGATGCAGAAGCTGGCGCAGCAGGGCGGCATTATGGGACTGAACGGATGCCGTTATATTACGGGTTCTTTAAACGGCGGTCATCTTCTCAGAATGTGTGAGCATATTGAATATGAGACCGCAAGACTTGGTGCACAACATGTTGGCTTTGGTTTTGATCTGTGCGATTCCTATGACGAGGCACGGGCCGGATTGCAGGGAGAAGAGCCGCCGGTACAGAAGAATGACTGCCTGCCGGATCATGCACGGATTCCGATGGTGACAGCAGCTCTTTTGCAGCGTGGTATGTCAGAAGAAGACATGGTTTTCATTATGGGAAAAAGCTGGATTTTGTATTTAATGGAGATGCTTCCATGAGTGATGCAATTCTTACTTATGGTTTGCATAATCGAGGGGAATACTCTATAATCGTAAATAAAAGAAGCAGAAGTAACAGCTTAGCCATGCCCATTCATAAGCTGCCGGATTGTGCAGATTGGCTGACAAATATACGTGTTTTCCGGCAGCTTATTTCATGTCGGGCGTCCGCCCTATAGAAATGATTGTATAAGCTGCCCTTAGTGAGCAAGCTCCCATGGTCATCTTGCACAATCATTTCTGCATGGTTGAACTGTTATAAGCAGAATGCGCACTTCGGAATATAGGGTAATTTCCGATTGGGGAAGAGCCGGAAATGGAGGGAAGGTATGAATTTACAGGAAGCAAAGGACAAGCTGCACAAGGCAGGCCAGGAGCAGGTTTTAAGATATTATGAGGAGCTTTCCGAGGAACAGAAGGAAGCACTGCTGAAGCAGATTGAGGATACGGATTTTTCAATTCTGGATGCCGTGAAGGAGGGAAAGAAGGAGCCGCAGAAGGGTGTGATTACTCCCCTTGCAGCCATGCAGCTTAAGGAGATCGAAGAGAAAAAGACGCAGTTTGGGGAAACCGGTTTACAGGCGATCCGTGAGGGAAAGGTTGGTGCGGTGCTTCTTGCCGGTGGAATGGGAACCAGGCTTGGATCCGATAATCCGAAGGGAATGTTTAATATCGGTCTTACAAAAGAAGTATATATTTTCCAGCGTCTCATTGAAAACCTGATGGATGTCGTGAAGGAAGCGGGGGTATTCATTCCGCTTTATATTATGACAAGTGACAAGAATCATCAGGCAACTACTGCATTTTTGAAGGAGCATGATTACTTCGGCTATGCAGCGGAGCATATCACCTTCTTTATGCAGGAGATGGCACCGGCAACCGATTATGAGGGCAAGGTTTATCTTGAAGAAAAGTGGAAGATGTCCACATCTCCGAATGGGAATGGTGGCTGGTACCTGTCCATGCATAAATGGGGCATTGCACAGAAGGCGATGGAGGATGGCGTGGAATGGCTGAACATTTTCGCGGTAGATAATGTGTTACAGCGGATTGCCGATCCGGTTTTCGTGGGTGCGGTTCTGGAGAACCAGTGCGTGGCGGGTTCCAAGGTAGTAAAGAAGGTGACGCCGGATGAGAAGGTCGGCGTGATGTGCCTTGAGGATGGCAGACCGTCCATCGTGGAATACTATGAACTTACAGAAGAAATGCGTGATGCAAAGGATACGGCAGGAGATCCGGCCTACAACTTCGGTGTGATTCTGAATTACCTGTTCCGGATTTCGGAGCTTGAGAAGATTCGTGAGAAGAATCTTCCACTGCATGTGGTAGAAAAGAAGATTCCTTATTTAGATGAACAGGGGGAAAAGGTGAAGCCGGAGGCTCCCAATGGATATAAATTTGAACAGCTTGTGCTGGATATGATTCATGAAATGGAAAACTGCCTGCCGATTGAGGTAGAGCGCAGCAAAGAGTTTGCACCCATCAAAAATGCAACCGGTGTGGATTCCGTAGAGAGCGCAAGAGAGCTGTGTAAATTAAATGGAATTGAGCTATAATTACCCGGACATAAGGATGCAGAACTGTTTCCGGACAGTTACAGTTCACACAGCAGCCAGACAACATTTTGACAGATAAGAGCAACATTTCTGTATTGTGAAACTATTCCGGGTGGCATATAATGAACCCATAGGTTACAGTTCACACAGCAGCCAGTGACAGATTTGATGGTGGAGCGAGGTACGGGTGAGCAGTAACGTCCATAGAAAGCAAAACCAGGTCTTGAAAGAAGACATTTGGTATTACAGGGAAACAAGTCCTTAAGGAAAGTGAGGAGAGAAAGATGTCAATTTTAGTAACCGGAGGAGCCGGCTATATCGGAAGTCATACTGTGGTGGAGCTTCAGAATGCCGGATATGAAGTGGTTGTTGTGGATAACTTAAGCAATTCCAGCAGGGAAAGTTTAAAAAGAGTGGAGAAGATTACCGGGAAGCCGGTTACCTTCTATGAAGCAGACATTCTTGACCGTGAAGCGCTGAACCGGATTTTTGAAAAAGAGAGCATCGAGTCCTGTATTCATTTCGCAGGTCTTAAGGCTGTTGGGGAATCCGTGCAGAAGCCCTGGGAATATTATGAGAATAACATTGCAGGAACACTGACGCTTGTAGATGTAATGCGTAAGCATGGCGTGAAGAACATTATCTTTTCTTCTTCCGCAACTGTATACGGAGATCCTGCAGTGATCCCGATTACCGAAGAGTGTCCGAAGGGACAGTGTACCAATCCATACGGTTGGACGAAGTCCATGTTAGAGCAGATCCTTACCGATATGCAGAAGGCAGATCCGGAATGGAATGTGATTCTGTTAAGATATTTTAATCCGATTGGAGCACATAAGAGCGGACTGATCGGGGAGAATCCGAATGGTATTCCGAATAACCTGATGCCGTATGTAACACAGGTTGCGGTTGGTAAGCTGAAAGAGCTTGGTGTATTTGGCAATGATTATGATACACCGGACGGAACCGGAGTCCGCGACTACATTCATGTTGTCGATCTTGCCATCGGTCATGTGAAGGCAATTAAGAAGCTTGATGAGAAGGTCGGACTGGCAATTTACAATCTGGGAACCGGAAAAGGCTACAGCGTTCTTGATATCGTGAAGAACTTTGAGGCTGCTACCGGTGTGAAGATCCCTTATGTGATTAAACCGCGTCGCGCCGGAGATATTGCCACATGCTATTCCAATGCGGATAAGGCAAAGAGAGAACTGGGATGGGAAGCACAGTATGATATTAAGGAAATGTGTGAGGATTCCTGGAGATGGCAGAGCATGAATCCCAATGGATATGCGGATGCAAAGTGATTTAATATGACATCATAAAGCTGTTCTTAATAGTATTAGGGAATGCTTATGAATAAAAAAGGATCCGTAAGGATCCTTTTTTTATAGGAAATTCCTATAAAGGTCTTTTAAGCTACATAGCAGTACATGAAGATGAAGTGACAGAAGCTTCCGGCCATGACGAAGAGGTGGAATATTTCGTGGGAGCCGAAGAACTCATGCTTTGCATTGAATAAGGGGAGCTTTAAGGCATAAATCACACCGCCGATGGTGTAGATGATGCCACCGGCAAGCAGCCAGAGAAAGGCAGCAGTGGGAAGTACCTGAAGGAGTGGACCGAATACGGCAACACAGGCCCAGCCCATGGCAATATAAATGACAGAGGAAAACCATTTCGGACAGGTGATCCAGCAGGCTTTCAGGAGCATGCCGAACAGGGCAAGACCCCAGATAACGGCAAGCAGGGTGTAACCAAGCTTCCCGCCAAGGACAGTCAGGCAGATCGGGGTATAGGAACCGGCGATCAGTATGAAAATCATCATGTGATCAATCTTACGGAAGATGCGTAAGGGGCGCCCGGACAGGTTCAAGGAGTGGTAGGTTGCACTTGCTCCATATAATAGGATCATGCTCACGCAGAAAATACTGAGTGCGATAATGGATTCCCGGCTTGCATAGAGCGCTGCCTTGGTTAATAACGGAGTAGCAGCAAAGGCTGCCAGTAACATTGCTATAAAATGGGTAAGAGCACTTCCGGGCTCACGAATTGTAATTTGCATAAGAATACCTCCTTTAAATAACAACACGTAGTATTTAAAACTACATTAGGAATAAGTAAATACTACTACATAAGATATGCAGTGTCAATCGTTTTATTCACAAACATAAAAGGGTCCATGCAGAAAAACCCTGCACAGACCCTTTATTTAAAATCTGAGTAACAGTTCAGCCATGCAGAAATGATTGTGCAAGATGACCGTGGGAGCTTGCTCACTAAGGGCAGCTTATACAATCATTTCTGCATGGCTGAACTGTTACAAATCTGATTTTAATCTTCTTCAATGACCTGAATTTCCAGATAATCAAAATCAATATGCTCAATGAAGCTGTCCTGTGTAAAACGTGTTTTGGAATGGCGCTTAAAGTCTCTGATATTGAGGTCCAGCCAGATGGGGCGGGTGAGATCCAGTTCATAGCAGGCCTCATCCAGTGCCTGAAATACCTTATGGGTACGGGTGTCCTCCTGATCGTTGCAGATCACCACGTCTTTGAGTAAATGATTTTCTTTAAATATTTTAGCCCATAAACGAAACATTTCAGGATCTCCTTATATAATCTTGACAGTATCTGTTTAAAAATTCTCTTCTCTGTTCTGAATGGCTGTGGTCTACCACTGATTCCAGGTAAGCAGAACCAGTGTGATGAGGATGACAAAGGCAAGCACCAGATATTCCAATATGGCTGCACAGATCTGATGTACCCTGCTTTCCATACGGGAACGGTCGCAGAACTGGATCAGTCCGATGACGGAGAACAGAAGTCCGACCACCACATAGCGGAAGTTGGCACTGCAGGTATAAGGGTACTTGATGATAAAAGCAATAAAGGTCAGTACAACGAGAACGTAACCAACCAGCAGGAATACGCCAAGCTCACGGTTTCCTTTGCGGATTTCGCGGATCGCCATGAGGATGTTGATGACAAATAATAAAATACCGAGCGTCGCTGCAAGAATCAGGGCAGCACGGCAGCACTGTAAAAGGAAATCGGATAATTCCGGACGGACTTCATCAAAAATGGAGGTCCGGAACAGAATCTGCCAGGTGTTGCAGATGGTATTTCCATTGATGGTGTGGAACGGATAAGCAAGCTCCGCAGAGGCAGGAAGTCCGAAGATCTGCCAGTAGGAGAATTTACCGATATACTGCTCGGATTCCGGAGGCAGAATCGGTACACCCGGATTTGTATTGTAGAAAACGAGGTTCCGGATTACCCAGGAAAGACCGATCCCGGCAGTCAGAACACCGAAAATGGCAAATTCACGGATGGATTTCCAGACACGTCCGGCTTTGCACTCTTTCACGAAATGCATCAGGAAAACGGCCGCCAGTGGGAATGCCATTACGGCAACATTTAATTTGGTAATCATTCCAAAGCCTAACGATAAGGCAATAAGAGTGAGATTTTTCAGAGATTTATGCTCCATCCAGCACAGGGCAAAGTAGAAGCAGGTAAAGGTGAGCAGCGTCGATAGCATATCGTTGTTCACACTGGCCGACATATAAATCATGCCCGGATGGAACGTGAGCAGTGCCATGGCGAGCACCATACAGGTATCGGAGCAACTCATTTTCTTTAAAACGCCATATCCGACGGTGAGACACAGGCTGGAATATAAAAGTGTCAGAGCCTGGATGTTTTCAAACGCCAGACGGTCACCGGCACCAAACAGCATCTGCAGATCGATGAACAGACAGGAGAGGATGTGGTGAAAGGGCGGATGATAATAGGAAAACAGCTTATACGGGCTGAAATCCGGAAGATGTCCGAACTTACACAGGTATTCGATGTAGCCAAGGTGGCCGGGATTAATCAGATCATCCGACAATCCGGAGAAGTATCCTTCGTCATGCTGGCGGTCAACCACGCCGGTACAGATCACATAATAGCTCCGCAGAATTACGCCGCCGGTAATCAGCAGAAATACCTTATCGTCTGTGGTAAGGTGTTTTTTCTTTGTCATGAAAAAGCACCCTGCCAGATAAAGGAGCAGGATTACAACAAACATGCCGGTCTTATACTCATGGGATAGGGCAGCAAGAGAAGGGGCTGCCTGCATGAATACGGTATACAGAAAGAAAATGCCAATTAGGATGGCGGTACGGTATTGATCTGCTTTTTTGAAAATGACAGCTGCTTTTGTGTTCATAAATTATTCCTCGCTGAAAGTGATGAAACCGGAGTTTCCATTTATTTCTTTAAATCATTCGTAACTGTTCAGTACCTTCACAGTTACGATGCAAAATCCATTC
>ERZ1026772.1299-NODE-1299-length-14042-cov-4.840781_pt1 | contig 14042 bp, 11 predicted proteins | sample MGYA00380124_ERZ1026772 | MGnify/ENA primary metagenome ERZ1026772 (study PRJEB33269, sample SAMEA4719760) | human gut metagenome | biome: human-associated habitat; feature: organic feature; material: feces | place: Cameroon | collected 2013-10 ...
GTTCGGGGCGGGGGATAGGCATGGGGAGTTCCTCCTTCGATCTTTCTGGAAAACAAACTGTTCATTACAAAAAACATGTAATATATAAAGGGCAAAAATGGTTGACAACGGGTCGAATAGTTAAAAGTTAGGAAAGTATCATAAAAATCCAGCTCGTTTTGATGAATAAAGCATATCATCGAGCTGGATTTATGTCAATAGTTTTGGAATATTCCATGAAACCTGTTTGCCTTGGACAGAAACCAACAATTTTTCTGCTGAAAAGCGGTCAGGGCATATGATAGCCCAGCCGGAGGGTGAGCGTCTGAGCAAAGTCGCCGAATTTCTCGCCGAACAGGTTCAGGCCGCCTACGTTGGCCGCGTCCGCCGGAACGCCGATGCGTACGCTGATATAGGGATTTTTCTGCAGCTGCAGCTGCTCCAGCGTAACGCCGCTGACCGGCTCCTTATCCAGCGTGGCGCCGGTAGCGTCCACCCGCCAGGTTTTCAGAAAGCCAAACTGGGTATTCAGGTCGCTCCACCATTCCGGGGTCAGCGCGCCCCGGCGGCCGCCGCAGTCGCTGGGACAGGTCCACACCCCCACGCGTATGCCGTTGATCTCCAGCGCAATATCGCTCTTCCATGGATCCCGGTACAGCGGAGCTTCCGAACAGGCTTCGAAGGAAATTTCCAGCCAGTCCGGGATGATCATGCCCATTTTCGCCACGGCAAAGCGATATTCCAGAAAGCCGCGCCGAAACCAGATCAGCTGGGCGCGAAAGCGGTCTGGCTCGTAAAAGGACATGGGGTAGTCCATCTCTCCGATGACGTTGGTTTCGCCCGCCAGGCCGCAGGTAGGCTCGATGTCTTCGGCGATGCTGTAGCAGCCGATGGGCATGGTCATGGAAAGACAGGTATCCGCCTGCTCCCATGGCGGGTCCAGAGAGATGTTGATGGTGTCCAGCCGGCGGCTGCATACCTTCATAGAGCCGCGCACGCCGGGCTGGTTCTGGGTGTTGATGATCCCCGCTTCTTCCAGAATTTTCACATTCAGTGCGGCCGTGGACATGGGAAGGTCCAGTGCGGCGGCGATTTCGCCCACGTTCATGCATTTGCCGCCAAGTACCCGCATAATTTCCAGCCTTACGGGGGAGGAAAGGGCGTGGGCGATCTGCTGCAGGGCTTCGGGCCGGACGATGGAAAGCTCCGCGTGTTTGCCTTGGATTTCAGACATGGGCAATGCTCCTTTGCTTTATGTGGACTATTATAGCAGAAAAAACCATCCCTTGAAAACCGGAAACTTCTTGCGGGATCAAAAACCCTATGGTAGAATACCTGATGCGAACATTCTTTCGCGTTTGAAACAGGATTCCGAAGGAACAGACGAGGTGGCTATTTTGCAGGATAAACTGATTGTGCGGGGAGCCCGAGAGCATAACCTGAAAAATGTGACGCTGGAGATCCCCCGCAACAAGCTGGTGGTGTTCACCGGCCTGAGCGGCTCGGGCAAGACCAGTCTTGCCTTTGATACCATTTACGCGGAGGGCCAGCGGCGCTATGTGGAAAGCCTGAGCTCCTACGCCCGGATGTTTCTGGGCCAGATGGAAAAGCCGGATATCGACTCCATCGACGGCCTGTCCCCGGCCATTTCCATCGACCAGAAAACCACGGCCCGCAATCCACGCTCCACCGTGGGCACGGTGACGGAGATTTACGACTACCTGCGCCTTCTGTATGCCCGCATCGGTATTCCCCATTGCCCCAAGTGCGGCCGGGAGATCAAGCAGCAGACCATCGACCAGATGGTGGATCAGGTGATGACCCTGCCCGAAGGCCAGAAAATGCAGGTGCTGGCCCCCGTGGTGCGGGAACGCAAGGGCGAACACGCCAAAATTCTGGAAGCGGCCCAGAAGCACGGCTACGTCCGCGTGAAGATCGACGGCGAGCTGTACGAGCTGGACGACCTGCCCACGTTGGATAAAAAGAAGAAGCATACCGTCGAGATCGTCGTGGACCGGCTGATCGTCCGCAATTCCGACGAGTTCCGCACCCGGCTGGCGGACAGTCTGGAAACCGCCGCCAAGGAGGCGGAGGGGCTGGTGCTGGTAGACTTGTTCGACAGGGGAACGATGCTGTTTTCCCAGAACTATGCCTGCCCGGACTGCGGCGTATCCATCGAAGAACTGACCCCTCGCATGTTCAGCTTCAACAGCCCTTTTGGCGCGTGTCCCCAGTGCAGCGGTCTGGGCACGGTGATGCATATCACGCTGGAAAGCATTATTCCCGACCAGACGTTGAGCTTCCATCAGGGCGCGCTGCAGGCCATGGCGTGGAACGTGCAGGATCAGGGCAGCATGGCGCATACCTATTTTGAAGCGCTGGCCAAGAAGTACCATTTCAGTCTGGACACGCCGGTGAAGGACCTGCCCAAGGACGTGATGGACGTGATTCTGTACGGTTCGCCGGACAAGATCACCATCGAATACGAGGGCGCCAACGGCGCGGGCAAGTACAACACCACCTTCGAGGGTGTGATCCCCACGCTGGAACGCCGCTATCGGGAAACCACCAGCGACGCGATGAAGGCGGGCTACGAAGAATACATGGTGGAGGACGAATGCCAGGCCTGCCACGGGCAGCGTCTTCGCCCGGAAGTGTTGGCCGTCACAGTGGGCGGACTGAACATTTCCAAGGTGTGCGAACTGAGCGTTACCAAGGCGCGGGCGTTTTTCCGCTCGCTGGAACTGACGGAAAAGGAACGCATGATCGCCGCCCAGATTTTGAAGGAGATCGACGCGCGGCTGGGTTTTCTGGACAGCGTGGGCCTGAGCTATCTGACCCTGTCACGAGCAGCGGCCACCCTGTCCGGCGGCGAGGCCCAGCGCATTCGGCTGGCGACCCAGATCGGTTCCAGCCTGATGGGCGTACTGTACATTCTGGACGAACCCTCCATCGGCCTGCACCAGCGGGACAACGACAAGCTGCTGAGCACCCTCAAGCGGATGCGGGATCTGGGCAACACCCTGATCGTGGTGGAGCACGACGAGGACACCATGTACGCCGCCGACTGGATCGTCGATGTGGGCCCCGGCGCGGGCGTTCACGGCGGCGAGATCGTGGCGGAGGGCACGGTGCAGGACATTCTGGACAATCCCAAGTCTCTGACGGGGCAATATTTAAGTGGCAGACGGTTCATCCCGCTGCCGGAAAAACGCCGGGAGCCGAAGGGCTGGCTCACTGTGCGGGGCGCGCGGGAGAACAATCTGAAGAAGATCGATGTTTCCTTCCCGCTGGGTGTGTTCTGCTGCGTCACCGGCGTCAGCGGCTCGGGCAAATCCAGTTTGGTCAACGAGATTCTCTATAAGCATTTGGCCAAGGTGCTGAACCGGGCCAAGACCTATCCAGGCAAATTCGACGCCATGGAGGGCGTGGAGCAGCTGGACAAGATCATCTGCATCGACCAGAGCCCCATCGGCCGCACCCCCCGTTCCAACCCGGCCACCTACACCGGCTTATTCGACCTCATCCGGAAAATTTTCGCCATGACCCCCGAAGCCAAGGCCCGGGGCTACAAGGAGAACCGTTTTTCCTTCAATGTGAAGGGCGGGCGCTGCGAGGCCTGTTCCGGCGACGGCCTTTTGAAGATCGAAATGCACTTTCTGCCGGACATTTATGTGCCCTGCGACGTTTGCAAGGGCGCGCGGTACAACCGGGAAACGCTGGACGTGCGCTACAAGGGCAAAAATATCCATGAAGTGCTGGAAATGACGGTGGAGGAGGCGCTGGAGTTCTTCGACAACTACGAGCCCATCCGCCGCAAGCTGCAGACCCTGTATGATGTGGGTCTGAACTACATCAAGCTGGGACAGCCCAGCACCCAGCTGTCCGGCGGCGAGGCCCAGCGCATCAAGCTGGCCACCGAACTGAGCCGCCGGGACACGGGCCGCACCCTGTATCTGCTGGACGAGCCTACCACCGGCCTGCATGTGGCGGATGTGGAACGGCTCATCGGCGTTCTGCAGCGGCTGGTGGCTGCGGGCAACAGCGTACTGGTGATCGAGCACAATCTGGACGTGATCAAAACGGCGGATTATCTGATCGACCTGGGCCCCGAGGGCGGCGACGGCGGCGGAAAGATCGTCGCTACCGGCACCCCGGAGGAGGTCGCCCGCTGCAAAAAGAGCTACACCGGCCAATATTTGGCTCCCGTTTTGAAAAGAGACCGGGAACGGATGGAAAAGCAGAAAAAATAAGCCGTTTTTCCATTCGAACGATCCATTCCGAAATAACGGGCAGGATTGAAATCGGCGTTTCCGCACAGACTTTTGAGGAAAAAGCGAAAAGAAAACGGCACGATTTCCGTCAGTTGGGGACTTGTGAAAATCCGGCGGGATGTTGTATAATGAATCATAACCTCTCCGACTAAAAAAGGAGCCGGGGAAACGGACAGAAAGGGTGCAAATCCGATGAAAAAAGTTCTTTCTTTGATTCTGTGCATCATGATGGTGGCTGCGCTGGCAGTGCTGGGCGCGTCCGCTGAAGGGGAAAAGACCGACGCTTTGAAGGTCGGCATCTGCGTGGCGGGAAGTCTGGGCGATCAGGGCTTCTACGACAGCGCCAATGACGGCCTGCAGAAGCTGGCGGCGGATTACGGCGTGGTCGGCAGCGTGGTGGAGTGCAAGAACGACGCCAGCGCCTACGAACCCGCACTGGTGGAAGCCGCGGAGCAGAATGACGTCGTTGTGGCCGTTGGCTGGGAGTTTTGGGACGGTCTGGACGTGGTGGCTCCCGAAATGCCCGACACCAAGTTCATCTTTGTGGACAACGGCATGACCGGCCATGACAACCTGCTGGCCATCACCTACAAGGAAAATCAGAGCAGCTTCCTGGCGGGCTACATTGCCATGAAGCTCTCCAAGACCGGCAAGGTGGGCGTGATCGGCGGCGAGGACAGCGATACCATCAACAACTTTATCGTGGGCTACAAGCAGGGCGCGCTGTACGCCAATCCTGACGGCGAAGTGCTGGATCCCATCTACACCAACGATTACGAAGACCCCGCCAAGGGCAAGGAAAGCGCGTTGGCCCTGAACAGCAAGGGCGCGGACGTGATCTTCCAGGTGGCCGACAAGACCGGTCTGGGCGTGTTTGAAGCCGCTCAGGAGAAGGGCTTCTACGCCATCGGCGTGGACAAGGATCAGAAGAGCGAGAACCCCGACGTGGTGGTTTGCTCCATGCTCAAGCACGTAGGCGAGAGCGTCTATCAGGCGGTGGCGCAGTACATTGAAGAAGGCGTGTTCAACGGCGGCGAGATCTGGGACGCCGATCTGTCCACTGGTCTGGTGGGCATTGGTTACGGCGACGACTCCATGCCCCAGCAGGTCTCCGACGAGCTGAAGGCCGAAGTGGATGCGCTGGCCCAGAAGATCATCGACGGCGAGATCGTCGTTGACACCACCCGTTAAGCAGGGCTAAAGCCCTGCACCCCGGACTGCGCGCCATGGGCGCGCAGGGCGCATGGGCGACATGCAAGTTGGCCGAGGTTTTACCGCCGCTCGGCGGAAGGCCTCACGGCTCGCGCAAGGGACAATGTCCCTTGACCCCGGACTGCGCGCTGTAAGCGCAGGGCACGTGGGCGACATGCAGGTTGGACGGCGTTCAGATAACGCTTGCCAACGTGCCTTGCGATTTTCAATATCATTATGGTACTTTTTGCCCGCGCAATGCGCGGGCAAATTTTGGATGAAGCGCATTTGGCAGAAAACGGCAGCAGGGTTTGATTCGTCGGTTGTAAGTTAATCCATGTTGACCGACTCAAACCCGCGAGCCGCGAGGCCTTCCGCCGAGCGGCGGTAGAAGGAAGTTAATCAACAATCACCGAACGCCCCTGCGCGCCCCGCGCGCAGAAGTGGGTGCAGGGCGAAGCCCTGCCGAGCGGCGGTAGAAGGAAGCCAAGTGACAGTGACCGACAACCCCTGCGCGCCCCGCGCGCAGAAGTGGGTCCAGGGCATAGCCCTGGGAGGAGGTTGGATGGAGAAGAAGGAGATCGTCCGTTTTTCCCATGTGACGAAACAATACCCGGGAACGCTGGCTAACGACGACGTCAGCCTGAGCGTTCAACGGGGCGAAGTGTTTGCGCTGGTGGGGGAAAACGGCGCAGGAAAAAGTACCTTGATGAACTTGCTGTACGGAATGCAGCCGGTCACCATGGGCGAAATTTTCATTGACGGGGAAAAGATCGGGCCGCAGCATTGCCCGGAAAAGGCCATGGAGATGGGCGTGAGCATGGTGCATCAGCACTTCAAGCTGGTGCCCAGCTTTACCGTGGCACAGAATATCCTGCTGGGCCACGAACCGAAAAAGGGATTGAGCTATGATTTTCAAGCGGCGCGGGACGCTGTGCGGAAACTGTCCGAGACCTACGGCCTGTATGTGAATCCGGACGATGTGACCGGCGAACTGAGCGTGGGCCTGCAGCAGCGGGTGGAGATCCTCAAGGCCCTGCGCACCGGCGCGAAGGTGCTGATTCTGGATGAGCCCACCGCCGTGCTGACCCCCCAGGAGACGGATGAGCTGTTCCGCGTCATCCGCCGTATCGTGGAGGAGCAGGGCATGACGGTGATCCTGATCACCCACCGGCTGCCGGAGGTCATGCAGGTCAGCGACCGAGTGGGCGTGATGAAGCGCGGCCGTCTGGTGCAGGTAATGGAGACCGCTCAGACCAGCGAACGGGAGATCGCCTCCCTGATGGTGGGACGGGACGTGATCTTTGACGAACTGCGCCAGCAGCATGAAATGGGCGAGGAAAAGCTCCGGGTGGAGGGCCTGTGCGCCCTGAACGATCGAATGCTGCCCGCACTGCGACAGGTGAGTCTGTCCGTCCGCGCAGGGGAAATCGTGGGCGTGTGCGGCGTGGAGGGCAACGGCCAGACCGAGCTGGCCGAGTGCATCATGGGAATGCGCCCTCAGACCGGCGGCAGGGTGCTTCTGTGCGGCGAGGACGTGAGCCGGAAAACGCCCGGCGAAATTCGCAGACGGGGCGTGAGCTTCATCCCGGAGGACCGCATGACCACCGGCGTGGACGGAAAGGCCAGCGTGGCGGAAAACCTGCTGGTGGGCAAGCAGCGCCGGCCGGAGTTCAGCCTGCTGGGCGGGCTCCAGCTGCGCCGCCGTCAGGTGAAGAAATACGCGGCCGAACAGGCGAAAAAGTTCGATATCCGTATGTCCGGGGTAGACGACCCGGTGTCCTCCCTGTCCGGCGGCAATATGCAGAAGGTGGTCATCGCTCGGGAATTCAGCTTTGATTCCCCGGTGCTGGTCGTCAGCCAGCCCACCCGGGGCGTGGATATCGGCGCCATCGAGTTCATTCATGAGCACATCATGCAGAAACGCAACGAGGGCTGCGCCATTCTGCTCATCAGCGCCGATCTGGACGAGCTGTTCCGCCTGAGCGATCGGCTGGTGACGCTGTATGAAGGCCGCATCACCGGCTCCTTCCGAACGGAGGAGATCACCCGGGAGGAGATCGGCTATTACATGACCGGCGGTGTGAAGGACGAGGAAAGCGCGGCAAAGGAGGAATTGCGGCATGGGTAACGGCTTTTTCCAGAGTGTTCGGGCGCTGCTTCGCCTGAAACCGGCGCAGAAGCTGAACCGGGACTACCTGATCTCCCTGCTGTGCGCGGTGCTGCTGGCCTTTCTGGTGGGGGCTGGCATCATGCTTCTGTGCGGCTTCGACCCCATCCAGTGCTATGGCGCGCTGTTTGAGGGAGCGCTGGGCAAACCCCGGGCCATCGGCAATACGCTGGCCAAGGCTACGACGCTGGCGCTGTGCGGCCTTGCCATGAGCGTGGCGGCCAAAGCGGGGATTTTCAACGTGGGCGGCGAAGGACAGCTCTTTATGGGCGCACTGGCCGCCGCCGTGGTGGGCGCACAGGTAAAGGGCGTGCCCGCGTGGGTCGTGGTCATTCTGGCACTGCTGGCTTCCCTGCTGGCGGGGGGACTGTATGCATGGGTTCCCGGCGCGATGAAGGTCTATTGGAAGGTGGACGAGGTCATCACCACCATCATGCTCAACAGCGTGGCGACCTTCTTTTGCAGCTACATGGCCAACGGCCCTCTGAAAACCACGGAAAAGGGCATTGCCTCCGGCACGGCCAGCATTATGAAGGAAGCGGGCTTTGCCAAGCTGATCCCCCTGAGCAACCTGACCACGGCCATCCTGTTTGCGGCGGTGGCGGCATTTTTCACGTGGTACCTGATGACCCGTTCCTCCGTGGGCTTCGAAATGAAGCTGACCGGCGATAACGACCGCTTTGCGGCCTACGGCGGCATTTCCGCCAAAAAGCTGATGCTCTGGTCCATGGTGCTGTCCGGCGCGATCTGCGGCCTGACGGGTATGCTGGAGGTGTTCGGCCTGCACAAGCGCTTCATGACCACCATTTCCAACGAGTTCTACTTTGACGGAATGCTGGTGGCCATGATCATGCGCTATCAGCCCTTCGGCGTGATTTTGATGAGTCTGTTCTTTGCGGTGCTGAATATCGGCAGCCGCTCCATGGAGCTGTCCGCCGGAATTTCCAGCGAGGTCATTCTGATTGTGCAGTCCATCATCATCTTCTTCATGGCGGCGGAAGGCGGCATCCGCACGGCGCTGCAGAACCGCTCTGCCATTCGGAAGGCCCGGCGCGAGGCCGCGGCGAAGGAGGCGGGCGTATGAGCGATATCTTCAACGTGCTTCTGTTTCAGAATACTCTGCGCACCGCCACGCCGGTGGTGCTGGCGGCGCTGGGCTGCCTGATGACCCAGCATGTGAACATCACCAACATCGGTATCGACGGCATGATGCTCATCGGCGCGTTTTTCGCCGTGCTGGGCAGCTACTACTGCGGCAGCTGGGCGGCGGGACTGGCCTTTGCCATCGTGTTCGGCGTGATTCTGGGGCTGCTGTACTACGTGCTGGTGATTCGCTTCCACAGCGATGAATTTATCATCGGCGTGGCGCTGAACATCTTCGCGGGCGGACTGACCACTTTCCTGCTGCGCACGATCTTTCAGGTGAAGGGCTCCTTCTCTGATCCCCGCATCGTGCCTTTGCCCACCATCACCATTCCGGGAGTAAAGGACATCCCCGTGCTGGGGCATCTGCTCAGCGGCAATACCCTGCTGGTCTACATCAGTTGGATTCTGGTGCCGGTTTGCTGGTACCTGATCTACAAGACCCCGTGGGGGTTCCACCTGCGGGCCAGCGGCGAATATCCCGATGCGCTGGAGGCCAGCGGTCGAAGCCCCGAAAAGATGAAACTCAGCGCCAGTGTACTCTGCGGCGTGCTGAGCTGCATGGCGGGCGCGCACCTGTCGCTGGGCTACCTGACCATGTTCTCCGAGAATATGTCGGCCTCCCGAGGGTATGTGGCCTTCGCCTGCGTGATCTTCGGCCGGGGCAATCCGCCCATCGTATTTCTGGCGGCGCTGCTGTTCGGTTTTATCGAAGCGCTGGGCCTGCGGCTGCAGAAGTACGTCCCCAGCGATCTGACCGGCATGGCCCCCTATCTGGTGACGGTCATTATGATGGTGGCTGTAGTGCTGTGGGAACGGAAAAAGAAAAACAAAGCGGTCAAAGTAGAAGGATAAGGAAAAAGCCCTCGCTGCGGTCTGGAAAAGGCCGCGGCGGGGGCAAAGTCGTTTTTAGGGTTCATTCAATATCTGCGGAATTTGGGAACGGGAACCTCGCAGGGTCTCCATTTCCACGGTCAGGCCGTTCAGCTGGTTGAGAATGAACAGGCGATCCTCGTTCAGCTTGTTCCCGGCAGCGTCATAGTAGGTGAAGACAAGCTCGTCCTCGTAAGGGGTCCCTTCCTGCCAGAGGGGAGCGGAGATCGCCGCCTCATAGACCAGCGTCAGTTCCAGCCGGGAGCTGTTCCACTGCAGGGTCAGCTCCCGCTTTTCTCCGTCCCAGACGAAGGACTGATCTTCGCTTAACGCCGGGAAAACGGTCCCCTCTCCTGTGGTCAGGACACAGCGTTCGACCTGCTCGGCGGCATACTGCACTTCCAGAACCAGCCGGTTCGCTTCGTGCTCCCGAACCGTGTAGTCACGCCATGGGGCGGGTGTTTCAGCCAGCGCCGAAGAACCGCACAGCCAGACGAACAGCAGCAATAGAAAACGTTGGATGATTCGAGGCATGACCTTCCCTCCTGTCGTTGATGAAGAACAAAAACCTTCTGCTCATGCAACGAATCAGACAGGGAAAATCCTGCTAAGATAGGCCGAAGGAAAAACTACGCCTGTTTTTCCAGCCCGCTTTTCTGAATGCAGCGCTGGAGCCAGCCGCCCTTGAGGTAATAAATCACGAAAGCGATGGATGTGACCACCCACGTCAGCGGGTAACTGAAAAGAACGCATTCCACCGTGTTGTGGGAAGGAACGACGAACCAGATCCAGATGACGCGCAGCACGCAGATACCCGTCAGGTTCACGATGGTGGGGATCAGGGTATCGCCAGCCCCGCGCACCGCGCCGGAGAGAATTTCAATGCAGATGTAGGTCACGTAGCTGGGCACCAGCATCCACATGATCGTAACGCCGTAGTCCAGCACGATCTCGTCATTGGTGAACATCCCCAAAAAGACACGCGCGCCCAGCATCAGCACGCTGGAAAGCAGCACGGTAGCGATGGTGGAAAGAAGCAGACAGACCCGCACGCTTTTGTGCATTCGGTCGTATTTGCCCGCGCCGAAGTTCTGGCCCGTGAAGGTGGTAATGGCAATGCCGAAGGCGCTGATAATCATCCAGTACAGGTCGCTGAGCTTGCCATAGGCCGTCCACGCGGCCAGCACGTCGGTGCCGAACACGTTCATGCTGGCCTGAATGATGATGTTGGAAACGGAGTACAGTACCGATTGCAGCCCGGCGGGGAAACCGATCTGCAAAATGCGCTGAAGAATTGCACCATGGAAGCGGATCTCCCGGGGACGCAGCTGATAGGACTGCTGAGTGCGGCACAGGGTGACGATCACCAGCACCGCGCTGAGCAACTGGGACAGGATGGTTGCCAGCGCCGCACCCGCCACGCCCATATTCGCGCCCACTACCAGCAGGACGTCGGCCACGATGTTGAACAGACAGCAGGCGATCAGGAAATACAGGGGACGGCGGGAGTCGCCGATGGCGCGCAGAATGCCGGAACCGATGTTATAGATCAGCGAGGGCAGCATTCCCAGCGAAATGATGCGGGTGTAGGTGGACGCCTGATCGATGATCTCCACCGGGGTGCCCATGGTGACCAGAAAGCCGGGCAGCAGGAAATAACTGAGTACGGTCATCAAAAGACCGCCCGCCAGCGCCAGCGCCGCCGCCGTATGCACGGACGCGCTGACCTCGGCGTTTTTCCGCGCCCCGTAATACTGGGAGATGATGACGCTTGCGCCGGAGGAAAGCCCCACGAAAAAACCCACCAGCAGATTGATCAGATTGCCGGTGGCGCCGCCCACGGCGGCCAGGGCTTCCTTGCCCACGAATTTACCGACGATGATCGCATCGGCGGTGTTGTACAGCTGCTGGAAGAACGTACCCAGCAGAATGGGAAAGAAAAAAAGAAGCAGCTGTTTCCAGATCACGCCTTCGGTGATGCCGTTGCCGCCATCGTTTGGAGAAAGACGCCGTTGCTTCATTGGAATAAACTCCTTATTTTTGGCTTTCGATGGTTCCCAGGTGCCGGCGGATGGCCTCGAAGGTCTCGTCGGACAGGTCGTGCTCGATCTTGCAGGCGTCCTGACGGGCCGTTTCCTCCGAAACGCCCAGCCCCATAAACATCTGGGTCAGGACGGTGTGGCGCAGGTAAATGCGGTCGGCAATGGCTTCGCCCGCCGGGGTCAGGGACAGCAGATTGTCGCCATCCATCAGGATGTAGCCGTTTTCCCGCAGCTTCTTCATGGCCACGCTGACGGACGGCTTGGTAACGCCCAGCGCTGCGGCCACGTCGATGGAGCGGGCATAACCCTTTTCTTTCTGCAGCATCAGGATCATCTCCAGATAATCCTCGCCGGATTCATAGATCTTCATGGCCGAGCCTCCTTCAAAAGAAACAATTCCAGTCTGATACTAGCACAAACCCGGGGGGTTTTCAAGCTTTCCTTGTTTATGGTATACTGGACTAACACAATGGACACAAACGCGGGGAGGGAAGACCATGGCGGGAGCGCACGACGGGCACCGCAGCCGGATGCGGGAACGGTTCCGCAGGGAAGGGCTGAACGGCTTTGCCGACCATGAGGCGCTGGAGCTGATGCTGTTTTACGCCATTCCCCAGCGAAACGTCAATCCGCTGGCCCATGCGCTGCTGGAACGCTTCGGCAGCTTCCACGGGGTGCTGGAAGCCTCGGAGGAGGAACTGTGCAGGGTGGAGGGCGTGGGCGAATATGCCGCCACGCTGCTTCGGCTGTTCGCCGCCGTAGGCCGTCGGGTGGACGAAAGCCGCGCCGGGCAGCGGGAAAAGCTCCGCAACCGCATGGAGGCGCAGGAACATTGCCGCAGACTGCTGGCGGGCCGCCGTCAGGAAGCGTTTTACGTGGTTTGTCTGGACGGCCAGCTGCAGGTATTGGCCGACGTACAGATCGCTACAGGCTCTTTAAGCGAGGTAGCCGCCTATCCCCGGCTGGTAGCGGAGGCCGTGCTGCGGCACAACGCCCATTCGGTGGTGCTGTGCCACAATCATCCCGGCGGCAGCGCCGTGCCCTCCCAGAGCGATCTGGACATGACGGCGGAGCTGGCGGCGCTGCTTTCCAGTCTGGAAGTGGCGCTGGCGGATCATATCATCGTGGCGGACGGGGAAACCTTCAGCCTGTATGCCAGCGAACTGATCCAGCGGGAGTACCGCAACGGAGAGCCGGTTATCAAGGTGGCCAGCTCCGCGGGAGAGACCCGCATTGCTGATAAGATCCGAAAAAAGGACGGAAGACTGAAAGCATGACGCGAAAGAAAAGCGCAAAACCGTGGAGAACATTCTGGAAAATTCTGATCGGCCTGCTGCTTCTTGGGGTAGTGTGCTACGCCGGAATGGTGGGCTGGATCTACGCGCAGGAGGTCAGCGTGCCGCAGCCCAGAGATTATGACAGCATTATCGTGCTGGGAGCACAGGTATTGCCCAGCGGGGAACCGTCGGTGCAGCTGCGCTGGCGCATGGACGCGGCCCGGAAGGTATACGACGAGCATCCTTGCTATATGGTGGTCACCGGCGGCAGGGCCGGCAAGGAGCCGGAAGCCGAGGGCGACGTGATGCGCCGCCTGTTCATTGAAGAGGGCGTACGGGAGGAACACGTCATCAGTGACCCCTTGAGCGCCGACACCCGGCAGAATCTGCAGAATGCCTGGGCCATTTTGCAGGAGCTTGGGTGCAGCCGCCCCGTGGTGGTCACCAGTGATTATCATCTGCCTCGGGCCCTGCGGCTGATGCAGGATATGGGCATGGACGCGCAGGGCGTGGGAAGCCCCTGCCGCCCGGGCGTGAAGTATTTTCTGAAGAATCATCTCAGGGAGGTGCTGGCATGGGGGAAGTATTGGGCCGTGCGGTATCTGGGGCTGAAGCTGTGAGCCGGGAGCAGTGGCCGGAACGGCTGAAAAACGGGCTGGACGCGCTGAACATCCGTTACGACCCCGCCACCCCGGAACGGTTGGCCCGCTACCACCAGCTGTTGACCGAGTGGAATCAGGTCATGAACCTGACGGGCGATACGGATTTTGAGACCTCTCTCGGACGGCACTATCTGGATTCGCTGGCTCCGCTGGGCATCGAGGGACTGTTTCCCGAAGGCGCAAGCCTGATCGACGTGGGCACTGGCGCAGGTTTTCCCGGCTTGCCGCTGGCCATCGCCCGGCCGGACCTGGATGTGGTGCTGATGGATTCCCTGCAAAAGCGGCTGAATTTTCTGGATGCGGTGGTGAAGGAACTGGGCCTTTCCAACGTGCGACTGTGCCATGCCCGGGCGGAGGACGGCGGGCGGGATCCCCGCTGGCGGGAGCAGTTCGATCTGGCCTCGGCCCGTGCAGTGGCCGCGCTGCCCATG
>ERZ1026772.1300-NODE-1300-length-14037-cov-13.721499_pt1 | contig 14037 bp, 25 predicted proteins | sample MGYA00380124_ERZ1026772 | MGnify/ENA primary metagenome ERZ1026772 (study PRJEB33269, sample SAMEA4719760) | human gut metagenome | biome: human-associated habitat; feature: organic feature; material: feces | place: Cameroon | collected 2013-10 ...
CAACCACTCCTCTCTGCTTTTGTACTTGATAATCTGTTTCATTGTCTGAATGTTTATAAAAGTTGCCACGGCTTCCCTTTGTCTCGATGGGAACCCACCCCATAGGTTGCACCGTGGCGGTTCGGGCTTATCGTTAATAAAATGGCTATTTCTTCGCTGCTGTGCCAGCCTTGCCTTGGCTGCGGTTCATCGCCTGCTGCGCCTTGCTCTTGGCATCATCGGCTGCTGCCTGTGCCTGCTGTGCGATGGCTTCCTGCTTCTTTGGCTTCTTGAAGGTCTCCTCTACGGTGGTCGTGCCTTCCTTGATGGCGTTATACACACCGCCCAGCTTCTGAATGTCTTCTGCTGCGACTTCCTCGGCAGATTTCTTGCCTATGTATTCCAGCAGCATAAGGTCTGTTACCTGGTAGACTTGGAAGCAGGCAACGCAGCTCTTCCACTGGCTCTGCACGCCAGTCTGCTTGATGTGCTCGAGTGCCTTTGCCTGCACCTCCTTCACCACGCTTGCAATTAACACCTGCGGCACGACCTTGCAGATTGCGTTACGCTGGGCGATCGCCACCGCTGCATTGCCGACTACCACCTGCATATCCTGCGAGAAGGTGTAGCCCTTCGAGGTCAGAATGCTGCGCTTCACTTCTACGGAGTATGCAACATTGCTCTCGAGGTCGTGGCAGATGCCCTGCGCTGTTATGGTCTTTCCATCGTTTGCGATGATGCGTCCTGCGATGCGGAGGTTCTTCCAGCAGGCAGAAATAATCTCGGTGAATCTCACGCTGGGACCCTCGATAATTGAAATCTGTCCGTCCTTGCCCTTGCGCTCCAGGTGGTAGAAGCAGTTGTATGCCACATCATCGTCCATCGCTGCCAAGGCCACCATGTTCTGCTTGCATTGTGCAATGTCTCTCGGGAACTTGTGCGCTGTGGCAATCTGTCCGTCAATCTCCGAGCGGTTGATGGCTTCCAGCATTTCGCCACCGCTTACTTGAATAATCTCATTTTCCATAATTCGTTCAATTTTTAGTTCTACATATCTTTTAATTAACTCTAGTGGAAGGCTGGGATTCGAACCCAGTTGAAACCTAAACATTCCCTTCCGTTGTAGGGCGCACGCTATCAGTTTCCGCATATCTGAATTAACAACGAAAAACAACATATCTAACTTGTTATGAACCTTTGCGTGCGCCCTTTGCCCACCGCTGTGGGGATTTTAGTTTCAAATAACCGTTATATCATTTATGAAGCTTAAACCAGTTGAGCCATAAGGATGTCGAGTCTGCTTTCGCTGAAATAGTCCATCGGGTCTTGGTCTGCATACTGGCTGTTCTCCTCCAGCCAGTCGTCCATCACGTCTTGATAGTTAACGCAGCCCTCGATGGCTTCCTCCAGCCGCTCGCTTTCATTGTTGCTGCTCTTGTGCGTCACCACCGCGACATTGCCCACACTGTCGCACCATACGCAGATGTTTCCTGCCTTGGTCTTTACGTCCACCCTTGCAACCGCTGGTCGCTGTGGGTCTCTGTCTATCTCCAGCCAGATGGCATCGTACATCTTCTTCCTGCACTCCTCGATAATCTTCTTCATTCGTTACCTCCTCTCTGATTGAAAATGTAACTTTGGAAGGTCTCACGGCAAGACTTCAACGTATCGTTGTCCGTTCCGTCAACTTGTATGAGCGGTATGTTATCCAGTGCAACGCAAAGTTTACCTTGGAACTCTCTGTACTGGATTCTTCGCTCAGCCTCGAAATGGCACTTGTTGTTCAGTTTGCAGCACTTTCGGGTCTTGCGGTTCGACTTCCAGTTAGTGATAAGCCAGCAGATGTCTGTGTACTTCACGATCATCCTGCGCATGTTGATTGACAACTTGCTCATAGGGCAACCCTCCATACTTTCTTTATCTCGCTGCCCTCGAAAACCTTGCGGTTGTCGATTCTGCGGAACTTGACCTTAATCTTACCAGCCTGCAACCATCTGCGCAGGGTGTTGCGATGGATGCCCAATAACTTGCAGGTCTCTGTCATTGTGTATCTGCCTGCGTCAGCTACCTTTGGTTCTTCGTTCGTCATACCTATGCCCTCCAAAAGATTAAAGTTAATACTATGGCTACAAAAGCCACGGATAGCATTTCGTCACTTGTCATAAACTCGATAAACTTCTTCATACGCTCTGAATGTTTAAATGGTTCGACTTACTTGCGCACGGCTGCACGTCTCTTCTTCGGTGTTATCACTCCAGCCTTGATGAGGATGACACGCACGTTCTGCTGGGTGCAGCCTACGTGCTGCGATACTGCGAGCATTATTCTGCTGTCCGATGTATCGGCAGGTGCCTTTGCTCGGAAATCTGCGAACATCGCAATGATGTTCTTCTTTCGTTCGTCCTGCTGCTTCTGCAGCGGTGTTCGAAAATCATAATTGAAATTTTCTCCCATTTTCTTTGTATTTTAAATTATTTTCTTTATCTTTGCAAAAGAGTTTTTAAACTCGTTTCTGAAATCGTTTGCAAAAATAAAACAAATATTTTAGATTACAAAACATTTGGTAGTGGTTTTAATATTAATTTAATTTTATTTAATTTTGTTTTAATATGAACGGAGAAGAACTAAAACAATATATAAAGCGCTCGGGAATGTCCGTTGCTGCTGTTGCGGAGGAGTTAGGAACAAGTCCGCAGAACTTGAATGCGAAGTTTAATCGCAAGTCTATAAAGATAGATTTCTTTCAAAAGATAAAGGAAATAATCGACAAGTGTGCCCCTCTCCTCCCTGCCGAGATGGAAGAGGCTGTTATCGGTTCAAACGTCAATGGTTCGAACAGCTCCAACGTCTCGCAGTCGCTTGGCAGTAATGCTGCTCTGCAGGCTAGGGTCGAAAGCTTGGAAAGTGAAAATTCCTTCCTGCGAAAGCAAGTTGAAACCCTGCTTGCCATTGTCGGACAGAAATAATTTAGTAACTTTGCAGCGCAATGTGGATAGAAAAATTAGGCTCGTACTTCGTTGATGTGTCGAAATACATCTTGACTGGTGTCGTGATTAGTTCGCTATTCAAGGATTTCGAGGATAAAGTGTTAATTTATATAGTTGGAATCGCCCTAGCCTTCCTCTGCTTGGTCGTGGGTCTCGTACTCAGCAACAGAAAGGACGGAAAGGACAAAAAGGAAAAGGAGAAATAAGTTATGGGAGTATATTTAGCTTTCTTGTTTGTGGGAGTGCCTTGTATGGTGTTCCTCGCATTCTGTCTCACCGGAAACGGCAAAAAATGGCTTAGACAAAATAACTTGCTTTAGCCTATGGAACTAGCAACGTTATTTATGTTCATAGGTGCGGTAATAGGCACAGGTCTCGTAATTTGGTCTAAGACTAAATCGGGTCAGAAGTGGTTGCGTGAACTTTAGTTCTCGCTCCAGGTAAAATATCAACTAAAATTCTAAGTTACAATGAAAGATGAGGATTTCATAGAGCGGAAGGAGAAAATACTTCTTGCCGCTCTCGGTAAAAGCTGGCTATGGAAGGCCAGCAGGTTGATAATAGGCATCATCCCTCCAGTGGGTGCGTTTGTGATGCTGGTGCACTGCACGTTGCTCTCATTCGGCTATCGTGCAAAGCTCACCGAGTGGATATTCGACTGCTCGTTCTTTGGCTTCATCGCCTGGATCATCACCAGTCTTGCCTATGGCTTCTGCTGGGTGCATCGGGCATTCATTACCTACGGAGTGCTGATTTCGTTCTGCATCGACTTCCAGCGTTCCTTCGGGTTCGGGGTTCTGAGTGGACCGCTGCACCTGCTGATGGTTGCCCTAGGGCTGCTGCTCTTCTTCATCTTCTTCAAGAAAAAGGCTTGGAATGAGTTCTACGATAGAAATATTAATCATTTAAATAATTAACGTATGGGAAGTTTTATTAATGAACTTGCAAAGGGTTTTGTTCGCTCTGCTGTCAATCAGGTAGGAAGAGATGCTGGTCGTGTTGTCAGCAATAACGTCTATGGCGATGCACACTCTATACCGCACCGCAGAGTTTCCGCTGGCGGTGCTGGTCGAATAACTGGCGTTGGAAAGGTAGAAGATGAGGGAATCCAGCCGATAGTCCCTTCTGTCGGTGCTGCTTGGTTCTGGGGGTTCTTTGGTTTAGTGTTTAGCATCATCGGTGGAGTTGTCCTGCTGATTGTTGGCTACAGAAAGCTAAAAAACAAACATACCGCCTATGGCTGGCAATATACATCGCAGGCGGTCTATGTCGCAGATAATCGCTGCAAGGGAGGGGAACGATACGATGGGCATCAATTGTCTAGGCGTAAGGTAGAGATTGAAGCTGATGATTACACCATAGCAAGAAACGAGAAGATAGCAAAGATTTATCTATACTTTGGTTTTACTGCTGTTCTCGGTTATATCCTTACAATGCTAGTTATGTCGAATGTGTAGAATCGATTACCTTCTCGCCTACGAGGAATACCTGCCAGTGCTCACCCCTTCCGAGGTGGATGGGCTGCTGGCTTCTCGCCCCTCGCTGGCTCAGTTGCAGGACTGGTCGCAAAGATTGAATAACCATCGGGCAAGGCTGGAAAGCGTTTTCAGCCTTGCCTACAAAAAGTTAAATGAATATGGAAGAGAAAAATCTGATGTCCGCTGATGTGGATATAGTCGGTCGCTTCTTTGATGCCCTCGACCGCTTGAAGGCTGATGGCTGCATAGGCGGTCTCAAGACAATAACCGACCGATACGGTCTCAACCGCTGGAACACCATATCCCTTCGAGACAAGTCTGCCGAGTACTACGGTCGTTTCCGTCCGTCCTGGGTGCAGTTCCTGGTACGCGACTATCACGTCAACCCATACTGGCTGCTCCTTGGTTCGGGTGACTTCTACGCTGCTGGCTTCACGTCAGAAATCGTGAAAAACCTGAATAAAAACTGCACAGGAAAATAGCAGTTGTATTAAGTTTTTGATTTTCAATCATTTTAAGCATACGTTATGATTTTAAGTACAACTTGACTGCTTTTCCCAGTGTTTAAAGGGGTTCTTTGACGCTCGGATAACTTAGAAATGCTGCAATTCTGCACTACTCTGCACCATTGTGGCTTTTCTTGCTATAAATAAACTGAATAAATACTGCACGGAAATATGGCAACACTTAGATTATATTTAGATACAAGGGTAAAAAGGCAGGACGGCACGTTCTCCATCCGTCTTGCCGTCAACCACCACGGTGGGACCGCCTTCATATCCCTCAATCAATACTGCAAGAGAGACGAATGGGATAAAAGGGCTTGCAAGGTGCGCAAGCGTCCCGATCGCGATGCGGTCAACGACTTTCTTCTTGACCGTCTGAATTTTTATAATAGAATGATGATGAAGGCGCAATGCAGGGAAACATACCGTGGCGACATTACGGCTAGGGAGCTTCGTGACTTAATCATCCTTGAAGCAGAGCCTGCAAGGGAAAAGGTCGCCCTGCTTCGTGATGGCTTCATCGCATACGAGGGGAGAAATCTCCAAAAGAACACTATAAACAGATACAAGTACACTTGGGCAAAGATTGAAGCTTTCCTTGGAAAGGAAAAAGCGGCTCTGCTTACATACGATGAGATTAACCGCTCTTGGCTTGAATCCTTCGATGTTTTTATGGCAAAGGAGGGTCTTTCTAGGAATACCAGAACCAGCAGGATGCTCTGTATCGCTGCTGTCTTCAACTTGGCGATAGATAATGAGCAAACGAAAAACTACCCTTTCCGCAGGTATAGTCTTAGAATCGAGACAACCAAAAAGAGAGATTTGTCGGTCACGGAGATTCGCTCTATATTTGAAGCTGGTGGGAACGAAATGGTCGATATGTTCCTGCTGATGTTCCTGCTCATTGGAATCAACGTGCGTGATTTGTTCGCCTTGACAAAGGATAATATCATCCGTGGCAGGCTGGAATACGACCGGGCGAAGACTGGTAGGCATTACTCCATCCTGCTTCATCCCGAAGCTCTTCGAATCATCGAGAAATACAAAGGAGATAAGAAGCTGCTTCGCTTCTCTGAACATTTCAAAAACGTGGATTCTGCAACGGTCATGATTAATAAGAAGCTGGGAAAGGTGCGCCCAGGGCTTACTACGTACTACGCTCGCCATACGTGGGCATCCATCGCCTTCAACCTTGGAATTCCAAAGGACGTAATATCGCTGGCACTGGGCCACTCGTTCGGTGTCCGTGTAACTGATACCTACATCAATGCAGACTTGGCTCTAGTGGACGATGCTAACCGAAGGGTTATTGATTACGTGCTATACAACAGGAAATAGCCCTTATTTCTTGCGAATTTGGCGCAGAAACGGCTCAAATTGGTTTCGGGGATAGTTTTACATGCTTATCACGTAAACGGCTCAGAACGCAAATTTTGGGGTAAATCGGAAAAAGAGCACAAAAATACCCCAGCGGTGAAAAAGTCGAGCCGCTGGGGTAATAAGTGTGGACCACTTTAAACATTCAGTGCTGCAAAGGTACGATTTTCCTTTGAAACCACCAAATTATTTTCCGAAAAATTTCTTTCTCAACAAATCATTTATGAATCGTGACTTGTTGGGCAGTGCGTTGAGGTACGGCAGAAGGTCATTGTCTATCTGTATGCCAACTAGCTTGACCGTTGCGCCAGCACCCTTCTTCGTTCTCTTGATGTTTCTTCTATTCTCCATATCCATTATTCTTTACTGGTTCTCCATTTACTCGCAAGAGGTTGCGCTGCTCGACATTGCACTTTTTCGGGTACTTGCGTGGAGTGCCATCCTTCTTGCAGGTCTTGCCTTTATATACCAGGCAAGGCAAGGAGTTGTATTCGTAGCCTCTATGTGAAATATCCCAACCTTCAACCCTTATCGTATCGAAGCAGTCGCTGATATAATCGCCAACCTTAACCGGGTTGTGCTCCGTTGCAAATTCCTTTGCAAGCATTCTTCTTTCATTCTCTGCCTTCACCTTGATTCTGTGAAGGGCTTCTCTGTACTCTTTTTCTGTCATTTTCTCCAGTCTTTTTTTAATTGTCTATCCAACTTTGTTTTCATTCGGTTCATCTTGTGCTCCAGCTTGCCAATCTGCTTGTAGCTTAACCAGTCGGGCTTGATGTTCAACTCATGCCAATACTGGCGCATTTCCTTGCAATGTCTGGCGATGCTCGGAAAGTAGAGGTGTCGCTCGTATGGGTTGCGAAGGAAGTACTTGCAATCAGAAAGCATACGACCAAGCATCATATACTTGTGCTCCTGACCTTCTCCGAGACTTACAAGTCTTCCGTTGTCCCCGATCCACAGCATTGCGCCCTCTCCCTTCCATTCAAAATCGAAAGCCTTACTTACCGGATAATAATAACCATCGAGCACCGTGCCTTCCTTAAGGTCTCGCCCAATCTCTCCTAAGCAGGTTCTTCCCCAGCTGGTCGTTACCTCGACCACCGCTTGTGCTGGTATCTTGTCGTATTCCTTCATATCTTGCAAAATTTAAATTTCTCGTTCCGTGATATAATACTTGAATGTTACTCCACCCATTTTAACCTTGAAGTGTCGGTCTCCTTCTTCCAGCATTTCCGCATGTGGGTTGTTTCTGTAAACTTCCTTGATGCGTGTAAACTCTTGCTCCATCCTCTCCTTGGTTCTGTAGTCCTCGATGTGGCTATTAACTTGCCCAATACTGTTTTTAGCATTCAAAATGTATTGTTTCATATCTTTTTATTTCTTTATAAAAACCTTAGTCTGCTGTCCTCTTCCGTTTCTGTTCCAGTACATTGTTCCGTCAACTGAATAATCGACAGCCCCACCACTGCAAACGTACTCTGTACCTAACTTATCCCAATAGTGCTGACCTTTGTTTCTTACCTTTGCCAGTGTTACCTTTACCATTTTTGATGTATCCATATTCTTGTTGTTTTGTGCAGGGCTTGCGCCCTGCTGGTTATTAATACTTTTCTATCCAATACTCGCTTTTAAAATTCACGCATAAGCCTACGAATTCAGACATGAAATAACCTTGACGCACCCAGTATGGATAATGTCTATCGGCTTCCTTTAGTCCCTTGAACAGCTTATTCAAGAATCGCTCTGCCTTGTCCTTGCGTGTAAAGTTTGCCACCTCATCGATTTCCTTTCCTTCCATCTGTCTCTTGATATAATATTTTGCTCTTGCCATTATCTTGTCTCTTATATTTGAATTATAAATTGAATACCTGCCCAGTCTGCAATGTTGTTGCTCTGCTGCAATCTCTTATTCTCCATATCAATCAAGATTGCTTCTGTCTCTGAAACCTGTTTGCCGTTTACAAAATACTTCTTCATAGCTTCGCCCTCCCTTGATTACTTAGCATACAATGTTACAACCAATCCTCTTCTGAGTGCGCAGCGGCAAGCGTCCAGACCTGCCTTCAATGCTCGCTTGATGAACTTGTTGAAAAGTTCCGCTCCGATGAGCTTCAAGATACCGCTTACTCCTACGAGGGTGTTTATCTTCTTACCATCCTCTGTGCGTCCGAACACCTTGATGCGGAAGTTTGAGTTGATAAACTTTGTTGTGAACTCTAAAACGTTTGAATTTGACTTTTTCATTTTCTTTGGCTTAACCGTGTTGCCTAGGGCTTAAAAGTTACTGAATGTTTTATTGTGCTTATCTCCTAAACACGATGCAAAGATATTAATATTTTTCCGTTCCACCAAAACTTTTCCCGAAAGATATTAATATTTTAACTTTTATTAGCTATTTATGACGTAAACACGGCTTATTTTGGCTGATTTCGGTCGTTTTCGGTCGTTTTCTGTACGTTTTTGCTTGTGCGTATATCAATGACTACCAATCGGTTGTCTTAGTTTTCCACACTCTATATAATAATAACCTGCACGCATTAGCTAGAATGAATATAATCTAACTCTCATATCCCCTACCCCTTTTCTCTCAATGAAAAGTGTTCTCCAACAAAAAATGGGCAGGAAAACGCTCTCCTGCGCTCCCTGCCCTTTACGATTAATGATATTATGACTGAACCTATTGAACTCCCTTCTTGATGCGCTCCAATACCCAGACAATAGCAACGAGTGCCAGGAATAGCAATACGCAATCGCCAAAGAATAACCTTACCTTCTGCCATGTGCTCGCTGGCTTCTCGACTTCCTTGGTCTTGTAGCGGTTCACGTAATACTTGACTTTCACGGTGTCGGTCACGAAAACGTAGGTGTCCCCCACAATGGTGTCCGTCTTGGTCGTTGTCTTCCACCTGGTGGTCGTAAGGTTGTGCCACCGCTCCTTGATTACGGTGTCGCCCTTGATGTACACCAGCACGCTATCGTGCTTGAATACACTGTCGTGCTGCCGGGTGTCCTGCCAGTGGATCTGTCGCTGGCTCACGCTGTCACGTCTTGCACTGGTATGTGCGCTATCGCGATAGACCGTGTTATTTGTGGCTGATTTTGCGCAGGAACAGCCCAAAGTTAAAAGTGGGGTAATTATAAGTATGACGAAAAAAAACGCCACAGAACGCAAATTTTGCCCTTTTCTTGATTTTTCCATACTTTATAAACGTTTAATCGATATGCTTATTATACAAGCACCTTGATTTCCAGGGCATCCTTGGCTCGCTTCAAATACTTTTCGCATTCTGCCAGTCCTTTGTTCCCTCCGTTTATCTTCCTTCGGATAGCCTTCAAGTTGTCTTGGTCTGCCAGCTCATTGCAGCCGAAGGTGTCGAATACCCACATCGAGGATTTTGTTGCCCCAAATGGTCGCTCCAGAAGCTCGGGTGTGCCAACAACATCGAAGCCGCAATAATTGGAATACTTCTGATAGTTCGCCCTGCCGGTTATCTGAATAAGCCCCCTGCCCTTATATTTCACTCCATCCCCCGGCTGGGTGTTGCCGAGGTCTTTCCTGCCCTCGTATGCCTTTCCGCTTGCCAGTTCCTTGGTGTATCTCAACTCTCCGCTTTCGTGGGCTATCTGTGCGAGGTAGTGCGCCATCCTCAGTGGAGTGTTGATGCGGAAATGCCCTGCCCATCCGTTGATGATTGGCAGATAGGTGTCTGCCTTGCAGCCTGCATTCGGCATTATCTTTATCAGTTGCGCTCTAGTTACCCTCATTCTTCTCTCCTCCTTCCTTGCGCTCTTCTCTCAATATCTCGACAACTGCCTTCGCAATTTCGTCCTTGTTTTCAAGTATTACCTGCATCGTGCGGTCTTGCTTTCGTATCTCCGCCTTCTCGTATGCCTTCTCCCGGATGCTCTTAAACTCGCACAAAAGCAGATACACTGTCCATGCGATGGAGAATATAGGGAAGGGAGAGATAACACACGTAGCCACGTCCATAAGCGAAGCGATACCGAATGTCGGAAAATACTTCTTCGCTTTGTCGCACGTTTTCTTCAACCCGGTTGACGTTCTTGCAACATGCAGTTCCTTCGCCTTCTGGATACCAGCGACCAAATCAATTGTCATCGCTATCAGAATGGTAGCGAAACAGATAAAAATTACTAGGGCGCACAGATATAGATGATGCACCTGAAAATCGTGAAATACTTCGTTCATATCAATATTTGTTTTTGGTTTATTCCAGTTTTTCCCAGTCAATGGTTACACCTTTCCCGATGATGTCTGCCGTCCACCTGCAGAATGCCATACCCTCGTATCCGTCTGGATCGCTGGCTACGGCAACAGCATACTGTACGCAGTCGTTCTCGGTCTTGATTACCTTTGGATAGAAGTCAGCATAAGCCATATTAGCCAAATAGAGAATATCCCCGATGGTCGTACCCTTGGAGATTATCTCGTTATTTGTCGCCAAACGGATTTCGTCAACAGTCCATCGGTGACTCGTTCCATCTACGTTCTTCATCTGCTCGCTCGCCTTGATTGCTAGCTGCTTCGTGAAATGGTAGCCGTGCTTGGCAACGTATGCCGCATATCCGCTGGCTCCCATGAGTGCCTTTGCTGCCTTCTCGTATGGCAAGCCGTGGATGATGTCGCTCTCTTGGTGCTGGTGTCGCTCTTCCTCGCTATCGCAAGAATGGCGCAAAACGATGATTTTCTTCATTGTGCGCCCTCCTATCCTAGTTTGTCGAGTAATTGCTTAACCATACCACGAATGCCGCTTATATCGCCCTCAAGTGCCTTGAAACGCTTTTCGGTTTCCTGCTTCTCCTTGATTGCTGGGTTCAAAGCTGCAAGCAGTTCCTCGCCCTTGGCTTTTCGCTCCTTGCTTGGCTCGTATGCCTTGATTATCTCATCGGCTTCATTTACCAACTTGCCTACTTCGGGCAAAAGGTCTGCCTTGTCGGTTGCCAGTACGATTTCGCCTGCAAAGGTAACTCCCAGGTGTTCGGGGATGGTGTAGATTGTCTGCTTCCCCTCAACCTCAATCGTTACGTCTCGCATCGGCTGTCCGCTGCTGGAAATGGTTGCGATGCCAGTGTTGATGTGCGGCTGGTTGTCTACGACCTTGCCTTCCTTAACTTCCACCGTCTGCTTGTCTAGCAGATAGACCGGGTGATTTCTTTGTATATTCTTAAACTCCATAATGCGCTCTTTTTAGATAATTCGATAAATAGACAAAAAGGGGTCTCACTGATAGCACAGCGAGTTGCCCCTTGATAGATTTTGTTTAGACCTCCTACGCTCCAGTGGTGGTTGTGGTGGTCTTCAGCTGCTGGATAATGAAACCAGTCTGCTCTCTGCGCTTGCTGTCCTCCAGCTGGATGCGAAGGTCTTGCTCCCAGTGGTTGTTCAGAACATCAACGATGCGCTGAGTATTCTCCTTGCCCGAGGTCTTCAAGTCGCAAACGACCGACTGGATAAGGTTTCCAATGTTACTGAAACCTCGCTCCAGCCCAGTATTGGTGTAGCAGAATCCCTGCTGCATTGCGTTGATGATGTCCTTCTGTCCCAACTGGTTCTCGTAGCCCATGCGGTTGATGTTCTGCTGGGTGGTGCAGCAACAGTCCTTCAACTGCTGGATGATGTTGAGGTTTCCGAGGTTCGCTGCGTTGATTACTCGCTCTGCGCTGAAACCAACCTTGCCGCCTACGTCTTGAATAGCTGCCTGAATGCCGCAAACGGAAGACTGCAAGGCGTTGAAGTCGCAGTTCAAGTTAGCCGCCAGCGTCTTCAAGTCTTGGTTGTTGCCCTGGATGGCTCCCATCAACAAGTCGCTGTTGTGGTTGTCGCTCATCTGATTGCGAAGGCTGTCAATCTGAGACTGGATTTCGGCTCTCTGAACGTTTCCGTTCTGTCCGTTCCAGCCATCACCATACATAAAGCGGAACATTCCCAGCATCATCATGTAGGCGAATGGGTTGTTCCAACCTCCACCCATACCACCGTTCATTGCTGCCAGCATCGTTGCTGGATCATTGTCTCTACCTCTAGCGAGCAAAGCTGCTGCTAGGTTGTCATTGCCACCGTCCCCAGTGCAATAAACTTTCTCGATTGTGTCTGCCATATAATTTTGAGTTAATTACGTTACGGAAACCAAATATTGGAATCCGCTGCAAAGTTACTCTGATTTATGGCTCGCTCCAAAAAGTTAGTACACTGGTATTTATCGAATTATTTTCAAAGAACGCTTTTGGTTATTTCCTTTTTGTTTCTTAATTAAATGCAAATCGGCTCAACGTCCTTGTTTAGCAGGGTCGCTTGTGCCGTGGCAAGTCGATAAACTCGAGACGTGCTGATATAGGTGTAAGCCATCTTGCAAAGATGTCTCACAGCTGGAACGGTGCGGTTTAAAACAGTCGCAATGGTCGTTATGCTGAAACCTGCGTGTATCATCTGCTCAACGACCATACATCGTGTCATTACGAGGTTTTCTGCTCTCGACTTGCCGAGAACGTCTTCTCTCGTAATACTCAACTCTCCGTTCGGCAGTTCAATGGCGCAACACTTTATTACGTTGTCTATAACTCGCCATAGTTCTTTCTCCTTGTCATTCATAATAAAATGTTTTAATCGTTCCCCAACATCGAATCAATCATTCTGTCAATGGTCTCATCGGTCATACTCTTCTTGACAGAGGCATCATCGCCAATCGATTTCATCAGTATACCTATCCAAGGATTGTCACTCTCCATGGTGGATTGTATCTGCTCCTTGTAGGCTTCGTGAAGCTCGCCCGACTCCTTGAACTCCAAAAGAACCGTGCGCAAGGCTTTCACCACATAGTTATCCATCAGCAAGGGATTGTCCCTTGCCGATGATAGTTTGGTAAGAAGCACTGCCAGTGCTTCATTTAATTGTTTCTTTTTCATATCCTAATCATTTATGCGGTTATACCATATTTATTCTTTTCCTCATCCGTCAACTCACTAAAGCCCACTATATTGTCGGCAAATGCGTTCCAGTTCGTTGCAGTCTTGTAGGTCTCGATTGCCGAATCGGGAACGTATATCTTCAATCCGCTATTATCCGGAATTGAATCATTAATAGAAACTGGCGTTTCACTGTTGGCAATTAACTTGGTAAGCATTGAGCATGATTTATATATATATCTATAATTTGCCTTTAGTAAAGCTGCAAACGGAATAAAGCCAGCTGTCAAACTACGGCAACCATAGAAGCACTCATCAAAATTAGTCGCGTTCTGACAATTGTCGAACAAGCCAGATGGTATTGATTTCAAACTAATGCAACTATAGAAGCAACTATAAAAACTAGTCACTTTCTGACAATTGTCGAACAAGCCAGATGGTATCTCCGTCAAACCACTGCAACCATAGAAGCAACTATAAAAACTAGTCACTTTCTGACAATTGTCGAACAAGCCAGATGGTATCTCCGTCAAACCACTGCAACCATAGAAGCAATCACTAAAATCAGTCACGTTCGGGCACTTGTTGAACAATCCAGATGGTATTGATTTCAAACTAATGCAACTTTTGAAGCAATTACTAAAATCAGTCACGTTCGGGCACTTGTCGAACAAGCCAGATGGTATCTCCGTCAAACTAGCGCAACCACTGAAGCAACTATAAAAACCAGTCGCGTTCTGACAATTGTCGAACAAGCCAGATGGTATTGATTTCAAACTAATG
>ERZ1026772.1303-NODE-1303-length-14024-cov-3.684158_pt1 | contig 14024 bp, 5 predicted proteins | sample MGYA00380124_ERZ1026772 | MGnify/ENA primary metagenome ERZ1026772 (study PRJEB33269, sample SAMEA4719760) | human gut metagenome | biome: human-associated habitat; feature: organic feature; material: feces | place: Cameroon | collected 2013-10 ...
GGGTATGACCTTAGTAGAAGTATTGGTTGCTATGGCAATTCTTACGGTAGTTTCATTAGCTCTTTTACAGGCTTTTGTTTCTTCCGTGAATTATAATAAGGATGCCAAGGAAAAACAGAGAGGCATCAATCTGGCACAGACCATCATGGAAAGCTATAAAGCCTATAAACTGGAGGACGTTTGCCGTCAGTTCAATAATGTTGACCCCTTTATTTTTTATAAAGGCGTTATAGGCAGCTATGCCGAAACGGGTGGCAGTGTGGATATATACGGAAACTTTACACCGTCCCCTACTAACGAGTATTCGTTTGTTATGAATGATGTGCAGTATGACAATAATCTCTATGATGTAGAGGTTGCCATGAAAGCAAATCCGGATGCTATTTCTTCTGCTGAAATTGCTGAAACACCGCAGTTTAACGCATACAATGATGCTATTTTTTATCAACCGTCCGATGAATACAAGTATGTGTACGAGGATGCCATTGACCAGCTAAAAGATGCGGGGATGAAAGATGAACTGCTTCCTACCGTTACTACTCTGGATAAGTCTAAAATTACGATTGATAAACGAAAAGTGGAAATTTCCATGTATGAGTATGGTGGTGCGGAAATTGTATCGGCTAAGGTGACTTACCGGTATACGATTACAGATTATGAATTTATTACAACGGAAGATCTGACAGATACACTGGATGGCAGTTATACCGTTACGGTGGATGGAACAAAGGATTCCACTGTGTATGATGTATATAACAATTCGGTTACAAGACCTTCCGGAGCGCACCTTGAGAATTTATATGTTTACTTTTATCCGGCATATACAACCGATTTTGCAGGTGTTTCCTGTGACAACGATGAAATTTATGTCTACAATAATACCGGTAGTACCCATAAGATTTTCCTGGTGAAAATGGTTACACCCGGCCTTAGTCCTGCTAATATTATGAACAGTGAATCCACTTACAGACCTACGGTGGTAATAGGCGGGAGTCATTGCAGCGAGGTTTACCATAATATCGGAAAGAAGCTGAGCGGAGACGGTGTGGCGCTGTATAATATGTCAGATGCAAACTCAAGCGCAGAGAGTTGCACTTTCCATAATGAATGGTATGATAAGGAAACGAAGGTTTTGGTATATGACATAGAAATAACCGTTACCAATAAAAAGAAGGGTGCGGTTGAAATTGTTTTGAACGGTTCAGCAAATGACAGATAAAGGAAAAGAGAGGCGTGTAAAGGATGGAAGAAAAAAAATCCTATGGGAAACTGAATAATGATGGCGCAGCCCTGGTTACCGTTATTGTGGTGATTACCTTTATCAGTATTCTGGCAACAGTCATTCTGTATAGCTCCGGCATGAATTTTGCCATGAAAACCACGGACATAAAAACCAAAGTGAGTTTTTATGATGCAGAGACAGCCATGGAGCAGTTAAAAGCATATTTTGTGGGAGAGACATCCAAGGCTTTTGAAACGGCATTTACGGATACTATGATGAATTATGGTACATGGGGAAGCGGTACCGGTCGGGAAAGCCATTATAAGGATTTGTTTTTCAATACTCTGCAGTCGAATTTAGCAGCTGAATTTACTGCTTCAGGATGTGCGGATATGACAGAATTTTTAAATTCCAAGGTGGATCCCAAATATAGTGGAGCTATATCGTTTTCCACGGAGGGAACGGGAGCTTACGACATATCCAAAGTAGGAGAGGGATATGTACTCTTTAAGGGGGTACAGATCTGGTATACAGAAAACGGTTATACAACAAAGATAACCACGGATTTTTTGATTAATCTGCCGGAACAGAACTGGGCAGCGGAATATTCGGAAAAAGCAGCAACACCTGCCGGATATGATGATGTTACGGTAAAGGATGTAAAAATGACGGATTATGTGAAGTACTATAATTGGCAGAAGCAGTAAGGAGGGCATATGAAACAGGAAAATAAAGGGTTCTCCTTGGTAGAACTGATTGTGGTAATCGCCATAATGACTATTCTGACGGGACTCATTTCCGCAGGAATCGGCATGGCGGTCAGCAAACCGGCGGATGAGTGTATTGATAAGTTAAAGGCATCCCTTCAATCCATAAGAGTGACTTCCATGGGGAAATTTGACGCTCATATAGAAATATATAAAAAGGGCGACCAGATTTATGCAAAGGAATATTATACGGAAGACAGCTCCGGAAGGGAAACAACTAAAGAAAATATTGTAGGTTTTAAGGGAGTGCAGGTTTTCTATGAAATTAACAATTCCGGAACATATACGGAACTGGTAGAAGGCGGAACGCCGATTGTTATTTACTACGACAGAAGCAGCGGTGCATTTTCCAATGCATTGACTGGTTATTACTGTACAAAGATAAAGGCGGTTAAAAACAGCAGGACAGCAGAAATGATACTGTATCCGTTAACCGGTAAAATAGAAATTCAGTAATAGGAATGTAGAAAATATATGGTGGATTTTTTTTGAAATCTACGATATAATGATAGAAAGTAATTTGACAGCATGCATTTACATAAGACACTTCAATTTATAATAGGAGGAGATTATGAAACGGTTAATGAAAGGATGGAAAAAACTGGGCAACAGGGGACTTACGTTGGTTGAGCTTATTTGTGCAATTGCCATTTTAAGTCTGGTCGGTACCACGGTTGGCGGTATTCTGATTGTCAGTGCGCAAAGCTATGACAACGGAATGAACGAAGTGGAACTGCAACAGGAAGCACAGATGGTGGTGAATCAGATTAACGATCTGATTATTGATACCACTGCTACAGAATCGGTTTCTTTTGTAGACAATACTCTTGTGATTCCGGAGGGGACAAAGACTCATAAGGTTAAATACGATGCCGCTACTAAGCAGTTGCTTTATTCATGTGAAGGTGGGGCATTATCCGGAGAGGAACTGATGGCTAACGGTATAACAGCCTTTTCGGCAGATACGGCTTCTTTTAAGGATTCGGGGAATCTGTATTTGGATATTGGATTAGAGAGAGAGTCTGCAGGTGGATTAAAGACTTTTAATGCAACATTCCAGATTACTGCAAGAAACGGTGTAGTGGATACAACACCTTCAGCATCCATTGATGTAATTGATGATGTGGTATTGGAGCCAAACCAAAGTTACACGTTTAATCCCGATGTGGTAGGAATTTCTAATAAGGCAGTAGAATGGGACATTGTCGGTGGCAACACAGATTCTACCACGCATATGCTTGGCAACACAATTTATATAGGCAGTGCGGAAGAAGGAAGTATTGTGCATTTGTTGGTAAAAACTGCGACCAAGGATGCAGAGGGCAATGCAATGGCGATGCGTGCGGTACGTGTCAGAATTCGTAGGGTCAATACCGTAACTGTCAAGAAACTTTCCGTAACAGGTACAGAATATAAGAAAGATGCGGAATATCTGCTGCAGGCTGATTTGAGCGGCACTTATCTCGATAAGGAACCAAGAGAGTGGGATGATGATTATGTAAATCCTTACGGTATTACTTGGAATGTGGAAGCCAATGGTACGGCTATACCGGGTATGACAGCAGTGGCATGGGATCCGTTAAATCCGGCAAAGGCATTCATTAAGGTTAAGTTAAATGAGGATATGCCGAGAAATTCTTTTATTACCATTAAGGCTGTTGCAACGCATCCGAAGGGGACTTTTGCAGGTTCCAACAGCAATAAAACAGGTATTTCCTATGGCAATGTGTTTGGAGAGTACAAGATAGATAACACTAGGTATTTTACTCCTGAGCACGGTCTGGCAAGAGGTTCCGATGATCCCATTGGTTCCTTTGCAATTGATGATTTAAAGAGTTTGCTGATAAGTAAATTTGGAAATGGAAACTACCAGTTAGTCAGAAGCTACAGATATCGTGAAACCGGATCAGGTGATACAGGCTGGTGCAGATGGTTCACAGACCAGGATTTGGGTTTTGGATTTGATGCCGGTACTTCAGTTAATATGCGTCCCAAGTTTGGGTATATGATGCGGTATGGTATTGTTTATGATATGCAAGTAAAGATGTGTATGGTAAATCAGGATACCGGAGCAGTTGTATGGCCATTTGTAGACACACCGGAAGACCAATACTTGATACAGGGGACTATGGATAGAGTAAGCATTTCCTTTACCAGTACGGATTTGGGTTTTGCGGAGGAACTTGGACTTCCTGCAGATAAGAATGCAAAGATTTCCAAATATTATAATGGCACCCTCTTTTCTGTAAAAGATATTTATTCGCTGGGTGGTACTACCAATAAGGGTAACTTTAAAAATGACATTCAGTATATTCTGGAAAAGAAAGAAGGCTCTGATTGGAAATTTGTCAGAAACCTGCAGAGTGGTGGAGATTGCAGGTTGGAACTTGCTAATTATGGTACCGGAGCAGGCGAATACAGAATTAAGATTTGGATGTATGAAAGACATGTGAAGTATAACGATGATGGCTCCATGACAGAGATTTCGAACAATGAAAGCTATAAGTACGAAATCTGGAAGAATGGTGGAGGAGAAGGTTACTTCTACTTTACAGCTACTGATTGATAAGTGAATTATGAAAAAATAAAAACCGTAAGCTTTAGGGCTTACGGTTTTTGTATGTTTGCAATCATGCTAACGGACGGATAGAAATGATTTAACGAAGACGGTATATTTCAACGGGATAACCATTGGTACAATCGGTACCAATCTGAATACACTCTGTCACATAGGGTAGTTTACCAATCATGTCCAGCCATTCAGCTTTGCTTTTTGTTCCTTTTACAATAACATTATCATTTTCAGTAGCCGAATAGAGTAGGTAGACGGGAGTTTCCGTGTCAGAAGGAAGCTGGAAAAGGGAAGCAGGTAATTCAGAGGTATAGAATCCTTTCTTACAGACAGTGTAGATAGTATCCTTTGTCTGTAAATTCATGGAAAAGTTACTGAAACGGCTGGGTTCTTCCAAAAACACTATATAATATGCATCTGCTTCTAAATCATCTATTTTAACACCATAGGTATCAATAGAGTCATAGAGAAGCGGATGGGATGTAAGCAAATTGGAACTACATGTAAAAACAATCAGAAGAAGGACAGAAGTTACAAAAAGGTAGTGAGACTTCGGACAGATGGTTTTTATAAGAGTTTTCAGAAAGATCATAACTGCCCATAATAAAAGAGGATAGAAAGGACAGAGGTAACGTATGGAGTTCTCTTTCATGGTTGCTAACGGCAGGTTGAACACAAAGAATACATAAAGGCAAAGCATAGTAGCAACAGGAATGCCGTAAAGAAAGGGAAGAGATTTTACTGTTTTTTGCAGGCAGTGATAGATAATAAGCCCTAACTCTTTGATTTTATGGAAAAAGCGTGCCGCTAATTTTTCCCGGCGGAAGAGTATAAAAGAGAACAGCAATATGACTGATAGTATAGCCAGTACGGTTGCAGCATACAGAGGAAACATGGTGTGGTAGATACTAAAGGAGATTCCGGTGAATTGCCAGCTTATCAGGCTCATAATATATTTTATCTGACAGTATAAGGACATTTTTTGCGCCGAGAAATCTCCTCCACGGAGGAAAAGATGGGTAATGGCTGAGGGAAAGATACAAAATGCCAGAAGTACGGAGAAAAGCATCGTTAATCCCAAGAGGAAGAAGTTCTTCCATTGCTTTTTTACCAATAGATAAATTTCAGTTACAGAAGTCAGAAAAAAGGCAAATAATATCAGATAATAATGTGTTAAGGACGCACAGACCGTTACCAGACTCAACAGGATAAGTATTTTTCGGGAAGGCTTTGAAAGGTAGCCATACAATAAGTAAAACAACAACGTTGCCCATAGGGCGCATAGTCCATACATACGGAGAAACGTATAGGTGTCGGTAGCACCGCCGCTAAAAGCATAGAGAGCACATGCGATAAGAGCAAAGGTAGGACTGCCCCATTTTTGACAGAATCTGAATAATAAAAGCATAACCAGAATAAAAGCAGCATAATTGACCGATAGAGCAAACCAGGGGGAATAGATATCCGGGAAAAAAGAGCATATGGTATGTATGATGGCATAGTAGAGAGGGGGATGCACATCATTGGCCTGATTGTACCAGACAGAATCGTAGGAAAATTGCTGACCCTTTTGCACGGTAATGTAGTCGTGATAGACAGAACCGTTAAACCATTCCGAAATGTAATGTGTGTCTTCCTTGGTATATGCTATATTCCAGCCGGCAGTTGTTTCTAAAAAGGGTCTGTAATAGCTGTTGGATAAGGCATAACTCCAGACCTCATCACTATCATATCCTTTTTTCTTTGCAAAAAAGAAGTAGGTATAAAGCATAAGTGCGGACAATATAATCAGTGTTAATATAATATATGCTTTCTTTTGAGATAGCTGTTTCATAGAATTTCCTTTCAAAAAAAGTCCCTGCAGAGTTGCAGGGGCTTTTTAGTTTTTATTAATGAGGTAAGTAAGAGAGAAGTGCTATTCGACATCGGCTGCTTCAACAACTTCTTTTACTTCTTCTTCCTCACCCCAGATGCGCTTGTTAAGTTCCGCATCCTTTTCAGTGACTAATTCCAGAACGGCTTTTGCCTTGGACTGCATGGAAATCGCTTTCTTTTCGTCATTGATGAGGAACTCCAGATTACTGGAAATCATGTCAATGTTGGACTTGAATTCCTGAATGAGTTCTGCTGTTTTTGCTCTTGCTACATCCATGATTTCAGCAATATAGGAATCATACTGCATCTGGGTAGTAGAAGTGAACATGTTTTCTACATCATTCTTATAAGACTTCTTGTCGTTGGTGGAGAAGATGAAGATGGCTTTCTGCTTGTTGATGTATTCATCCATCTTCAGAGCCTTTAAGGTAGATGGAGGAACCAGTGTATCGGATACGTTGGCGATACGTCTTACCAATTCTTCATCAATGCCCTTGTAACCGGTAATACGGTTTACAATGATGCCCTTTAATTCTTCAATCTGATGCTTCAGGATGCTTTCACGGTTTTCCTTGTAATATTCGTCGATTTCCAGTAAGTAGCGGTTCAGCTCATTACGGATGATATTGTTCTTTTCTTCAAAGACTTCCGGACGGAGAGCAATCCATTTCATTTTGTCGGCGATTTTTTCTGCCTGGATACGTCTCGTTTCCACGATGGCTTTCAGCACCTTGATTTCAGGGAAGGCGGTAACAAGTCTCTCAGGAGTGAGATCCTGCAGATATTTTTCATAGGAAGAATCAATGTCGTCCACCATGGTGGTCTTCATGGATTCGATGTTTTTGGAAATTTCTTCCTTGGACAGGCGTGCCTGCTTTTCGATTACTTCATAGTCGTCACGGATGAAGTTTACGACACTGCAGATACCGTCGTAAAGACCCTTAGCCTTAACTGCAAGTGCATATTTCTGCGCATATTTTACAATTTCTTTCTCAACCGCATACATACCGGAGTTGATATAAATCCGGTGCAGAATAGGGTATAGGCTGTTGTCGGTATCCTCATCGCATTTCTTTAATTCCTCCATACATTCGGAGATAAGCTGCTTGGTTTCGTTGTCGGCCTGGGAAAGCTTATCCAACTTGAAGTACATACCGGTTTCGATTTCGTTGTTGTTGGCTTTCATTAAGAAAGGATCCGTCACAGGTGTGTTGTTGATTTCGTTTCTGTGGTTTGCAAGCCAGAGTCTTTCATCCTCGGTATCCACGTTGTTGGAGATTGCCTTGGCAATATAAGCAGCCTTGGAGGAAACGAAAAAGAGTCTTTCTTTGGAAAGATCGATTTCCTCGGCTTCTTCATTGTAAATTTTGTCGGTTTCCTTTAAGGAGACTTTTACTTTTTTATTCTTTAAGTTGTTTAAGTCTGCGAGGCTTCTGGTGTCCGCCTGGTTGATGATATGTAAGGAACGGGTCAGGTCAATATGTACCTTGTCCTTCGTATCTGCGCTTTCTCTGGAAGAGTTGATCAGCTTGTATAAAACAGAGTTGCCGGTACCTTCCATCTTGGTGGGCTCATACAGAATGATTAAGATGGAGTTGGTCTGCTGCTGCAGGGCTTTCTGAAGGACTAACAGATGCTCGTTGGAGTTGCTGTCCGTACCGGGTGTATCATAGAAAGTGAAGCTGATATTCTTGTCAATGGGAATCGGGAAGCTTACTTCAATGATGCCATCGATGTATTCCGGATATTCCTCGGTAAACGCATTGGGAATATCGTTTAAGCATTTTAAGATATTGGACAGCTGTTCATGCTGCTGTAAGTGGAAGACCAGGGCGCTGTTGATTTCTCCGTCAATCTTTTTCTCGGTAAGAGGGCAGTCGCCGTTAGCGGAAAAAATGAATTTTCCCTTTTCGGCACTCCAGTTAATTACGACACGAACGGTGGAGTCTGCTTCGGAAGTCTTTAAGTTGAAGGCAACGGCTGGCTTCTGGCTGTCCTGGATACGGAACATCTTTGCGGTCTCGGAGTTAATACTTTCCGGTAAGATTCTTTTGCCGATCATGGCATTGATGAAAGTGGATTTACCGGAGCTGTACGTACCTACCAGACAGATATTGATATCGTTCTGGCTTAATTTTTCTCTTTTGGCTTCAAATTCATGCTTTCTGATTAAGAAGGACTTCTGAATGTCGGAATTTTTCAGTTCTTCGTCGAAGAGAGCAATGGTCTCATCACAGAAATCACTGACATTGGTAAAAATCCTGGAAACAGAAGCAGTCTCTATGAAGTTGCTGATACGGAAACGATCTTCCCCACAAGTCTTGTTGTATTCCTCTACCTTCTTCTCAAAGTCTTCATAGTCAATCTGCGTGCCCTTGAAGACGAGACTGATTTTATCACACAGGAATTGTTCCCAGATGTCATCAAAAAACTGGTTGCCCTGATTCTGCAGTAAGAATTCGCCCTGCTCCGGAGAGTATTTGATCAGGTTGGGGCACATCTTGTAAGGAATGTCTAAAAACTCTCCCTTTACCTTGGCAAGAAAGCGGATTTCCTTCTTGACAGGGTGATACATAATCATTAGTTCTTTCACGGTTAACTCCTCCCAATTTGTTTTTGTACTTAAACTAAATTATATGCTTTTAATGGGGAAATGTCAAAAATAATATTGGAAATTTAGCAAGAAAAATGAGGGTATTGCTTTCGTTGACATTACCCTGTGCGTGTTGTAAAATAAAACAGTGTAACTAAGTAATATTTTCTTAAATCAAACTATTATTTTGATTAGGGAGGGAAAGATTGTGAAACGGAAAGCAAAGAGATTTCTTGCCGGATTGTGTGTGGCATTTATGTTGACGCAGAGCATCGGTGAGACCACTCTGACGGCTTTAGCTGCAGAGGACAGCGCCTATACTGTCACAGAGGAATTCACGGAAACGGAAAATACGGTTTCTGGTGGAAATCCGGAGGCGGCAGTATCGGGAGGCAACGAAGAAACAACCGTATCAGACGGCGATGAAGAGGAAACGGTATCGGGAGGTGATACCGGGGAAACCTTACCGGTTGAAGAAGTGATACCGGTTACGGCTGATGACGGAACACCGCAGGTGGACGAGGAAGGTAATGTAACGGTAAATGGCGAATTTTGGGGCACTATAGATGAAGATGGTATGTTTACTGTTTCTTCTGAGATGGGTGTGGTTACATCCTATTGTTTTAAGGGCTGGGATGCGGTAACAGGCATCCGGTTTGAAGAAGGCGCCTATATAAAGAGCATTGGCAGCTATGGTTTCCAGAACTGCGTAAATCTAAAAACGGTGGATTTGTCAAACTGTACGTCCCTGACCCAGATTGGGGACTATGCTTTTTCAGGCTGTACCGGTTTGGAAAAGGTGACCTTTAACGACAATCTCCAGTACATAAACAAGAATGCATTTGAAAAGTGTACGGCATTACAGGATATTACCCTGGTAAAGGGGCTTATCAGTATTCGCGAAAATGCGTTTAACGGCTGCAAGAGCTTGTCACATGTACGTCTGGAGACCATGAATGTGGTATGTAAGACCGCATCCGGTGGTGCAGCAACAGGTATTTTTACAAATTGTAATCTGGAGTTGGTTGATTTTGCCTACAAGGATGAAACCGTAGAAGGTGAAAAGAAAAATGTGATTATTCCGGCAAATCTGTTTAATAAAGCAACTTTTGCCGAAAATGTGAATTTTGTAATTCCTTATAAAATTCAGGAAATCGGAGAGGGTGCCTTTCAGGGGTCCAACTTAATGCAGGTTACCTTTGAAAACGGAGTGCAGACGCCCAGTGCGTTATCTACCATTGGAAAAAATGCTTTTAACGGTTGTGCATCCTTGGAAAATGTTACATTCCCCGGAACCCTGCAGACAATTGGGGAAAGTGCGTTTACAAAATGTACGGCTTTTACGGAAATTATTATTCCCAACTCTGTGAATGACCTGGGTAAAAATTCCTTTATGGGATGTAAGAATGTCACAAATTTACAGCTTCCCAATGCGACTACCGTTATCGGAGATTATGCTTTCAGGGAATGTACCAGTCTGGAAGAAGTGGTAATTCCTCAGGGCACTACATTTACCGGTAAGGGTGAATTCTTCGGATGCAGTAAATTGGCGGATGTGACGATTGCGGATACCATTGAAACCATCGGTGATGAGACATTCAAAGGTTGCGTGGCAATCCAAACGATAAAACTGCCTGACAGCGTTACGATTATCGGTAAAGGTGCTTTTGAAGGCTGTGTGGCACTGCAGAAGGTGGAGTATTCGGTTAATCTGTTGGAAATCAGGGATACGGCATTTAAGGGGTGCACTGTTTTCAAGTCCAATGTATTTCCTCTTACACTGGAAAAGATTGGCGCCAGTGCATTTGAAGAGTGTCAGTCCTTCAGAAGTACGATAATTCCGTTTAATGTGACAAGTATTGGAAACAAGGCATTTTTCCATTGCGATGGTATTGAAACTCTGACTATCGATTCCCTGCAGCTTACAAACTGTGGAACGGCAATTTTTGACGAGTGTTTAATTCGTGAAGTAGTATTTCCTGAGGGAATAAAGGTCATTCCTGCCAACCTGTTCAGTCAGGCGGGCTTTACAACGGACTGCGTCATTACCATTCCCAATACGGTTACAGAAATCGGAAATAATGCTTTCGGCGGAACTAATTCCGCAGAAGACAACATTACCAGTGTTGTTTTTGAGGAAGGTACAAAATTAACAAGAATTGGAAATTCTGCATTTAAGTATTGTACAGCAATGACACAGTTTACCATTCCCGACACGGTGGATGAAATCGGAGCAAATGCATTTGAGGGATGCAACAAGATTACTTCTATTGTTATTCCCGAAAGTGTAACTAAAATCGGAGCCAGCGCTTTTTCCGGCTGTTCTGTTTTAACCGACATCACATACAATGCTATCAATGTAACGACTTCCAATCAGAATATTTTTGCAAAATGTAATATCAAGAGAATTCTGATAGGTAATAAAGTAAGCTCTTTCCCTGCTTATCTTTTTAAGGGAGCACAGTTCTCCACCAATACGGAAACCGGTGAAATTGAAATGATTACCCTGATTGTTCCGGCATCTGTGGAAAAAATCGGACAATACGCCCTTCCGAATATTGCAAATTTACAGGGAATTAAATTTGAGGAAGGTTCTAATTTACAGACAATAGAGCAGTATGCATTTTATCAGTGTATCAATCTGACGGATATCAATCTGCCGGATACGGTTATTACCATTGGAAACTATGCTTTTTCCGGTTGTACAAAGTTAGGTACGAAAGAGGAAGCGGGCTTTGATATTCCGACGTCCGTTGTAACACTGGGAAGCGGAGCATTCAGCAACTGCCCGGGACTTACAAGCATTACGATTCCGACAGGGGTAAGCAAAATTCTGGACAAAACCTTCCAGAATGATACCGGATTAACTTCGGTCACATGGGATGTAAGCCTGCTCACCGAAATCGGTGCTTCTGCATTTGAAGGCTGTAGCGGCCTGACAGAAATGAATATTCCCAGTGGCACCATCAAGATTGGAGCAGCAGCATTTAAGAACTGTACCGGACTTACCAAGATTGTGATTCCGGCATCGGTTACAAGTATTGCTAGTACGGCTTTTGACGGCTGTGACAATGCTCTTTATTTTGTAGTACCCGGATCTTATGCTGAAAAATGGCTGAAGGACAAAAATATAGATGTAAGAAATCTGCTGGCAATCACGTATGAACTGAATGGAGGCACCAATAATGCTTCCAATCCGGCAGGTTATGAAGCCGGAGATACCTTCACCTTTGCCCCGGCTACCAGAAATGGCTATATTTTCAAAGGCTGGTTTTTAGATGAAGAATTCAATATACCAATTACGGGTGTAGAGGGATACAGTGAAGACCTGACGGTTTATGCCAAGTGGGAAATTGAAATTTACACTATTACCTACGAACTGAATGGCGGAACCAACCACAAGGATAATCCGGCAACCTATACGTTCTTGGACAAGGTAACATTTAAGAATCCGGAAAAAGAAGGATATACCTTTGAAGGTTGGTATTCAGATCCTGAATTTAAGAAAACATTTAATAATATTCCGGTTAAGAGTTATGGAAATAAAACCGTTTACGCCAAGTGGAGCGGCGGTGTGACACTGGCACCGACAGCAAGTGTGGAAAGCGGTTCTTCCGTGAAGACAGGTACGAAAGTGTTCCTGACTTCTCCGACACCAGGAGCAAGCATCTACTATACGATGGACGGTTCAGAGCCTACAGTAACTTCCAGACAGTATGTGGAAGGTATTGTGATTGACAAGGCTGTGACTATTAAGGCGTTTGCTGTTAAAAAGGGCTGTGATGCCAGCGAAGTGGTTACCTTTACTTATGAACTGGTGAACGAAGCAGAAGACTGGGGAGACATCCTTGACGAAGACAGGCAGCAGTTTGAAAACGGTGACGAGGTACCGAAGGGCATCTGGGTTGCCGGTGTGGAAGACAGCGAATATACCGGACAGAAGATTACTTTTGCTCTTCGTGTATATGACGGCAAAACGCTTCTGAAAGAAAAGACAGACTATACGGTAGCTTATGCAAACAATAAGGATGCAGCCGACAAGAATGCTGAAAAGAAAGCGCCTACCGTAACCATAAATGCAAAGGGCAATTATAAAGGAAAGGTAGTTATTAAGTTTACCATCAGTCCCAAGAATATTGCATCCGGAGACATTACGGCAGAAGATATTATCACCAATGTAACGGGTAAACTGCAGAAGCCGGTTCCGGTTGTTACATATGGAAAGACAAAGCTTCGCAATAAGACGGATTTTACTTATGAATATCTGGGAACAACGTTAGGCGGCTATCAGTCTAAGGGAGAATATCAGATTAAAATTACCGGTTGCAAAAACTTTACCGGTGAGAGAACAGTAACTTATACCCTGGTAGAAGGTACTTCCATTACCAAGGCGAAAATTACGGCTCCCAAGAGCTGCAGTTTTACAGGAGAGCTCCTTACACCGGATATTGATGTAAAGATGGGTAAAGAGGCACTTATAAAAGGCATTGACTATGAGGTTGCATATAGCAACAACAGAGATGCTGGAACGGCTACGGCAATCATTACCGGAAAGGGTAACTACTATGGAGCCAAAAAGGTTACATTCAAGATTTTACCGATTGCCACGCTGAATAAGGCACAGTTTGCGTTTGACAAAACAAGTGTAACCTACACGGGAACTGCATACGAAATCGGCAAAGGTATTCATGCTGCAGTTACCTTGAACGGCACAACTCTTGTGGAAGGAAAGGATTATACCTGCAGCTATCTGAAAAATACGGATGCTGGCACCGCTACGATTGTCTTCACCGGAAAGGGCGGCTATACAGGAACTGTCAGAAAGTCCTTTAAGATTGTTACGGCAGAAATGACAGGTATGCAGATGCAGTTCTTGGATGCGGAAGGTAATGTTAAGAAAGATGCGGTTTATGCTTATGAAAAGGGCGGCGTAAAACCCAATGTACTGCTTACCTACAACGGCTGTCTCTTATACACATCTGACGCTGCCGACGA
>ERZ1026772.1304-NODE-1304-length-14022-cov-4.305649_pt1 | contig 14022 bp, 10 predicted proteins | sample MGYA00380124_ERZ1026772 | MGnify/ENA primary metagenome ERZ1026772 (study PRJEB33269, sample SAMEA4719760) | human gut metagenome | biome: human-associated habitat; feature: organic feature; material: feces | place: Cameroon | collected 2013-10 ...
CTCCTGGCGTATCTGGCGGACCGGAAGAAGCTTCTCGGGGAGATATTATCTCCTCTGGTGACGGTTCTGAAATCTGTGCCGGTGGCAAGCTTCATCATTCTTGCGCTGATCTGGTTTGGCTCAGGGGCTCTGTCCTTTGTCATCAGCTTTCTGGTTGTTTTCCCGATTCTGTATCTGAACACGCAGCAGGGGCTGCAGAGCCTGGATGAAAAGCTTCTGGAGATGGCGGAGGTTTTTCACATTCCGTCAGCCTCAAGACTGAAATATATTGTTCTGCCCGGGGTTTATCCCTTCCTGCAGAGCGGCTTTGCGCTTGCGCTCGGAATGAGCTGGAAGAGCGGAGTTGCCGCGGAGCTGATCGGGCAGTATAAGCTGAGTATCGGCAACCAGCTGTACATGGACAAGATCACGCTGGATACGGCAGGCGTTTTTGCCTGGACCGTGGTGATTCTTCTGGTCAGCTGGCTGTTTGAAAAGGCGTTTCTTGCATTGCTTCGGCTGGCCGGGAGCAGGACCATCAGGGAAGGAGGGAAGGCGGAGAAATGACGATTGAAGCAGAGCATCTGTTCAAAAGCTATGACGGGAAGAACGTTCTGAACGATTTCTCTCTTGATATTTCCTCGGATTCTTCCTACGCAATTACCGGGGAGTCCGGCGCAGGGAAAACAACCTTCCTCCGGATTCTTCTCGGACTGGAAAAGCCCGATCAGGGAAGAGTACGGCTTCTGGGAGATTACAAATACTCCCGGGTGAATGCCGGAGTTGTTTTTCAGGAGGATCGCCTGTGCGAGGCGTTTTCTGCGGTGGACAATGTGGCAATGGTCAGCAGAAAGCTGTCTCCCCGCATTGCAAGGGAGGAGCTGGAGAAGCTTCTTCCTGCCGATCAGCTGGATAAGCCTGTGTATGAATTATCCGGCGGAATGCGGCGCAGAGTATGCATAATACGTGCCTGCATTGTGCCTTCTGATGTTATAATTATGGATGAGCCGTTTACGGGTTTGGATGAAGAGAACCGGAAGAACTGCATCCGGTATATCCGGAGCATTCAGGGGACAACACCGCTTGTGATCACGGCGCATTCACTGGAGGGTCTTGATTTCTGCAAGGCGATTCCGATTCATTGAATTCATTGAAAAAGAAAGGGTTTCATTATGGTAACGAGTGACAAGGGGTTAGTGAGTTACAAACATAAGGTCATGGAGGAGGTTGCACGCCTTGCATGGGATGGCGATCTTGACGCAGAGCACAAGGAAGAGCTTGTTTACAAGCTGATTCCCGGCCCGAGACCGACCTATCGCTGCTGCATCTATAAGGAACGTGAAATTACAAGACAGAGAATCCGTCTTTCCTGCGCACAGAACACGATGGGAAATCCGGATACGACGAATGTGGTTCAGGTTATCAAGCCTGCCTGCGACGACTGCCCGCTTTCTGCTTATGCAGTGACAGACAACTGCCGTCTCTGTCTTGGAAAGGCCTGTCTGAATTCCTGTAAGTTTGGTGCAATTTCCGTTGGTGAATTCCGTACGCACATTGATCCCAACAAGTGCAAGGAGTGCGGTATGTGCGCACAGGCATGTCCTTATGGCGCAATCGTGCACCTGGTTCGCCCCTGCAAGAAGGCATGTCCGGTCGGAGCCATTACCTTCGATGAGAATGGCTACTGCGAAATCGATGAGTCCAAGTGCATCAGCTGCGGTCACTGCATCCACAGCTGCCCGTTCGGCGCAATCGGATCCAAGACCTACCTGACGAAGATCATTGAACACATCAAGAACGGCGAAGAAGTCTATGCAATGTGCGCTCCGGCAACCGAGGGACAGTTCGGTGAGGATATCAGCATGGCTGCCATCCGCGAGGCACTGAAGAAGATCGGCTTTACCGATATGATTGAGGTCGGCCTTGGCGGAGATATGACCGCAGCATACGAGGCTGCAGAGTGGAGCGAGGCGATGAAGGAAGGCAAGAAGATGACCACCTCCTGCTGCCCTGCCTTCATCAACATGATGCGCAAGCACTTCCCGGAGCAGTTCGAGAACAACATGTCGAGCACGGTTTCTCCGATGTGCGCAATCTCCCGTATGCTCAAGGCAGAGCACCCCGGCTGCATCACTGTTTTCGTCGGACCCTGCATTGCCAAGAAGAGTGAGGCAGAGGACAAGAGTGTTCCGGACAACGCAGATTATGTAGTAACCTACGGCGAGATCCGTGCACTGCTTCGTTCCAGAGACGTAGAGGTTGTTCCGGTAGAGGAGAACTATCAGGAGTCCTCCATCTACGGCAAGCGCTTTGCAACCAGCGGCGGCGTAGCAGCAGCTGTTGTTGAGGTCATGAAGGAGCGCGGCGAGGATACCGCGAATATCAAGCTCAGAAAGGCAGCAGGCGGACAGGATTGCCGCACCGCACTGACGCTTCTGAAGGCCGGAAGACTTCCGGAAGACTTCATCGAAGGCATGGTCTGCCCCGGCGGCTGTGTTGGCGGCCCGTCCCGTCATAAGACCGAGCTTGAGATCAAGAAGGCAAGAGAAGGCCTGCTTGCAAAGGCAGACGGCCGTCAGGTCCTTGAGAACATCAAGAACTATCCGATGGATAAGTTCAGCATGCACCGCGACGGACACATGGAATAAGCAAAGACGTGCAGCTTATGCTCAGAAGGCTTCTGCAGGCTTGCCTGCGGGAAGCCTTCTGAGCAGTAAGCTATAGGGCGCAGCCCGCCCATCGAAGGAAACGCGAAGCGTTTACGAGATGGAGCACGTTGATACGGAGAATACAGAAGGCTGCATACCTTTTCAGGTATGCAGCCTTCTGTATTCACTTGGCGTCATGTTCATGCAGTTCCGGAAGGCCTTGGAGAAATAATTGTTGTCCGGATATCCGACACGGGCGGAAATGTCAGAGATCGGAATGGAGGGATCCTTCAAAAGCTCTTCTGCGCGTTTCATGCGGACGGCGGTCAGGTATTCATAGATTCCGATCTGAAACCTGGATTTAAACAGGCGGGAGAGATATTCCCTGGAGAAGAAGTATTTGTCGGCAAAATCCTGAAGCTGCATGTTGTCGGCATAGTTTGTCTCGATCGTATCATGAATAAGATCCACCACCGCAGAAGCGGAGAGAGAAGCTTCCGGCGTCTCATCGGAGGAAAAGTCTTCTTCCGGAAAGCGGGCCGTCATCACGCGGCGGATGGCTTCATTCAGCTCATCCGGAACCACCGGCTTCAGCAGATAATCCGAAGCACCGTAATGAATTGCGCTCTGTGCGTACGAAAAGTCATCATAGCCGCTGATGACAATAAAAGCGGTGCGCGGATTTCTCGCAGAGGCCTGACGAAGGAACTCCGTGCCATCCATCACCGGCATTTTCATATCAACAAAAACAAGATCCGGATGAAGCTCTGACATCAGCGCAAGAGCCTCCTTTCCGTCCGAAGCATAAAATGGCTGCTCCAGATGCCATTTTGCCCAGTGTCCCAGCTTGCTGATTGCAATGCGGACCGGCTTTTCATCGTCAACAATCATTACCTTATGCATCTGTCCCATCCTTTCTGATCCGGCTGAAGGAGGAGCGTCACGCAGGTGAAGTGGTCATCTGTGCCGCTGCTGCTCTCAATCTGGATATCCGCCCGATTGTCATACATGATTTTCAGACGGCTGTACAGGTTCAGAAGACCAATGCCGGAAGAATTTCCCGGACGATAGGAACGCAGCTGACTTACAACTTCGGAAAGCCGTTCGCTGCTCATTCCCGCACCGTCATCATGAACCCGGATTACAAGCGTGTCCGCCTGGCGGAATACATCGATTTCAAGGGAAAGCTGTTTGATGTCTCCTGCAAGGCCGTATTTGATGGAATTCTCAACGATGAGCTGCAGGCTGCACTTGGGAATCTGCAGTGCAAGAAGCGAGCGGTCGATTCTTCGTGTTACCTGAAGCCGGTCATCCATGCGCAGCTTTATCAGTTCGATGTAATTGTCGGTGAAGCGAAGCTCCTCGGACAGAGGGACCTCATTCGAGCCGTTGATGGAATAGCGCATGTTGGCGGCAAGCCGGGTGATCATGTCATAGAGCTTCGGTTCATCATTCATCAGAGCCTCCGAGCCGATGGCCTGCAGCGTGTTGTAGAGAAAATGAGGATTGACCTGAGCCTCCAGAGCCGCGATGCGGGCATTTTTCTCGTTCAGGGAAGCAATCAGATTGTCGTTGACGAGACGGTCAATATGTTCTGACATATCGTTGAAGGAGCGGCCAAGCTCCGCAGTTTCCAGACAGCGGCCGATGTTGATTTTCGGATAGTGGCCGGAGCCGATCTGATTTTGAAAATCAGCCAGTGCGGACAAGGGAGCGGTCAGATACCGGATCAGCAGAAAAGAGAGCAGCAGCGAGATGGTCAGGAACATAAGCCCCTGCAGAAAAGAAAAACGCTGGATGCTGTGGAGCTCTCCGGTGATGGAGGAGAGCGGTGTAAAGGCTGCAAGCGTCATGCCGGAGGCTTCATCGGACTCGGAAACCAGAAGATATTTTTCTCCTTCAAGCTCAATTACGGCTCCTCCGGAACGGATTGACGAGGAGAGAACCGAGGGAGTCAGAAGGTGAGAAAGGCTGTCTTGCAGTTCTTCTGGGGCGCTGCTGTACAGGAAACTGTCATCCTGATTGAACAGCGCAAGGAACTGTCCATCGAAGCCGGAGGACATGACGCCCTTGTCCACCTCGATGGTGACAAGGGCAATGGGCTTTCCGTCGCTGATCCGGATGATGGTATGCGAAAACGAAAGAAGAGCGGCCTCGTTGTCAGAGGGAAAAACAGCATAGTGAAGCGGAGAAGAGAGGCATTCCTGATATGCCGGATCTTCTTCGGAAAACTGCTGCGCTGTAATTTTCATTCTTTCATCGGAGCCGGAGCGGCCGATCCGGAGATTCTGGTGAATCATGGAAATCTGATAGGAGAGAAGGTCAGTGCGGGAGTAAAAGTAGAGCCCTACCTTCTTCTGCAGCTCACCGATCCGCTGGCTGTCCAGAGGATTGGGATTCAGAAGATCGTTGTAGAACTCGGAATCATATACCGGAAGAACACAGAAATCAGAGAGATCGGCAAAATACTGATCCAGATTCTGGAGCTTCAGATGGATCAGCTGCGAGGTGGCCTGGTTCTGGCGGCGGATGGCATTCTCCGTCCCCCAGCGGTAATTGGAAAAGGAAAGAAGAAACGTCAGGATGAGAAGGGATGCTGCCATCAGCAGGGTAAAGGTCAGCCACAGCGGTGTCCGGTTCATCAGAGCACGGATTTTCGTCTTATGAAATTGTCGGGATTGTCTCTGTTTGTCCATGCTGATCATTGTATACCTTGCAAATGCAAACGGTAAATAAAAGAATTACAATCATGCAGAATACAGGAATATATACATGAATTAAATAGAAAACGTGTCAATAATTTACAGTTACGAGATCATGAATCTCCATTTATCCGTCAGAGTGACGGGGATAAAATGATTCCATGCTGATGAATGTCAGGAAGGCAGCGGAAAGGAGACTGGAATGGGAACATCAAGACGAAAACGAAAGGAGAGAAGAGAGAACTTTCTCTTCACGATCCCTTCGGTCATCCTGGTAGTCATGATGATGTATATTCCGTTTGTCATGAGCGGATTTTATTCCCTCACACAATGGAACGGGATTGCAAAGGAGCCGGTCTTTATCGGACTGGAAAATTTCCGGACGATTTTTTCCGGAACCTCGGATTTCCTTCCGGCTCTGTGGTTTACCATCCGCTACACACTTCTGTTCGTGATTTTCTCGAATGTCATTGCTCTGGCACTTGCCGTTGCGCTGACGAAGAAATTCCGGATGGCAAACGTATACCGCGGACTGTTCTTCATTCCTTACATCATGAGCATGACCGTGGTGGGCTTTATCTGGAAGTTTATTTTTACCTCCGGATTTAAATCCCTGTATGCGGCAACCGGCTGGGGATTATGGAATTTATCCTGGCTGGGAGATCCGAAGATCGTATTTTTCTCTGTGGTTCTGGTTGGTGTCTGGCAGTCGCTTGGCTTTTACATTGTCCTGTACATCGCAGGACTGCAGGCAGTGCCGACCGACGTTCTGGAAGCAGCCTACGTAGACGGCGCAGGGAAGACCCAGACCTTTTTCAAGGTCACGCTCCCGCTTCTGGGACCGTCCATGACGACCTGCGTGTTTATGTCACTGACCAACGGACTGAAGGTGTTCGATATCATTCTGGCACTGACAAAGGGCGGCCCGGGAAGGGCCAGCTACAGCGCGACGCTTCAGATCTACAATGAGGCCTTCACGAACAATAACTTCGGCCTTGGCTCTGCGGAAGCCATTCTGTACTTCCTGTTTGTGCTGGTGATTACGCAGCTGGTGCTGAAGGGAATGAGCCGGAAGGAGGTGGATCTGTGATGACACGCCGTACCAGAAGAATTCTCGGAAAGACTGTCCTCATTGTGATCCTGACGGCGGCAGCCCTTCTGTACATCTATCCGGTGTTTCTGATGTTCGTCAACTCCTTCAAGCCCTTCGGAGAGGTAATTGCAGATCCGATTGCGCTTCCGAAGGCACCGACCGTTGACAACTACACCTACGTTGCGGATAAGATTCATTATTTCAAGCTTCTCGGAAACAACGTGATGATCACCGCAATCGGAATTGTCGGAATCCTGTTCTTCTCTTCCCTGGCAGCTTACATCTGTGACCGGAGAAGGACGAAGTATACCGGGCTTGTTTACACACTTTTGATCACGCCGATGCTGATTCCGTTCCAGACCATTATGATTACGCTCCTCAAGGCAATGAGCGTGATCCGGTTGTCGGGATCCCGCGTGGGCCTTGGCATACAGTATTGGGGCTTCGGCATCCCGATGGCAGTCTTCATTTTCTATAATTTCATGAAGACAATTCCGAAGGAGCTGGATGAAAGCGCACAGATTGACGGGGCATCGACGATGCGGACCTTTATCTCCGTGATTTTCCCGCTTCTTAAATCGGTGACGGTGACCGTACTGGTGCTGGATGTGATGTGGATCTGGAATGATTTCCTGCTTCCGCTCCTTATGGTTAATGCAAGCAATACAACGAAGACACTGGTTCTTGCAGCATATACCTTTGTCGGTCAGATGAATACACAGTGGCAGTACGCGATGACCGGCATGGTGCTTGCGGTCTTCCCGTCGATTCTGGTTTTCATTTTCCTGCAGAAGTACATCGTGGAGGGCGTTGTGGCAGGAGCGGTAAAAGGATAAAAGATAAAAGCAGACAGTCAGAATGTTCACAATTGCCCGGAAGGCAGACTGCTTCGGGCGTAAAGGGAGAAGTGAAAGGAGAAAGTACCATGAAAAAGAAAGTAATGGCAGCAGTTTTGGCAGGGATCATGGCAGCAGGAATGCTGGCAGGATGCGGATCCTCCGGCAGCTCGGGAGAGACGCAGGCTCCGGCGGCAGACACCGGTGATGCGGCGCAGGATGCGGAGGCTTCCGGAGAAACCGATGCCGGGGAAGCAGACACTGAGGCAGCAGGAGAGACAGACCTTTCCGCAGACAGCGGTGAAATTTACATGTTCATTTCTTCTCCGGAGTATGCAGATGCAATCAACGCCCTGATCGATGAGTATAAGAACGTGGCTCCGAACGTCACGATCAACTATGAGACCACGCAGAATGATTATCCGACGCTTCTGAAGGCGAAGATCAACTCCGGCGATGTTCCGGATATCTTCTCCTCGACCTCCGGAATGGAAATCGATACCTACCGCGAGTATTCCTATGACCTGACCGGACAGCCGATTGTGGATGCCATGGATGACGGCGTGGCAGCGGCAATGACATCTGCAGAGGAAGGCGGAAAGGGCTGCTACGGCCTTGCCATCAAAGGAAATTACTTCGGCCTCATCTGGAATCAGGACATTCTGGATGACTGCGGAATTACTGCTCCCGAGACGCTGGATGACTTCAAGAAAGCCTGCGAGACGGTTGAAGCCAAGGGCTATCAGGCCTGCACGACCGGTTTCATGGAGTGGTGGGTTTATAAGCACAACGCAATGGATTTCCTGAATGCGGCAGCAAAGGCAAACGGAGAGGCAACGGCAGATATGGTTGCCAAATTCCAGGCCGGCGAAGCAAAGATCAAGGATTACTCCGTCCTGTATGACAACTGGTTTGATTACATTGACACCGCTGTGAAGTATGGCGATGACAAGCCTCTGGAAACCGATCTTTCCGGTGAGGAGCAGGCCTTTGCAGCAGGAAATACGGCATTCATGCTCGGCCAGGGCGCATGGGTTGAGGCAGATCTTCTTGCAATCAATCCGGATCTGAAGATCGGCTTCGGCGGATATCCGGTGGATGCGGATCCTGCAGACTGCCAGGTTGTTTCCGGATCGGATCAGGCTCTTCACGTATATAAGGATTCCAAGAATCTGCAGACAGTTCTGAATTTCGTGAACTGGTGGTATACTTCTGAGTATGGTCAGAGCTGGTTTACCGATGTTGCAGGCGTTGTTCCTCCGATCAAGACCGACAAGGCATCTTCCTACACGATTATTGAGCAGGGCAAGAAGTCTGTAGAAGAGAAGGGCTCCGGCGATCTGTCCATCTGCTATTCCACCGACAGCTTCAACCAGGCATTCGGCGAGGCAATGCAGTCTTATATCGCAGGAACGACCGACAAGGATGCAACCTGTGCGCAGATCGAGAAGGACTGGCATGAGATTGACGGCGCAGCGAAATAACAGCAGCAAGCTGCAGATGCAGCAAAACCGCATACTGTAAATACAGGCGGCGGAGTGGAAGAGCAAGGCTCTCCGGCTCCGCCGTTTTGCAATGGTGACAGAAAAGGGAAATACAACAGGAGGGAATATGAAATTTACGGATGGCTACTGGCTTCGAAGTGAGAATGTGCAGGCTTCGTACGCATCGCAGGCGTTCACAGTGGAGAGGATTCCGCATGGCATGCGGATTGCGGCGCCGGAGCGCCCGATTCTGTCCCGGGCAGATGCTCTGGACATCACGGTCCTGTACATTGATCTGGTGTCGGCAAGGCACAATGATATTGTCATGACAACGACGCATTTCATGGGATATGACGCGAAGGAGCCGCGCTTTGAATTAAACGAAGAGCCGGACGATACGGAGGTTGTCATTGATGAGAAGGAGGCCGTTTTAAAGGCGGGGGACATGACGGTCCGCGTGGACCGGGCGACCTGCGCGATTTCCTTTGAAGCAGAGGGAAGACGCCTGACCGGCACGAACTTCCGCAACATCGGCTATATGCGCGTCAACAAAAAGCCGTCGAAGCTTCGGATGGATCCGCATTATTTCGAACAGGATTATGAGCCTTATATGCTGACCGAGCTCTCCATAAAGCCGGGAGAAAACATTTACGGCTTTGGCGAGCGGTTTACTCCGTTTGTGAAAAACGGCCAGACCGTCAACCTCTGGAACGAGGACGGCGGAACGGCGAGTGACATCGGCTATAAGAACATTCCGTTTTATATGAGCAGTGAGGGGTACGGTGTTTTCACCGATCACACGGGGCCGGTTTCCTATGAGGTCTGCTCGGAGAAGGTCGGCTTTGTCGGAACTTCGGTACCCGGCGAGCAGCTTCGGATGCATATTATGTACGGAAAGACCCCGGCGGATATCATCAAGGTTTACACGGCACTGACCGGGCGCCCTGCCCTTCCTCCCGCATGGAGCTTCGGACTGTGGCTTTCTACCAGCTTTAAGCCAAGCTATGATGAGGACACCACGAACCGGCTGATCGGCGGCATGCAGGAGCGCAGCATTCCGATGAGGGTGTTCCACTTCGACTGCTACTGGCTTCGCGCGCTGCACTGGTGCGATTTTACCTGGGATCCCGCCGTGTTCGGAGACGTTGCGGGTATGATCCGCAGATACCATGAGAAGGGACTGAAGCTCTGCTGCTGGATCAATCCCTATGTGGCACAGGATACGGAAATGTTCCGTGAGGGCGTAAAGAGAGGCTTCTTCCTTATGAGGAAGGATGGCCGCGGCGTCAAGCAGATCGACAACTGGCAGCCGGGAATGGCTCTGGTGGACTTTACGAATCCGGAAGCCTGCGAGTGGTATGCCGGCAAGGTGAAGGGGCTGCTGGATGCAGGCATTGATGCCATCAAGACGGATTTCGGCGAGCGGATCCCGATTGACGTGATTTATCATGACGGAAGCGATCCGATTATGATGCACAATTATTACACGCATCTGTACAATCAGCTGGTTTTCCGGACTCTTGAGAAGGAAAAGGGCGAGGGAAATGCGGTTCTGTTCGCAAGAAGTGCGACGGCAGGCGGTCAGCAGTTCCCGATTCACTGGGGAGGAGACTGCGAGGCAACCTATGGCTCCATGGCAGAGACCATGCACGCAGGGCTGTCTCTGATGATGAGCGGCTTCTCGTTCTGGAGCCATGACATTTCCGGCTTTGAGAAGACGGCAACGCCGGATCTGTATAAGAGATGGGCACAGTTCGGCCTCTTCTCCACGCATTCCAGACTTCACGGCTCGGATTCCTACCGTGTTCCGTGGATCTTCGATGACGAGTCCAACGATGTGGTCCGCTTTTTCAGTGAGCTCAAGTGCACCATGATGCCGTTCTACTATGAGCTGGCGGCCGAAGCACACAGGACCGGTGTTCCGGTGATGCGCCCGATGCCGTTTGTGTTCCCGGAGGATTTCGCGTGCCGCTGCCTGGATCTTCAGTACATGCTGGGAGAGAGCGTTCTTGTGGCTCCGATTTTCAATGAGAACAGTCTTGGACGCTTCTATCTGCCGGGTGTGCAGAAGGGAGAGAGCGCAAAGCGAACCGGCAGATGGGTCGGACTGATTGACGGCGAAATTCTGGATGGCGGAAGATGGTATGAGAAAACGTATTCGTATCTGAATCTTCCGGCCTTTGTTCGCGAAGGCTCGCTTCTTGCCTTCGGCGCGCGCAAGGACGTGCCGGATTATGATTACACGGATCACACGACGCTTCGCCTGTATCTGCCGGTTGACGGAGAAACTTCGGTCTGCAGGATCCCGGATCTGAAGGGAGAAATGGCAGTCACGGTAAAAGCAGAGCGCGAAGGCGGAAAGGTTATTTTCTCTGTGGAGGGAGAGCTGAAGGCTGCCGCTGCGGAAATTCTGCTGGAGGACGGACGCGTGGTTCGGACGGAGCTGAAGGGAGCAGAGACGACAGCAGAGCTCTGATCCGTGTCCATGACGATCCGCTTTGGCTCTGAGACCGGCAAAAGCAAGGAAAACCTTGCAAATTCAGCCATTCATGGGTATACTCTTAAATTGTCTGTTTCTGACGAAGTTTATGTACCATCAGGAGGAATGAATCAATGAGCGTTAGTGTTGAAAAGCTCGAGAACAGCATGGCCAGACTTACCATTGAGGTAAGTGCAGAGGATTTTACAAAGGCAATTGAGAAGGCATACCAGAAGGAGAAGAACAGAATCTCCATTCCCGGTTTCCGCAAGGGTAAGGCACCCCGCAAGATTGTTGAGAAGATGTACGGCGCAGGAATCTTCTATGAAGAGGCTGCCAATACCTGCATCAACGAGTCTTATGAGAACGCAGCAAAGGAGTCCGGTGAGGACATCGTTTCCAATCCGTCGATCGATGTAACCCAGATCGAGGAAGGAAAGAGCTTCATCTATACCGCAGAGGTTGCTCTGAAGCCTCCGGTATCTCTTGGCAAGTACAAGGGCGTTTCCATCACCAAGCAGGCACCGGTTGAAGTAACCGATGAGGAAGTTGAGAACGAGCTGAAGCGTCAGCAGGATGCAAACGGCAAGATCCAGGATGTTACGGGCCCGGTTGCTGACGGCGATATGATCAAGCTTGATTTCGCAGGCACGGTAGACGGCGAGGCATTTGATGGCGGCACCGCAACCGATTATGATCTGACCGTTGGCTCTCATTCCTTCATTCCCGGATTCGAGGAGCAGCTGGTCGGCATGAACGTCGGCGAGGAGAAGGACGTTGAGGTAACCTTCCCGGAGGATTATCACGAGAAGAAGCTGGCAGGAAAGCCTGCTGTTTTCCACTGCAAGGTGAACTCCGCCAAGACCAAGGTCCTTCCGGAGCTGAACGATGCATTTGCAGACGAGGTTTCCGAGTTCTCCACTCTTGATGAGTACAAGGCTGATATCCGCAAGAACCTCGAGGTTCGCAAGGAAGAAGAGCACAAGAATGCGAAGCAGAACGAGGCAGTTGCTGCAGCGGTTGAGGATGCGAAGATCGATATTCCGGAAGCAATGCTCCGCACACAGCAGGAGAACATTGCAAACGAGTTCGCTCAGAACATGCAGTATCAGGGTATGAGACTTGAGACCTATCTGCAGTATACCGGCCAGACGAAGGAGCAGTTCCTGGAGCAGCTCAAGCCGCAGGCTGAGCAGAGAATCCGCAACAGCCTGGTTCTTGAGGCTGTCGCAGAGGCTGAGAACATCGAGGTTGCCGACGAGGATCTTAAGGACGAGTACCAGAAGATGGCAGATCAGTACCATATGCCGGTTGAGAACGTAGAGAAGGTATTCGAGTCCGATCAGATGAAGGATGACCTGAAGAAGGATGTCCGCATCCGCAAGGCTGCTGATTTCATCGCAGACAACGCGAAGGAAACCAAGAAAGCAAAGGCTCCGAAGGCAGAGGCAGATGCTGCTGAGGAGAAGCCGAAGAAGACAAGAAAGGCTGCTTCCAAGAAGGAGACAGAGGCTCCGGCAGAAGACGCTGAGTAATCTCCGGTTCATGAAAAAACTCTTAATTCAGGACAAAGGCCTTGCGGTGAGCAAGGCCTTTGTCTTATTATGATTTCTGTTTGACGAGGGTCAATGATTGAAGGAGGCTATTTATGGCAAATCTGGTACCTTATGTGATTGAGCAGACCGGAAACGGCGAACGCTCTTATGATATTTTTTCCAGACTTCTGAAGGAGCGCATCATCATGCTGGGTGATCAGGTGTCGGATCAGTCTGCAGAGCTGATCGTGGCGCAGCTTCTGTTTCTGGAGGGTGAAGACCCGGAGAAGGACATTCAGTTCTATATCAACAGCCCGGGAGGATCGGTGACGGCAGGTCTTGCGATCTATGACACCATGCAGTTCATCAAGTGCGACGTTTCGACGATCTGTGTCGGAATGGCAGCCAGCATGGGCTCTTTCCTTTTGGCAGGCGGCACGAAGGGGAAGCGCTTCTCCCTTCCGAATTCGGAAATTCTGATTCATCAGCCTTCCGGCGGAACCGAGGGACAGGCAAGCGACATGCTGATTGCAGCAGAGCATATTAAGAAAACAAGAGAAAAGCTCAACCATATTCTTGCACAGAATACCGGCAGAACGTATGAGGAGCTGTGCCGTGATACGGACCGCGACAACTGGATGTCTGCGCAGGAAGCGATGGAGTATGGCCTGATCGACCATATTTACACGACCCGCAAGGAAATTGAGGATGCATTGAAGAACGCATAAAGGAGAGCCGTCATGGCGAATAACAAGAAGAAAATGGAGCCGCCGCGGCATTGCTCATTCTGCGGAAGAACGGAGCTTGAGGTGCATCAGCTGATCGCGGGACCAAACGGCGTCTATATCTGTGACCAATGCATCGAGGCCTGCGAGGGCCTGATCGCGAAGTATCAGCCGCGGGATGGCGAGGCGGAGGATTTCCGGGATGCTGCTCTGATGGAGCAGGAGATCAACCTGATGAAGCCTGCGCAGATTAAGGAGTTTCTGGATCAGTATGTCATCGGTCAGGATGAAGCCAAGAAGGTTCTGGCCGTATCGGTTTACAACCACTACAAGCGCGTACTGGCGGGAGCAGAGGATTCCAGAGAGGAAGACGAGGGTGTCGAGCTTCAGAAGTCCAATATTCTGATGCTGGGACCGACCGGCTCCGGCAAGACCTATCTTGCCCAGACGCTGGCGAAGCTTCTGAACGTTCCGTTTGCAATCGCGGATGCGACCACGCTGACCGAAGCCGGCTATGTCGGTGAGGACGTCGAGAACATTC
>ERZ1026772.1308-NODE-1308-length-13999-cov-9.042742_pt1 | contig 13999 bp, 17 predicted proteins | sample MGYA00380124_ERZ1026772 | MGnify/ENA primary metagenome ERZ1026772 (study PRJEB33269, sample SAMEA4719760) | human gut metagenome | biome: human-associated habitat; feature: organic feature; material: feces | place: Cameroon | collected 2013-10 ...
ATCATCTGACAGCATCCAGGTGACAGAGAGCACCGACAACGCCGACACGCTCGACATTGCGCCCGCCGTATCATCTGACAGCATCCAGGTGACAGAGAGCACAGACAACGCCGACACGCTCGACGTTGCGCCCGCTGTACCTTCAAAAAATCTCTATATTATAGGCCATGCGAAAAATTGAGAAATCCAAATTAAGCAACTTTTAACACCTTACACAATGAAGACAACAACCGCCACCCCTCAGACCATCACCGCCGCCGCCGTTGTGCGTGCCCTGGCTCAGTCTCTCACCCTCGCCGCCGTTTACGGCGCACAGCGCGCCGCCGCAGCCCTGAAAGCTGCACACCGCGCAACCATCGCCGCCCGCGCGTGGCTTCGCGCCTCTCACGTGTTTTATGCCCAGGATGGCGACCCCATCCGCTGCACTGGCTGGCAATTCGTCGGCTACAACATAGCCGCCGCCGTGGTCGCAGTATTACTCAGCATCAAGTATTAATGCATTACTTTATAGATATTTTATAATAACACCGAATTTTTAACGAAACAAAAAAATAAAGATTATGAAAGCAACATTTAACCAGATCGCCGAGAACTTAGTAAAAGTATTAACCGATAAGGCCGAAAGCGCACAGTATTACAGCGACAACGAGCAATATTTATGCCTGTGCGGATGGTGCGGCACCATGTCGCCCGTATCTCGTCCGGCATACGTTAAGACCTTCGGCAAGGTCACGACCGAGGAAGCAGAGGCCAAGGCGCGCGAGATTATCGCAGAGAAGGAGGCAGCACGCCAGCGCACCAAGTACGCAGAGCACGCACGCGAAGCCGACAACCTCGAAGGAGTGCCCGCCGTTGGCGGCTTTTTTTGGGCTGATCATAGCGGATTGAAGTGTGACGGAGGCCGCGGCCTTTTTGAGGAGCTGCACGCCCTCACCTACTACACAGACGCACAGAACGCCCCCGCCCGCTTGTGTTGCGTTGAGCAAATTATAAATGTATCGGAAGCAGATTTTTCTCGCCCAGGACTTGCCGATGAACTCGTAACACGTTACAACCTGCAAGGCTTCGCACGCTCTGAGGACGTGGACGACGGCGAGGACATGAACGCCATTTATAATGACCCCGAAAAATTGGCTACCTTTTACACCGTCGGCGCCCTTGTAGTGTCGCCTTCGGGCAAATACTATCTTATCGACTCCGAGGGCTACAGTTACGCCCGTTATATTTATGTGCCTATAGAGTGGCCCGAGATGCTCGCCGACGAGGTGGCAAGCGTCAAGGCAGCCGAGGCAGCACGCAAGGCAGAAGAGGAGCGACAGGCAGCCGAGGAGAAGGCGCAGCGCCTCGCAAAGTATCGCGCACGTTGTGCGAAGTGGTCGCACCTTATGCGTAACGTGGAGAAGATGGAGCAGGACGGCACAGCATCCGCCCGAAAGATAGACAACGCACGAAAAGCAAATATTTTGGCCATGTGCGCCGCCGCCTTCCCCGGTGTCAAGTTCTCCGTATCTGTACGCCGTAGCTGGGGCGCTGATTTCGATTTAACATGGACCGACGGCCCAACCTTGGAAGAGTTCAATACAAAAACCGATCTTGATTTATTTTGCAGCCGTCGCGACACCTTCAACGGCTGGGATGATTCAAACGACGTAATTTATTCCGAGTTTGTCGACTTCGCACGCCTGGCGATGGGTCGCAATGGTGGCGACATCAAGACGAGCCGCGAAATGTCTGCCGAGGCACATTTAGAACTGTTGGCGCAGATCTTTGCAGCCGTGCCAGCAGCCGACAACCGCAACAAATACGGCTATACTGAGGCGCACACCTATACCAACAAGGAAGCCGAGGCAGTGGCCGCAGCTTTAGGCGTTGGCGTGTTCGACATTTTCGCGCATGGCTACGCCGAGAACGCCGAGACCATCGCCCGCCGTGCCTGGAACAAGCGCAGCTATATTAAGGCCACCACGCCGGAGCCGACCGACCCGACACCGAGCAAGCACACCGAGGAGGAAAACACCGCAGCCGCACCCGCTCAGGGTGCAGCGCAGACTGACACAGAGGCGCCCGCCGAGGGTCTGCAGCTCGTGGAGACCGTCGAGGGCGTGGCAGTGGTAGGCGACAGCCGCACGACATACCGCAACCGCAAGCAGATAAAGGCACACGGCGCAACCTGGAATAAGACCGCGCAACAGTGGCAAGCAAGCGAATTGAAAGCCGTGGCACGTCTTCGCAAGTGGTTCGGGGTAGCTGATACCCCGACAGCCGAAAAGGGCTACACAGCTAACGAGAGCGAACCGCAGGAGGGGCACACACACACCACCGAGACCGGCAGCACAGAGCCAACGACAACCGACAGCACCGAACCGACGGAAGCGGATAGCACAACCGCCCAGACGGGCGCAGATGCTACGTTATACGCTGCTTGTGAAATCACGGACACCGCGCAGAAGGAGACCGCCGAAGACCTCGAAGGCTTGAAGGCTGAAAAGCGTTTGAAAACGTTGCGCGCGTATGCCGTAGAATTTGCCCAACTGAAGAAGGCCGGGGAGAATGTCGCCGCAACGATTGCGCACCTTTGCGCCCTCAGATTCTGCGGCGTGGATGTTGCCGATCTCTTGCAGCGTGCCGACTATTCGGCCGACTATTACGCCCGACAGCGTGCCGCCGTAGTGCTCACGGCTGACGAGTTCCGCACGTTGTACGGATTCGCCCCAGACGAGCGGCCAGAGCCATGCGGCAGGGTGTGGCAGTTCGCACGGGGAACGTATAGCGCCATTGACTACGAACTGCACGAGATCCGAGAGCATGGCGGGGTGTATAGTGTCGTATTTAATCTGTGCGAGCTATATCCGGAGGGTTCGCCCTTCTCTGTTAGTTATAACACCTACGAAGAAGCCGCGGCGAACCTTGAAAAGCTCCGCCCTGGTGTGCGGCTGATTGCCGAACCTGCGGCATAAACTCCTATATTATAGCGTGTGCGAAATATTGAGGATTCCGCACACGCCCCAGAAAGAAACCCTATATTATAGAACTCTTAGAACATTAGAAAATTATGGCAAATCACAATCCAGTTATAACAAACACCCTCCCTACATGGGTATTTATTCAGTCCACAGCATCGGGCAACTATCGCCACGAAATTCAGCGCGTGCCTTCTGGCTTCATGGTGTTCGTCAACGTGAGCGACGAGAACGGCGGTGGCTGCTCCTTTCCTCAGAAGTTCGCCACCTATCAGGCAGCATTTGAAACGCTTGTGCACTTTCGCCCAGGCGCGAAGCTCACGGAGCGTATCAACGGCGCGGGCGAGCTTGCAAACTATTAACAAACCCTATATTATAGACCCTATAAAATATTGAGGACTTATGAAACGAGTATATGTTTTAAACACTTGTGACGAAAGGAAATCTCATAGTTCATTCCATCTTTACGGCATCTGGGCATCTTCTAAGGCTGGCACCCGTCGCCTTGTTAATGCTATTATTGCAGGCATTGAAAAATACTGTTTTTCGTATGAAGACAAATATATGGATATAGCGAAACAAATAGAAAGCTTGCGTGAAGACGCAAAAACAGATTGCATCACCTTTTATTCTCTTTTGCAGAGTAAATTGATTTACGGATCAATCGAGTTGGTGGAAATTCAGTAATAACGAAGAATTGACATTTTAATACTTTATAGAATTGTTTGGAGTTATGGACAATAGAAAAGAATACGCCTACCTGCTTTGTGTCGGTGGTAAGATCTTAAAGATGGTAGACGAGGTGAAGGTGCATGATTACAAATACTTCTCCCTGAACGATCCTACTATAAGTGACGAGGAATACGATGCACTGTACTTTGCATTGCAGGAGTATGAGGAAGCGCATCCCGACGAGGTATTGAAGGACTCGCCTACTCAGCAGTGCTACAGCGAGAACGGCAACGGCAAGCGCACTGTTGCACGTCGCACGGCTTGCCTCTCGATGAAGAAGTTGCATGATGCCAAGGCGGTTGTGAAGTACCTGAGAGCACAGCAGCGTGTTGCAAACATCAGCAGCAAGGGTGCGAAGGTAGATATAGAGTGGAAGTTCGACGGCGAGACCGTGAGCCTCGTGTATCGCCGTGGCTCGCTCTCAGAAGCCACCTACGGACATGGCAAAGAGTTGTACGGCATCGACTGTCTGGAACATATAAAGCATGTGCAAGGCGTACCTGCCCAGGTGGACGTATGGAGACAGTACGACCGTGTAGAGGTGAGAGGTGAGGTTATCATCTCGCTTGATGAATTTGCCCGTTATAGCAAGGCTGGCAAATCCCCCCGTTCTACGAGCAACGGCATCATGGCGAAGAAGGTGGCTGTAACGAACGAGTGCAAGCGTCTGGAGTTTCATCCCTTCCGTTTGATTATGGACGGTGTGGTAAGACACACGGCTGCTATGCAGGCTCTTGAGCGTAATGGCTTTAAGACTTCGGGCTTCGTGTCGGCTCTCAATCTTGAGAAAACGGATGCCGAACTGGAGCAGGACATTGAGAACATCGTGTGCTCTGCCGAGGTGGAGCGTGAGTCGCTGCCCTACCCTACCGACGGTCTTGTGTTCAAGTTCGACAATTACGACTATTACGACCGTATAGGACAGACCGATCATGACGCAAAGTATAATTGCGCTTTTAAGTTTCGACCGGTGTTTAAGGCCGTAACCACATATCGCGGACACCATACTACGGTAGGCGAAAAGACTGGCAAGGTGACGTATGTAGCCGACTTTGACGAGGTGGAAATGAACGGACACCGTTTCGCCCATGCCAACTGCGGAAGCGAGCGCACGTTCCTCCAGAAAGACCTTGTGGCAGGTTGCAAGATAGAGGTCAGCTTGCACGGCGATGTTATCGTGTGCGTGGATGGCAAGGTAGATGAAGAACTGACCGTCGAAGAAGAACCTATCATCGAAGAAGAACCTCTTGTTATTGATGAAGAACCTCTTGTTATAGGCGAAGCGGGAATTGTTCACCATCCGGAGCCTCACGTGATAGAGTCGGAGATTAATCAGAGTCAGGAGCCGGAAGCAGAACCGGAACCGGAACCTATACCCCAGCCCGAACCTGAACCCGCTCCCCAGCCAAAGCCGAAGCGCAAGCGTTACTATCCACAGGTAGGTGAGCCGACGCTGCGAGAGGAACGTGAAGGCACGGAAGAAGCATTTGCGGAGGATAAGGGACTGAGCGTGAAAAAGGTGTTGGCGGGTGCACTGGCGGTGCTGATGGCTGTGTCAGCGGGAGTCGTGATATTGGCGTTTGCGGGTGCTGCGGTGTTCTTAATGCCGATGATCGGCGGACTGACGAAAGAATAAATCATCGAACGATACGAACTAATTTGTCATCATCGGATGAAACGGATTGAACGGATAAAGTTTGTGACATTCGCTTCATTCGATGACAATAAAAAACATAACTTTAAAGATTAAATATTATGACATACGAAGAAACAAAACAATATGGAGCGCACTCCATTATCAATACTACTTTTTATGGATGCGGTCATTATATTGTGAATGACCGTGAGAAGAACGACGTGACAGACAACGAGTTTTTCACAGAGGAAGAAGCTCAACAGCGTATTGAAAAATTGAAGCAGCAGGGATATATCTCTGATGAAGAATATTAGAAATTTCCTCGTCCCAATACCAATACTTATGAGTTATGGCCGGATGCGGACGAGTATCTTGATGATTTGATTGCAGAAGAAGAATAAACTGTATTATTAATAATATTTACGCATTTATGAAAACCAGAAATTTGAGATTCGTATTGCTGTAGGTGGCGATGACGAGAACGGAAGTGAACGGTATTTTATTAACAATTTAAACTTTATAGAATTATGGCAGAAACATGGAAATTTCGGCGAGGCCGTGTATGAGCTGACGGAAAAGGGCGAAAGCCTGGTTAGGTTGCTTGTGGGGTAAGTGTATTAAATTGACTATTTGACTGATAATGAAACAAATGGATTTGTGGAAATGTGAAATTATGGGAACACACGAATACATAATTCCATATTTTCACAAATCCACAAAAGCACAAATACATAAACGCATCCATCCATAAATACATAAATATACACATTAATAAATAAAGACATCAATCAAGAAATTAATAAATTAATAAATTAATAAATCAATACATAAATACATACATCAATAAACAAATGAACTAACCAATAAACAAAGCAATAAAACAATGAATAAATCAACATATAAACAAATAAATGTGCGTGGACGTTTGGATATATCAGTTTTAATTCTTAAATTTGCAACGTGTTACAGAAACAATGTTTTCTGCATACATGAATAGATATTATTAACTTAAAAATACATTTTACAGATTATGGAAAGACTAAGAGAAGTACTTGCCTTTGTCAATCATAAAGGCGGTGTAGGCAAGACAACAACAGTACAGAGCCTGGCAGCAGGATTACGCCTTTTTGGTAAGGGCAAGTTTGGTGAGGATGCAGAAGGACACAAGCGTTTGCCGCGTGTGCTCATCATTGACCTTGACCCACAAGCGTGTGCATCGTTCCTCTTCGGATGGAGCGAGACTCAGAACGTAGGCAAGCCTACAGTTTACGACGCATTGGTGCAGCAAAGCAATCTGCCAGTCTATCAGGTACGCGAGGGCATTTATCTCGCTCCGGCAGCTTCACAACTTATATCCATCGAACCCTTCTTAAACCAGAGAGCAATGCCGCGAAAGGCACTTTATAAGTTGCTCGCAAAACCACTGAACGAATTAGCGGGCACCGAACTGGCAGACGAAGGAGTAACGACCGTCACCGAAGCCTTCGACTATGTGCTTATTGACTGCCCTCCTGCCATGTCGCTGCTCACATACAACGCGCTGACCGCAGCCACAAGTGTGGTATTGCCCGTGCAGCTTGAGGTGTTGGCGACAAAAGGTATTGCTGAAATCATCAACGCCATTGAGGAGACTCGTGAGGATCTTAATCCCGACCTCGACATTCGCGGCTTGTTGATGGTAATGAGCAACGACCAAACCAACGCCACAAAGGAGTTTAAGGCTTACCTCGGCGAGAAGTATCAGGACTACATGTTTGACGCTTACACACGTCGTGATACTAAGATGGTGGAAGCTCAGGCAATGCGCAAGGACATTTTCGAGTATGCCAGATATTGTAGGGTAGGGCAGGATTACGAAAGCTTCACAAAAGAAATCATCAATAGTTTTAACGCATAAAACATTATAGGGTATGGCAAGAGAAATGAGCAAGAAGACAAAGCGTTTCAGTTTGGAGAAGTCTGACGCTATCGAGGAGAACGAGCGCATACTGGATGCGGGTAGCCAGCAGCGCAAAGAGAACAGAGAGAAAAAGGAGAGTGGGGAAGAGGTGGTGAGTGCTACCCCTGCTCCATCCGCAGAAACTTCGGCAATAGACAAGCCGACTACTTCTGCAACAACAACGTCTGAGCCGCCGACACCGACAAATACAACATCTGCAACGGATCAGTCGGCAACCACATCATTCAGCAACGATATTGCGATGAACATGCGCAAGCCGAAGGGCAAGAAGACCGAGAACGGCATCACCATCTATGTGCCGATGGAGTATTACGAGCGTATCGCCCTGATGAAAATGCGCACAGGCGTGCCTATCAAGGACTTGGCGTTACAGGCGGTAATTGAGTTTCTGGATAGAAACAAAATGTAAAATCCAAAGCTAATCTATTATGAAGAAGATTATATCAATATTGTTCGTGCTCTGTCTGTGTATGGCAGCAAGCGCACAACAGCACATGAAGTTCATGGGAATACCCTTGGACGGAACGGTGGATAATTTTGCTCTGAAGCTGAAGGCTAAGGGCGTGACGTATGACGCAGCGAAATCAAAAGCCGCTGGATCAGGTGTCAGGGTCTTTAATGGTAGGTTTATGGCTGAAGACGCTATAATTAGAGTAGCCTATATTCCTAAAAACAAAATGGTGTTTAGTGCTGTGGTTGAATTACAATATCCAACTGTAGAGTCAGCTCATATTCCTTTCTTGAACTTAACCGAGAGCTTGCAGAAGAAATATCCAAACACCACACCCGAGGAGAATTTAGGTCCAGACGGCGACGTCATTGGGCTGGCGTTTAATATTCCTGATGAAACAGGTGACAACAGTATTGGTTTCATCCTTCAAGCATTGAAACCATCCAGCTCAGGCCACGGTGTTTCTATCTTTCTGACGTACACCGATATGGATAATTTTTTGAAATGTGAGGCGATAGTCAACGAAGACTTGTAATGTGTGAGGTAAAATCCTACTAAAGTTTTTTACCTTGCTTGATGCGTGCGAGGTAAACAAAAACGTAGGTTTAGACTTTTAAGGTACAAACCTACGTTTTTGTTTACGAAGTCACTACAAAAGTGAGCCGAAGTCACTGCAAAACTGTGCTGAAGTCACTACAAAACTGTGCCGTTTTCACTACAAAGTTGTGCTCTTTTGACGTGTAAACAACTGATAATCAGTGTTTATTATGCGTCGGAATATAGAATATAAGAATATAGAGGATTTTATAGTATTTTATATATTATAGAAAAATAAAAAAATCACCAATTCTTCTATATTCTATATTACCGAAAGGCTAAGAGAAAGAAAATCAATGAGTTAGAAGGCAATAGAGCACACTTTTGTAGTGAAAACAGCACATAAATGTAGTGACTTCAGCACATAAATGTAGTGACTTCGGCACACTTTTGTAGTGACTTACAGCTTACGACTCTAAAAAAATATGATATGGAAGACAATAAGCAGATAATAAAGAAATACATCAACACACCTTTTGCCTATGCCAGAGCACAGAAGGGACTGACTTTGCTCCAGCAGAACATCATGGTGAAGGTGGTTGAACATTTACAGGTGTATATAGGCAAGTATTTTAAAAATCCTGTGTTGCAAGGTTCCAAGGAAGATCCTAAACCTATGATGACGCGCGAGGATAGGGATAAATTGCCTCCTGTGCGCATAGAACTAAGTGAGCTGGGTGTGGCTTCCAGTTCGTACAGTAGAGTGCGTGAGGCGCTAAAAGAAGTGCTAAATGTGCAGATAGATAAGAATACGTTTGACGATGAAGGAAAACCTGTAAAACGATTGATACAGATATTCTCGAAGATAGACACTCCTGTTACTGATAAGGGAACACAGGTGAGAATGAAGTTAGGCGAGGATGATGAACTGACGGAAGTACAGGTGGACCGTACACGAGGATATGTAGACATCTATCTGAATACGGATATGGTCTTTGAAATGTTTGACATGAACCTCGGCTACGTATCGCATCCCGAAGACATTGCGCGTATAGGCAAGGTGGACAACATGCCGTTGATGTATTATCTTGTCAGGCATAAGATGAAGAATTTTAAGCTGTCTAAGGTGGAGATTACTCCGTTTGAAATCCGTGACTACTTAGGACTTGTAAAACGCGATGCTGACGGAAACGTGACAGAAGTGAAATATCCCCGTTACAGTATGTTTAAATCGCGCATCATAAAAACAGCCCTTGACGACATAAAACGTGTTTGCGATGCAGGTCAGATTGACTTTTACTTCGACATCAAAGAGGTGCGTCCGCGTGGCAAGAAGACTGGAGAACCGAGCTATATCGAGTTTGTAAAGGTGGCAGAGAAGAAGAAGGCAAAGCAAGACCATCGTAAGGCTTCAGAAAGGCGACTGTGCAAGACATTATGCGAAATATACCCTACGCTTGACGAGAAGCGTTTGATGACTATATTCAAGACTGTTCCTGAAGACCTTTGGAATGATTTTAAAACGTATGCCTATAACGGTGTGCCCAAAGCCGTGGAGCAACCACATAGCTGGAACGGAACGATGGAGAGTTTCGTGTTCTATATTATGGAGCAGTGGATAAAGCAACATAGTGCGAACCCAGAACCGCAGCAGCAGACGTTTGCGTTTGCCGAAGCGGAGGAAGTGAAGCCAGGCGAAAAAGAGTGGCAGATGTATTTGCGTTTGATTGATAAGGATCTTGCTTCCGATTTGGGTAAGGTTCGATATATGTTGTATAAGAAAGGTTGTGTGCTTTTAGGAATACAAAATGATGCTCAAAGAGAAATGATAGAAGACCATTTTATTGATGATGCCGTTTTGAAACATGCTCAGGAGTGCGCCATGAAAATATTCGGTAATAAAATATCTTTGGCTTATAAAAATATAAAACAATAAAATTTTCACACCGCTTACCCTCCCCATAGGGTAAGCGGTGTTTTAGTATGTCCTGTCGGTGTCGGCGGCTTTTCTTAATTTTGTAAGCAGAAACCAACAAGACATATATATATGGGAACAATAAGAAACATTATGTTATGGCTTATTGCTGTAATCACGCTCGTGGGCTGTGCTGCATCACGGAAGACGGAAGGCAGCAAGAGTGAGGAGCGGCGGGACAGTACGGTGGCTGTTATTACGGACAGCGTAAAGAAGTCAGACGTAAAGACCGACAGTACCGTGTCTCTTGTTACAGAGGAGAGCCATACGTCCGGCACCATGAGCGAGAAGGGTAGGGGAGAAGAGACCATTCAGGAACGAGTGACCGAGAGCATGGACGCTCAAGGCAACAAGACCACCACCACCGACCGCACGATCCACCGCAAGGGCGATTATGAGCGCAATAGTTCTTACGAGGAACATTTCAAGCATCTGGAATCGACCATATCACGTATGCAGCATACGATAGACAGCTTAGTGTTGAGCAATAGGCTGAATGTCGGAACCCATTGGGCGAAGAATGATAGCACGGGTGTAGTGAAGGAGAAGAACACGAAAGATATTAAGGCTGCGTCTGATGGGGAGAATATACGAAAAATGATTGCTGTTATAATTCTTTTTGCTTTTCTATTCTGTTCTTATAAGTATCTCGAAAAAAAAGCGGCTTATGAGCAGGAAAAAGAATGAAATGATGGAACTGACCGAACAGCCGGAAGTAACACTTCAAGATTTCGTTATTCCTGCCAAGATACAGGCGTTCTGTGACAAGTATAAGCCGCTGGACCATTGGCGTGAGGACTGCGACGTGTTCACCGACTATCAGCTTCGTACGTATTTCAAGGCAGTGGTGTGTCCGCTGGGTGATCCTTTGTCGATATACCTGCAAGAGTTGGTAGAGAGAGGATTTAAGATGAAGGACGACGAGTGCGGAGAGCCGGTCATCTACGCTGCGCTACGATGAATCCTCGTCAATTAATAATTAATAACTAAAAATATAGAAAATGAATAAACCGCATTATTTTTACAAAGTGAGTGCTGACACAAACGTAGGCCGTGACATTCAGACTTTTATGAACCGATGTCAGGAAGCCGAGCAAAAAGCTCTTGACTGGGCGAAGAAGCAGGGAGCCGAACACTATTATGAGTCGTCTGACGGCATGGCTGGTGGAGTAGAAGCCGTGGAGTTTGCCGACACCACTGGTCGCGACGGATGGGACAGAACGGAGACACCCGACGGACGCATATTGTTTACGCCTATGGAAGGCACGGACATAGAGAAAGAAATGTTTGCGCTGCCCATTGTGAGCGAAACAGAACTGATAGGCATACTCAACCTTCAGCCGAAGCGCTCAAAAAACAATTTGCCTTTGCCTATGACCTTCGGCGACAGCACTCCCATTGTATTCCTCCATCAAGGCTACTGGTATGTTGATGTGCCGTATTTGAGTGCCGACATGACACTTACAAAGATAGAAGAGAAGGAGTTTTATCGTCGAAAAATGGCGGCTATAAATGAACGGAAATAAGTAGTAAGTAGTAGATTATAAGTGGTTAATAATTAGGTTTTAGTTTTAAATTAGTTTTTTGCGTTACCCGTCCGTGAGGATAGGTAACGCTTTTTGTTTTATATGTTAGTCGCGCGTGGGGCGGTCGGCAACCATATAACCATCGGTCATGCCCATTTTTGTATTGTCGTTGCGCTTTGTTTCGTTGAGCATACGTGTGAGATCAGCAATCTGCTTTTGTTGTTCAGCGATAACATCGAGCAGACGTGCGCGTTCTTCGCTATGCCGTTCGTCGGCTTCCATGCGTTTGGCTTCGAGGTCGAGTAGCGCCTTCATATTTTGGTCGCTAACATTGCCTACTACTATCATTTTTTCCTGATCTGAGTCGGGATCCTGGATGCAGATAGGAGAGGTGTTGTCCGCACTGCCGCACTCTTTTTTATCAGAATCAACAAGTCCTGGGACGACAGACGGAATCAGCGTCACATCCAACGGGTCGAGCAGCGCACGGCTGCCTGCCTTACGCTCGGTAACATAGCCACCGTCAGGTGCGAATATGTCGCCTTCTTGCGGTTGTACGTACATTGCGCTTCGTGTTGGGTCGCTATCTTTGTCATAAAAGAAAGCTGAGATAGGCACTTGAAAGGTGTTGCAGAAGCGCAGAATACTTGATACCGGCATAGGGCATCTGCCTTGCTCCCACAGACGCAGGCTGTTGTTCGACGTTGAGCCTATAGCTTGCAAGATAGTGTTGATGTTAATTCTGCCGTTGGCTTCCATCCATCTACCGAGGAATGAATAATTGTACTGGTACTTCATAACTGAAATATTTTAAAATGACACTTTAACTGTTAAATAACATAAATATTAAAAAATAAACATAGGTAAGCTATTGTTATTTGTATTTTAATTCTTAAATTTGCAACAAATATAGTGAATAACTGAAAAATGACAAAGGAAAATCTTGAGAAAATAACCACGCCATTGCAATCTTTAGATGCTAAAGATATTTCGGTGGAAGAAAAGAAGTTGTTGTCTGATTTCATGCAGACAAAAGGCTTCTCGGTAGCCACTTTTTATCTGCGATTCTTTAAAAATGGATTCTCTGTTTGGGAAATCATCGGCATTAATGAATGTAAAAAACAATTCTTAGCTACGCCGGAAATAGCCGAGCTATTATTATCGTATGCCGGAGACGAAGCGCAGGGAGACGATAAGGGCGACAAGGGTTATCTCTATACCTTAGCTAAGAGCGACAAGGCTGGTGTATTCTACGATTGCCTAAAACGTGCCAACACTGGACTTTGCAAAAAGTTCTTCGACTTTATGAACGAGCGCGGTATGAGCACAGGCACCGTTATCAAGCGCTTCTCTACTGATAATTGGAAAGAATGGGAGGCTAACGGTATCAAGCATTGTCTTTCTCAGTTCAACCTAAAACCTACTAAATAAAAATGATAGACGTTACTTTAGATTTGGAGACTTGTGCGCTTGCGCCGACTGCTGCCGTGATGAGTGTCGGGGCAGTGGCATGGAATCGTGATGGAGACAAATCACCCTTCTATAATGGCAATGACGCTGTAAAATACCCCATATTTTCTGCTCATGTAGACCTAAGAGGTATGTTTGTCGATGGTTTTACTTTCGACGAACATACCGCCGAATGGTGGAAGCAGAAAAGCGAAGGAGCGAAAGCTGCCGTTCTTGAGAGCGATGACGATGCTACACCATGTTCGCCCATAGAGACTGTTGTAGGCAACCTATTCGGATGGATTAAGGAAATCAAAGAAGCATTGCACGACGAGGACGTGTGTCTCTGGGCGCAGGGTTCTGATTTCGACATTGCCATCTTGCGTAACATCTGCTATAAGTTGAATATCAACATACCTGTACATTACACCTATTTCCGCGATCACCGCACATTCATCTACGAGGCAGCCCGACTGTTATGCAATGCGCGTGGCGTGTTCTATCGTCCGAGTGAGGCATACGATCTTGTGGAAGATTATAAGGACGTGGAGAAGGGTGCGGAGCATGACCCCGTGTTCGACTGCAAGCGCAGCATATATTCAACGTGGCAGATGATGAAGAAACTGACTCATCTGAAATATCCCGAGGAATAATGCCTAACCACGAGTATCTGAACTATCCCTATATTCCCAACCGCCAGAACAAAAGACAAGGGCGGCCTACGCATCGGGAATATCTGCACCGCATAGCCTATACCGAAATGGTGCGTGATT
>ERZ1026772.1310-NODE-1310-length-13986-cov-10.407724_pt1 | contig 13986 bp, 10 predicted proteins | sample MGYA00380124_ERZ1026772 | MGnify/ENA primary metagenome ERZ1026772 (study PRJEB33269, sample SAMEA4719760) | human gut metagenome | biome: human-associated habitat; feature: organic feature; material: feces | place: Cameroon | collected 2013-10 ...
ACACCCACCCCACGCTGGTGATCCCGGAGCTGATGCGTATTCTGGTGGACGACGCGGGTCTCGACTGGGACGAGGCATGGAACATCGTCACCCACTGCGTGGCCTACACCAACCATACGGTGCTGGCCGAGGCGCTGGAGGTCTGGCCGCAGCAGCTGTTTGAGACGCTGCTGCCCCGCATCTGGCAGATCTTGCAGGAGATCGCCCACCGCTGGCAGAAGAAGGTGGAGGACTATTTCCACGACCCGGCCAAGACCGCCAAGCTGGCCATCATCTGGGACGGCCATGTCCGTATGGCCAACCTGTGTCTGGCGGGGGCTATGGCCGTCAACGGCGTGTCGGCGCTGCACTCCGAGATCCTGCGTAAGGACGTGTTCAAGGAAGCCTGCCAGATGATGCCGGAGAAGTTCAAGAACGTCACCAACGGCATCGACCACCGCCGCTGGGTATCCCAGATCAACCGCGGTCTGGACGGTCTGATCTGCGATCTGGCCGGTGACGGCTACCTCACCCACCCGCAGGAGCTGAAGAAGCTGGAGGCCTACGCCGACGACGCCTCCGTGCTGAAGCGGCTGGAGGAGATCAAGCACCAGAACAAGCTGGCCTTCGCTGCCTACGCCAAGAAGCAGCAGGGCGTGGTGCTGAACACCGACGCCATCTTCAACGTGCAGGTGAAGCGGCTCCATGAGTACAAGCGTCAGCTCCTCAACGTGCTGCACATCATCTACCTCTACCAGCGGTTACAGGACGACCCCAACATGGAGATGCGTCCCCAGACGTTCCTGTTCGGCGCCAAGGCCGCCCCCGGCTATGCCGTGGCCAAGCGCATCATCCACCTCATCAACTCACTGGCCGCCCAGATCGACCGCGACCCCATCTGCAAGGATAAGCTGCAGGTGGTATTTCTGGAGAACTACCGCGTCTCCCTGGCGGAGAAGCTGATGCCCGCCAGCGAGGTGAGCCAGCAGATCTCCACCGCCGGCAAGGAGGCCAGCGGCACCGGCAACATGAAGTTCATGATGAACGGCGCCCTGACCGTGGGTACGCTGGACGGCGCCAACGTGGAGATGCACGAGGTGCTGGGCGACGAGAATATGTTCCTGTTCGGCCTGAAGGCCGACGAGGTGGCCCGTCTGCGCCACACCTACGATCCCCAGCTGCTGTACCAGCGCGACCCCGTGCTGCGCCGGGTGGTGGATCAGCTCAAGACCGGCTTTGGCGAAGGCGTGACCTACGAGGATATCTGGCAGCGTCTGGTGATGGGCGGGGATTGTCCCGCTGACCAGTATATGGTGCTGGCGGACTTCGCCGCCTACTGCGACGCCGAGGAGCGGATGTGCTGCACCTACGGCGACCGGACGGCGTGGAACCGCATGAGCCTGCGGAATATCGCCCGCAGCGGCATCTTCGCGGCGGACCGGGCCATCGCCCAATATGCCGATACCATCTGGCACGTGCCGTATAAGAAATAAGCGGAAAGAGAGGGACTGCACGGGCAGTCCCTCTCTTGACATATATGGTATACTATCATCGGAATCATATGAAAACGAGGACACGGATATGGAAGTGACACAGGGCGCACCGTTTGAGAGCTTTGGCCTGTCGGAGGCCACCATGCGCGCCGTTCGCAACAAGCATTATACCATCAGTACGCCGGTGCAGGCCGGCTGCATCCCGCCCATGCTGGCGGGGAAGGACGTCATCGCCAAGGCCCCTACCGGCACCGGTAAGACCATGGCCTTCGGCATCCCCATCATCGAGCGCATCGACCCGGAGAGCGAGGCGGTACAGGCCGTCATCCTCGCCCCCACCCGGGAGCTTGCCATGCAGATCACCGACGAGATGCGGGACATCGCCGTGTGCCACGAGGGCGTGCGGCTGGTGTGCCTGTACGGCGGCCAGCCCATCGGCAAGCAGATCGACGCCCTGAAGCGCCGCCCCCAGATCGTGGTGGCCACACCGGGACGACTTAGCGACCACATGAAGCGCCGTACCGTGGTGCTCAGGGACGTCAGCACCGTGGTGCTGGACGAGGCCGACCGGATGCTGGACATGGGCTTTATCCACGATGTCACCCGCATTCTGGACAAGATCCCCAACCGCAAGAATCTGGGGATGTTTTCCGCCACCATCTCCCGGGAGGTCATGGACATCTCCTGGGTCTACCAGCGCGACCCGGAGGAGATCACGGTGCAGGCCACCAAGGAGAATAAGCCCGATATCCTCCAGTACCGGCTGGAGGTGCCGTCCGACGGCAAGGTAGACGCCATCACCCGTATCCTGAACTGCGAGAATTACGAGCGGGTCATCTGCTTCTGCAACACCAAGGGCAGCACCGAGCGGCTCACCAAGTTTTTGCAGATGCGGGGCGTGGACGCTCAGTGCATCCACGGCGACATCCCCCAGCGCAAGCGGGAGGAGGTCATGCAGCGGTTCCGCGACGGAAAGCTCCGGGTGTTCGTGGCAACGGATGTGGCCAGCCGCGGCATTGATGTGGACGATGTGGACGCCGTGTTCAACTACGAGGTGCCGGAGGAGAACGAGTACTACGTCCACCGCATCGGCCGGACGGGCCGCGCCAAAAAGCACGGCGTGGCGTACACGCTGCTCAGCGATTTCCCCAGCCGTATGCGGCTGGACGACATCGCCCGCAACACCCGCAGCCAGATCACGCCGGCCACCGTGGATGAAAACGGCCATGTGACCCCTACGGAGAAAAAGTGACCTATCATGCAAAAGAACAAGTCCTCCGCGCAGAGCGCGGAGGACTTGTTCTTTTGTTGCAGGAGGCGTTACAGGGCGGCCTTGATAGCGCCCAGCAGGTCGTCGAAGCTATCGAAGGCGGGGAGCTGGGGGTAGTCCGCCTTGATCTTGTCCGTGGTGCGGAACAGAAAGCCCGCCTTGCTGTGGAGGATCATATCCAGATCGTTGTAGCTGTCGCCGCTGGCGATGGTGTCGTAGCCGATGGATTGCAGCGCCTTGACGGTGGTGAGCTTGGAGTGGGCGCAGCGCATCCGGTGGCGGGCGATGTACCCGTCTCCGTCCACCTCCAGCGTGTTGCACAGCAGGGTGGGGTAGCCCAGCTTCTCCATCAGGGGCATGGCGAACTGGTCAAAGGTGTCGCTGAGGATCACCACCTGCGTCACGCGGCGCAGCTCGTCCAGAAACGCCTTTGCGCCGGGGAGGGGGTCGATCCTGGTAATGACATCCTGGATCTGCTGCAATTTCATGCCCTTTTCCCGCAGCACCTCGATGCGCCAGCGCATGAGCTTGTCATAGTCCGGCTCATCCCGGGTGGTGCGGCGCAGCTCGGGAATGCCGCTCTCCTCGGCAAAGGCGATCCAGATCTCGGGGACGAGAACGCCCTCCATATCCAAACAAACAATATTCATCAAAGCGGCTCCTTTCTCACTTTTTCAGCACTTCCGCCAGCACATAGTCCAGCATGGCGTCCTTGTCGATCACATCCTTATGCAGCACGGGGCGGCCCTCCAGCCCGGACAGGTTGCCGGGGATGGGAACACCGGACAGCCGGGACAGGCGGTTCATCATGGCGAACTCGTCGGTCTCGCCGTCATCCTCCCCCAGCGCGGCCAGCACCGCGGCGGGGAACTTGTAGGGCGAGGCGGTGGACAGCACCACCGTGGGCGCGCCGGTATCGCGCAGCGTGTCCTCCAGCTGCTCCGCCACCGACCACGCCACGGCGGTATGGGGATCGCAGAGATAGTGCTGCTCCCGCCACAGGCGGCCGATGATGTCGGCGGCGCCCTGATCGTCGCAGCAGCCGCAGGAGAAGTCTTGCTGCAGCTTGGCCAGCAGATCATCGGACAGCTGATACGCGCCGTCCGTATTGAGCTGCCCCATCAGTCCGGCCACATACTTCGGGTCGCGGGACAGCAGGAACAGCAGACGCTCCAGATTGCTGGACACCAGAATGTCCATGGAGGGGGAGGTGGTCTTGTAGAACGGGCGGCGGCGGTCGTAGCGGCCGGTGGAGATGAACTCCGTCAGCACGTCGTTGGCGTTGCTGGCGCAGACCAGGCGGCCCACGGGCAGGCCCATCTCCTTGGCAAAGTAGCCCGCCAGGATGTCACCGAAGTTGCCGGTGGGCACCACAAAGTTCACCTTGTCGCCCAGGGCGATGCGGCCCGCCTTCACCAGATCGCCGTAGGCCCGGAAGTAGTACACCACCTGAGGGGCCAGACGGCCGATGTTAATGGAGTTGGCGGAGGACAGCATGGCGCCGTGAAGGTCACGGCCCTTACAGGCGGCGAACACCTGCTTGACACCGGTCTGGGCATCGTCGAAGTTGCCCCGGACGGCGCAGACCTTCACGTTATCGCCGGTCTGGGTGGCCATCTGCGCCTGCTGGACGGCGGACACGCCGCCGTAGGGGTAAAACACGATGATGCGGGTGCCCTTTACATCGTGGAAGCCCTCCAGCGCGGCCTTGCCGGTGTCGCCGGAGGTAGCGGTGAGAATGACCACATCGCCCTCCATGCCCTCAGCCTTGGCCGCCGCGCCGATGAGTCTGGGCAGCACCGACAGAGCCACATCCTTGAAGGCGGAGGTGGGGCCGTGGTACAGCTCCAGTACATATTTATCGCCCACCGGCACCAGCGGCGTCAGGTCGGCGGTGGGGAACTTGCCGTCGTAGCTGCGGCGGACGATGTCCTCCATGTGGGGGAAGTCCGGCAGCAGCGCCGAGAGAATTTTTGCGGCCATGGACAGGGTATCCAGCCGCAGCGCGCCCTGCCAGTCAAAGTCCAGCTTGGCCGGGTCGCAGATGTACAGGCCGCCGTCGGGGGCGATGCCCTCCAGCACCGCACGGGTAGAGGGCGCGGTGAGGCGGAGGTCGCGTGTGCTATGGTACAGCATAGGAAAGTCCTCCCAAAATTACTCTTGCATTTCTGATGACGCTATGATACACTGTCGCCAACAAAAAAGCAAGTGTTTTTATACAGTGGACAAATGAGATTTTTTTGTCGCCGTGATAAAAGTGCTGCTGCAAAAAACGAGGATAAAGAGGCAAAAATATGTTGAAAGTATTGAAATTCGGCGGCTCGTCCATGGCGGACGAAAAGCAGTTCGCCAAGGTGCGGGATATCGTGCGGGCGGACGACAGCCGCCGCGTGGTGGTGGTCAGCGCCGCCGGTAAGCGGAATAAAGACGACCACAAGATCACCGACCTGCTGTATCTGTGCCATGCGCATTTGCAGTACGGCGTCAGCTGCGACGAGATCTATGACATGATCCGCTCCCGCTATGTGGGCATCCGGGACGCGCTGGGACTGGCAACGCCCCTCGAGGCGGAGTTCGACGCCCTGCGGCGAAAGATGGACGAGGGCATCAGCGCCGACGAGCTGGTGTCCCGGGGCGAGTATTTTGCGGCGGAGCTGATGGCGGACTATCTGGGCTACGACTTTCTGGACAGCTCCCTGTGGCTGCGGTTCAAGCTGGACGGCACGGTGGATCAGGAGACCAGCTACGAGAACCTGCGCCGCGCCGCGTCGGGACGGCGGGTGGTGATCCCCGGCTTCTACGGGGCCATGCCCGACGGCAGCATCCATACGTTCACCCGGGGCGGCAGCGACATCACCGGCGCGCTGGCGGCGGCGGCGCTGGACGCCGACGTGTACGAGAACTGGACGGACGTGTCCGGCTTCCTCATGGCCGACCCCAAGATCGTGAAGGACCCCAAGCCCATCGAGCGCATCACCTACGCGGAGCTGCGGGAGCTGAGCTACATCGGGGCACAGGTGCTCCACGAGGGGACGGTGTCGCCGGTGCGGGAGAAGAACATCCCGCTGAATATCCGCAACACCAACCAGCCGGAGCACCCCGGCACCATGATCCGGGAGAGCTTTGACGAGTCGGAGACGGAGCGCTCCTCCGGCAGCATGATCACCGGCATCGCCGGGAAGAAGGGCTTCACCGTCATCACCCTGACGAAAAACGGGATGTCCTCCGAGCCGGGGACGGTCCGCCGCGTGTTGGAGGTGCTGGAGCGGTACAACATCAACGTGGAGTATCTGCCCTCCGGCATCGACAGTGTGTCGCTGGTGGTGGAGACGGGCAAGGCCGCGCCTTATCTCTATCAGGCCGTGGGCGACGTGGAAAAGGAGATACGGCCCGACAGCCTGCATATCATCGACGGCATGGCCATCGTGGCGGCAGTAGGCCGGAAGATGGCGTTCCAGCCCGGCTCCTCCGGCAAGATCTTCGGCAAGCTGGGCGAAAACGGCATCAACATCCGCATGATCACCCAGGGGCCGGAGGAACTGAATATCATCGTGGGCGTGGACGGACAGGACTTTGAGAGAGCCATCCGCGTCCTGTACGACAGCTTTGTGAAATAAGGAGGATATATCCATGAAACAGTATAAAGTAGCGATCCTGGGGGCCACCGGCGCGGTGGGCCGCGAGATGATGAAGGTGCTGGCGGAGCGGGACTTCCCCGTGTCGGAGCTGCACCTGCTGGCATCGGCGCGCTCGGCGGGAGAGGTGCTGCCGTGGAGGGGACGGGATATCACCGTGGAGCTGGCCTGTGACGAGGCCTTTGCGGGGATGGACATCGTGCTGGGCGCGGCGGAGAACGATATCGCCAAGCGGTTCGCCCCGGCCATCGTCCGCGCAGGCGCCGTGTTCGTGGACAACTCCAGCGCCTTCCGCATGGATCCCGATGTGCCGCTGGTGGTGCCGGAGATCAACCCGGAGGACGTGAAAAAGCACAAGGGCATCATCGCCAACCCCAACTGCACCACCATCGTGTCGCTGGTGGCCATCAACGCCCTGAATCAGGACAGCCCCATCGAGAGCATCGTTGCCTCCAGTTATCAGGCGGTGTCCGGCGCAGGCGCCGGCGGCCCCATCGAGCTGATGAACGAGGTGGAGGCGCTGGGGCTGGGACAGCAGATCGAGCCCAAGGTGTTCCAGTACCAGATCGCCTACAACGTCATCCCGCAGATCGGCGGCGAGGCGTTTGACGGCTACACCTCCGAGGAGATGAAGCTGCAAAATGAGGGACGGAAGATCATGCACCTGCCGGAGCTGAAGGTGAGCTGCACCTGTGTCCGGGTACCGGTGGTGCGCAGCCACAGCGTATCTCTCGTGGTGCGGACGCGGGAGAAGATCTCCGTGGAGCGGGCGCGGCAGCTGATCGCGGCGGCACCGGGATGCCGTCTGGTGGACGATCTGGCCAACAAGCGCTATCCCATGCCGCTGGATACCAGCGACCAGGATCTGGTGTTCGTGGGCCGCATCCGGGACGATCTGACCAGCGAAAACGGCCTGAATATCTGGTGCTGCGGCGATCAGGTGCGTAAGGGCGCCGCCACCAACGCCGTGCAGATCGCCCAGCTGCTGGTAAAATGAAGAAAGTGTAAAGCCGTCTGCGGGCGGCTTTACTTTTTGCGCAAAAACAGATATAATGGCACAAAATCTACCCCACGGAGGAGTGGCCTTATGAAGATCTGGAAGCGAATGGCGGCGCTGCTGCTGGCTCTGTGCATGACACTGCTGCTGGCAGCCTGCGGCGAGGATCCCAACGATGAAAAACGACTGTCTGTGGTCATGACCGGCGCGGTGCGTACCATCGACCCGGCCATGGCGACCACGGCGGCGGAGCGCACGGTGGTGCGGCATGTATTTGAAAACCTGATGAAGCTCGGGCCGGACGGCACGGCGGTACACGCCGTGGCGCGCAGCTACACGCAGGAGACGGCGGCGGACGGCTCCGTGACCTATACGTTCCAGCTGCGGACGGACGCCAAGTGGACGGACGGCAGCGCCATGACCGCCCACGACTTCGTGTATGCGTGGCGGCGGCTGGTGGATCCGGAGACGGACAGCCCCAACGCGGACGCCCTGTCCATGGTGGCGGGGTACGAGAAGGCGATACTGGGCGACACGTCGGCGCTGGCGGTGACGGCGCCGGACGACCACACGCTGGTGGTGACGCTCAACGGCTGCTGCTCCTACTTTATCGACAGCGTCTGCACGGCGACAGCCACCATGCCGGTGCAGGAGAAGGCGGTCACGGCCCACGATGATTGGGCCAGCAGCAGCCTGTGGTTTGCGGGCAACGGCCCCTATGAGCGCAGCGGCGCATGGAGCGATGCAACGCGCTTGACGCTGCGGATACGGTCGACCTACTATGACGCGAAGCGTCTGGGGCAGGATCGCATCGACCTGATGCTGCAAAGCCGCGAGGAGGCGGAGGCCAGCGCCGGTAAGGCGGATATCGTCATCGGCGCCGGCGGCGAGGATGCCCCGCGGGAGGGTGACCCCACCGTGGGTATCCTGCTGGTGAACCAGATGGCCACCAGTATGGGACATCCAGAGCTGCGGCGGGCGCTGAGTCTGGTCATCGACCGGGAGGCGGCGGCGCAGACCATGGGACAGGACTGCCACGGGGCGGAGGGCTTGGTACCCTACGGCGTCCGCACCGACGCGGGGGAGGACTTCCGCACGGTCAACGGCCCGCTGATCGACAACGACCCGGCGACGTATGAGGAGCGGTGTCAGGGAGCGCTGGCGCTGCTGCGGCAGGCGGGCTTTACCAACACCACGACATTGGGCGCGCTGGACACGGTGTCGCTGCTGTACGACAACGATTCGGCGCTGGCACAGGTGGCCCAGCAGCTCCAGAAGACGTGGGAGAACAAGCTGGGCGTCAAGGTGCAGCTAAAGGGCGTGGAGCGCAATGAGATGAAGGCGCGGCTGAGCAGCGGCGAATTTGTGCTGGCGCTGATGGAGATGACCGCCTCCTACAACGATGCATCGGCCTATCTGGATCCGTGGCGCAGCAGCGATATGCGGAACTATGGGATGCAGTACCTCAACGCCTACGACATCCTGATGCAGATCGCGGCGGGCAGCAGCTCGCCGGAGGTGCGGGACGCCTATCTGAAGGACGCGGAGCAGCTGCTGCTGGAGAACAGCAACATCATCCCGCTGTACAGCCGGACAATGCCCTATGTGATCCGGGATAAGGTGCTGGGCGCCGTGTCCGACGGACTGGGCGGCTGGTACTTCGGCGCGGTAAACCGGGCGTCGTAAAAACCATACGAAAAAGGGAGTCGCAGGCTGTGCAGCCTGTGGCTCCCTTTTTCTGTATAGGTCAGCTTATTTGCGGCGGGCGGTGTCCACGATGACGGCCTGCGCCTTTGCCAGCTTCAGGTCGTGGCGCAGACGCATGGGCGGCAGCTGCTGGCGCAGCAGATCGGCGGAGAGCTGATACTGGGCGGACAGCTCATCGTACTTCTGCTCCACCTCCGCGTCGGTCACGTCGATGCCCTCCAGACGGGCGATCTCCGTCATGGCCAGCTCAAAGCGGGCGGCGGAGACGGCCTGCTCCCGGGCGTGAGCGCGCAGCTCCTCCATGGACGCGCCGCTGGCCTCCAGGTACTGCTCCAGCTCCACGTTCTGGCTTTGCAGGTGGCCGCGCAGCTCTTGGATCAGACCGTCCAGCTGGTTTTCCACCATGGCGTCAGGCAGCTGCACCTCCATGCCGTCCAGCACCTGCGCGATCAGGTCGTTGGCGAACTGCTCGGCGGCCTCCATCTGCTTCTTCGCCACCGCCTGCTCCATCACGGCGCGGCGCAGCTGGGACAGCCCCTCAAAGCCCTGCGCCTTGGCAAATGCGTCGTCCAGCGTGGGCATGGAGCGGCGGGTGATCTTGTGTACCTTGATGCGGAAGGTGGCGTCCTTGCCGGCCAGCTCCGGCGTGTAGGCGGTGGGGAAGGTGACGTGTACATCCCGCTCCTCGTTCACACAGGCGCCTGCCACCTGCTCCTCAAAGCCGGGGATAAAGTAGCCGCTGCCCAGCAGCAGGGGATAGCTCTCCCCCTTGCCGCCCTCGAAGGCCACGCCGTCCACAAAGCCCTCGAAGTCCAGCATCACCTCGTCGCCCATGGCGGCGCGGTCGGGGTGCGCCACATTCAGGTGGGCGCGGGCGTACTCCTCCAGCGCGGCCTGGGTGTCCTCCTCGGACAGCTCGGCCTGAGGGTACACGGCGCTGAGGCCCTTGTACTGCCCCAGCTTCACCTCGGGGTACAGGTCGATGAGGGCGGTAAAGACATACCCGTCGGGGCCGATCTCCTCCACCGTCAGGGTGGGGGTACCGGCGATGGCGATATCCTCCCGGCCGATGGCCTCCACCAGCGCCTGCGGGTAGGTCTCGTTTACGGCCTCCTGATAGAGGAAGTCGCTGCCGTAGACGGCCTCGATCTTCTCGCGGGTAGGCTCGCCCTCCACGGGACACAGGGCCTTGATGCCGTTGTAGCAGTGCATCAGCGCCTCCTGCCATGTGCCGCGGTCCACGGCCACCGTCAGACGCACCTGGCGGTTTTCCGGAATGTCTTCACGCTTTTTGATCTCCATGGGGGAGTTCCTCCTTATTTCGGCACAAACTGCCAGTATATTGCGATAAGTATACTATACCGCCGCGCGGATAGCAAGCCTGTCACACCCTTCCGGTGAAATGACTGAGTTGTAAAATTATTGTGACAATTACAACAAAGTACTTGCTCCCGGCGGAGGCATTTGCTACAATGCAGGATATTCTTTTCAGAGATCAACGGAGGTAGCTATGCAGCGTATCAAAGAATTCATCCACGACCGTCCGTATGTCTGGTGGGGGCTGTTTCTGCCGGTGTATCTGGCGCTGTTCTTTACCATCGAGCATTTCATCACCGATAACTATTGGGCCACCCAGCTGCCCATCGACTACAAGATCCCGTTTCTGGAGGGGTTTGCCCCGATCTACGCCAGCTGGAGTCCGCTGCTGTTCGTGCTGGGTCTCCACCTGATCCTCTGCGACGGTGAGGGCTTCCGCCGGTATATGTGGAGCATCATGGCGACGTTCCTCATCAGCACCCTGATCTGCGTGCTGATCCCCAACGGACAGGATCTGCGGCCCGCCGTGATGCCCCGGGACAACATCTTCTGCGATCTGGTGGCCTACACCTACTCGCTGGACACCAACACCAACGTGTTTCCCAGCGTCCATGTGGTGGGCGTCATCGACGCATGGTTCGCCATCTGGCATTCCAAGCGGCTGAAAAAGTGGACGTGGCGCTGGGGTACCGGGCTTTACGGTCTGGCGGTCATCGCCTCCACCGTGTTCATCAAGCAGCACGCTATCATCGACGTGCTGGCGGGGCTGGTGCTGGGCTTTGCCTGCAATTTCGTGGTGTACAACATCATCGGCAAGCGGCGTGACTGCCGGCTGTGCAGGGAGGCGTAAGGCATGGAGATCGGCGTATCCCCGTTGTTCCGGGATGTCAGTGAGGAATCCCAGCAGGCCATGCGCACCTGCTTTGCCATGCGGGAGTACAGCTTCCGCACCGGCGAGGTCATCTACGACTTTTCCGAGGGGCGCAACATGGTGGGCGTTCTGACGCAGGGCGCCGCCGTCATCGCGCGCATCGACTATCAGGGCAGCCGGACGATCCTGGAGCGTCTGGAGCGCGGCGGCGTTTTCGGCGAGATGCTGATGTTCGAGAACGTGGCCGGAGACAGCATCACCGTGGTGGCGGAGGAGCCGTGCCGCGTATGGCTCATGGCGGCGGATCAGGTGACGAAGCGGTGCGAGAATGCCTGCGCCCACCACACACAGGTGGTGGAGAATATGTTCCAGCTGGTGGCGGAGAAGGCCACCTCCCTCTACGAGCGGGTGGAGGTGCTGAGCCGCCGGAGCATCCGGGACAAGCTGCTGTGCTATTTCTCGCTGCTGGCCGCCAAGAGCCGGGGCGGAGAGTTCTCCCTGCCCTTTTCCCTCAGCGCACTGGCGGACTATATCTCCACAGACCGCAGCGCCATGATGCGGGAGCTGAAGAAAATGCGGGACGAGAAGCTGGTGGACATTCAGGGCCGCCGGGTGCTGCTGCGTCAGGTGATTTAAGCGGCTGCTTGACGCAAGTGAAGATTGACGGGTCTGCCCATTGGTGCTACAATAAAACGGAGAACGGGCGTGCCGCGCCCATGACACAATGGCGGATGCCAGACTATAATGAGAAGGAGCCGTGATGTATGTACCGCATCGTTAGAAAAGAAGCGCTGAAGCCCACCGTGATTCTGTACGAGATCGAAGCGCCCATGGTCGCCAGAAAGGCGGAGCCGGGCCAGTTCATCATCCTGCGTGTGGACGAAAAGGGTGAGCGTATCCCCATTACGATCCATGACTATGACCGGGAAAAGGGTACGGTGACCATCATCGTCCAGACCGTCGGCGCCACCACCGAGAAGCTGAGTCACAAGCAGCAGGGCGAGTGCCTGCATGATTTTGTCGGCCCCTTGGGCCGCCCCACCGAGACGGAGGGCAAGAAAAAGGTCTGCGTCGTCGGCGGCGGCGTGGGCTGTGCCATCGCCTACCCCGTGCTGAAGAAATTCCACGACTGCGGCGCTGAGGTCCACGCAGTGGTGGGCTTCAAGAGCAAGGACGTGGTCATTCTGGAGGACAAGTTCAAGGCTGTCTCCTCCGTGCTGAAGGTCTGCACCGACGACGGCTCCTACGGCCAGAAGGGTCTGGTCACCGAAGCGCTGAAGCAGCTGCTGGACGACGGCAACCAGTATGACGAGATCTTCGCCATCGGCCCCATGGTCATGATGAAGTTTGTCTGCAAGACCACCGAGCCCTACGGCGTGCCTACCACCGTGTCCATGAGCCCCATCATGATCGACGGCACCGGTATGTGCGGCGGCTGCCGCCTGACCGTGGGCGGCGAGACCAAGTTCGCCTGCGTGGACGGCCCCGACTTCGATGGTCACAAGGTGGACTGGGATCTGGCCGTGAAGCGCAACCAGATGTACCACGACTTCGAGGTGCATAAGCACGAGGAAGTCTGCAATCTGTTCAAGCAGGAGGTAAAGTAAGATGGCTGCCAAGATCAATATGCGTTTGGATAAGAACGAGATGCCTTCTCAGGACCCGCAGGTCCGCAACAAGAACTTCCTGGAGGTAGCGCTGGGCTACACCGAGGAGCAGGCGCTGGACGAGGCCGCCCGCTGCCTGAACTGCAAGAACCATCCCTGCGTGGACGGCTGCCCCGTCAATGTGCGGATTCCCGAGTTTATTCAGAAGATCGTGGAGAAGGACTATGAGGGCGCCTATCAGGTGATCCATCAGACCAGCTCCCTGCCCGCCGTCTGCGGCCGCGTCTGCCCGCAGGAGAGCCAGTGCGAGATGCACTGTGTCCGCGGCAAGAAGGGCGATCCCGTGGGCATTGGCCGTCTGGAGCGCTTTGTGGCTGACTGGCACAACGCCCACAGCACCGAGGCGCCCGCCAAGCCCGCCTCCAACGGCCATAAGGTGGCCGTCATCGGCTCCGGCCCCGCAGGTCTGACCTGCGCCGGCGACCTCGCCAAGAAGGGCTATGAGGTCACGGTGTTCGAGGCGCTGCATCTGGCCGGCGGCGTGCTGGTGTACGGCATCCCCGAGTTCCGTCTGCCCAAGGCCATCGTCCAGAAGGAAGTGGACGGTCTGAAGGCCATGGGCGTGAAGGTGGAGACCAACACCGTGGTGGGCCGCACCATCACCATCGATGAGCTTATGGAGGAGAACGGCTTCGAGGCCGTGTTTATCGGCTCCGGCGCCGGTCTGCCCATGTTCATGAACATCCCCGGCGAGAACCTGAAGGGCGTCTATTCCGCCAACGAGTTCCTGACCCGTATCAACCTGATGAAGGCGTACCTGCCCGACAGTGACACGCCCATCATGGATCTGAAGGGCAAGACCGTGGCCGTCGTCGGCGGCGGCAACGTGGCCATGGACGCCGCCCGCTGCTCCAAGCGGCTGGGCGCCGAGGTGTATGTGGTGTACCGCCGCGGCATGGAGGAGCTGCCCGCCCGTCACGAGGAGGTGGAGCACGCCATCGAGGAGGGCGTCATCTTCAAGACGCTGAACAACCCCGTGCAGATCAACGGCGACGAGCAGGACTGCGTGAAGTCCATGACCTGCATCGAGATGGAGCTGGGTGAGCCGGA
>ERZ1026772.1311-NODE-1311-length-13978-cov-5.249443_pt1 | contig 13978 bp, 7 predicted proteins | sample MGYA00380124_ERZ1026772 | MGnify/ENA primary metagenome ERZ1026772 (study PRJEB33269, sample SAMEA4719760) | human gut metagenome | biome: human-associated habitat; feature: organic feature; material: feces | place: Cameroon | collected 2013-10 ...
TTGGGGCTCGGTCGGAGTGGCGGGATCGGGGGCGGCAGGCGCTGCTTTTTCGTCGTCGGTTCGGAGGGCGTCGAGGGGCGATCCATGTTCGACGGCGGGAGCGGGCTTGAGTGCGGCGATCGATTGGCGTTCGCCAGATTTATTATCTTCGGTATTTTGGGGCGATTTTTGATTTTTACGCCCCATTTGCGATTGCGACTCGAATTTATCGTCTGATAATTTGGAGTTTAGAGAATCGTCTGTCGGTGCGTCGTCGAGCAAAGGCGACGGCGTTTCGGCAGGTGCGCCGGCCGGTTGCGGATCGCGTGCCACGGGGATGAGATCGAGCAGCGAATGGTGCGAGCGCGTCGAGGCGCGAGCTGCGTCGGAGATGAGGTCATCGCCGAGGAGCGACCCCGATGGGGCATCGCCGACGGCGGGCAGATCGACGACCGAGGCCGTCGAGGCGCTAGATCGCTTTCTGCGTTTGAGTTTTGCGGGATTCATCGTCGTCAGATCGTCCATTTTTTTGCGCTATCCCCAAATCGTTATCGTCGTGTGTCGCATAAAAAGCATTTATCGCCCCCTATTCCCCAATTCTTTTGTGCAAGAAGCGGCGTCATGGGCGAAATGCGCGGTCTTTTAACAATACCATGGAAATTAAGCACCTTATTTTTTAACCACGACGCAACGAAGGCAAATGCGTATTCATTATTTGTACAGGATCAGGATCAATTCTCTATCCGTGAAGTTTTTGACTCGGAAACCCCTACGGGGTTCATTTGGACGGCGTCAACTGGGGGCTACTCGCCCTCCTCCCCTACGGGGTTCATTTGGATTAATCCATCTTCGATGTGCTGGTGGACTCACCGTGAGTCAAAGCCTTTTCCGAAGTCAAGAGAATGATAAAATGCGGTAGCCCTGCAAAAAGGCGCGGGGTTTGTTGACAAATGAGTGCAATACGGAGTACAAGAGCGCGGTTTATCGGGCAAAGTGTCTGATTTTGAAGAGTATCGCGATAGGGAACAAACCATGAGCATTCGCAAAGCAGGCGAGACGAACGTCGGTAGAAAGCGCAATCACAACGAAGACAGCTTTTTAATCGTTCACGATCAGCTTTTGTATATCGTAGCAGACGGTATGGGTGGTCATGCGGCTGGCGAAGTCGCAAGTCGTATGGCGGTCGAAACCGTATCACAGTTTTTTAAGGATACGGCAGAAGACGACGAGATCACTTGGCCCTTCAAGATGGATCGGCAAAAGAAGTACGAAGAAAACCGTTTGGTGACGGCGATTAAGTACGCGAACTTGCGCATCTACGAGGAAGCACTCGCCAATGCGAAGAAAAAAGGCATGGGAACGACGATCGTCGCCGTCAATTTCACACGCGATGGCGTGTATTTGGGCCACGTTGGCGACTCGCGAATTTATCGCTTCCGCAAGGGCGAGCTCAAGCAGATGACCGAAGATCATTCGCTTTTGAACGACTATATTAAAATGAAAGTCTTGACCGAAGACGAGATCAAGAATTTCCCGCATAAAAACGTCATCGTTCGTGCATTGGGTATGAAAGACAACGTCCAAGTCGATGTGTCGTTCGAAGTCCCCGAACACGAAGATATTTACTTGCTTTGCTCGGACGGTTTGTCGGGCGAAGTCCCCGATGAACAAATGCAAGAAATTTTGCGCGAAACGGGCAACGACCTCAAAGCAGGTTGCTCGCGGCTCATCCAGCAAGCGTGCGAAAACGGCGGTAAAGACAACGTCACGTGCGTCTTAGCCCAATACATCAACGATTCGTTGTAGGGTACGCATCCCGCCCCGTTGGGCGGGATTTTTTTTTGCCCCCGGCGTGGCCGATGTCAACTCTCGGAAACCCCTAACGGGGTTGATATAGAGATTGGGGCTCTTTTACCCCCGGCGATGCCGGGGGCTACTCGCCGCAACCCCTAACGGGGTTGATATAGAGATTGGGGCTCTTTTACCCCCTCGGCGATGGGGCGGGGCTGTGATCGACGCGAAAACGCTCAATCGTCGTTTGCCAGATTCATGATGAGCTGGAACATGGCTTCTGAGGCGATGGGAAGCGCCGATTCATCGAGTGTAAATTTATCGGAATGCGACGGCGGGATCTGAATATTATTCGGCTTAACTCCCATCATGGCATAGAATGATGGAATTTTATTAGAAAAGTACGAAAAATCTTCAGCAGCGAGGTTCATGTTGACGTCTTTGGCGCATCCGAGGGCAGACCAAATGTTTCGGGCAATGGCGACGATTTTGTCGTCGTTGGCGACGGCACTTGCGCCGTAATAGAGTTTGGCGACGAGTTCGGTTTCGGTCGCTTGTGCTATGCCACGGGCGACGGTTTCGATGCGGTGAAATATGGCATCGAGCTCGGCGCGCGATGTAGCGCGGATAATCCCTTCGCATTGGGCATGGTCGGCGACGACGTTGAAGGCGTTGCCCGCGGTGAGTGTGCAAATCGAGACGACTTCGGGGCGTGCGGGTCGCGTGCGTCGGAGCGCGGCATAAATCGCGCAAACGGCCTGCGAGGCGGCCCACAGGGCATCGCGCCCACGCTCTGGGTAAGCGGCATGTGCCGATTCGCCTTGGAATTCGAGCGTAAACCGCCCCGATTCGGCCCAAATCGCGCCTTGGCAAATCCCCATCACACCCGCCTCGAGCGTCGGGTCGCTGTGGAGCGCGACCATTTTGCATAGCCCAAATCGCTCGACGACGCCTTCACGGCACATCAAATCGGCACCCGACGGAATTTCGCCCGGCGCCCCCTCTTCGTTGGGCTGGAAGACGAACGCAATGTCGCGTTTCGCGCGCGGAGCCGCCGCCACTTTTTCCGCCACGTCGATCGCCACGGCCATGTGCGAATCGTGGCCACAAGCGTGCATACAGCCATTGGTCGACCGAAACGGCACATCGGTCTTTTCGACGATGGGCAACGCATCCATATCGGCACGATACGCCACGGCGCCCAAGTCGGAGCTCGCACCGCGCCAAATCGCCACAACCCCCGTATGCGCCAATTTCTCGTGAATCTCGTAACCTAGCTCTGCAAGCCTTTGCGCAATGTATTGCGACGTCCAATGCTCCTCGTATCCGAGTTCGGGGTGCTGGTGCAACAAACGCCGCGTTTCGATAATATCCATCATCATCCTTTGTCTTTAGTCAATCATCGTCGTTTTTTAGTTGGGGCTACGGCTATGTGCTCACTGCGTTGCGCGCATACGCCTCCGCGGTGCGCCTATTTCTGCGAAATACGGCGCACTTGCCGCGCTATGTGCTCACTGCGTTGCGCGCATACGCGCGGCTTCTACCGACGGTAAACCAATACGCGTTCATAAGCTTCGCTCTTATTCGCATCGCGAACATAGAGCCGCACCGTATTGAGCCCTTTCTGAAGCGGAATCATCGCCGAAATCTGACTCTGCCCTGCTGCAATCGGCTGATAGGCGACTTTTTGGTATTGGTATTCGTGATCGATTTCGTATGCCGTATAGATATAATAGTCTTTGAGCGGCGCAAATCCCGTCACACTCGCTCGGAGCTCGAACGAATCTTTATCGGTAACATGTGGCATTTGTTCGAGTTTAATTCGCGGAATCGTCGCTATCGTCGTAGGATCTACGTGTGTGATATCGGTTTGCGTCGTCGCATCGAGGGCTGTCGTGGCGACCCATCCCATCACTTCGCCCGCTTTGATATGGGCAAAATCGCCGACGATGGCATCGCGTTGGACGACGGTTCCCACGGGTAAATCGATGAGGGCATTCGACGTCGACGTCGGCGATACGTGGAGTTTTGCATCGGCATTCAAGACGACGTTGCCTTGTGCTTTTTCGACGCGTGAGGCGTCGATATCGTCGGATTTCGACGTTTTGAAAGCGATATTTTCGACGAGCATGCGCGTCGAAGCCTTGTCGTAGACGTGCAATTCCATGGCGACATCGGCCGAGCTAACCTGCGTCGTCTTAAACGTAAAATCCCGCACAAATCGCTCGCCCGTAGCGAGTGATCCGGCCTCGGCGCGGGCATCGAGGAGCTTGATTTCTTGTGATTTGTTTTTGAGGAAGACGAGGGGTTTTTCGGCGACGCCCGAGCCATCGTTGCTCACCCATAGCCGAACGGTCACCGTTTCGTCGTCGTCGAGTAGGCCATTGCCGACGTCTTGGGAATCGCCATCGCGATCGATGATGGCGTAATGGATCGTGAAATCGGGTTGTGGTCGTTCGACGGTTTCGAGCTCCATCGCCGCAGAAGTGAGGCGTTTTTCGGGGATTGGCGATCCATCGTCGAGATAGAGCCCGATGCTGAGATTGTCGACGCGCGACGTTTGTGCGCGATTCGATTTGATCTTCATTTCGCGCGTCACCGACGCCCCCGGCGCGATATAGCCGAAGATAAATTCTCTATCGTTGACGCGCCCAAACGTCGATTCGGTGCGCCCCGAAACGCGATAAACGGGTTCGGTTCCCAAGTTTGTCGCCGTCGCGCGAATCACATACGTATCGCCTGCCGATATGCGATTGTCGGGTTTATCGGTCGAGAGCTCGACGCGCAACTGTGGATTATCGGGGTTTTGCCCCTTTTGCCAGTCGATGCCGCGTTCTTTGAGTGCCGAAACGAGAATGGCATCTTCTTCGTTCTGCAAAGAGTCGGCCGACGCGATGAACTTCTCGATCATCGCCTCGCGTTCGTTTGCATTCCCCGTTCTCTTGAGGATTTGTTCGGCCAGCCTGACTTGCGGGTCGTCGCTAGGTTTCTTCGATTTAGGCTTTGCTTTGATGATTTTATCGACGTCTTCGAGCGTAATGACCGAATCTTCTTCGAAATCGTCTTCGGGCAAGGCATAGCGTTGCGAAAGGTATCGCAAGGCGTAACTCGATTTTTGGTCTTTGACGGCTTTTTGATTGACGAGGTGGCCGCCCAAGCTCTCTTCGCGACGCACCCAAGGTTTGGGATAGAGATCGATATCGCCGTCGCGCGCGACCATGGGCACGAGTCGAATATCGGGCACGATGCCGACCGATTGAATCGACATATTGCCCGGGGTGAGATATTGCCCGATGGTGAGTTTGAGCGCCGATTTATCGGGCAATTCGTAGAGGACTTGAATGCTGCCCTTGCCGAAGCTCGTATCGCCGACGATGAGGGCTCGGCCGTTGTTTTTGAGCGCTCCGGCGACGATTTCGGAAGCCGAGGCCGACGACGAATCGACGAGTACGACAATCGGATAATCGGCTTGCGTCGTGCCTTTGGTCGCTTTGCGCGATTGCGAAAGCGTATCGTTGACGCCGACCGTCGTGACGATCGTGCCCGAAGAAAGGAAATTGTCGGCGATCATGACGGCTTGATCGAGAAGACCGCCGGGATTGCCGCGCAAATCAAGGATGAGCCCGTGGATGCCCCCCATTTCGGCATTGAGCTTCGAAAGCGCCTTGTCGATGTCGCGCTGGGAATTGCCTTGGAAGCTCTTGAGCTTGATATAGCCAATTTTATCTTTGAGCTTTTCGGATTCGACGCTCGGGATGCTGATTTCGGCGCGAGTGACGTCGATATTTCGCGGCGATTTCCAGCCTTTGCGCATGACAGAGAGGTGGACGACGGTATCGGGATCGCCCTTGAGCAAATCGACGGCTTCGCTAATGTTCATATTGAGCGTTGGCGTGCCATCGATCGTGAGTATTTGGTCGCCTTCTTCGATACCCGCGCGTCGCGCGGGCACGTCGTCATCGACCGGTTCGACGACGATGAGAACGCCATCGACCATGCGGACGACGATCCCAAGGCCACCGAATTTTCCTCGGTTTCCTTCCATCATACTGCGATATAATTCGGGCGAAAGGATAACGCTATGGGGATCGAGCGCCATTAACATGCCATTAATCGCATCGTATTCGAGTTCGCGAGGTTTGGCATCGGCGGGCAAATAATCTTGGACAAATCGCAAGATACTGCGCAATCGCAAACTCATCTCCCAAAGGTTGCCGATATCTTCGAGCGAGAAAGTCTTTTCGGCATTGCCGATTTTTGCCGTCACTTGTGTGGGGGATTCTTTGACGGGTTTGTCGAAGATGAGCAAGAGTTCGGGGAGGCTCTTTTGCAAGTTATCGAGCGAAGAGACGAGCATTTGGTTGGGATTGAGCCGATCGGGATCGACGTAATTTTGCTGCAACTGGAGGAGTACGCGGTTGAAGACTTGGAGCGCGGCAATGTCGTGATACGACGTATCTTCGCGCGTCTGCGCCATGAGTTCGGATCCATCCCATTGGAAGGCGTAGTGGCCATCGCGATTGACGACCGACATGCACAGCCCGCCAATCGTCAAAGATGCGACGATTCCCCAGTATATCCAACGCGCTTTACTCAACTTCTACCTCCGTATCTGGTGCGAATCTGGCGTTCGAGGCGGCCGACGCTCGCGCTATCGCCCCCCCCTCTCTCACATCAAACGACATTGTACGCAATTTCATTGCGTTTTTTAGAGTTTTTCTGTGATTTCTGTCTTTATCTTCGACGCCCTACGCCTCCCACGTCGTCGAAGCCTAGGAGATTGGGCAATGCACCATCGCCCAAAAGCGTAGCTTGAGCCCGTATTGCCCAACGGGCAATAGGGCGATAAAAAGCCCGTATTGCCCAACGGGCAATAGGGCGAAAAAAAGCCCGTATTGCCCAACGGGCAATAGGGCGAAAATAAAAAAATCAAAATGTCAATAAAAATCGACAGCCTGTGCGAAGGGAACGTCGAATTTTAGCGCAAGATCGATTCGAGGACGACGGAGGCGGCTGTTTTATCGTCGCGATATTTGACGATGATGGGGGCGTAGAGGCTGAGGCCGTTTTGGCGGGCAAATGGCGTGTCGACGGCGCGAGAGCCGGGAACGACGACGGCGTTTTCGGGGACGTGGAGGACGCCATCGATGGGGCGAATGACGGTTTCGTTGACGAGGTCGTAGATGGGGGTGGCGCGCGTGATGATCGTGCCGGTGGCGATGACGGCGCCGCGGTGGACGTGTGTGCCCTCGTAGATGCCCGAGTTTCCGCCGATAAATGCGGTGTCTTCGACGATGACGGGGAGTGCGCCGACGGGTTCGAGGACGCCACCGAGTTGAGCGGCGGCCGAAATATGGCAGTTTTCGCCGACTTGTGCGCATGAACCGACCGTGACGTGCGAGTCGATCATCGTGCCGCGCCCGATATATGCGCCGATGTTGACGTAGGCGGGTGCCATGATGGTGACGCCTGCGCCGAGAAATGCGCCACGACGGACAGCCGTGCCACCGGGAACGATGCGAATGCCGCGCGTGGCGAGCGATTGCTGGGCGGGCCAGAGATTGTGCTTGTCGCAGAAATGGGCGTCGTGCGAATGCGATTCGACGAGGCGACCAAGGCGGAAACCATATAATATGAGCTGTTTGACGTCTCGTGCGACGTGCCACTGACCGCTGGCATCGGGGCTAGCGGCCCGGCATTCGCCCGATTCGAGTGCTTCGAGAAACGATTCAAATGCCGCATGAGCGGCGCTCATATCGCGATCGCCGTCGACATCGCGCGCGGCAAGTGCCGATTCTATCGTTTGTTTCCACGATGAAAGATGGGCAAGCTGTTCCATGATCTATCCATATTATATGTTATTTGAGTTATTTTATACGTTCTTTTGCGCTACGTCGCGTCTTCTCGACATCGATGAAATCGCGCAAGCAACTGTGACAATCTTTGCGCATGAACCTAGAATAGTAGCATTTTTTCATCGAATCGAGCGGGAGCAAGACGTTTTCGTAGAGTTCTTGGTCGACTTCGCCATAGGCTTCGAGGATTTCGAGCCGTTCTCGACAGTTTTTGACCCCCGTGCGCCAAATGGCGACGCCCGTTTTGAGCCATTTTGGGACGCGCGATGTATCCATGGCGTCGTATGTCGCCAAGAGCCGTTCTTTTCGGACTTCGTAGCGATCGAATGGCGACGATATGATGAGTCGAGCGATTTCGGCCACGGGCATGTGCTCTTGCAATAGCGCCGTCATGCGCTTGTATTGATCGCGAGAGTTCATGAAATCGTAGACGATTTCTGCAACCGATGGATTGCGCGATGCGTCGGGAACGACTTTGAGCAAGTCGACGAGCACGGTATAGATTTCGTCGTAGTCGCGATCGGCTTTTTTCACGCTATAGAGTGCGACGAGATAGAGGCGCTTGAAATTCGGGTGCGACATATAAGTCGATTTCACCGCCTGCAGCGACACGAGTGCTTGATCGTAGTTTCCGGCCAACAAATTCTCGGCCGCCGATACGACGTTTTGGTCTTTGCTCAGTTCGCTGTCGTACGAAATCTTGTATTTTTCTTCGTAATTATAGGGCTGAGGCTTCGAGCTGGCCGCTTTTTGCGCCTCTTGGTAGATGACCGTGCCCGTATCGTCGTCGATCGATTCGACCGTGTCGCCGTCTGAGCCAAAAAGCACCTTATTAAATGCCAAGATGAGGGCAAGAGCGAGTAGAACGCCGATGACGCAGACGGCGACGATGACGATGAGACCGCGTTTTCCGCCCTCGGTTTTGGGAATCGCCGCTCGCAGGTCGGCTTTGATATCTTTCGGAATGAGGTTTTTGATATCTGCCGTAATCGAACTGGCGAGCGCCTTCGGATCGGTGATGGTAATGGTGATTTTGCGGAGATCGGGTTTGCCTTTGGCCGGTTTGGGCGTTTCTTGGGCATCGAGCCCCGAGCGATCGGCGTCGTTGGCTTGATTTGCCCCATCATTGACTTGTTTATCGCCTGCATTGGCTTGTTTATCGCCTGCATTGGCTAGTTTATCGCCTGCATTGGCATGATCGGCGCTAGACGCCATTGCTTCTTGCGTCACGGGAGCGACGCCGACGGCAGTAGCCGCAGAATGCGCCGTATTTTTCGCGCCATTTTGGGCATTTTGAGCGGCTTGGACGGCGCGTGCGGCGATGTTTCGATCGATTTCTTGTGATGGCGACAAAACTTGCCCACCCATGACCGATGTGACGACTTCGAGCGGATTGCCCGAAAGCGAGACGATGACTTTGTCGAGGTCGGCAATGGCGTCGGCAGCCGTTTGGTAGCGATTGGATGGGTCTTTCTCGAAGAGTTTTTGGACGATCGCATCGAATTTTTCGTGTTGATCGATGGAATCGTCGATGTGAGGCGGCTTTTCGCTCAGCTGACGATGGAATAATTCGACGTAATTGGCGCCGACGAAGACGGTTTTGCCGGTGAGCATTTCGAAGAAGACGCAACCGGCGGCGTAGAGGTCGGCGCGCGCATCGATTTCGCAATCGCCGACGATTTGCTCCGGAGCCATGTATTGAGGCGTGCCATAGATTTCGCCGGCATGGGTGAGCGTTCCGCCTTCGCGCCCAGGCACGGGATCGACGTGAGCGATGCCGAAATCGAACAATTTGACGATATTGGCGACGCCATTTTTCGTCGTCAACATCATGTTATCGGGTTTCACATCGCGATGGACGACGCCGTGTTCGCTGGCGCATTGGAGGGCACTCAAGAGCTGACGCATGATGACCGAGGCATCGAGAGGCGACAAACGCCCAACGGCACTGAGTCTATGCGTCAGCGTTTCGCCATTGAGCCGCTCCATCACAAAATAGAGCTCGCCCGACGCGAGCTCGCCAAAGTCGACAGCCGTACAAATATTGAGATGATCGAGTGCACAAGCCGCCTCGGCTTCTCGTCGAAACCGTTCGACGTTCGTCTCTTTCATCGCAACATCGCTGTGGAGAACCTTTATCGCAAAGCGTTTGGGCATGTAGATGTGTTCGGCTTCGTAGACCGAACCCATATTGCCCCCCCCTAATCTCGATACTATGCGATATTTCCCCGCTATTTCATCGCCCGTACGAAGCTCCATCCTGTCGCACCTCTTTGCGTCAATTTCATATACGTGCTAAGCGCATATACCGTCGCACACTACCATATCGCTTCGCAATCTCAAAAGACATTCCGACCATTTCGACACCACTTTTTGATCGACGCGCCAAAACGGCAAAAATTTACCTACATGTCATTCTGTTATGCTTTAATTGAAAAGGCGTTTGTGATAGAGACAGTGGCGAAAAATCGAAATCTTGCGAGCACCTTTGGCGACGGCGAGATATCGGTTTATAGCAAATAACACGAAGTAAAATACGATACTCCACGCACGAAGGAGACCTTAACGCTATGGATAATACGCAGTTAACGGCAATGACGGTCAAGGATTTGCGCGAATGCGCAAAACGCCTTGGAATTAAGCGCATATCGACGCTTAAGCAAAAAGATCTCATCGAAGCCATCGAAGCCACGGGGAAAGCGGCTAGCGCCGTCATCGCCGATGTCTTGGCAGAAAAAGAAAGTGCAAAAGCTGGCGATAAAGCGACGAAAACCGATAAGGCGGCTAAAGCTAGCGATAAAGCGGAAAAAACCGATAAAGCGGCAAAAACCGATAAAGCGGCGAAAGCCAGCGATAAAGCGGCAAAAACCGATAATGCGGCGAAGACCGATAAAGCGGCGAAATCGGCCGATACGACCGATAGCACCGAAGACGACGACAAATCGGCGAAGAAATCGGCCAAATCGTCGAGCGCGAAACCAAAGGCAAAACGCGCTGGATCAAAAGCCGGCAAAGGCTCGAATATCGACGATAAATCGGCAAAAGATCTCGAAGATGATGCAGAAATCGACGAAGATCTCGAAGATGATGCAGAAATCGACGAAGTAGACGACGAGAAAGCCGCGGAGGAAGAACTGCGCGAACCCGATTCGATTTTCATCGATCGCGGTGCTATTCTTCCAGAGTACATTCCAGGGACGTGTTTGTATGCCCTCATCCGCGATCCGGGCACGCTTTTCGTCTACTGGAATACGACATTTGAAAGCCCCAATGGCTGGGTTCTCACGGCCTACGATGCCTCGGGCAATGTTTTGCAATCGTTCACGTCGCCCATGCGACGCAGTGGTCGCGGTTATTTCCGCGTTCCAACGGCTCGCGTTTCGCGCGTCACGCTCTCACTCATCGACGAAAGTGGCCATAGCGAAGTCAGGCTCGAATCGCGCATTCGCATTGCGCAACAACTCGGTATTGCGCAATTGGCGATCGATCACGGGGAACGCTGGGTCGATTTTAATCATCATCAAGTCGTCTACGAAGCGCCTGCACAAGGGCGAGCCCCGGGCTACGATGCCGTCGTGGCGCAGGCACAAGCTCAAGCGCCAGGCGTCGTTTGGACGGGGGGCGGCTATAACCGCGCACTCGACGAACAGAATATGCCCAAAGACGCGACTTCGTCGCGCTTCGGGCGTCTCTCCGACACGCCTTCATCTGACTCGCATATCGGCGGCTTCGCAAGCTCCGATAAACTCGTTCGCCGATAAATCGCTACCCCTTGCAGTGCGATTCTCTTTCGACTGCAAAGCGATGCGGTTTCTTTCTTCTGATTAAACGGCTCTACGCCTTATCGATATATTCAAGGATGCATTTATGAGTTTACAAGGCTATCTCAGCATCGTCCTGCATGCACACCTCCCGTTCATCCGTCACCCCGAGTACCCCGACTTCCTCGAAGAAGACTGGTTGTTCGAGGCCATGACGGAGACGTATATCCCGCTTTTGCGCATGATGCGTCGTCTGTGCGACGACAAAATCTATTTCCGCCTCACGATGAGCCTCACGCCGCCACTGTGCGAAATGCTCGCCGATCCCTTGCTCCAAGAACGCTATGTTCATCACATCGACAAGCTCTCCGAGCTCGCCGAACTCATGCGCAAAGAAAAAATCGGCACCCCATTCCAAGATGCAGCCGCCGCGCAAGCCGACGAAATCGCCGAAACAAAGCGACTTTTCGAAAACGAATGGAATCGCCAACTCCTACCCGTGTTCAAAAAATTCCAAGACGACGGCGTCTTAGAAATCATCACGTGCGGCGCGACGCACGGATTTTTGCCCCTCATGGCGACCGACGAGGCGCGTCGCGCCCAAATCAGCATCGCCGTCAACAACTATAAAAAGCACTTCGGACGCGCTCCGCGCGGTATCTGGCTTCCCGAATGCGCTTTCGTCCCCGGAATCGATGCCCTCTTGGCCGAAAACGGCATTACTTTCTTCATCCTCGAATCCCACGGACTCACCCAGAGCAATCCGCCCGCTCGATACGGCACGTTCCGCCCCGTCATCACGCCCGGCGGCGTCGCCGCCTTTGCCCGCGATCTCGAATCGTCGCGGCAAGTTTGGAGCGCCGAAATCGGATACCCCGGCCACCCCGATTACCGCGAATTCTACCGCGACTGCGGGTTCGACCTCCCCTATGCCGAAGTGCGCCCCTACCTACACGCCGACGGCGTGCGACGCAATACAGGGCTCAAATTCTTCCGAATCACGGGCAAAGTCCCCCTCGATCAAAAAGAACCTTACGTCCCCAATTGGGCTGCCGACCGCGCCGCCGATCACGCCGGAAACTTCCTCTTCAATCGACAAGCACAATGCCGCTACCTCAAACAAGTCTTGGGCACCACGCCCCATATCACCGCGCCTTATGACGCCGAACTCTACGGGCATTGGTGGTACGAAGGCCCGAAATTCCTCGAAATGCTCATGCGAAAAGCCGCCTGCGACCAAGACGAAATCCGCATGATTACCCCAAGCGAATACCTACAAATCGAAACCGTTCACCAAGAAGTCATGCCATGCCTCTCGAGCTGGGGCGCCAACGGCTTCTTCGAAGTCTGGCTCAACGACGGAAACGACTGGATCTACCCACACCTACACTGCGCAGAAGAACGCATGGTCGAACTCTGCCAGCGATTCCCCGACGCCCAAGGCGACCTCAAACGCGCTCTCAATCAAGCCGCGCGCGAACTCCTCTTGGCACAAGCCTCCGACTGGGCGTTCATCATCACGACGAATACTTCGGTCGAATACGCCGAAAAACGAACGCGCGACCACATCGCTCGATTCAACGGCATCTATGCACAAATCGTCGAAAATCGACTCGAACCCCAATGGATTTCCGAGCTCGAATGGAAAGATAACATCTTCCCAGAAATCGACTACCGAGCCTATATGCCCGTCGACCGGCATCCACATGCCGGAGCCGTCTACACATCCGACGACGAGTAATTCTCTTCGCGCAAATCGCCCTAGATCTATCGCGTTCTAAACCCGCCCACATTTCGGGCGGGCTTTTTCGTTTCCGCCCCCCCATCGCTGTGACGCGGATTGTTGGGCTAGATCTATCCAAATCGCCCCATACATGCGCAAAATTCAATACATCAAACTCAAAATTGAATTTTGTTCATTTTCGCGCCTCAAAAAATGGAACTATCCAACGCGAAAACAAAGGACATCGCGAGCAAAAGAACGATTTATTTTTTGCCTCCACTGTTCCAAATGTCGTATAATTGCCGACATTCAATCGTGCCATTGCCCCTTGGCCCAATGCAGGAGGCGATTAAACCGTTGGCACTTTGCCACGGGAATTCAAACGACGGATGCCGACGATGAGCGAACTCAACGACAACACCAATAACAATCGTGTAGTATCAGAATCAAATTCTGCCACACAAACGACGCCCCAATCTCAATTCGATAAATCAGCCGATTCCATCGAATTAGATTCAAACTCGGCAGTCCCCGACGATCCCATACAGGAATCCGATGGCGCAAAACCCACGGAATTGCTCGATCCCGTCAAACGAACCGACGATGCGTCTCCAGCGCCCCAAACACGCGATTCACATCGCAGCATCCCCGCCGCCAAACCGATCGAACCCATCAAAGCAAACGAAACGCGCCTTGCCCCACATCTCCCATCGATGAAACTCGCCGATTCGCGCCGTTCGATCCCCGCGGCCTCCCCGCTCGACGCTCTCAAACCAGGCGAAAAGCGCGATTCGCGCCGTTCGATCCCTGCAGCCAAATCGTTCGAATCGCTAAAAACGACGGCGCCTAGCCAATCGCATCCATCGAAC
>ERZ1026772.1312-NODE-1312-length-13959-cov-7.289054_pt1 | contig 13959 bp, 9 predicted proteins | sample MGYA00380124_ERZ1026772 | MGnify/ENA primary metagenome ERZ1026772 (study PRJEB33269, sample SAMEA4719760) | human gut metagenome | biome: human-associated habitat; feature: organic feature; material: feces | place: Cameroon | collected 2013-10 ...
ACGGATCGCGAGCGATTTCGTAGGGGGCAAACAATTCACGAGAATCGCACGAATTGTCGTAGTATGCTTGGATCGTTTTTGCTGCCACGGTCTTGCCAAAACGCCGAGCCCGACTTACGCATACATACCTACTATCTGTATCGATCCACTCGTTGAGATATCCAATAATCCCCGTCTTATCGACGTATGTTTTGGGCTTTATAATCTGCTTAAAGCCCATATTTCCCGGATTCAAAAAAATGCCCATCTTGCCCTCCTCGGTCTTTGTGGCAAGTGGCGACGCACGCCACCGACACAAACGATCATTATAGCATAGTGTATTGTCGAGGCAATGGTGTGTAGGAGACTATAATTGACGCAGCTTGCGCAAACTGGCAAAAAAGAGGAGCCCGTATTGAGCGATAGCGAGATAGGGCGACAAGCGGAGCGTATTGCCCCGTGAGGGGCAATAGCGTAGCCAAGAGCCCGTATCGCGCTTTGCGCGATAGGGCGACACAGAGCCCGTATTGAGCGATAGCGAAATAGGGCGACGAGCGGAGCGTATTGCCCCGCGAGGGGCAATAGCGTAGCCAAAAGCCCGTATCGCGCAAAGCGCGATAGGGCGATACAGAGCCCGTATTGAGCGATAGCGAAATAGGGCGATACAAAGGCAAAGAGAAAAAAGACGAGAGACGAAAGTCGTCAGTTGTAAGCTGGGAGGGAGTCGATTTTGCTTCATACACATAAGAAATTTTGGGCGGCGCGTTTGGGGACGGCACCTGTATTGCCGATGACGCGTGAGGAGATGGATTGTTTGGGTTGGGATGTGTGCGACATCGTCTTGGTTGGTGGCGATGCGTATATCGACCATCCGTCGTTTTCGACGGGGATAGTCGGGCGTTTTTTGCATGCCGAGGGCTTTCGCGTTGGGGTGGTGGCGCAGCCCAAGTGCGACGCGGATTATTTGGCGTTGGGTGTGCCGGCGTTGTTTTGGGGAATCAATTCTGGGAATATGGACTCGATGGTGAACCATTACACGGCGGAGAAGCGGCGTCGTCATGACGATGCGTATACGCCAGGTGGGCGGGCAGGTGCGCGGCCCGATCGAGCGTTGACGGTTTATGCGCGGGCGTGTAAGCGTTTGGCGCCCGATGTGCCGGTTGTGATAGGGGGGATCGAGGCGAGTTTGCGGCGCGTGGCGCATTACGACTATTGGAGCGACACGGTGATGCCGTCGATATTGGTCGATTCTGGTGCGGATTTGATAAGTTTTGGCAGCGGTGAGTGGACGTTGGAGCAGGTGGCGCATGGGTTGTCGTATCAGTGGCCGTTGGAGCGGTTTGCGGGGATGCCTGGTGTGGCCGTGATGGTCGATTCGTTGCCTGGGGAATTGCGCGTTCGCGACGATGACCGAGGAGGGCATAGTGGCGATTACGACGTGAGGCGTTTGCCGTCGTTTGAAGAGGTGAAGCGCGATAAGCGGGCGTTTGCGCTTGCATCAAGGCTTCAGATACTCGAGACGCGGGTTGGTGGGCATGGATTGGTGCAGAAACATGGTTCGCGCGAGTTGTGGGTTGGGCCGATTCCCGAGCCGCTTTCGACTGAAGACCTCGATTCGGTCTATGATTTGCCGTTTTCTCGCCAGCCGCACCCGTCGTATGGTGAGAAGCGGATCCCAGCATTTGATATGATAAAGACTTCGGTGACGACGATGCGTGGTTGTTTTGGCGGTTGTGCATTTTGTTCGATAGCGGCGCACGAGGGGCGAGTGATACAGAGTCGTAGCCCCGAGAGCATTGCTCGTGAAGTTCGCGCGATTTGTGCCATGGAACCGAAGAAGACGGCGACGATAAGCGATATTGGTGGGCCGTCGGCAAATATGTATAAGATGACGTCGAAGAACCCCGATGTATGTGCAAAGTGTACGAAGCCATCGTGTTTGGTGCCGCAGATTTGCAAGAATATGAATACAGATCACGGCCCGATAATCGAATTATATCGGAAGATTCGCGATATTGCAGAGGTGAAACACGTATTTATATCGTCGGGGATAAGGTATGATTTGGCAATGTTATCGCCGGAATATATACGGGAGATAGCAAAGTATCATACGAGTGGATATTTGAAGATAGCCCCGGAGCACATCAATAATCGCGTGTTGGAGTTAATGCTCAAGCCCAATGCGAGTATATTTGATAAATTTTGTGAAATATTTACAAAGACGTCGCAGGAGTGCGGTAAGAAACAATATATCATTCCGTATTTTATATCGGCGCACCCCGGTTGCGGAGAGCGCGAGATGCTCGACGTCGCGCAATGGTTGATGAAAAGGCGGATGTTTGTCGACCAAGTGCAGAGTTTTATGCCGACGCCGATGAGCGCTTCGACGACGATGTATTACACGGGGTATACGCCGTATTTGCCGATCGATGGTCAGACGCCGATCGAGACGGCAAAGTCGCGCACAGACCGAGAGGCACAGAAGGCGATATTGCGTTATCACGACCCGAAGAATACGGCGTATGTGAAGCGTTTGATGAGGTATTACCGCATGGGAGGAAGCAATTGATTCCTCCCATGGCCTCCTCTCTATGCGAGGAGAGGAGAGCGCGGTTTAGTTGACGATTTCGATCTTCTCGGCGCAAGCGTTGATGGTGATCTTGTCGTTATTGTTGTTGTAGTTGCATTCGTCGGTAGAACGGTGGCCGTGTTCGTCTTCGTTTGTGATCATGAGAACGTCTTTTCCGACGAGGGATTTGAAGACGTCTTCGGTGACTTCGCAACCGACTTTGTCGCATTTTCCAATGCCGACAGGCGTTTTTGTGTAGGAAGTGCAGATGCGATCGCCGCGAGTGTCGTTTTCTTTATCGTAGAAGAAGAAGGATGCGGGTAGGTTTGTCGAGACGGGTTTTGTGCCACGATTGCACAATTTTCCGCTGATGACATATCGCATATCGGCGCAGACGCCTTCGTGGCAGACGCGGTTGTTTTCGCATTCGGCGTCTTTTGTGCACTTGAGGTCGTCGTGTTTCGTATAGGTTTTGCCGCAGATCGAGCCGACTTCGAATCGGCCTGTGATATCGGGGACAGTGCCGGCGCCATAGATGCCTTGGCTATTGAGTCGGTAGGAGTTGTATTCGCGTCGTTTTTGGGTCGTGCCGTGAATGTAGCCATCGAGTTTTTCTTTGATCCAGTTGCCCCACCAAGCGGCGTGCGACGGGAGTTTTCCGTCGTCTTCGATGTTGATGATGTTATAGGCGTGTTGATTCCAGACGTTGCGCGACGAAACCCATCGGTCGAGTCGGTCTTTGAGGATCATGACGTCGGTTTGGCCCATCGTCGAAACTTTTCGCGTCGCACGGCAAACTTTGTAGTCGCCAGATTTCCAGCCTTGGGGTCGCGTGCCGATGTTGACGGTCATCGTTCGCTTTGCACTATTATTGGGGTTTATCATGAATCCGACTTTTGGATCGATGGGATCGGTGCAGACGTATTGTTCGAGAAGGATACTTTTGCCCGTACTGTCTTTGATGTATTGCGTATTGCATTCGGCATCGGATGTACACGTGCACAGACCGATCGATTGGTTGCAGTTTTTCGACATCGGGCAATCTTCGTCGTCGATGCACCGGATGCCTTCGTGAATGGGATCGACGCCGTCTAGGACTTTGTTCCTTGTGTCGGTTGTGCAGTAGAAACCACCCGCATCGGAAGACATGAGAATTTCAGCGCTGCCGTCGTCGTCGACGTCGGCGATGACAGGGGCTTCGATCGATGTGCCCGAGGCGCGCTTTGAACTAAAGAGGACGCGCCCAGTATTGCCTTCGTAGACGCGAACGAAGCATTCGTCGCCATAGACGGCCTCGGGTTGCCCGTCGCCGTCGAAGTCGAAGAGCGACGAACCCGTTTCGCCCGACGAGTTGTCTTGCGACCATCGTTCCCATAAGATGTATTTATCGGCACAGCCTTGTGGGGCGTTATAGGCCTTGCAACGCGGATCGTAGACGCCAAAGACACCACTCGATGCGACGCCGATTTCGGGCAAGCCGTCGTTGTCGAAGTCGCCGATCGTCACAGGACCGCCGACGATAAAATCCGAGACATCCATCACTATTTGTGGAACGATTATGTTGTCGATCGTCGGCGTGGCGATGATGAGGAGTTTACTGCTTCCGGAGAAGACAAATTCGGGTTTTCCGTCGAGTTTATTGAAGTCGAATTCTTCGGCTGTATTGCCAGGCGTACCGAAATCGGCATAGCCGACGTGCTTTTGCCCAGCTAAACCGACGATTTTATCCCAAACATTCTTCTCTTTATTGAATTGATAGATGCCATTGTTTCTCGCTTGTGCGGCGATTCCAATGCTATTGGGATCGTCGTCGAACTTGAATAATCCGATGGCGGGAGTTTCGCTACTACCTTGATTGCCGTTCGTGATGAGTTTGAGCTCATTGTCTGCGACGCGGTCTTTCCAAATGACTTCGGGTTTTCCGTCGCCATTGATGTCGAAGATACTCGCCGGACCGCCAGTGCTGATTGATGAAGGTTTGACGATGTGTTTCTTTTGTGCATCGTCCCATTTGACGATAGCCCAATAGTTCGTACTGAGTCGAGCGACGATTTCGAAATATCCGTCGCCGTCGAGGTCGGCGGCGGCGGGGTAGTGGTTGTAGTTTGTACTGGTAAATCTAGCATTTTCGACGGTTTCGAGCGTTTCGCACGTTTCGGGGTTGATGATGCGTAAAACGCTTTCTCCACCGCGACCATTCATCGATAGGAAGGCGACGGTCGTTTTAATTCCTGCGGCGTTTCCGAAATGACCGACGAGGGGATGCATTTCGACGGAACGATAGCCGGAGAATGCGTTGCCAGCAGGCGGTTGCCAACGGCATTGGACTTTGGCTTCGAAGATGCCGGGTTTTGTTTTGTATTTGCATTCGCTATCGAAGGTGACTTCTTGATCGTAGGTGATGCATTTGCCTTTTGCCGCGCCGCAAGTATCGGAAACGCAACAATAGGAGTCTTTTTCGGTGCAATCGGTCGATTTTGTGCAGCCGCCCGAGACCGGTGTGCATTGCCCATTGTAGCAAATGAGGTCGTCGCCTTTGCAGAAGAGGTGTTGGGCTTCGTTGCAAGCTTCGGCTTCGTTGACGTATTCGTTGCAGAAGCCGTTTTCGCATACGAATGGTTTTTCGCAGTAGCGGAAATCGGCGTTACACGAATCGCCGCGTTTCAAATCGAATCGGACTTGTTGGCATGTATTCTCGCTACAGTAGTAGCCTTCGGGGCAAAAGATATTATCGTCGTAGTCGCAGGAGCCGTCGGGGGTTGACATTTGGAAGCACGTAAAGGAGCATTCGAGCCCGTCTTTACAAATGCGAGTTTCGTCGTCGCATTCTTGGGAGCGGTCGACGTATATGCCGCAAACGCCATTGGGTAGGCATGTGGGCTGAGATTCTGGGCAATTGTCGTCGGATTGGCACGACGTGGCATCGATTCTGGTACACACACCGGCTTTGCACGTCATTCCAGTGTCGCAATTCGTGACGCCTGGGGTGCACTCTCCGTTTTCTTCGACGACTTTTGTGCATTTGCGTTGAATGCATTTGAGTCCATTCGAGCAGACATCGGTTTTGGAATTTGGCACGCATGCGCCATCTTCTTCGATGACGGTCGAGCAAACGCCGTTGTAGCATTGCGCCGGATCGAGGCAAACACTGTGTTTGCCTGTGCAATCCCCGCCTTTGGCGACGGGGATTGCACATTTTCCTTCGTGACAAATCAATCGGTTCGATTGGCAATAGTCGTCGGATTTGCAATCGGCGCCGAGGGAACCGGGGGCGATGCATGCGTTATCGACGCACTTGAGATCGCCGCTACAGTCGGTGTCGTTTTCGCATTTGGTCGGATCTCCTAGGTCTTTAATGTTGGAGTCGTCGCTACAGCTCGCGCACAGGCAAATTGCCCATAAGATGGGTACGATATGGGATCGCTTCATTGTTACATCCTCGCTATTTGTTGGAATTTGGCTGAATTGGTCGATGAAATCAAAGAGAAGTCATGCCCGTGGCGTTTTTAGCGGAATGTTTTTTGCGTTTCTAGTTATAACTTTTTTTTCTGATAATTCAGTTTTTTTAAGTATTTGACCTTCCCCCCCTGTCTGTCGACCACCCCCTCTCCTTGCAGGAGAGGGTGAAAGACGCCCGCCGCGGCGGGCGTATGTGTGTGGCGAGGGTGGGTTTTATACCGATGGTGTGGCGAGTGCGGCGTCGATTTCGCGTTTGATGTCGAAGTAGTCGTCGAAGATGGCGTTGAGATTTTGTCGCAAGAGATCGACGCCTTTTTTTTGTAGTGCAGAAGTTTGTATGAATTGATTTGGCTTGAGGTCGAATTTTTTGGCGAGTTTGTGGAGGTTGTTGAAGGCCTCGTTTGATCCGACTTTGTCGATTTTTGTGAGGACGATGAGAATGGGGAGTTGTCGTTGTGTGAGCCAATCGAACATCATCATGTCGTGTTCGGAAGGTGTTCTTCTGATATCGAGTAGTAGCAAGAGTCCGAGTAGTTGTTCACGTTGTGCGAGATAATCGTGCATCATGGTATCCCAAGTTTTTTGGATGCTCGCTGGAACATCGGCGTAGCCGTAACCTGGGAGGTCGACGATATAGGCGCGATCTTCGATGGAGAAGAAGTTGACGAGTTGTGTGCGCCCGGGAGTTTTGCTGACGCGAGCCAAATTCTTTTGCTCGCACAGGATATTGAGGAGAGAAGATTTTCCGACGTTTGATCGCCCGACGATGGCGATTTCGGGCCATTGGTTGGTGGGGAATTGTTTTTTTTGAGCCGCCGAGGTGGCGAATTTCATCTTTCTAAAGTCTAGCGACATCGATCGATCCTCTTTGTTTGGTCGCCTTGTAGGACGACGTTTTCGCCTTCGATGGAACCGCCGATGCCGAGTGATTTTTTCGCCATATTGAGCCAAGCATTGAGTGCCGGATCGGTGGGGGCGTTGTGGAACGAGACGACGGTGACGGTTTTGCCGCCGCGGTGTGCGCGTTCGATGCGAGTGGATTTGACTTTTGGCAAGGCTGGCGCCTTAGACGCCGCGGGGGTGGAGTTTGTCGGCGCGGCGGCAGGTGGCTGGGAAGTGGTGGGATCGGTGGTGGATTGTGATGGATGGAGTTTTGCGGCGAGATCGGCGAAAGGCGACGTTATCGTCATCGATTCGCCGGTATATCGTGGCTTTTTTGGTGGCATGTCGTTGGGCCTGTATTGAGTATTAGGAATCGGCGCGTTGGATTTCGATATGTCGGTAGTTTCCGTAGCCGTTGGATTGTGTGCGGACTTCGGAATCGGCGTTGAGCAGCATGTGAACGGCGCGTCGGTCGACGTTATCCATGCCGAAGATTTGTACGCGTTCGACGCCGGAATCGATTTTGTCGTGAAGGGTTTTTGCGACGCCTTCGAGTTGATGGATGCGTTCGAGACGGAAGCTGTTGATATCGAGGTCGAATCGGTATCCGGAACCGATGGCGAATCTGGCGCGTTTGAGGATCCATGAGATGGCATTGATGACGGTGGGGTCTTTGGCAGGGGAGAGGTCTTTGACGGCATCGCCGAAGACGTCGAAGATGGCGGTGTTATCCATGACTTCGGTGTGGATTTCGGCATCGTATCCCATATAGGACAAGATATCGGCGAGGAAATCGGCAGTTCTATCGACGACATCGCCATCGTAATCGTCGTACATATAGTCCATGTTGAGCATGCGTATTATCCTTTATATATGGAGTTGTAGGGATTTGAGTACTTGAGTCGTGAGAATGGGGAGGTTAAGCGCGCGGCGTATTGAGCTCGTAGAGCGAAATAGCCGCGCCCCAGAGCCCGTATTGAGCCCGTAGGGCGAGATAGGGCGCATTGCGTAGCCGTATTGTGCCCCCTGGGGGCGCAATAGGCGGAGCCGCCGCCGTATTGCCCAGGCAATAGGCGGCGCATGTTGGGAGAGTGGAGTGGGGATTAATCGGCGTTTCTGCGCTTTGCGGCGCGTCGGTCTTTGCTCGTCGAGTGTTCGGGAGCGAGGACTTCGACGGTGTTGTTGGCTTTTTCGGCGTCTTCGCGAGCGATGAGGCGGCGGACGTAGAACGATTGTGCCATGGAGAAGCCGGAGCTGACGACCATGTAGAGGCAGAGGCCGGAGGGGAGGAAGAGCATCATGGCGCCAAAGACGATGGGCATGGTGATCATCATGATTTTTTGTTGTTTATTTTGCGTGGCGGTTGGGGTGAGTCGCTGTTGGATGATGAGGAGGGCGACGCCGAGGATGGGGAGGACGAAGTAGGGGTCGCGTGCGGAGAGGTCGGTAATCCAGAGCGTGAAGGGGGCGTGGTAGAGGCCGCCGGTGACGAAAATGCAACGATAGAGGGCGAAGAAGACGGGCATTTGGAGCAGTAGAGGTAGGCAACCGAATGGGTTGACGTTTTGCTCTTTGTAGAGCTCCATTTGTTTTTGAGCGAGTGTTGCTTGGTCGTCTTTGTATTTTTCTTGTAGCTCTTGCATGAGTGGTGCGATTTTCGACATACGCATCATGGAGAGTTGGCTTTTTTGAGCGATAGGCCAGAGCAAGAGTCGAATGATGATGGTGAGTAGGATGATGGCGAGTCCCCAGTTGCCTGTGAGAGAATGGAATTTGTCGAGAATCCACGCCATGGGTTTTGCGATGACTTCGATCCAGCCGTAATCGATGATTTTTGCGAGTTGTGCGTCATCGCCGAGCGAGTCGAGGTATCGTGATTCTTTTGGTCCGACGTATATGTCGAATTCGATGGATTGTGTCGAATTTCGAGCGACCGAGAAGGGGATGTGTATGGTGCTTCGGAGTAGTCCGTCGTCGTTGACGATGTCGCATTGACGGGCGTTTTGGACGCCGACGGCGATGGCGAAGTAGGATTCGTCGATGGCGAACCACTTGATATCTTTGTTGTAGTGTTCGGCTTCGTCTTTGTCGGTGGCGTTGAGGTATTCCATGGTGTCGTCGGAGAAGCATTTGGCAGCGACGTACGACCCTGGCGTGAAGAGTCCGGGGTCTTCATCCTTGATTTGTTGAATAAAAAGCGACATCGACAGTTCATCTTGAATATCGTTCGCTGTAAGGTTTACGAGGTCGAATTTTGCGTGGACGATATAGGGGTTATCGTCGGAGATGGAGAACGTCTTTGTGATGCGTTTTTGCGCATTTGAATCCATGTAGAAGAAGGAAGCGGATTTTGAATCGGATTCGGGCGAGGTTGCTTCGAATTGCGTTTCGGCGGTGATGCCGAAGGCGGGGATTTCGACGGCGAGGGGTAGGAGTCCGCCAATTTCGGGCTTATCTTGTTTTTGTGAACGGATGAAATCGCCGTGTTGGGTGTAGCGGTCGGGATCTTTGATGAACGCGCTTTGAATTCGGCCGCCGCCAGAGTTCGTCATGGTGACGGAGAGTTGTTGCGATTCGAGGGTTCGTGTAGCTACGGGGTATTTGATGATAGGTTGTTGGGCTTTTGCGGCGGCTTGTGCGATGGCATCTTGCTCGACGTGAGTGGCATCGGCGGCTTCTTGCGGCGGATTGCCCATGATATAAGGGGCGAACAAAATGAAGATAAAGATGAGCCCCATGGCGAGCCAGGAACCGCCGCCATTATTATTGTTGTTGCCTTGATAGGAGAGATAATTCATGTCTTCGTAGAAACTCCAAGAAAGTCGTGCAAAGCATGGGCGTATGAGTCGCCTTGCGAGGATCGATAGCGAGAAGATGTGTTAGGGAACGGGGTCGAATCCGCCTGGGTGGAAGGGGTGACATCGCAAGATGCGTTTGATGGCGAGGAGAGAGCCTTTGAGAGCGCCATATTTTTTGACGGCTTGGTATGCATAAGCGCTACAAGTGGGTCGGTAACGACAATTCGCCCCTAGCCATGGAGAGATCGCCATTTGGTAGAATCGAATAGAGGCGAGGATGGCGCGCGGTGGAAAAGATTTGAGTTTTGCTAGGTATGCAGACATGAGAGGTACCTTTTGAGTCGTTCCAAGAGCTCATAGACCTCGGCTTGGAGGTCGGCATACTTTGCGTTTGCCGCATCGGGTCTTGCAATCCACACCAAATCGACGGCTAGCGTGGAAATATTTTGAGTTCTCAAAATATTTCGCAGTCGTCGTTTGACTTTATTCCGCGTCACGGCGTTTCCGACGCGTTTACTGACGGTCAGACCGTGTCGAACGCCCGGCACAGACTTGGGCGCGAAGATCAGCAATAGAAACTTCCCGCCCAAACGGCGTCCTTTGGACTGAACGCGGCTAAACTGCGCATGCTTTCGCAAGCGAATTGCCTTACCCCAGCCGTATGGGCGGCGCGGGGCTTCATTCATCGTCTTATTCCTTAGTGTTTAGCAGGAACGGTGGGGACGAGGCGTTTACGACCTTTTGCACGTCGACGATTGATGACTTCGCGGCCTTGTGCCGTCGACATGCGCGTGCGGAAACCGTGGGTATGGGCGCGTTTGACTTTGCTCGGTTGATATGTACGTTTCATCGTTTTGCTCCGAAAATTGTATTAAAACAGGGCATTTCTCTAGAAATGCCATAAACTCAGCAAAAAAAATCGACGCCGTCGCCGCAAAGAAGGCGCGACGCAGGGGCGTCTTTTGACACGCCAAACCGCTCGTGTCAAGCGGTTTTGGCAATTAAATGCAATGTCGGCGATGCAAACGCGAGGAGGGCATCGCCACATGTGTCTTACATCAAGCCAGGAATCGAGAATCCGCCCGTGGCGCGGTTCATTTCGTAGTTGACCATTTCGCGGACGTTGCCCAAAGCTAGGTTGACGGCGCTAATGATGAGGTTTTCGAGGAGCTCGGGATTGTTGCTCTCGACGACGGAGGGATCAATGGAGAGTGCGATGAGTTCGCGATTGCCATTGACGACGGCCGTGACTTTGCCATCACCAGCTGTAGCCTCGACGACTTTCGATTTCATGTCTTCTTCGAGGCGTCCCAAGCGGCTCTGAAGTTTTTGAGCTTGGGAGAGAATTTGATTTAAGCCGGTGTTTTTGATTGCTTTACTCATGAAGATGTCCTGTCTTGATTAAATGTGAAGTGAATCGATTCGGCTTTGACGTCGAATCGACGACACACGTCCTTGAATAATGGACTATTTTTAATGCGATTAAAGGCTTGTTGCTGGGCTTCGAAATCGCGTTGCGCTTGGAGCGCAGCGAGTGTTTCGTTGTCGTCGTCTTTTTGAGCATAGTCGATCGAAAAACGACACGATGGTGCGACGAGTTTTGCGACGGATCGTGCGACCTCGTCGATGTGCTCGTGCGTGATAATGTCTCGATAGGCTCGCGGCAAAGAAACGCTGACTTCTTTCGCCGTCAGTGCATTGACGTGAGCTTTCGACATAATCGTCGATAGTGGAGCCACAAGCGTTTGGACGATTTGTCGCCAGCCATAGAGCAACTCGTCCGGATTGTCTTGCGACAAACTATCGAGTCTGGGTCTTTTAAGACGATCGCCAGAAACTGCAAGCATTTTTTCGCTTTTTACGTCGATTTCTTCGGCGTCGTCATCGTCGATATCGCGGCTTGCGGCATTCCATTCGATCGAAGAGATGCGCGTGTCGGCGGCCGAACCATCGTTCCAAACGTCGGCGACGTTCTGCGAGGCGTCGGGCTCGGGGGGGCGAGGCGTAGCGTTCGTTTGCGATGCGTCTTTCGATTTCGAACGCGGTGATTTGGAAGGCGTTTGGGGAGGGGGGGCAGATTGTTTTGGACTGTCGCCAGATTGATTTTGGGTGGCGCCAAGGGGGAGGGCTTCGCTAGATGGCGAATGTGATGAATATTGTTCGGGAGTTGTTGCTGCGGCGGGATTTTGTGGGTTAGCGTGTGTTGACGTGGATGACGTCGTTTTGTCGGAGGCTGAATTTTGTGCGGTTGTATGGGGAGATGTTGAATATTGTTCGATCGATGGAGACTGGGACGAATGATGTTCGGGAACTGCTACTGCGGCGGGATTTGGGGAATTAGCGGGCGTTGACGTGGATGAAGTCGTTTTGTCGGATGCTGAATTTTGTGTGGTAATATTGAGAGAGGTTGAATATTGTTCGGGAACTGCAGCCGCGGTGGAATTTCGTGGGTTAGCGTGCGTAGATGTGGATGAAGTCGTTTTGTCGGATGCTGAATTTTGTGCGGTTGTATGGGGAGATGTTGAATATTGTTCGGGTCTTGTTGCTGCGGCGGGATTGGGAGAAGTAGCGGGCGTTGTAGGGAGTTGGGGCATGGACGGGGAAGGTTGCAAATAGGCTCGCACGGATTCGAGCGCATCGGGCGATAGATCGATATGCCCCGATAGTGCCTGGGTAATCTCATCGAGGCGCTTTAGGATGTTATCGAGTGGCACGACAGTTTCGACTTGGCACATGCGAATCGCAGCCATTTCGAGCGCCAATCGGGGGGATAAGTTTTTCGATAGCGAATCGGTCGTTTGGTACCAAATATGGAAAAGGCGTTGGAATCGGTCGATCGACGCCCGCGTAAGCCAAGAGCGGATTTCATCTCGCTCGGCAGGGCTAAGCTCGGTTGGAATATCACTTTGTGGCGCGGCAGCGACGACAGTCGCATCGCGCAAGAACTCGAGTAAATCGTTTGCAAAAAGAGCCAAATTTTGACCGTAATGTTCGACGCGCCCAATGCAGGCGATGGCTTTAGCCACGTCTTGATCGAGTATGGCTTTGACCATTGCCGTTAGAGTTTCGCGCGTTGCCACGCCCAAAACTTCGGCTGCTCGGTCGCCCGTAATCGGGGGCGGCGCAAAAGCGATGACTTGATCCATCGCGCTGAGTGCATCGCGCACGCCACCACGCGCTGTGCGCGCGATGAGTCGCAAGGCCGATGGCTCGAAGTCGATTTGTTCGGCGTGCGCGATCGACGATAGATGTGCAAAAAGATCTTCGTTGCTTATGCGCTTAAAATCGTATCGTTGGCATCGACTCAAGATCGTGACGGGGATTTTATTCGGATCGGTCGTTGCGAAGATAAAGACGACGTGTGCCGGTGGCTCTTCGAGCGTTTTGAGCAAGGCATTAAAAGCCTCGGTCGTGAGCATGTGGACTTCGTCGATGATGTATATTTTGTAGCGGTCGCGCGATGGGGCATAGCGCACAGCTTCGAGAACTTCGCGGATTTCATTAATACCGCGATTCGAAGCGCCGTCGATTTCGACGACGTCGAGCGAACGGCCCTCGGTAATTTCTCGACAACTTTGGCACGCATTACACGGCTCTTCGCATGGGGCATGTTCGCAGTTGAGCGCTTTGGCAAAGATTCGCGCCGACGACGTCTTGCCAACACCACGCGATCCGGTGAATAGGAACGCATGCGCGACGCGATTTTGCATGATGGCATTTTGCAATGTCACTGCGATGTGTTGTTGGCCGACGAGATCGGCAAATGTCTGCGGGCGCCACTTTCTAGCTAAAACGATATACGACGACATAAATCACTCCATTCGTCCAAAAAAACGACCTGCACGATACACGATTTTTTACGTTTTGTAGGGGTGTTTTTTGTGGAGCACGGTTGCGAGCATACGCCGCGCGTGGAGCTCTCGCTCTAACTCCATGACATCACATCCTAGCCCCCTTCCCTTGGGTCAGCATCCTCGAATTCGCATCAAACTGACGAAAATACATCTTTGGGGACGCCCTATCGGCAAAGCCGATACGGGCTTTTGTCGCCCTATTTCGCTATCGCTCAATACGGGCTCTGGCTACGCCTATTTCGCTATCGCTCAATACGGCTTCGCTCGTGCGCTATCTCGCCCTTTGGGCTCAATACGCGCACGTTTGACTTTTCCTTCCTCCCCTAGAAAAAAAACTACTTCAGAAAAAAACTTCTTGACACCCCTATCGACTACGCGTATAAGCCGCCCTCGCCGACGGGATGAAACAAGCCCACGG
>ERZ1026772.1313-NODE-1313-length-13954-cov-6.197136_pt1 | contig 13954 bp, 17 predicted proteins | sample MGYA00380124_ERZ1026772 | MGnify/ENA primary metagenome ERZ1026772 (study PRJEB33269, sample SAMEA4719760) | human gut metagenome | biome: human-associated habitat; feature: organic feature; material: feces | place: Cameroon | collected 2013-10 ...
GTAAAAGGTTGAGAGTATTATCACCTACACCGATGATATCTAACTGCACTCTGCCGCGATATTTGCTGTTGATAGTGTTTTTGACACCTTGAAAGTAAGTCGGCTCTGTGCTTATACCTTCGGTAGTTATAAGATGATACTCAGGCTGAATCTTTTTGGGAGTGTCACGTCTGGGTTTAAGCCAGGATTTCTTCAAGTCGCCTTTTTTCGGAGGTTTTAAGCTCATTGCCATTCACCATCCTTCAGCATATTCTGTAAGTATGGGTCTGCTCCGTAACGTCCTTCAAGATACTGCTTGTCATAAGCTGCGGTATTGTTGATACGCTCGTTATTTTCTTTGCGGATCTCATAGAGCGAGTACAGCTCACTGCTGTGGTTATCTCCTTCAGCAGCAAACCAAATCTCGTCACGGCGGTAAACAGTGTTTTTCATAGTTGCTATATCGTGAGAGGTGAAGATCAGTTGTGCTCCATGCGTATTTAGCTTAGGATTTTTAAACAGAGCTATGATGTAACGCAGCAGCTTCGGATGAAGCTTGGCATCTAATTCGTCAATAACTGCTAACCGACCTTCTGCTAAAGCAATCAGTAGTATCGGCAATGCTGCAATGAGCTTTTTAGTACCATCGGATTCATCTTTATAGGATAACTCATAGGTTTTTCCATGCAACGTTCTTTGCATGATGAGTTGTTTGCTATCGTTGTCGTAGCGATAGCCATTGATATCAATACCCATATCATTTAAAGCACTGATAATTTGCCGGCGTATGGTTTTATTATCAGACAACATTATCTGCAATTCAGCTTCAGGATTAGCATAGCTGCGGATAATGCGACTTTCAAACCATTTTTGAGCGTCATTGATAGCAGGGATATCATAGTTGATGGCCAAGAACGATAAGTAGGGCATTTTTGGATTTACATCTCTATTTATTGATGCCTTATTTATACTGGAGCCTAAAGTAATAACTTTTTCTTCTCGGTCAAAAACATGGGCGGTGCGTTTGCCGCCTATTTTTTTTCTGTCCAGTGCTTCGGCAATGATTTCATCATGAAGCATAGAAAGGTAATAGCGGTACTCATAGCCATTGGTGCGGAAGTAAAGCAGGAATTCTGTAGGCTCACTAGGGGTTTTTTCATCAAACAGGAAAGGCGTGCAAGATACTTTTTGCTGTACTATAAGCTTAGTACGAGTTTTTTCCATATCGTAGATAGGTTTTACCACAGTGGAGATAAGGCAGGTTAAAGCTTGCAGCATATTTGTTTTACCGCCACCGTTAGGACCATAGATAGCTGCTACTGGTAAAAGATTACTCGCTTGCTTGCAGCAAATAATATTTTCGGCAAACTCCGGCAGATTAGCTGCCTGCATATCGAAGACAGTTTCATCTTTATAGGATTTGAAATTTTTAAATGAAAATTGGCAGAGCATGAAATCAACTCCTTTCATGCTCATTGTAACACTAAAAACGCCGAAAATCAATTTTATAAGCTTGCTTCAGAAAATATTTTACTGAAAGTGGTATATAAAATCGAAAATTGGCGTTATTAGTTGGAGAGTTATCTATTTATATATTCCTTGTTTACAATTAAACTGAAATTATATCGTTGCAGCAGTTCATTTATCTTGCTCTTCAGGTAAGCTGTGTCCTGCCAGCCTAGATGCAACTTGTGTCCGTCAAGATAGCTTACAGAGTTTAAAATAAAATGTGTATGGAGATTATCAGTGTTACCATGTACAGCGTAGGCAATCTGGCAGTGTGTATGATTGTAAATCAGCCATGCAGCTTCTTGACATAAGCAAATGAAATCTGTTTGCCGTTCTGATTCTTCTTCGTTGAGGGATAACGTGATTTGCTTGTACTGTACACCGGCAGTTTTGCAATTCAGGAGTTTGATTATCATCATATCGTATAATGGATTTGTATTAATAGCATAAAGCGCATCTGTAAATAATATTTGATTATCGTGGACAGTGGCATCACTGATATAATCAAGCATACCTTTAAGCGTGTATTGTTCATGAGGTTCAATTTTAAAGATTGCCATTTCTGATTCCTCCTAAAGTTTGCAACAATAAGTTTTGAATATTATTGAATGTATTATTCGCTTGCTGCAGTTGCTCGATTGCTAAACCATTATTGCCTTGGCGGATACACATATTTGTGATATTAAGCTGTTGGCTTACTATTGCGAGTTCTTTGGCAATGAGAGAACCGTTTTGAATTATAGGTAAATGATTATTACTGATTAATGATTCAAACAAAGTTCCTTGGGGAAGTCCGGTTTCATTTTGCAGCTTTGTAAAGCTTGCTTTTGTTTCTGGTGATACTCGAAAGCTTAATCGTTCAGTTTTCTTCTCTTGAGATTTACGCTGTTTGTTGTCATACTTATTGTGAACTTGTTTTTCAATAGCAGATTTTGGCATTTGAAGCACCTCCGATTATTTTTTGCTGTACAGATGCGTAACTAGTTAAAGAACTATCCTGTTAATTATAGTTTCGGATTATGGTATAGAAGACAACATTCATATCTTGATACTTCTTGTTTCTTACTTCACTATAGCTTACATATGGATATATACTATATAACTACTTATGTCACCGCATCTTTGAGCTGGATTACTATATATGTTATTAGGAAATATAAAATAAAATCATATAAACTTAAATTAGCTTGTTTGCTATCAATCTAATTAACATATATGTAATCAAATTTCGGAGGTGAATATAATGAATAAAATAGCTTTACGTGTTACAGATGCTGCATATGCTTTGAGCTGTAGCTCTGGTGTAATTTATAAACTGATTAGGACTGGCAAAGTGGAGTATTATAAAAGAGGAAGAGATTATTTTATTACTTACACAAGCTTAGTAGCTTATGCTGAGCGTATGGCATCTCACAAGAAATTATAACTGTTTATTGCTTAACATATTGTATTAGTGTAGTTTTAAAAACTATGCGCTGTATAGTTATATATGAATAGTAACATATGATGTAAACAAGTCACTTGTTAGAAAATAATCTGCGAAAGGAGTGCGTAATAATGTTTGAGGAATATGGTGATATGTTAAGCATAGATGATGTTATGGAGATGTTGGGCATAGGGCGTAACAGCGTATATGAGCTTTTAAACAGCGGAGAGCTGAAAGGCTTTCGCATCAAAGGTAAATGGAAGATAACCAAACGAGCTGTGGTTGAATATATTACAGTAAAGTCAGGGTTCAGTAAGTAGTTTTGTCATAGTCTTTCTTTTCAATGATATATTATTATGGTGTATGAGCCTGTGAATATATCACAGTGCCCTTGCAAAGGAACATAGGAACATAAGATTGACCGCTGGTAGCAATACTAGCGGTTATTTTTATGCGCCGAAAATCCTAGGAGCACGCTTGAACTGGCGTGAGCCTATTTATCATATACACCAAATCTATATCAAAAAATTAGGAGGAACACAAAATGAAACAAGGAATCAAAACTATTCAAAATCTTTATGAGGAGCTGGAACGTCAGCGTGAAGCACGTCAAGACCTGATTGCAGATACACGCAGTCTTAAAGTAAACAGTACTAATGGTGTGACGATGATGAGTGTTGCTACTGGTGACGACGTACTTTCTTATCGCTTGGGAGAGATTGCGCACCGCCAGCTTGCAGAACGCCTTGGCATTCCCTATAAGTATTATGAGCGTATGCGTGCGGAATATCCTGTGCTGCTCGATGAAAATGTTAATGGCTGGCTGACAAAGAATCCTGAAAAACGTATGCTGCGTACTTTGGATGGCAGGCTCAGAGCATTTTTAAGTGACCTCTATCGCAGACTGGATAATCTGGAGCTTGTAGACCATGTATTGCCTGTAATTTCACAGATGAAAGGTTGCGAGGTGGTGAGCGCAGATATTACGGAAACTCACTTGTATCTGAAGGTTATTAATAAAACCATGAAAACCGAAATCGTACCTGGCGATATCGTGCAGGCAGGCTTTGTGGTTTCCAACAGTGAGATTGGCTTAGGAGCATTGAAGGTTGAACCTTTGGTATATCGCCTGATTTGCAAAAACGGTATGATTAGCAAAGACTATGCGCATAAGAAGTATCATACCGGAAGACAGGTCGAGGATACGGATAATGCGTATGAACTGTATTCTGATGAAACATTGGCTGCTGACGACAAGGCATATTTTATGAAGGTGCAGGATATTGTTAGTGCAGCGGTAGATGAAGCAAAGTTTAATCTCACGGTAGATAAGCTGCGTATTGCGATGAGAATTGAAACAGGGGAAAATCCTGTGCAGACAGTAGAAGTCTTGGGTGACAGGTATATTTTAAATAAGCTTGAACGTGCTTCTATCCTGCGTCATTTTATTATGGGCAACGATTTTTCGCATTTCGGCTTGGTGAACGCTGTTACCCGCAGTTCACAGGACGTAGCAGATTATAACCGTGCTACCGAGCTGGAGCGTATAGGCGGAACTCTGCTTGACGAAGGTGTGGACAGAGCGACAAAGAAGGGATTACTGCTTCTGCCTGCTGCTGCATAAAAATAGAAAGGCAGACAGCTCGCTTAGGGCTGTCTGCAAAACTATAAGGAGGACTTGGTTATGGCTAATGAGTGTAATAATATGGTGTGGTTTTATAGCAGAGATAAAAAGCTGCTCCAGAGCTTCTTTAACAAATTTCGTGCGTGTTATGATGATTTGTATGCTTCATATATCTATCAGCTGTTTTTAGCACATGGATATAAAGAAGCAGAACTGCAGGAGCTTGATAGAGGTGACATGATTGTAGATTGTGATGGAATTATCAGCCAACAGGACAGCTTTTACTTCTTTCAGGCAGAAACGGAAACTGCATGGACTCCGAATGTGGAAAGTCTGCAAAAGCTTTTGTGTGAAAGATATAAAGATAAAATCAAGCTGATCTATTTTACCGATGCATCCGAAGACGGAATTTACATTACTAATGATTACAATGGCGTTTTTGTAAATGAGCAGTACAAGCTGGATTATGCTGAAGATGGTGAATCGACAGTGGAATACTTCAAAACCTATGATGACTTACTGGAGTATATCAGGTACTTTCTTAGTAAAACAGTAAGTGATTTAGATGATTTTCCGACTATGGAAAGCAAAATTATGAAGAACTTGAAAGCAGATGCGTATTGCTATATTACTCATGTGAAATATGATTACGAACTGAAAGAAAGGAGTGCTGCGTGATGCCTGCTACCAAATTTATCTGTCCTGACGGGAGCAGTGTGACTGTCTTAAAGTGCCTTAATAAGTGCCCTCGTATTGAAAGATGTATGTTTTTGCCTACGCTTAGAGCTGTTGCAGCATCTTTGGATAGAAAGCTGGCAAAAGCTACTGTAACGGAATTGCTTTGTGGCACGAGAGAAACTTATCTCAAGCAAACTACGGAGTACGCAGTTAATCCACAGCAGCAGCTCTACGCCCTTCATGGCACCGCTATACATACTATCAATGAAGCGCATACGGAAGGCAACATGCTTAGTGAAGAACGTCTTGCTGATGATATAACTTCGGGGCAGTTTGATTTATATGGACAGATTGCCGATTACAATGATGCGACTTTAGGTGATTTTAAGGTTACGTCTTCTTATAAACTTATGCGTGCATTAGGTTATTACAAGGTAGATGTGCTGACAGGGGAAGTATATAAGACAGGTTTGCGTAAAGGGCAGCCTAAAACAAAAAAAGAGTGGCGTACTGATGGAGTACGCCACCTGCTTGACTGGGCTATCCAGCTGAACTATTATCGTATGCTGCTGGAAGCAAGAGGTTTTAAAGTAGATAGTATGAAGATACAAGCACTTTGCAGGGACTATAACCTGCGTATTGCTTCTGAACGCAATATTAGTAAGCCTGCCTATATCATTCCTATCAATAAAATTTCTGACCGCTGGGTGAAGCTTTACGTAAGCGAAAAGGCAAAGCGCTTACAAGCTGCGTTAGATAATAATGCTTTACCACCGGTATGTACAGCAAAGGAGCGTTGGCATGACAGGAAATGTCTTGGCTATTGTGCTGTTGCAGAAAACTGTCCTTATGGCAGAATGCTCAAGGAAAAGATACAGGGTAAGGCTGCTTGAATTTCACTTTTAGCAGGGCGTGAAATATAGTCCTGCTATTTTTATATGCAATTGTAGGAGAACAACTATGGATTTAAACTATGAAATGATGTATATTGTAAAACCTGCGGAGCAAGAAATCAGCAAGCAGGTTAATGCTAAACTTGAAAAGGTGATTACTGATAATGGTGGACGTATTAAAGACGTTGATTACTGGGGTGAAAGAAAGCTTGCGTATGAGATTCATGGTTTTAGCAGAGGTGTATATGTGCTGCTTGTGTTTAAAGGATCACAGACAGTCATCAAAGAGCTTGATCGCGTAGCGAAACTTACGGATGAAATTCTGCGGTATATGATTATCAGAAAGGGGTATTGAATCATGGAAAAAGCAAAGATTGCGAAGAAATTAGTTGCTGTTATGAGCGAGTGCAGCCATGTTTGTAAGAATGGCTTGAACAGCTATCACCAGTATAAGTATGCGACAGCAGAAGATGTTCTGTGCAAGGTGAATGAAGCATTGACAAAGAATAAGCTTGCTAGTGTTGTTACGCCTGCTTTGGATTCTGTGGTTGACGTAGTAAACCTTAAAGGCAATAAGGAGCATTTGGCGACAATTAGCGTCAAGATAGAGCTTATTGATTCAGATAGCGGAGAATCAATAGTATTGCAGGGTTTTGGTTCTGGGCAGGACGCTGGAGATAAAGCGATTATGAAGGCGCAAACAGCAGCTATCAAGTATGCCTATATGATGAGTCTTTGCATTGCGACAGGTGATGATCCGGAAGCAGACGGCAAGACTGATGAAGGCGCTATAGGTAAAGCAACAGTGCAAAAACAGGTTTTAAAGCAAAAGGGTAGTCAAGGAAATCAAGAAATTAAACTTATCTGTGATTGCTGCGGAGCAAATATTTCTGAGAAAGTTATGCAGTATTCAATGAAAAATTTCGGCAGAGCATTGTGCATGGATTGCCAGAAGCAGACAGCTCAGGCTGCATAAGTTAATAGTGCTTAGAATAGCAGCAGGAGCGTGAAGCTTCTGCTGCTAATTTTTTTTATTTTTGCTCCTTGCGAAATATTACAGCAGTTTACCCAGCACAGGGGTTGCCACCCTAAACTACTCCTCCTTGGAAAGTGGGGGCTGATGCGAAAGTCGTATCTGCGGATAGCACAGCCGTTTCTCTTTTCGGAGATGGTACTGAGCGAAACGCTCCGACTGCTGGCAGTTGCCTTTGTGGTCTTTATCATCCCTCACATTGCGGAATGGCTGAACAAATACCAGTCTTTAGTAATTGGAGAAAGGAGCACAACACAATGAAAGCAGAATACCGAAATGGCTGCCTGCAAAGAGATAGCGTGGAACGCAAAGGGTATGCAGGAGTGCAGAGTGTTGCAACTCGGGAGAACAAAGAAAGAGACAATGCAACGAAAAAACTCGTAAAGGCAGGCTACTATGTGTTAGCCGTCGATTACAAGTTTAAAAGACTAAAGCATTATGGTATTTGAATCGCCGTGTACCGAATGGTACGCACGGTGGTGTGGGAGGACGGTAGGTAAACTAATTACCTACCTCCTACTCGATTAATTATTTCTTAGGGGGGACATATTCTATTAAATCTTCAAGAGTGCATTCTAGGGAATAGCATAAGCGTGCAAGGATAGAAATATCAAGTCGTTGTACTTCGTTTTTACAATATTTACGAATTTGACTGCGTTGCATTTCAGAGCGATAAGCAAGCTTATTTATACTGATATTTTTAGCTTCTAAAATTTCATTTAACTTTATTTTTACGTGACCATATTCAATATCTTGCATAGTAAAATCCTCCATGTTTATATTCTACTAAATAATATTCTAAGTTCAAATGGGTGTATATATAATGGTGTATATATACGTGTATAAAAACATGGGTACATATATGCACAGATAATTTGTTGAATGTCAGTAGATATATTGAAATAAAGTATTCTCTTAACTTGAATTTAGAAATGATTGATGCTATAATAAATATACATATATATGGGTAGATACATACCCGTACATATCTTGTGGACGAATATACTAGCTCTAGGGAGAGATACATATGGTAGAGCATATTCTTTTTGTCAATATTGGTATGAGCCGACCAACTCTAATATCTTCCTCGCAAGGGGAATGGTGATTTTGGGAATATGAGCATATTACAGAAGAAAAGTGCTTGAAATTCGACTTTACACAACCGGCTTGGTCGCAGTATAGTGGATATAAACGCAAAATTCCTAGATAAATTAGTTGTTTGGATTATAGTTGATTTTATAGGAGAACCGTGCATGGATATATTAAAAGCGTCAAAATATAATTTTTTGACAGAGGTTGATGGACAACATGTTGCCTTTAATTCAAAAAATTGTGCTTTGGCTAAAGTTAATGATATTTTTTTGGATATTCTTAAAAATCCAAATTCAGAAATATTTGCTAGGGTTGAGCTTAGAAAGCAAATGTTAGCTAGTGGCTTCCTTGTGGATGCTAGCGTAGATGAAACTAAATTGCTTGAATTAGATTATTATTCTAGTATTTATAATAAAGAGCAGTTAATGATTACTATCTTGCCTACGCTGGATTGTAATTTTGATTGTTTTTATTGTTTTGAAAATAAGAAAAAGGAATATTTATCTGAAGAAATTGAGGGGGCAATTAAACAATTTGTTTCAAAGAAAATTAAAGGTGTAAAGAAGTTTACTGTATGCTGGTTTGGTGGAGAACCGCTTATGGGAGCATCTCACATTTGGAGATTGTCTGAGTTTTTTGTGCAAATTTCTGAGCGGAATAATTGTGAGTACAATGCAATGATGATTACTAATGGTTCTCTCGTTAATGATACCATTATTGAGCAAATAAAAAAAAGTAAGATAGAGATTCTTCAAATAACCATAGATGGAACTGAAGAATATCATAATTCAAGGCGTTATTTTAAAGGAGGAGCTCCTAGTTTTTCTATCATAATGAAAAATATAAAAAAACTTACTAGCAGTGGCATTAGGGTAAGTGTTAGAATGAATATTGATAAAAATAATATTCATTCTGTTAAAGAATTGCTTCATGTTATAGGGAAACAACGATGGGATAATTTTCAGGTTTCCTTTGGTCAAATATTACCATTAGGCGTTGCTGATAAGTGGAATACTGATAGTTGTTTTACTACAGAGGAGTTTTCATTAGCTATAACTGAGTTATCTGAAGTGATGAAGACAATAGGAATTAAGATTGGAGATGATTATCCGTTTTACCCAAAACCTATATTAAATTTCTGTAGTGCTTGTCACATTAATTCTTTCGTTATACATCCAAATGGTGATGTCCATAAATGTTATGATTGTAATGACTATAAAATCGGTAATATTAAAGGTGAGTTGTGTTCTAGTGCTATAGAAAAAAACAATTGTGCCCATTGGATAACTGAAAGTCCATTTAAGGACCAAGAATGTTTAGAATGTAAGGTGTTGCCGATTTGTATGGGAGCTTGTCCGTATTTAAAAGAAAAGTTTGGCAAGAAGTACTGCTTGAAGTGGAAACACGATCTCTTTGATACAATTTGTAAAAAAATTAGATAGATTTGTTTATAAGATTATATGAAGAGGAGGATTAATATGGAAATCGTAGTAGAAGCAGTTGTAACTAAAGTAAATGATATGTGCAAAATTATCGGCTGCGGGATTCATGCAAGAAGCTAATATTCAGCAGATAAAGTATTGGTTAAGGGGGTGAGTATATGGTAGTTGTAGTTGAGCCTTGTGAGGCAAAAGTGAATGATATGTGCAAAATTATCGGCTGTGGTGTTGATTTTAGATAATTTGTCGAAAAGCATCATGGAATTTGTAGTAAAATCTATTGATGTATTTAATGCTCCAGGTCTTTATTATGTTGTATGTATTCGTATTAGTTGGGGCAGATTGGATATTTAGGCATGGAGGATTGCTATGGAATTTATAGTAGAAGCAATTGATGCAGTTGTTAACACAAGTTGCAATAAAGTCAATTGGTGTCCAGTAGATTTGTAATGCTGTAGGAGGATGTTATAATGGAATTTGTAGTAATGGCAACTGAAGTTGTTTCCGCTGGGCCTTGCCAAGCTAACATTTGTGGCATTGTATTTTAAATTTATAGGTTTGTAAGGGAACAGATGGCATATATCGGTTCTATAATAAGTGTTGGGGTGTTGACCTAGATTGGGTCGTAAGCGTCAAATATAACGCGGATATAAAAACTCAATTCAGTAATATATAATAGGTGCATGGAACATCGTGATATGTACCCAGTTTTCTGGACACCGCTTAAAAATTGAATAATTATATTTGCATCATGGATGTTTTCCTAAATTTAGAGGGAGGCATCCATTTTGTTTTAGCGTAAATTGCAAGAACAAGTTGCACATTTTCCTAATCAAGCAGAATAAATTTCATCCAGTTTAGCCTCAAACAACTCATCAGGGGTTTTATATCCCAGAATCTTACGTGGAATGTTATTACACCAGTCTTCTATTCGTGCTATTGCATCTATGCCATAGTCACTAATTCGCTCTCCCTTGGCTATAAAACGCCTTGCCAGACGGGTATGCCTTTCGTTGCTGCCTTTCTCCCAAGAAGAGTACGGATGAGCGTAATATACTAGAGTTTTATTGTCTTTTTCAAGATTGCTCAACTCTGTAAATTCAGATCCGTTATCAGTAGTTATACTCTTGAATACATCACTGAATTGGGGACCGAAGTAGTTCCTGACTTTCTCAAATCCATCCAATACCGCAGCTGCTGTCTTGCCATCTATTTTGACAAGTATGTACTTACGGGTTTGGCGTTCAAGTAGGGTTAGCAACGCTTCATCGTTATTGGTCTTTTGACCAATAACGAGGTCATCTTCCCAATGTCAGAACTCTAGTTTGTCGTCGATATCCGGCCTTTCTTCAATCGACCTTCCAAGTAACTTCTTGTTTTCTCGCACTCTTTTGAGCTTAGGTCTACGAGATACTTTCTCTGGAAGAGGGTGATTGCGGATACGCATCAAGCATTTATCTATATAATTATAAATGGTCTTAGAGCAGAGCATCTGCTCTCTTGGGAAATAACCTTTTTCCATAGCATCGCCTACGCAGGCATCAATCGAAATACCAAGCTCAAAGAAGCTGTTCTCAACATGGGCAATAAATTCCAGCTTGTTGATATATTCGCAATGACGGCAGGAATTGGCTCTGTGTTCCTCGTAAGCTTTTTGACCAGCATCTGCTATATAACGGGCAACTTTACCGTTATATAAGTATATAGTGCCACGTTTAATCTCATTGCGTACAGTATTGGGAGAGCAGCCTAACTCAGCTGCTATTTTGTTTGGAGGGTGCTTGTCGTTGAGTCTGGTCTGAATAATTACCCTTTCCTCGAAAGAGTGGTAACTTAATTCTAACACAAGGAGGAACGTTATGGATTTTTTTATTCTCTTTTTACTCACTTAGGTGTGCAACTTCATTATACAATCTACCTTTTGAAAAATTACCTGAGATTAAAGGTTATAAGCAGGGATTTATCTGACGATTTATTGCTGCCTTTAAACTTTGAAAAGCAGCTGCGAAAATAAAAACGTAAAAACCGTTGATAATTTCCTGTGACGGGTATATAATTAAATCATTGACAAAATAAAAACGTAAAATTTGTTTTTAACTGGAGGCGATATAATGAAGATATTGCGGATAACTGTGAATGGGTTGCCTTTATTTAAACAGGAGTTAGATCTTTTATTTTATACTCAGCAACGAGTTGGTGAAGATGATAAAGAAAAACTCTATAAGATAGAGCCTAATTATTATCTGCATACAGCTTGTGCGTTTATTGGTATTAATGCTTCTGGCAAAACTTCTGTATTGAAGGTAATTAATTTAGCTTTAAATATTTTACGTAATGAACCTATCAACCACGTAGAGTCAAGGAATATTCTTGGAGCTTGTGAGAGAGCAACGTTCAAAATCTGCTTTTTAGATAAAAAAAATAATGTTTACTGCTTGAAAACTGTAATTACCTCTAAAAAAGCTAAAGCTGGGAGATATGTATATTTTATAATTGAAGAAAAGCTCTGGGAAAAGCCTATCGGCAGCGTTAAATCTAAAAAATACCTTACTGATTTTTCTGGCCTGCGTCCAATAGCAGTAAGAAATACAGAAGAGGCTTATCTGCCTGATGATGTAAGCTTTATCATAGCTCATAACAAGAAAGCAAATGATAAGATAGATGTATTTAGCCTGCTTTCATACACCAATATTAATATTCTTCCTTTTACTGAGGATATTCCGTTAGAAGTTATTGCTTTCCTTGATCCTACAATCGAAAAATTATACTTTGAAAAAGTGGAAGACAAGGCATCTATTCATTTGAAATTTAAGGATGAGGAAGAGATTATTTTAAATAATGCAGTAGAACTTGAACAGTATCTGTCTTCTGGTACTATAAAAGGAATTATTACTTTTTCTATGGTCAAAGAGGTCTTGGCATCAGGTGGCTATATTTTGGTTGATGAGCTTGAAAATCATTTTAACAAAGAAATTGTTGTCACACTGATACGCTTTTTCATGGATAGCAGTCTGAATAAAAATGGCAGTACGCTGATTTTTACAACACATTACTCGGAATTACTAGACGAATATGATAGAAATGATGCTATTTATATTGTAAGGAACCGTAATGGTATTACTGCTGAAAATCTAAGCTATATTTTAAAGCGCAATGATATAAAGAAAAGTGATGCTTATCAGAGCGGCTTTCTTGAGGGCACAACTCCTGCATATGAAGCTTATCTGCGCTTAAAGAAAAATTTAGCTGCTTCGTTAAAGTGAAGGGGGCAGTTAGATGAAACTAGCAAAATATAAGGCTTGTATCTGTGAAGGTTCTGCTGAGTCAGCAATTATTGACATTTTGGTTGATAATAATTTGTTGATTTTCACACGAGAGGAAATGCTGGACGAAAAGGTTATCAGATGTAGAAGTGCGAAAAATTTTGAAGAAAGATACTTACGCAAAGGCTTTGATGAACCAATTTCTGTTATACGCATTTTGGATTCTCGTAGGGAAAGCTTTAAGCTAAGCAAAGCTTATGCTTATAAAATCGATGTCGTCAACGTGATTACTGCTCCTGAGATTGAAATGCTGATTATTCATAATGAAGGAGCATATGAACGCTTTAAGCGTTCCGGGAAGAAACCTAGTGATTTTTGCAAAATGGATTTGCGCATGGGTAATGTAAAGGCATATGATTTTGTGAAAGATTATTTTGCTAATCCTAAAATTTTAGTTGATGCTATAAGAGAATACCGCAGGGTTGCTAATATTCCTAAGGGGGAGTACAGTTTGGCAGATTTGTTGAAATAACAAATATAAGGTATAAAGTGCCTTTTGTTTCTGTTGTTCCTATTATTGTTCCTCTCTGTTCCATATATTTGTGGTGCAATCAGAAGGTTTTTAAGAGAATTTTACAGTGAATAAGTACTATATATAGTGGCGCAAATGACGCAATTGCCACAAGTTGTAGTTTGACCATTTTTGCTAAATCGTTACAGCGGTTTACCCCGCACAGGGTTTGTCACCTCAAACCGCTCCGCCAACTATGGCAATCAGCTCTCAGAGAAATCTGAGAGCTTTTTTGCTTCCTGAATTTAATTCTTAAAATTGTTTCTCATTTCTCTTTATGTGGTCTGTATGTTTTGCCTCGCTTGCCCATTTTGGAAGCACAGCGATTGCAGCAGTAGCGTTTGTCCGCCCGCTTACCGCTGATGAGAAAATAATTGCTGCATTCTGGATTAGCGCAGCGGTGGTATTCGCCCGGATTGAGCAGCAGCTGATACAAATCAAGATAAA
>ERZ1026772.1314-NODE-1314-length-13945-cov-4.127646_pt1 | contig 13945 bp, 14 predicted proteins | sample MGYA00380124_ERZ1026772 | MGnify/ENA primary metagenome ERZ1026772 (study PRJEB33269, sample SAMEA4719760) | human gut metagenome | biome: human-associated habitat; feature: organic feature; material: feces | place: Cameroon | collected 2013-10 ...
GTGGGCTCGGAGATGTGTATAAGAGACAGGTCTGGACGGGCTTGGGCTCGTCATCCGTGTCAGGCATGGTGAAGGCCTTGGCGTGCTGACTGATCAGCCGCTCCTGTTCCGCCTGCTTTTCTTCGGCACGGCGGCGCTCCTCCTCCCGGGCAAACTGGTTCTCCTGCTTTTTCGCCAGTTGCGCCAGAGCATCCGCATTCTTGCGCATCCCGGAGAGCTTGCTCAACGTTTCTTCCGCGCCCTTCAACAGTTCCCTCGTTGCATCCTTGAGCTTTACTTTGGTCATGTACCCCTTGCACCCCCATGTATTTTACAGTCCGCGGGGACTGTCAATGTTCCTGAAAATAAGTCAGGAGTTTATCGGCCATTCGCCCGGCAGGGACGGAGATCACCATTCGTCCGGGCTTGCCGATCGCGTGCCCCAGCGCTCCGGGGCTGATACGGTAAAGCGGCACCTGATGACTGGCACAGGCGTCCTCCACCCGCTTGAGCGTGTTTTCGGACGCGCCCGCGTCCAGCAACGCCAAAGCGCATTCGCCGCCGCGAATGGCGGCAACGCAGGCTTCCTGACCGCTGACCACCTGACCGGCCCGCATACACAGGCCCAGAAAGGACAGTGCCCTTTCCTCCGCAGTTTCGTTCATGCCTTGCTTTCCTCCAGCAGACGATTCATGGTCTCTGTCAGGCTCTGATTGACCTCCGGGGTCAGCTTCACCTCCAGCTGGCGATCCAGCTGGCCCTGTTTCAGCGCCCGCTTTAGACAGTCGGCGCTGTAGCAGCAGTACGCGCCCCGGCCGGGCTTTTTCCCGGTGGGATCCAGACTGACCTGTCCCTCCGGCGAACGCACTACGCGCAAAAGCTCTTTCTTGGGCTTCATCTGCCGGCAGCCCACGCACATGCGCATCGGAATTTTCTTCGGCTTTACGGGCATCCGAAGGCCCTCCTTCTTTGGAATGAAATAGGCGGCTTACAGCGTGTCGTCGTCCTCATCGTCGCCGCTCAGTTCCAGCGGCAGGTCGCGCAGCTCCGGCAGACCGGATTCGGCCATGGCTTCCGGAGTGGCAGGCTCATTGTACAACGCCTGATAGCCCATGGCAAGATTTTCTTCCATCGGCTGATCGTCGGCGGGCAGGTCGAACATTTCGGCGGCCTGACTCTGGCTCTTGATGTCGATGCGCCAGCCGGTGAGCTTGGCGGCCAGGCGGGCGTTCTGTCCTTCCTTGCCGATGGCGAGGCTCAGCTGATTATCCGGCACCACCACGCGGCAGGCCTTCTCCGTATCGGAGATGAACACGCTGAGCACGTGGGCAGGGTTCAGGGCGTTTGCGATGAACTCGGCGGGATCGGCGGACCACTTGATGATGTCGATCTTCTCGTTCTTCAGTTCTTCCACCACTTTTTCCACGCGGTTGCCGCGGGGGCCGACGCAGGCGCCCACGGGGTCGATGGTGACCTCGGTGGAATGGACGGCCATCTTGGTGCGGCTTCCGGCTTCCCGGGCGATGGACTTGATCTGTACCACGCCCGCGGCGATCTCCGGCACTTCCATCTCGAACAGGCGCTTCACCAGTCCGGGATGAATGCGGCTGACGCGAACCTGCGGCCCGTGGAGCATTTCACGGCCGGTGCGGTTCACTTCCAGCACATATACTTTAATGTGGTCGTCGATGTGATATTCCTCGCCGGGCATATATTCGCTGGGCTCCATGATGCCCTCGGTGCGGCCCAGTTCCACATACACGCCCTTGGGCTCCACCCGCTGCACGATGGCGGTGAGAATCTCGTTCTCCTTGTCGGAGTATTCCTCATAGATGCGGCCCTGCTCCGCTTCGCGGATCCGCTGCATGATGACCTGCTTGGCGGTCTGGGCGGCGGTGCGCAGGAAGCCGTTCGGGGTCACGTCGATCTCGGCGATATCGCCCATCCGATAGTCGCGGCGGATCTTCAGCGCTTCCTCCAGCGTGATCTGATTGGCGGGATCCTCCACATCGTCGGTGATGGTCTTGCGGGCGAACACGTGCACGTCGCCGGTGTTGCGATCCATGGTGACGGACAGGTTGCTGGGCGCGTCCTCGTCCCGGGAGACGTTCTTTTTGTAGGCGGCCTTCATGGCCTCCTCAATCGCGCTGAAGAGAACCTCCGGCTCGATATCCTTTTCGGAGCACAGCGCCTTGACTGCGTCCACGATCTCCCGGTGCCCGTTCTGCTGCTGATTCTTTTTCGTAACCCTCATTGTCTTTTACTCCTGTTTATTGATATTCTTATTCAAATTCCATCTCGGAAAAATCGCCGTCCAGCACTTCTCCGCCATCGTCGGGAAGGTCGTCCTCGTCAAAGTCGATCACAGGCTTGACGATGGCCACGGCCTTCCGGGGGAAGGAAAGCAGTTCGCCCTCCGCGGGCTGCAGCACGACTTCCTCGTCGGTAAAGTCCTTCAGAAGGCCCTGATACAGCTTGGAGCCGTTCTGCGCGGCAAACAGCCGGACTTCCACCAGCGCGTCCCGGTTTTTCTCAAAATCCCGCCGGGTCTTGATGGGGCGATCCATGCCCGCGCTGGAGACCTCCATGATGTCGTAATCCACATCCTCCACTAGCGGCTGTAGCGCCCGGTGATATTTCTCGCAGTCGTCCAGCCCGATGCCGCCCTCCCGGTCGATAAACACCAGCAGGCATTTGCCCCGGCTTTCCTTCTGCAGGGAGACCTCCACCAGCTCCACGCCCTGTTCATCGGCTAGCCGCTGAGCCAGCCGTTCCACGTCCTGAACGGCGCTGCGGGACGCGGTCATTTTTTTCTTTGCCATCCGTCATTCATCCTCCGGTAGTGCTCTGTTTAGCGGAAACGGGAAGAATGCAACAAAAAAAGCGGCCGTTATCGCTTCTGTCCTTTTGCTTTTGCGGCTTGCAAACAGCGACCCGGGAAACCCACGGCCGCGATGCTGTCACTTGCCTTCAAGCAGAAAAGAAAAGCGATACCCACTCTTTTCGAAAACCCTTCTTTCTGTAATCCTTCGTCGAAATGGTACCAGAAACCTGCCTTCGAATGAAAGGCAGGGTCAGTATACCACATCACTGCAGGAAATACAAGGGTTTCCGGGGCGGGTTTTTGGCGTGAAAAGGGGAATTTTGTCCGTTCAGCCCTGTTTTGACAAAAATTCCTCCGCTTTGTCCAGAATCGTCCGATAGCCTTTGTGCAAAAGGGGCAGCGCTTCTTCGGCGCTCATCCAGCGGGCGGCGGCAATCTCTTCCTCCCGAAGGGACAATTCTCCCTCCAAACGGCCCAGCACCAGCGTGACCCGCTTCTGCCCCTTACGGTCCTCCATGGCGTAGGTGATCTCCTCCCGGAAGCCGTCCAGCAGCCGCGCCCGGCAGCCGGTTTCCTCCCACGCCTCCCGAAGCACCGTTTCCCGCTCAGTCTCCCCTCTTTCCTGATGGCCCTTGGGGAAGCTCCATGTATTCGACTCCCGTTGGAGCAGCAGCAGATATTCGAAGCCTTTTTCGCCTCGCCGAAAGGGGATCACGCCGCAGGAGTGATGATACAGCGGCTCTGCCTCGCTGTGGTAGTATTTTTCCTGAAAATACACCTGCTGGGCGATCTGCGCCTGATCGAAGATACTCCCGTCCGGTGCGGCGACCAGCTTGTCCTCGTTGTCGTCCTGCCGGTGCACGATCCCGATCACCCGCCCGTCAAAAGTCTGCACGGGTTCCGAAACGCCCAGCACATATACGTCCAGCTCCTCCCCGTCGCCGCCCAGCACGCCGGGAACATAGCCGTAATTGATGGGGTAATAAAGCCCCGGATGCTTGGGATGCTCCGTCCCGATGGGACGATCCATCTCCACATGGACTTTCTCCCCCAGAAACGACCAGACAAGCGCCTTGCGCAGGGCATAGGCGATCCATTCCGCCTTACCCTCGGTGTAGGCGCTGCGGTCGTTGGGATAGCGCCGCTGAAGCTCCTGCTTCAACGCTTCGTATTCCGCCGCTTTCTTAGGGTAGAAATTCAGATAGTCCCGAAAATTGATATAATTGCGCCACTCCATGCTTCCCGCCCGTACCACGTGGATGTGGCAGGTTCGGGTATCCGCTTCCAGATCGCCGCAGACCAGCAGAATCTGTCCCTCGTTATCGCAATGGGCCGCGTGATAAAAGCCCTGTGCCTCCAACGCCGGGAACAGCGGCTCCACATCTGAAAGCTGCCGGACGGCTACCGCCAGATCGACGATCGGCTTGGCCTGAATCGTCGGAACGGCGGTGCTGCCCACGTGCTGCATCTCCACAGCTGCATCCCCCAAAATCGCCCGGAGCCGTTTCATGGTCTCCGCGGCATAGGTTTCCCAGCCCGTCTCATGGGGCGCAAGGAGCACCGTTCCCCGTTTCAGTCCCAGCATGATGGATCTCCCCCTTTGTTCTTTCGCAGTCAAACGTCCGCTATTATAGCATGAAAAAAAGCGTCCGGCAAAACCGGGCGCACAAAAGACGTTTTAATACTCCAACCGGGGCTTTTGCTCCCCGGAAGGAGCCTTTCCCTGCAAATTGCGGTGCATCCGTTCCAGCAGGCTGTGGAGCTGGGCGATGTCCTCTACCGTAAAATCCTGCAGAGCCAGCTTTTCCGTTTCCTCCATGGCGCGGACCGTGCGGGCCGCTTCCGCCTGTCCCGCATCCGTCAGATGCAGGGCTTCTCCCTCGAAGGTGAGGTATCCCTCCTGCACCAGTCGTTCCACAGCCAGTGCTACGGAGGTCTCGTTGCGCTGCAGACGTTCCGACACTTCTTCCTGCGTCAGCCCGTCCTGTGTGCGCAAAAGTCCCATGATCGGAGCCTGTCCCACCGGCGGCTTGTTCTTGCCAAGCATCGCGCCGATTTTTCGATGGCACTCCCGCATGACCCGGGAAAACTCCCACAACATCGGATTCCAGACTTCCATCGCACAGCGCTCCCTTCGCCATTCCTTCGCGGTATGGGCTTATTATAGGGAGAATGCCCGCCCAAGGTCAATGCGCCGGGATAAGGATTTTCGGATTGTTCACAAATACCGTCACTCCGCCGCTGTTTCCTGTTTACACACGTCCACCCAGCCCATTGCCCCCGCTACCTTCTCCAGCTCGGGAATGGTCAGGCGAACGGCGCTGTGATCGTTGCCCGCGGCGGGATAGACCGTGTCGTATTTCCGAAGGCTTTCGTCCAGGTAAACGTCCACGCCGTCCCGAATGCCGAAGGGGCACACGCCGCCCGGCGCGTGCCCGATTCGGGCTTCCACCTCGTCAAAGGGGATCATTTTGGCCTTGACGTGAAAGGTTTCCTTGTATTTATGATTGTCGATCCGGGCCGTTCCCTCGGTCAGGATCAGCACCGCCTTGTCCTCCTGCAGGAAGGACATGGTCTTGGCGATCCTGCCGGGTTCCACGCCCAGCGCCTCCGCGGCCTGAGCCGCCGTGGCCGTGGAGGCCTCCAGTTCCATCACGTGATCCAGAAATCCCTTGCGTTCCAAATCAGCCAGAGCTTTTTCCAGCGACATTGTTTTCCCTCTTTTGTTTGCAGCATTGCGTCCCAAAGGACGAAGCCATTATACGGCTCCTGCCCTCTTTTCGCAAGAAAAAGCGCGTGATTTCCGTCACAGGGATGATGGCGTCAACTCCACCCACGAGCCGGAACGAATTTCTTCTTCGTCCGGCATGTCCTCGTCCACACCGCAGGAATACACACACACCCGCAGTCTTTCGGGGATATGGCCGCTGCCGTCGAAGGGGATCTCCAACCGACGGGCCGACTCGGCGGACGAGCTTTCCCGGGGCAGATATTCCGTGCCGGTTTCGTCGTAGACCGCCGCCATCCACGGCTGCTCCTGCCATGTCTGGCCGTCCAGATAACGGGTTGTCAGCGGGAAAGCGTCCGTTTCCGCATCGATGGTCAGCCGCAGCTCGATGGCGCTGACCTGTGCCGTCACAGTGCAGGCCGTGCCGTTGAGCGTACCCTCGCCCGTGAAAAGGATGATTTCCGCCTCGGCCTTCGGCACCGTGGCTGTGACCCGCCCCACGCCGTCCCGCTGCACCTCGCTGCGCCAGTACGTTTTCTGCCCGTCGAAATAATAGTATTCCGTGCTTCTGCCCAATTCTGCATAGACGGACAGGGTTTCCCGGCCAGAAACGTCCTCCGGCAGGGGGGAGAACTCCCTGATCTCGTAAAGGGTTCCGTTTTCCTCCTCGTCCTCGCCGTAATAGGGCGGCAGAGAAATTCCGTCCTCCGTATAGAAATGGTCGTGTACCCAGATCGTGTCTTTTCGGATTCCGAAGGGTCTTCCGGCAGCCTTCGCCGCCTGAGCATCCGCCATAATCCGCTTCTCTTCCTCCGTCATCGCCGTCTGCGGCGTAGCGGGGCGGACCCCTTCCTCTGGCTTTAGAAGGGCTTTTTCCTCCTCCGCAGGCGTCCATTCCGAGATTCGCCGGGCGTTTTCCACCGCAATGGTCAGCGTCAACGTCTGCCCGTCGTAGTAGGCGCTGTCCACCCGTGCGCTGACCATTCCCAGCTTTTCATCCAGCACCGATGCGGGTTTTTCCGTCACGTCCGTGACCTGATCCAGCACGCCCTCATACCGCCGGTCGTTTTGGGCGAATCGGGCGAACAGATTCGTTCCCACAGCCAGCGCGGCCCCCGCCAGCGCCAACAGCAGGGCGACCGCCAAAACGAGGCTTCTCCTTTTCGGGAGCGGCTTTTTTTCTCTCTGTGCAACGGCGGCGCGGATTCCTTCCCGCCGCCGGGGCGAGGCGGACAGCGGAGAAAGCCGTGCGTCCAGCGCCTTTCGGATGGTTTCCCGTTCATTCGCCATGATACCACGCCTCCAATTCCTTTCTGAGAATCGTCTTGGCCTGTTTGAGCCGGTTCATTACGGCGGAACGGCTGATCTTGAGCACATTCGCCGTCTCCTGACCCGTCAGGCCCTGATACCAGCATAACAGGACAGTCTCCCGGTATTTGGGTTTCAGCCCCATCACCGCTCGCGTCAGGGTATCGTCCCATTGACTCCATTCCTGCGCCGGGTCGGCCGGTTCGCCCAACGCATCCAGCGCCACATTTCTGTCCACGTGGCGGAACCATGCGCTCCTCCGCAGGTCTCTGCAGGTGTTGATGGCAATGCGCAGCAGCCACGTTTTTTCATCCGCGTCCCCGCGAAAACGTTCCAGCGCCCGGTACGCCTTCCAAAACGTCTCCTGCACCGCGTCCTCGGCCAGCGCCGCGTCGCCCAGATAGGCGAAGCACATGCGCAGCAGACTTTCTTCATATTGCCCCATGGCCCGTTCCAGCCAGGCTTCTTTTGTTTCTCTGTCGTCCACGTTTCTCCCCCCTTCCCTTATTAGACGATGGGAAAGCGAAAACTGTCAAACAAAAAAACAGCCGCCCGTAGAAAAAAGGCGGCTGTAAAAAAGCAAACAAAAAAGCCCCGTTTTCACGGAGCTTTTTCGTGAGGTCTCGGTATCACTCTTGAAGTGATAAGGTGGAGGTGCCACCCGGATTCGGACCGGGGAATAAAGGTTTTGCAGACCTTCGCCTTACCGCTTGGCTATGGCACCGAAGTGTGGAGCGGTAGACGGGATTCGGACCCGCGACATCCACCTTGGCAAGGTGGCACTCTACCACTGAGCTACTACCGCACACTATGGTGCCTTGGGGCGGAATCGAACCACCGACACGTAGATTTTCAGTCTACTGCTCTACCGACTGAGCTACCAAGGCACAATGGCGACCAAGAAGGGTCTCGAACCCTCGACCTCCAGCGTGACAGGCTGGCGCTCTAACCAACTGAGCTACTTGGCCATCTCTTTGGTGGGAACAACAGGGCTCGAACCTGTGACCCTCTGCTTGTAAGGCAGATGCTCTCCCAGCTGAGCTATGCTCCCCCGCCCTTTCATCACCGTTTCTCGCGGCGACGTGTTATATAATACCTTACTCGCCGTCATTTGTCAACAACTTTTTCAAATTTTTTCCCGGCGCTTTTTCTTCTTTTTCAGGTCGTCCTGCAAGTCTTGAAAATTCAGGCTTGCAGGACGGTTCTCCGTGTTATTTACAGCGGCATCACGTAAATTTGGCAGGGATTTTTCTCTCCCCACAGCGTCGGAAAAATTTCCAACTCCTGAAATCCAAGGCTCTGGTAGAACCGATTGGTCGCGTCATATTCCGCATAATGCCCCATGGCGACGGTCTTTACCTGCATCAGTGTGTTGCCTTGCCGACGGGCTTCCTCCCGCGCCGCCTCCGCCAGCGCGGTGCCGATTCCCTGCCGGTGAGCCTCCCGGCGAACGCCCATCACCGCCAGCTCCACCGTCTTCGGGCCAGTCTGTTTCAGGCAGAGGAACCCGACCGCATTTTTGTCTTTTTTCGCGGCAAAGAAGGTCTGCCCGGTGCTTTCGGCGATATACTCCTCCCGGGCCTCGGGAATCCCGAACCATTCCGGCAGACTTTCCAGAATTTCCCGGCTGATACGCCGTTTTTCCTCCGGGCTGTCCACCCGACGGATAGCTGCAGTGCTTACCTTCTTTTCCTTTCGGCACAGGCAGAAGGGATGGCCCGCCGGGTCCAGCAGGGTGACGAACTGTTCCCCGCCGTACTGGGCAGGCACTTTGACCGCGCCCAGCTTCAGCGCCTTTTCCACCGCTTCGAGCACAGAATCCACCTGAAAATCAAAGTGCATCTGCTTCTGCTGGCAGCCGTCCTTCTCCGGCCACACTGGCGGCACATAGTCTTCCTCCTGACAGAACAGGAACACAACGCCTTCGGCGCTGCGCACGGCTGGGCGGCCAAAAAGCGTGGTCGTTTCCCAGTTCAGCAGTTGACCGTAGAACCTTTGCAGCGTCTGTTCGTCGCCGCAGTCCACCATGACGTTGCCCAGAGTAATCTCATCCACCACGGGTTTCTTCTCCTTTCCGAATGCTTTGCGCCTTCAATCCATTCGGGTGTTCCATTGTTCCGCCGCAGCGGCCTCAAAGCACATTTCAAGCTGTTCCCGCGTATTCTTGGCCTCCGCCAGCGGCGGAAGCTGATCCAGCGCGAACCAGCCGCTCGCCGTGGTTTCCGAATTGGGCTGAAACGCGCCGCCCAGCAGACGGCAGAGGACAAACACCTTGCAAATTTTCCAAGCATAGCGGGGCCGGTTGTGCTTTTCGCGATCCTGCACGGCAATCACCCGTTCCAGCTCCACCTCCAGTCCGGCTTCTTCCCGGACTTCCTTCACCGCGCTTTCCCCCACGGACAGGTCCACGTCCACCCAACCGCCGGGCAGAGCCCACAGGCCATCGTTTTCACGAACCAAAAGAATCCTGCCGTCCCGAAAAACAGCGGCGCGTGTGTCCAGCTTGGGCGTTTGATAGCCCGTTTCGCCGCAGAAAAGCTCCTCGACCTTTTCCAGCGGAAGTTCTGTCTGAAAGGCCAGCATTTCCGCTGCAAGACCTCGAACTTGCTCATAGCGTTCCCGGTCAAAGGAATCTCTGCCGTAGTAAAGCCCTGCCTGCGCCAGCGCCTGCAGTTTTACGGCCCAATCCAGCAGCTTTTCATTCATCTCATTCATGACTTTCCTTCCTTTTTCGGACTTTGCTTTTTTGGTTCGGGCAGTTCGTCCCGCATCGTGCGCAGCAGCCCCGCCAGCCACGCCCGGTCATCCATATTTTCTACAAACAGCATGGGCTTTGCGCCCTCGTAGGGCAGTTGGTACACGGGTTCTCCCACGTAAGCCGCCGCGGACGGAACCGGCTTGACCAGCAGACGGTTGTCGTACACGCCGCCCGCCAGTCTCCCGTCCACATACAGCAAGTACTCCCCCATCATGGGACGGAAGGTGATCCCATCCAGATCGGAGAACTGTTCCAAAACAAAATCCAGATATTCCTTGCTGGAAGCCATTTTCTCCCTCTTTGTCAGATGTAGTCGGAAATATAGGGTGCTTCATGCAGGATCGCCTTGTCCAGCCGAAGCACTGCCGCCGGGTCGGCTTCAATGCGCCCCATGCGGTACAGCTTCAGGGCCGACTTATAGCCCACCAACAGCGTGGTCAGGGTAGCGATGGACAGTTTGAGCCGGTAATCTGGCGCTTCGTCCGTCAGAGTGCAGCGTCCCCCGCGGAACTCCGCCGTTACCGTCTTGTTGTTCCAGTCCAGAAATTCGTCCTCGATCTCAAAGGCAAAGCGCACCCCGTTTTCATTGGGGTCGCAGGCATAGTTTTCCAAAAAGCGCTCCACATCCACGATCCGGCCCATGATATAGGGGCGGATCACCTCCCGAATATCGCCGTCGTCCATCTCAAAGGCGATGGGGTCGCTGAAATAGGAATTGCCCCGCACTTCGTCGATCATGGAATCATGGGCGCGGATGTACTCCCACAGGCCCTCGTAGGCTTCCCGGTTCAGGTAGATCATTTCCTTGACGTGCATCACGTCGTCCTTGATGAGGTAGACCATATAGCCGGTGGTTTCGCCCTCCACGTTGTAGTAGACGGCCACGGAGGTGTCGTCCTCGTCCCAGCGCCAGTATTCCTCCCACGCCAGACTGTTTCGGTACAGGCAGCCGTGAGTGGCCGCCGCGAACCGAGTGTGCAGCTCCATCAGATCCTGACTTTGCCAGCCTACCCGGCGCACATAGCCGGGAGCCTTGGCCTTGGACGGGATCTGCCGATCCTTGACCGTATAGGAAATTTTGTTGGAGATGATCTCATACCCGAACCGCCGGTACAGCGGAATGGAATAGGGAAACAGCATGGCGAAGGACTGTCCCCGCATCCGCATATCTTCCAGGCTCAGATGCATCAGCCGCTTCATAATGCCGTGGCCCGTGTATTCCGGGTAGGTGCACACGCTGGTCACAAAGCCGATGGAATACGTTCTGCCGTAAATGTTCATTTCCAGCGGATACACGGCAATCTGGGAGATCAGGTTATCTCCGTCGAAGCAGCCCAGCACGTCGGCCCGCTCCAGCACCGGGAACTTGGACTGCTTGATCTCATCGTCCCGCCAGCCCGTTTCCGCCAATTCCTGCTCCGTCACCTGAAAGGCATAGCGAAGCAGCTGATTATATTGTTCCAGATCGTCCGTGGTCAAATGGCGCATCTGATAATTGGGCCTGATGGCATTTCCCATGCTTTCGTTCTCCTTCGTCCTTGCGTTCGAGCCTATTATAGACCGGCCGCAAAGCCAGCGTCAATGCGTTTTTTCATGCGTGGGACAGAAGCGGAAAATACAGCCGTTCCCGCTGGATGCTTTCCAGTTCCTCGCCCCGATAAAACAGCCGGTATTTCTCCCCGCCGTCAAAAGGGGCGGCTTTGAACAGGGACGCATCCTCCGGCAGTGGAGAAAAACCCAGACGAACGGTTCGTCTGCCGATATCCAGCCGGGAAAGGATCATTTCAAGAGGAATTTTCTGTTCCGCCGCAACACCCGCCAGGATCAGCGTATCTTTTTCCGCCCCCAACACGATGAAGCAGTCCAGATTGTCCGAGTACCAGACGGTTTCCAGATCCGCCGTATAAAACATTTGCAGGCCGTAGCGGTTTTTCTGTTCCAGCGACGAGAAAACCGCCCCGTTTCGAACGGCGTGTTCATACCGTTCCCGCAAGGCGAGAGCATCCTTTTTGACCGGGCGGAAGTGTCTTCCCTCCCGCTTGATCACGCCGGGTTTCAGGGTGTATTCGTACTGCATAAGTTCCCGGAAGCCCAGCTTCCGGTAAAAGTCCAGCGCGCCCAGATTTCCGAACAGATAAATGCCCGTCTCGATCCCATCATATCGTTCCAGTATCCGTTCCATCAATTGCCAGATCAGTCCCCTGCTGCGGTACGCTTTGTCTTCCATGACCGTTCCCAGTTGAAAACAAAGTTGTTCTTCACCGTTCTTGTTAAAGAACATCCAATTGACCGACACATTGGCCACGATCCGTCCTTTTTCCTCAAACGAATATGGGATGTACTCCTCTGCACGGAAACCGTTTTGCATCCAGTTTTCAAAATCAAAGCCAAAGGTGCGGCGGGTCATGGCATTCAATTCGTATCGAAAAACTGTGTTGTGCATATACTTTCGGAGCATTTTCATTTTTTTCTTCTTCCTTTCGCCATCACGCGTCGAGGTAAAACAGAATATCCGCTTTCCCTTCCTGCCTGGTTCCCCGGTATACCTCCGTATCCAGTCCGCCGATATGAAAGCCGTAATGCAGATAGAACAGGCAAGCGCCCACGTTGTTGTCCTGTCCCTGAGTATACAGTCCCCGGTAGCCCTGCCGCAGGGCGATCTCCCGGGCTTTATCCATCAGCAGCGCGCCGATCTTCTGCCCCCGGTACGCCCGACACACCTTCAGGTCATACAGGTACAGATATCGAAAGAACCCCGGCTGCAGCACGGCCAGCCCAACGCATTTTTCGTCCTCATAAGCGCCCAGAAAACACTGTCCTTCATTTCGTCATAGTCGTAGTTTTCATCGGGAAAGCACATTTCCCCCACCTGTTCCGGCGGGAAAGGCCGCACCTCATAGCTCCACTGTTCGTTTACGTAAGAGGGCACGATCCTGCCGGTCATGGCAAAAGGTTCGTTGGGCAGACGAATATCCTGCTGGTGTTCCTGGTCGATAACAGTAATGCGAATCATATTTTCCCTTCGTTTCTGCCATCCGAACAGGCCTTGTTTTTTTGCGCTTTCTGTTTTCGTCGTTGGGCCGCGTTTTTCCTGTTGATTCGAAAAAACAAGCCTCCCGGCGCATCAACGCGGCGCGCCGGGAGGCAAAATTCATTGTACGTTGCTAAACGAGTGAAAGACGGCCCTTAGCCCCAGGGATTTTCGTCGGGATAGGGCAGGTTGGCGGGACGGTTGTAGCTCACGTCCGCGATGCCCAGATACTTGAACACCTCAAACAGCGCCTTGCCGTAATGGCCGAAGGCCACTGCGCCGTGGTGCGGGAAGCGCTTCGCCACCAGCACATGACGGTAGAAGCGGTCCATTTCCGGGATAGCGAACGCGCCGATGGAGCCGAAGCTCTCGCAGTCCATATTCACGATCTCGCCCTGAGCGATGTACGCCTTGAGCTGGGTGTCCGCCGTGGACTGCAGGCGGAAGAAGGTGATGTCCCCGGCCTTGATGTTGCCTTCCATGGTGCCGCGGGTGATGTCGGGCTCCGCGCGGTCGGGCTCCAGATCGCGCTTCATGATGAGCTGATAGCCCATGTGGGGGTTCTTCAGCAGGTTGGAGCAGGTGTTGCCGCAGTGGAAGCCCATGAAGGTCTCCGTCAGACGGTAATCGTACTTGCCCTTGATGCTCTTTTCGTACATGGAGGCGGGCACGGTGTTGTTGATGTCCAGAAGCGTGGTGGGCGCACCGGACACGCAGATGCCGATGTACTCGGACAGCACGCCGTAGATATCCACTTCGCAGGACACGGGGATGCCCATGCCGGTCAGACGGCTGTTGACGTAGCAGGGCACAAACTTGAACTCGGTCTGGAAGGCAGGCCAGCACTTGTTGGCGAAGGCCACGTACTGACGGGCGCCCTTGTGCTGCTCCGCCCAATCCAGCAGGGTCAGCTCATACTGGGCCAGACGGGGAAGGATGCCGGCGTAGGGGTTATGGCTGCCCAGCTCCTCTTCCATTTCCTTCATCTTGGCGGGAATGCGGGGGTCGTCGGCGTGCTTATTGTACGCCGCCAGCAGATCCAGCTCGGAGTTTTCCTCCACGGCCACGCCCAGATCGTACAGCGCCTTGATGGGTGCGTTGCAGGCCAGGAAATCGTCGGGACGGGGGCCGAAGGCGATTACCTTCAGGCCCTTCAGGCCCAGAATGGCGCGGGCAATGGGCAGGAAGTCCTCCACCCGGTCGGCCAGCTCGGCGGCAGTGCCCACGGGCAGCTCGGGGATGTAGGCCCTGCGATGACGCAGGCCCAGATTGTAGCTGCAGTTCAGCAGACCGCAGTACGCGTCGCCGCGGCCGTCG
>ERZ1026772.1317-NODE-1317-length-13924-cov-105.017882_pt1 | contig 13924 bp, 14 predicted proteins | sample MGYA00380124_ERZ1026772 | MGnify/ENA primary metagenome ERZ1026772 (study PRJEB33269, sample SAMEA4719760) | human gut metagenome | biome: human-associated habitat; feature: organic feature; material: feces | place: Cameroon | collected 2013-10 ...
AAAAAAAGGCCGTCCAGCCTTAGGTTTTAACACTTAGGTTTTTGGACAGCCCCTTAAACATAAAGATTGTAAGCAATACCGAAACGATAAGTAAGCTATCAGCCACGATATTATACTTAAAGATATTTTCTATCTTATTATCGATAATAGCTTTTTTAACACTTTCCGATTTAACTAAGATATTTAAACAATTCAAGAAGATAATAATGATGATGAACACTAATTTAGATAACATGTAGGCATTATCTAAGCCATGGACATTATAGATAATGAAAGATTCTACACAAGAAAAGACAAAGCCTGTCATAATCATCATTACAAATGGCAAGATGTTTGTTTTTGTCTTAGATAAAGAATATAGACCATATACTAAACAAATTAAAGCACTAATTGGTAATAATAGAATAAGCATTTAAAAAACCTCTTTTCGTATTTTGATTATATACACAAAAGAGGTTGATTTTATAAATTATTTATATTTATAGAAACCTTCGCCTGAGCTCATACCAAGTTTGCCCTCAGCAATATACTTCTCTAAGATAGCCTTCATGCCCTTAAAGTTATAAGGCATCATCATCTTAGACAACATAGGCTTAAATAAACCAGGAACCTTTTGGTATTGATCTACAATATTTAGCGCAGTAGTTAAACCAACTGTATCAAATATCTTAAATGGACCCTTTGGAGCACCAGTACCCTTAGTCCAAGCTAAATCAATACTTTCGGGATCAGAAATACCATTGACATATAAATCTAGTCCTGATAATAAGAATGGAACTAACATACTATTTAATAAGTAACCACTCTTTTCCTTTAATACAGGAAGAGCCAACATTCTAATTTCATTTGCGAACTCACAAATCATATCAAAATACTTCTTATCAGTCTTATCTTGAACCATGATTTCAGCAACATTATTCTTCCAAATAGAATTCGCAAAATGCATAGATAAGTACTTATCAGGTCTACCTGTATACTTGGCAAAAGCACTCGGAAGTAAAGTAGAAGAGTTAGTAACCACTACTGTCTTCTCATCAAGTAAAGGTGCTAATGTAGTGTAGAACTTAATCTTATCATCAGCATTCTCAGCCATTGATTCAATAACTAAATCAGCATCCTTAACAGCCTTAGCCATATCTAGTTCTAACTTAACATTGATATTCTCAACCTTCTTTAAACACTCATCTAAGTCAAACTTACCCATTTCAGCTAAACCTGGACACCAATTAGCTTCACCCTTAACAGGATCAGCCATTAAATTTAGAGCATCAATATAAGTCTTCTTTAAATTATCAAGCTTAGGTTGACATCTTCCAATACTACCCTCACTTCTTAACCAGATAGTTACATCAAAACCACAATATGCTGCTTGATAAGCAATCTGGCTTCCAAGTACACCACCACCTACAACAACAATCTTCTTAAAATTAGTCATTATAAACCTCCAAATTATTCTATTATGGAAATTCTAACATAATTTAAACACTTTATATATGGTTACTTTTATCTATTTGTCCTAAAATTAACAAAGTTTATTATAAGTCTTCCCTTTTCTCTTGTTCAAACTGTTCTCTTTCTTTATCCATAAAGTCATCAGTAAACATATCTAAGCTTTTAATTAGATTATCCCAATCTTTAGATACTGGTTCATTATTATCATTTATTGTTTTCATGCCTCTATTATTTAAAAAATGAGTACCAAGCTTAATGCTTAGTGCTCATAAAAGGAACAAAATTTAATAATGATAACTTGTGACTACGACGATTCTTAACCTCATCTGGCATTTCAGTAATATCGCCAGCTCTTTCAAGAGCGCGTTTAGTCAATAGAGGTCCTACAAGTTCATAAATTAGAATTGCCAATAAAGTAATATTTCTAATTAAAACACCTTGTTGACCTAGTGCTGTAGCTTGAACACACATGCCTAAGGCAACACCGGCTTGGGGGAATAGACAAATGCCTAGGTTGTTATAGACTTCAGCGTCACAATGTGTAGCTCTTGAGCCAAAATAAGCACCCATATACTTACCAAGACATCTTGCCGCAATATAGACAATGCCAACTAGTACAGCACTGATTGATGTTAAGACACCTAGTTCTAGTTCGGCACCAGAGATAACAAAGAATAAAGCGAATAGAGGATTAGTCCATCTATCAATCTTTTCCATAATATCTTCAGATAATGGACATAAGTTACAGAATACAGTGCCTGCCATCATACATACAAGAAGTGATGAGAAACCAATTTCATCTCCAAATAAACTAATATGAAGTTGTGATAATGCAACAGCCAAGAACACGCAAGCAACCGTAATATTTAATCTATTATGATTAGAGTTATATAACTTTTCTAACCAATTTAATAGAGCACCAATCATAGCACCTAGAATTAATGAGAAGACAATTTCTAATAATGGATTAACAATAATAGAAACTAAATCAAAATTGTTTAATGTTAGGGCTTTGGCAATACCAAATAGTACCGCAAACACAGTAAGCGCAATCGCATCATCTAGGGCAACAATTGGAAGAAGCATATCAACTAACTTACCCTTAGCCTTATATTGTTTAACAACCATTAAAGTAGCTGCAGGAGCAGTAGCGGTTGAAATAGCACCAAGTGTTAAAGCTTGTGCCATAGTCAATGTTTCCGGATGTAGTAGTGATACAACAATTAAACAAACACTAACTAAGAATGTTGCAGCCAAGGCTTCACAAAAACCTACAATAACTGCCTTTTTACCAATTTGTTTTAAGTCCTTTACTCTAAATTCATTGCCAATAGAGAAGGCAATAAAACCCAATGCTACATCAGATACAATAGATAACTTTTCTACTTCTTCTAATGTTAGAAAGCCTACACCTTCAACATTTAATTGACCAAGTACATATGGTCCTACTAATATACCAGCAATCAAGTATGCTGTAACAGCTGGAAGTCTAAATACTTTTAAGACTCTTGTCATCAATAGTCCAGCTAGTATCGCAATTGATAGAGATAGCATAATGTTCATAATAAAAATCCCCTTTACAATCACTGTTAATATTAGTTCTTTTAGGGGATTTTTAAAAGTTAATTTTTCTTAATTTTGACCAATTTGAACAACTTTCTCTTGAAAGCCTTTACATTTTAGTCCCAGTTAGTCAATTCTAGATATAATGCCTTGTACTTATCAGCAGAAGTTGACCAAGATACATCCTTGTTCATATCTCTTATAACCATCTCATTAAAATTGTTTCTTTGAGTGAAATAACATGTCTTAGCACGATTAATTGCGTCTAGTAATAATCCTGCATCATAGCGGTCGAATGTGAAACCATTGCCTCTATTTTCAAACTCATTATATGGTTCTACTGTATCCTTCAAACCACCTGTTTCTCTAACAATTGGAATAGCACCATAGTGCATACCAATTAATTGAGTAAGACCACATGGTTCAAATGCAGATGGAACTAGTAAGCAATCACATCCTGCATAAATCTTATGAGCTCTACCCTCATCATACATGATGTTTGCACAGAAGTAGCCCTTATAGATTTCTTCATAATATCTAAATGAACCTTCATAATATGGATCACCAGTACCAAGTACCACTACTTCGGTATTGCCATCAATTAAGTCACCTACAATCATATTGATTAAATCCAGACCCTTTTGATCAGTTAATCTAGAGATTAAACCAATAACCATCTTATTTTCATCTTTCACAAGACCTAATTCTTCTTGTAAAGCTAACTTATTTAATCTCTTTTGTTCAATCGCATTACTAGCATCATAGTTATACGGTAATAGCTTATCAGTAGCTGGATTCCAGATATCACAATCAATACCATTTACGATACCTCTTAACTTATAAGAATAATAACGTAAGTGACCATCTAATTGTTCACCATATTGAGCTGTTTGAATCTCACCTGCATAAGTCTCTGATACAGTAGTAACAGCATCAGCATAAGAGATACCAGCCTTAAGCATATTCACATCATCTCTACCGCTTCTAATCGCGTCATTACTTAATACTTCATATGATAGATTAGTCCAATATCTGAATGTATCAATATTGAAGATACCTTGGAATCTTAAGTTATGAATTGTAAATACTGTCTTAGCACTACTTACTGGAGAATCTCTAAATGTGTCTCTTAAGAATACTGGAACAAGTCCTGCTTGCCAATCATGACAATGGATTACATTTGGAATCCAATTCATATAGTTAAGGGCAGCTAGTGCAGCCTTAGCGAAATAACAATACTTAGGAATATCACCAATAATTGAAGTATATGGATTACCACTTGTAAAGAATTCTTGATTATCAATAAAATCATATACTACACCATCATTAACATATTCCATGATACCAACATAATATTGGCCACCATCACTTGTTAAATCCATGTAGAATGAACCCTTATAAACCATCTTCTCTTGCCATTTTTGATCAATGCAAGCATAACGAGGAATAATAACCTTAACATCACAGTTCTTCTTACTCAATTCCTTAGCAAGAGCATGCATAACATCACCCAAACCACCTGTCTTAACAAATGGATAACATTCAGAACCAATAAACGCAATTGAACGTCTCTTCTTAAAGAAATCAGATTGATAATAATCATTCATCATTTTTTGTACCTTATCCTCAACAGATTCGAGCCCAGATTCGAGCACAGCAGATTCGAGCCCCTTCACTTCAACAACAGGCTCTACCTTAATTTCAACTTTAGTTTCTTTCTTAGCCTCAGTCTTCTTAATCTTAGACTTCTTAGGAGCAGCAGGTTCTTTTATAGCTCTTGTAGCCTTAGTGCTCTTTACTTCCTTAGGTTCCTCAGTCTTAACTATTTCACCCTCAATCTTAGTTCTCTTTTTAGGAGCAGATTCGAGTCCCTTCTTTTTCTTGCTAGTAGTTTTAGGTTTAGGTTTTTCTTCCTTAACTGGTTTAACAGCACCATTTAATTCAAGAACTTCCTTCTTTAACAATTCAGCTACATCAACATCAACGACATTGACAGAATCTTCAACCTTAGCTTCAGCTTTCTTAACCTTAGACTTCTTAGGAGCGGCAGGTTCTTTCTTAGCTCTTGTAGCCTTAGTACTCTTTACTTCCTTAGGTTCTTCAGCCTTTTTAACTTCACCCTCAATCTTAGTTCTCTTCTTAGGTGCAGATTCGTGCCCAGATTCGTGCCCAGTTTTACTAACCTTCTTATCTTTTTTATCAGTAGTCTCAACTACCTTAGTTTCTTTTTCTTTAGGAGCAGATTCGTGCCCAGATTCGTGCCCAGCAGATTCGAGCCCGGCCTTAACATTTTGCTTCTTCTTTTCTTCAACAACTTCAACCTTAGGCTCTAGAGCCACAGGCTTAACCACTTCAGCACTTAGTTGTGCTTTTTCTTGAGCTTTCTTATCAGCTACTTTTTGAGCAGCCTTAGAAGCTATTCCACTTTTTTTCTTGGCCATATCATTCCCCTTTATCGTTAATTAGTTTGTTTATAATTAAACGCACACATATATTTTATCAAAGAAACACAATGGTAACCAATATATTGGCTTTTTCATAATTTAATAAAATTGTGCAATTTTGGATAGACCAATTAATTTAAATAATACCCATAATTACCAACAAAAATACAATAACAATAAGGATGGTGACTATTATGAATAAGTTACAACACAGTATAGAGAGAAAAGCATTTGAGTCTATCCTTGATAATGTTATTAAACAAGGGCAAGACCATGATGTCATGGATTCTATCGATTCATTATTTTCTAAAATGGAATTCATTTTAAAAGGAACTTGGAGTGATGAAACTTTTGAAATGCTTCATAGTTTAACCAAAAATAAAGATGGTAAGTGGGCACACTACTTAAATAGAGTAATTAAAAATTCTGACCCTTTCTATCTAAAAACTTTCTTATTAAATGCAGCCTATGAAGGTGGTTTTAGAGGCTACCAAGAAGCTCAAAAAAACTCTGAGAAAATGGACATCAATATTCCGTGGCTAATCCTAATGGATCCAACCAGTGCATGTAATATGCATTGTACTGGATGTTGGGCAGCAGAATATGGCCATAAACAAAATCTATCTTTTGAAGACATGGATAGAGTATTAAAAGAGGCTAAACCCTATGGTACTCATGCATGTTTATTTACAGGTGGTGAACCATTAGTTAGAAAGAAAGACATAATCAAACTATGTGAGAAACATAGAGATGTAGCCTTCCACGCGTTCACTAACGGTACATTAATTGATCAAGAATTTTGTGATGAAATGTTAAGAGTTGGAAACTTCATGGTATCAATTTCTATTGAAGGATTTGAGGATGCTAATGATGGAAGAAGAGGAAACGGACACTTCCAAAAAGCTATGGACGCCATGGATCTATTAAAAGCTAACAAAATTCCATTTGGTGTAAGTATCTGTTACACATCAAAGAACTACCAAGTAGTAACAAGTGATGAATTCCTAGACATGATAATTGACAAAGGATGCATCTTTGCCTGGTACTTCCACTATATGCCAGTAGGCAATAACGCAAGCACTGAATTATTACTAAATCCAGAACAAAGAGCTTACATGAAAGACAGAGTAAGAGAAATAAGAGGACTAGAAGGTGGCAAAGAAATCTTTGCGATAGACTTCCAAAACGATGGTGAATTTACTCAAGGATGCATTGCGGGTGGTAAAATCTATTGTCATATTAATGCAGCTGGTGATGTAGAACCATGTGTATTCATCCATTACTCTAGTGCTAACATCCACGATATGTCATTTATAGATTGTCTAAAACAACCTCTATTCAAAGCATATCGTAAGGGACAACCATTTAACAACAACCATTTAAGACCATGTCCTATGTTAGAAAACCCTGATATACTACCTAAACTAGTTAAGGAAACAGGAGCTAAATCTACTGATCTTGAATCTCCTGAAGATGTTAATCATCTGTGTAGTAAATGTACTGCTTATGCATCCAATTGGAAACCAACTGCTGATAAGCTTTGGGATGAAGAAGGACATAAAAACTAGTAGAAAACCTACTAGTTTTTATGTTAATTATATGAAGTTCTACTTACTTCTTTTAATAGCACAACTTCTCTTAATTCATTATGGTTTTCAACACAAGTTTGAAGTGTTAAAAGCTTATCATTATAATCAACACTAACACCCGTGTCATAGAAAGCATTCTTCTTTACAGTATCAATATATTTATCAAATTGTTCCTCTGTATAATTTGGATAATAGAATTCAAAACCATCATTAGTATAAGAGAACTTTTCACCTTCATATTCGTCTTCAATTAACTCACAATAATAAACATAAGCAATCTCATATCTTCTCACTTCATTCTCGAGATACAATTTAACATATTTATTATTTTCATAATTTTCCTTGTCAATTAGCTTAGCCAAAGGAGTAAACTTATGCGTACCACTGGCATCATAACTTGCATAAACATAATGACCAATTAATATTAAATTTTGATCATCCAAGTTATTAGAAGAATCCAAGAAAATTGAACCCTCATCATCATATTTCATGGTCTCCCAATCAGTACGATAATAAGAATTGTTGTCACTACCTTGTACAAAAGGAAGATCAATTAAACCAGACTCAAAAGTAATAGTACCCACATAATCATCAGACTTAACACTATTAGTCTCCCATAAAGTATTAACTAAAGCTTTTTCCTCTTCATTAACCTCTACTATTGGCTCCTCTTTTTCAACAATTAGATCTTCCTTTTTCACAAAGAAAGAAAAAGGATCAAACACCAAAATCACAATACCGAAAATCAATAAGATTGATAATACTGCAATAGCCACATAAATTAAACTATTATTCTTCTTTTTCATCACAACACCCTTTGTATAACTATATTAACTATAACCCCAACTATAGCTGAATAACAAATAAACATTATTGGGTTTAATTTTATTTTCTTAACTTTAACAACTAATAAAGTGAATAATAAGATAATGGAAATAACAATCTCTATCATGCTATTATTCTCCATTAGCATGTATAAACCAGTAGCCAATATAATGCCAACAACAGCCAATATTGCCCCATCCATAATATATTTAAAGTACTTATTCTCCATCACAGAACTAAGTACTTTGACCACTAGAATAATAATTATGAATGCGGGGAAAATAACACCGATTGTAGCTACTAAAGCACCCAATAAACCACCATTAACGCTACCAACATAAGTAGCTAAATTCACCATAATAGGACCAGGAGTAGACTCTGATAAAGCTATCATATAAGCCAAACCATCATCAGTTAACCAATTATTAGAAATAACCACATCCCTAATAATAGCTATCGCACCATAGCCCCCTCCAAAAGAAAAGAAACCAACCTTCAAAAACTCTATAAACAATCTTAAGTAAATCATTTCCTATTTACCTCATACAAAAGATTAACAATAGCACCAAACAAGATTATTAACACTGAAGAAACAGACAAACTCTTTACATTAATAATAAATAAGGTTAAAAAAGAAATTAACACCACAAGATACTTAAAATAAGACTTATCCAACTTAAGAGCCATCTTAATACCAACATCAAGAATCAAATAAGACACAGCTATCTTAATACCCATAAAAGCATAACTTATTAATTTAATTTCCAAGAAATTATCCAAAACAGTAGAAATCAAATAAATAATTAAAAAAGAAGGCAAGGAAATAGCCAATGTAGCTACTATTGCCCCCAGTAAGCCCTTAGTCTTATAACCAGTATAAGTAGCACAATTGATCGCAATAGGACCAGGAGTAGACTCAGCCACAATAACCAGTTCATCCATTTCCTTATTAGTAAGCCACTTATGCTTATTTACACATTGATCTTCTACAATTGAAATCATAGCCAAGCCACCGCCAAAAGTAAAAAGACCAATCTTGAAAAATACAATAAATAATTCTAACATTAAGACTCTTTTTTACGTGCAACAATCGTTATAGGAACACCTTCAAAACCAAAAGCTTCTCTTAGCTTATTTTCCAAATAACGCTTATATGAGAAATGGAACAACTCCACATCATTGACAAACAAGACAATCACACAAGGTGCCACAGATACTTGTGAAGCATAATAAATCTTAAACAAACGACCATTATGAGGCTTAGCAGGATTAGCTAATTGCGCATCCATAATAACCTCATTCAAGACATTAGTCTTAATTCTTAAATTAACATTTTGATACACTTGATCAATCAAAGGAAGTAAAGTATTAACACGCTTATTTTCCTTAGCACTAACAAACGCAATCGGTGCATAATCCAAATAAGCAAACTGTTCTCTAATTTCCTTGGTAATATTAGACATTGTCTTTTCATCCTTATCAACAAGATCCCACTTGTTATAAACAAGAATAACACCCTTATTTGCCTCATGAGCCAAACCAGCAACATGCTTATCCTGCTCAATAATACCGACACCACCATCAATAACCACTAACACTACATCAGCTCTATCAATAGCTGCCTTCGCTCTTAAAATAGAATACTTCTCGACATTCTCATAAATCTTACCTCTTTTACGAATACCAGCCGTATCAATAACGACATAAGACTTATCATTCGCATTAAAGACCGTATCAATTGCATCTCTAGTTGTTCCTTCAATATCAGAAACGATTACTCTCTCTGAATTCAAAAACGCATTAGTTAAACTAGACTTACCAACATTAGGTCTACCAATAATGGCAAACTTAATCATGCCATCATAATCATCCTTTTGTTTCTCAGGCATCAAAGAAGTTGCCTTATCTAATAAGTCTCCAATACCGATACCATGAGAACCACTCACAGGAATAGGATCACCTAATCCTAGATTATAGAATTCATAGATATTATCAATCTTATCAAAGTCATCAATCTTATTAACACCCAAAAGAATTGGTTTCTTACTCTTACGTAATTGTTTAGCAATAAATGTATCATCATTAGTTAAACCCTCTTTACCATTAACCAAAAAGATAATAACATCAGCCTCATCAATCGCAATATCTACCTGAGCCTGAATCTCCTTTTGAAAAGGAACATCACGTAACTCAATACCACCTGTATCAATTAATCTAAAAGTCTTATTCAACCATAGACAATCGCCATAAATTCTATCTCTTGTAACACCCGGAGTATCCTCAACGATAGAAAGTCTTTTCTCAAGCATACGATTAAAAACGGTTGACTTACCAACATTAGGCCTGCCAACAATCGCAATAGTACCATCTATCATAAACTTGCCCCTTTCCTAAATCTTCTTATAAACAAGATCTAAAATCATATTCACAACTTCATCAATGCTCTTATCAGAAGAATCAATAATTGTCGCATCCGCACTTGCCTTAAGCGGAGAAATAGCACGATGACTATCCTGATAATCCCTTTTCTTAATCTCTTCTAAGATCTTGTCATAATCATCAATAATACCCTTCTCTTTATTCTGTTCAAGGCGTCTTCTTGTTCTATCTTCAGCACTAGCAGTCAAAAAAACCTTAACTTCAGCATCAGGCAAAACTACATCACAAATATCTCTGCCATCCAATATATATCCCTTATTAGCTGCAATCTTTCTTTGAGCAGCCACCAAAGCAGTTCTAACGCCACTTAACTTAGAAACATTACTAGCAGCCATCGAAATCTCATTAGTTCTTATCTTATCAGTAATATCCTCACCATTTAAGACAACAGACTTGCCATCCATCTTTAGATCAAAATCATTTTGAACCAAAGAAGAAACACTCTTTTCATCATCGAAAGACAAACCATTCTTCAAAACTGCATAAGCTACAGAACGATACATAGCCCCAGTATCCAAATGAACATAAGAAAGCTTCTCTGCCACCAAGTCCGCAATAGTACTCTTACCAGCACCACTTGGACCATCAATCGCTATATTAATTTTCATATTTTATAAAATGCCCTTTGCCAGCAACAAGAAATAAACAATAACACCAACAATAATCAAGAAAATTACTAGAAGAACAATCAACACAACATTCAAAACCTTATTAGGCTTATCATCATCATAGTAATAATCATCGTCATCTTCTTCAGCAATCTCATTCTTCTTAAAAGACAATGTAGCAGTAGTGCTTAAATCCTTAGTAAAAGTCTCATCAAGTGTCTTAATCTCAACAGGACTCTCCTCTAAAGTCTTAGTCAAAACTGGATGTGTTAATGTATCGGCCAACTTCTCAGCAGCCTTTTCACGCTTTGCATCAATCGGATCAACTTCAACAGTATTATCTAAAACCTCATCCAAGCTAACTGTAGGACCAGTAACAGGCTCCAAATTAATCTCACTTAAAACCTTATCAATCTCTAAAGTTACAGTATTAGAGAAATCATCATCCTCTTCATCATCATTAAAGCCGCCGTGTCTAACATCCTCAATTAAACTATTAAGATTCTCATCAACAGTCAAACGACCAGCCTGTGTATTATAATCAGCAACCTCTTCCAAAGTCTTATCCAACAAGCTATTAACATCCACATCACTAGGCTCAACACTTGGTTCTTCAACAACTGGTTCATCAATCTTTAAAGCATCAGCCTCAGGAAGTGCGACATTTTCACTTGCTATTGGTTGTTCTACTAATTCAGGAACCTCTTCAACACTTGGCTTCTCAATCAATTCATCAACCTCAGGAATATCTAAATCAGGTAATACAATCTCAGACTCAACACTTGCCTCTTCCTCAACAATTTCATTTACCTCAGGAATATCCAAATTAGGTAATGCGATTTCTTCTTCCACAACAAGTCCATCAATCAATGTATCAAGATTAGTAAGCTCTGAAAGCTCAGGCTCAACAATTACTTCCTCTTCTTCCTTTACTGGTTCTACAGGACCATTTAATTCAAGAACCTCTTTCTTCAATAATTCTGCAATATCTGCATAATCTTGTTCAATATAGTTATAAGGTTCTTCAATTCTTTCAGGAACAATAATCTCAGGCTCAACAATTACTTCCTCTTCTTCCTTTACTGGTTCTACAGGACCATTTAATTCAAGAACCTCTTTCTTCAATAATTCTGCAATATCTGCATAATCTTGTTCAATATAGTTATAAGGTTCTTCAATTCTTTCAGGAACGACAATTGGTTCTTCCTCAGTAACAAGTTCAACCTCAACCTCAGGCTCAACCTTCTCCTCAATCTCTCCAATAACTTCAGTTAACTCATCTAATGTTTGATCAATCAAACTATTAGTATTTTCTACTTCAACAGGTTTTACTTCTTCAACTACAGGCTCTTTTTCCTCTACCTTATTATCATTATTATCGCTATTATCAATAATCTCTACATTCTGCTTAACAATTTTATCAATAGCCTCATTAATACTATCCAAGTTAAAGTCCGCAAAGAAATCATTCTCTACCTTCTTTTCTTCTTCCTTAACTTCTTCCTTTACCTCATTAAACGTAGGAAGAGGTTCAACCTTAATATCATACTCTTCCTTCTTCTCTACATTCTCAGAAGCATTTTGTAAAGAATCTAATTTTTCCTTATATTTATTTAAGTCATTATTAACAGTTGTTTGTTCACTACTATTTGCCAACTCTTCTCTTAAAGCCGCAAACTTCTGTGTACGTGTAAGTCTAGCCATAATAAAACCTCCGAATATATTCGCCATTTAATTATAACAAACAAGCTAATATTTGCACAAATTAAAGGCTTTATTCTTTCAGCTACAGTCATTAACTATTGGAACTAAATAATTGACTATTTAATAGGTCTTAAACACTTTTTGAATAAAACTTCCATTTTTTCATATTTACACAAAAATGAATCTATACTAGCATTAAGCATTTCTTCTTCGCTAGCCAAAGAGAAATTAATTACATAATCATTATAAAGAGCTAATTCTCTAATGAATTCACGTTGGCTTCTTCCGTTGCCTTCTCTAAAAGGATGCAAAGCATTTATGTTGGAAAAGTGGAACACTAATCTTTTTACAAATTCATCATAAGGAAGTCCTCTTAAATAATTATCATCTTTAATTGCACCAAAGACCTCTTCAGCTTGTTCGTATAAAAACATCACATTACAAAACATATTAGCTTTTGCGATATTTGTTTTTCTAGGAACCCCAGCCCATTCATATATATCTTGAAAAATATAAAAATGAATTGCACAAAGATGTTTAAAATCAAAATTGCCTTTTATAGGCTTACGGATAAGATCATAGACTCTAATTGAAGTTAATTCTCTTTCTACCTGATTTAATTTTTCTGGATTAATAATATTGAATTTGTTTTTGAGGATGCTTGTATTTTTGTAACAATAAATCGAATCAGCCATATTATAAATCTTTCTTAATATCAGAATCAGAGATAGTATCTATCACTTTTTTACGTAGTTCATCTCCTGAGATGTTTCCCAAAGCATATTCTTTTAATTGATCAACCCATACATTAGATAGATGCATACTTTCAAAAGCCATAGTAGCTTTAGTTTCCTCGATACTTTCCTGAGTTGTATATGGAGAATTATTAAGCTTAATTTCAAAAGGAATACTCTCAGTAATTATTATTTGTTTGATAAGCATATTAACAACAGTTGATAAGTTAGTACCAAGTGATTCTAAAATAGCACTGGCTTTTTCTTTATCAATTGGATTTGTTCTTACTTGTAACATTGAACTATTAGGCATCTTATATCCTCCTTTTTATCACTTATATTATATAACATCGTAGTGACAATGTCTTTACATATATTGATAGCGTACTGTTTTACTTATACACTACCTATTAGACTCAACAACATTTTGATTAATTAATTCTTTAATATTAACTGGAATTACATATACTTACCTCAACGTTATTGTACAAACTAGACGATGATTTGTTAGTTATTGAACGCCAACTTATTTACTAATATTCTATTCAAATTAGTCAAAATATATT
>ERZ1026772.1318-NODE-1318-length-13921-cov-6.893480_pt1 | contig 13921 bp, 8 predicted proteins | sample MGYA00380124_ERZ1026772 | MGnify/ENA primary metagenome ERZ1026772 (study PRJEB33269, sample SAMEA4719760) | human gut metagenome | biome: human-associated habitat; feature: organic feature; material: feces | place: Cameroon | collected 2013-10 ...
AAAATCCGGGTGGGGGCGCATGATCTTACAGCCACTTTGCGTAGAGTGTCATACTGTCTTCAACCTTGTCGTTGTCAAAATCCCAGCGCTTGGTGCAACTCTCGTCTGCAAACCATCCGGCAAAGGCTCTGCCCTGCCGCACCGGCTGCTCGGGGCGCGTCACCAGATCGCCCTTCTTCACCTTCTGATCCTTCACCTTGCTGTCGCAGCCGGTCTCGAAGTGAACCGTCTTTCTGCCCAGCAGCAGAAGCAGCAGGAGCAGAAGCAGCAGACCGGGCAAGCCCAGACCCAGCAGCCACCACAGGCCGCTGCCGGTACCGTCGCCGTCCGTCTCAGGCGCGTCGCCCTTCTCCCATCTTGCGTACAGGGTCATATTGCCCTGAACGGTATCGGCGTCAAAATCCCAGGGATTTTGCAGATCAATATCCGAATACCAGCCCACCAGGTGGTAGCCCTCCCGGGTGGGATTGTCCGGCCGCTCCACGGTCTCGCCGTACCGGACGGTCTGACTGGGAACCGCCGTGCCGCCGTTCGGCTCGAAGGCGACCGTGCAGTCGGTGGAAATGATGACGGTCACGTCCTGACAGGAGGCCTTATATTCCCCGGTTCCGTCTTTGGTAGAGACCAGATAGTCCTGATTCGTGATCTTGGACACGCCGGACGTAGCGATCACCTTCAGCTTGAAGGAGCCAACCAGGCGCTTGGCTTCCCACGTTTCGCCGCCGGACAGGGACACAAAATTCATGTAAAATTCCCGGTAATTGTCCCGCAGGCCGATATCCGTGGTGGAAATTCCGTTGCTCAGCAGGGCGCTGCCCTCCACCAGCTGGAAAAAATTGCTGTCGTAGCGGATTTCGTTCTGCATACCGTACATGGTGTAGGCGTCCGCACTGTCGGTTCTGTTCAGGTTAAAGTCCACCTGAATGATATCCCCGGGCTGAACCTCCTTCTTGTCACTGCCGTCCACGGACAGCTGAAAGAAAAAGTCCCGGGAGTTGTCCGCCGCCAGAGCCGCGGGAACACAGGTCAGAAAAAGCATCACTGTAAGTAAGCCAGCCAGCACTCTTTTCATCATAGTTCGCTCCTTTTTTATGGGGTTGGTCGTCACCGACCGTTCATTACAATTGCGTAAATCGCCATCACATCGGCCACGTTGATTCTGCCGTCCTGATTGACATCCAGCCGGCTATAATCGTCTGCCGAGAAAGACTTTCCGTTCATGATCGCGCTGAACAGTCCCATGACGTCAGCCACGTTTACCTTCCCGTTTCGGTCGTAATCGCCCACCAGCGCCGCCGATACGGTTCCGCTCACGGTCGTAACGGGGATGGCGTCAAACACGGACAGCAGCCGTTTGTTGCTGCGCATATACTGCACCACCGGCTGTACCGCCGCAGTGCCGGAAAAGTCCTCACTGACCCGGAACGTGGCCGTGAACAAGATTCCGTCCTCCGTCACGGCATCTTCCAGGGCAGCCGTCACATAGCCGCAGGTCTTCCCGTCCGCGCCTGCCCACTGGGTATTCCCGGCGGCCACAGCGCCGCAGAGGTAGGGTGTTTCTCCCGCCTCCGTCTGGATGCTCAGCAGCTCCAGCTGCGCCCGGTCGTAATCCAGGGCAATGCCGAAATTGGTAAAGCCCCGGTTCCCGGTGATCCTGACGGGTACGGTCACGGTCTTCCCCGCCGACACGGAATCGGCGGACACGGTGCATTCCGCGATCTCCGCCGCCATCGCCGTCACAGCCAGCGCGAATATCAGCGCGACAGCCAAAACAATGCTGATGATCTTCTTCATATGTCACGCTCCTTACTTTTCCCGGAGAATGCGGTTAACAATCCACACCGAATCCTTGATGTCCACCTTCCGGTCACCGTTGACGTCGCCGTTCAGGAATTTGTGCATCATCAGGCTTACCAGCGTGTATCTCGCGTTATACACGTCGTGGGCAAGATGCACGTCGTCCACATCAATACGCCCGCTGAGATCCACGTTGCCGGAGTAATCGACGGTGGCAGCGGCCTTTCCCTCTCCAATGGTGATGCTGTTCTGAGCCGCCTGGGCGACCTCTTTTTCGTCGGCGGAGGAGATCACCAGCCAGGCGTAGGCGTTGTAGGCCTTCGACCAGTACATGTTCTGTCCGTCGTACATGGGGACATGCCCGTCCTCCACATTACCGGTGTAAATCACAAGGTACATGCTCTGATTGTCCAGCGTGACGTATGTGCTGACCTCCACCGGAGCGCCCTTTGTGACGGTGACGGTGATATCTCCCGTGACCGCGCTGCCGGGAATGCGGTAAATGTCCTTTTTGCTGTCGTAGGTGCATTTGACGGTAACGCCGTTAACGCTGGCGGATACGTCATAAAGGGCACCGTCCTTGCGGCTTATGCGGAATGTGTACTCCGCGCCACGGCGGGTGCTTGTCTTTCCCGATGCGTCTCCCGCGCCGGAGCCGATGAAGCTCACCGACACATATTTGGCAGAGCTTCCGCCGCTGCTGCCGCCGCTGCCGGAGTTGATCTTGTTTTTCAGGGCGGTGACGACAATGTCGCCCGTAATGTCCGCGCCCGGGATTACATAGCCGCCATTCTCCGCCTTGTAGCCGGTGTAGCTTTTCCCGCCGATGGTCATGCGCAGAACATAGCTGTATCCGGCCTTCCTACCCAGCTTGAAATGGTAGGGCGTGTTGTAGGTCGCGGAATTTTCGCCGGACAGGTCTTCCCCCTTGAATGTGACCTTATAGCTCTTGGGGGTTCTGTTTGCCTTGACCGTAATATTTCCGGTGATTTTGTCGCCGGGGATGGTGTAGGTGCCGTCGCCGTTGTCCTTCACCGTGACGTCCTTGCCGCCTGCTTTCGCCGAGGGCTTGTAGTCATAGTGAAGCGGGTCTGTCGCCCGGAAGGTGTAATCCTCTCCCGCCGCCGCGCTCAGGCTGTCGGCGATCAGGCCATCCTCCAGCGTCACGGTGTACCCCGGCTGGATGGTAAACTTAGTGCTTCTGTTGATCTTGGCCTCAGGCGCGTCCTTGGTCGGGGCGTTCGCGCCGGCGTCGATTTTCGCCGAGGAAATCCTGACTTCCGCCGTCCCCGCCGCCTTTGTCTTGAATGTCAGGGTTACGACCTTCGTGGAAGCGGACTTATCCGCGCCGTAGCCGATGACACGGATGCTTTCGCTCTTTTCGGTTACCGAAGCCCCTTTATCCGCCGCCCGACCGGACACATAGGTCAGCCGCGCGGTGTCATAGGTCAGTGCCAGATCGTAGGCATTATAGCTGCCCCCCGCAACGGACACGGTCATGCTCACGGTCTTCCCCACATCCGTAGTCTGATCCGGCGAAGCGGCGACCGAATAGCGCGTTTCCGCGGCATAAACTCCCATGGGCAGGGCGGACAAAAGCATTACAAAAGCAAGCAGACCGGATAAAACTCTCTTTTTCATAAAATCACATCCTACGGCAAAGGTGTCGGAAATTCACAGCTGTCCCCACTTTCCATAGGGACACCTGTGACCCTCCGAATTCTGCGGTCTGGCCTCCCCCGCCTTTCACGGCGGGGGAGGCACTTTGGTTTCGGGTCAGAAGACCCGGTCATTCAGGAAATCACTTGATGAGGCTTACGATAGCGGTAGCGTCAGCGGTATTGACCTTCTTGTCGCCGCTCACATCGGCATTCAGGAACTTCAGCATGGAGACAACATCGAAGCTGCTGTACTTGGTGTTGTACATATCGTAGGTCAGCTGAGCGTCGTTGACGTCGATCACCTTGGTGCCGTTCACATCGCCGCTGTAATCCACGGTTCCGGCGGCGGTGCCTTCCGCGACCTTGACCCTTGCGGCGGCTTCCGCCTTCACGGTCTCCAGGCCGTCAGCGGAAATCACCAAGTAGGCGTATGCGTTGTACTTCTCGGAGAAGAACATGCTCACGCCGTCATACTTGGCAGCCTGACCCTCGGCGAAGTTGCCGGAAGCGGTCACCAGGTACATGGCCTTGCCGTTCAGGGTGATGTACTCGGTAACGTCCACGGCGACAGCTGCGGTCTTGGTCACTTCGATGGTGATGTTGCCGGTGATGCTGGAGCCGGGGATGGTGTAGCTCCCCTCGCCGTTCTTGACCAGCTTGTCGGTCACATCCTGCCCGCCGATCTTGATGGTAGGCTCGGAGTAATCATAGCCTTCCTCCTTTTCGACGGTGAAATCGTAATCCTGACCCTTGGTGGCGGTGTCGTTGCCCTTTACGTAATCGGGCTTGGTGACGGAAACCACGGAGGAGGGCTTCACGGTCTTGGTGACGCTGATCACAATGTCACCCTTGATGTCGGTGCCGGGGATGGTGTACTTGCCATTCTCGGGAGTACCCAGAGAATAGGTCTTGCCGCCCACGGTTACGGTGGTGTTATAGGTATAGTTGCCGTCCTCGGTCACGGTGAAGGTGTAGTCGGTGTTGTAAGTGGCCTTATCGGCAGCAGTCACATCCCCCGCGCCGGTGCCTTCCACGGTGACATTGTAGCTCTTGGGCGTCATGGCGGCGTTGATTACCAGATTGCCGGTGACACCGGAAATGGTGTAGGTGCCGTTGCCGTTATCCTTGGGGGTAACGGTCTCGCCGCCCATGGTGGCAGAGATAACGTAGTCGTAGTTGTCCGCGTCGGTAGCGGTGAAGGTGTAGTCCGCGCCGGGAGCCACGGTGGATGCACCGGTCAGACCCTCGCCCAGAGTGACGGTGTAGCCGGTCACCTTGATCACGGTGGTGTCGTCCAAAACGGTAGCCGCAGGGGCGTCGTTGCCGACGGCCTGAGAGCCGATATCCACCTTGGCGGCGGTGAGCTTCACCTGCGCGTCGCCCACGCCCTTTGCCTGGAAGGTCAGGGTAGCGGCGGCGGTGTCCAGGGTCTTGTCGCCACCGAAGCCGATCACACGGATGGTGCCTGCGTCCTCCTTCACGACTGCGTTTTCGTCGGGAGCAGTGCAGGAGACGTAGGTCAGCTTGTCGGTGTCGTAGGTCATGGTCAGATCATAGGCGTTGTAGGCAGTGACAGCGCTGTCGCTGTTGGAAACGGCGACCTTGACCTCGGCATTTTCGCCCACGGCGACGGTCTTGTCCTCGGAGGCGGAGACCGCGTAGCCGGTGAATGCGGGGGCTTCCGCGGCGGTCACGGCCACGGTGCCGGGAGCGGTGGCAACGGTCATGATAGAACCGCCCGTGACGTCCACAATCACAACCGTGGTCAGCGCGAAGTGATAATTGCCGGTCTTCAGAACCCTGAACTTCAGCTCAGCGAACTGTCCCTGGGGGATCTCGGCTTTGCCTTCAAAGTTAATGGTGGTCAGACGGATATACCGGTCTCCGTTGTCGTCGGTGTTGTGATTGGGGGTATATGCCGTCTCGGCGCCCAGATACTCAAACATGTTCTGGTCGTAGTACACATCCATCTGGAACGAGCCGATGGAGCCGATCGTGTCGCTGGCATTCAAGTAAACGCTGAACTCGTCACCGACGGTCAGATCGGTCTTGCTGGCCGTTAAGCTCAGGGTCGCCGTGGTTTCTTCAGCAAAGGCGGTGACCGCCAGGCTGAAGACCAGAAGCACCGTGAGCAGCAGGCTCATGGATTTCTTAAAAAGCTTCATAACTTCCTCCTGTCTAAAGTCGTCTGTTCTCTTTGGAACAGGCACTGAAAAGGGGTTTTTCCGGTTAAAATGCGGAATTTTGGCAGGCGAATGATTTAAGATTTGCTGCCGTTCTGGACAAACGTATACAGAGCCATTACGTCGGCCACGTTAATAATGCCGTCGCCATTGAAGTCCGCCACAGCAGCATCCGGCTTCTCGCCGCTGCCGATCGCGGTATACAGCGCCATTACGTCGGCCACATTCACAGTGCCGTCGCCGTTGAGATCGCCCTTTACGACGGGCTTCTCGTGGATGGTCAGGCGGATGCCGCCGGGGGTGGAGCAGATGGCGCCGGGGTTTTCCTTACCGGGCTGGCCGGCCAGAGCAAAGATATACTCGCCGGGAGCCAGGGTGCTGGTATCCACGACCAGGCTGCCGTCGGCTTCCGCATCTCCCACACGCTGCCATGTGGTCACGTCGCCGGAACCGATATCGTTGACAGGCGTGCAGTAAACACTGGGGCTGTAGTCGATGAGGGTGTGGGCAGTGTTGTAAGAACCATTCATGTCAGCGCCCGCATGGTACAGCTCCAGCTTGATCTTGTCGCCCTGAACGGGATCCGTCTTGTCGGCTATGATGTAATTAAAGATGCTGGTGGTATCGTTGAAGAAGCTCCAGTCGGAGAAGTGGCCGAGGGTGACGATGTCGCCGTCACGGAGCAGAATCTGATCGGAGGTGCTGCCCCAGCCGGGACCGGCCAGAGGATACTCATAGTTCAGATAGTAGTTCAGGTTCAGATCGTAGTTCCAGATTTCCTGCAGGAAGGTGGAGCCGGTGGAACCGGTGACGTTGAAGATGCTGCTGCCAAGACCGTTGTCCTTCAGGTAGCCCTTGCCCGCATCCGCAGGATCAATGCCCAGATAGTAAACCTCGGTGGCATAGATGAACAGATGGAACATGGTGACCTTGCCGTAAGCGAATTCCTTGGTGCCCGGGTCCAGAGCGCTGCCGGGGCCGCCGGTGGGATCGCCGCTGGCGGGGCCGTAATTCTCGGAGGCGAAGTAGAAGTTCTCAAGGCCATACAGCTCCAGGTCGAAGTAAGGAACGGTGACTTCCTTCAGAGCCATGACCTGACCGGACTGCTCGCAGGACTCGAACGTATCATCATGAGAGAAGGAGAAGTAGACCGTGACAGGCTTCAGAACCTTCTCCTTCACACCCTTGACGGTGATGACCAGATCGGTAGAAACATTCTTGACGGTGTAGACGCCCTTCTCGCCGGTGACGGTCTCGCCGTTGACCTGCACGGCAAAGTCCTCCCCCGCCTCGTAGCGGTAGTCAAGCTCCAGCTTAAAGGTGTAATCCTTGCCGCCCTTGGCGGTCTTCTCACCGGTGATGGTGTAGCCCTCGCCCGTGGGGATGGTGACGGTGTAGTCGGCAATCTCAGCGGTCACGGTCTTCAGGCCGTAGTTCTCGTTGTCAAAGCCGTAGGTGTAGGACACGGTGTAGCCGCCGGTCTGCTCGTTCTTGGTGACGGAGACATACTTGGAAACGTCCCGCTCCTCGCCGTTTCTCAGCTTGGTAACGGCCTTCAGGCCGTCAACCGTCAGAGTGCCGTCCTCATTCTCGGTGATGGTGGGATACTGGGTGATCTCCAGAGATTCGATCTTGGAGGTGATCGCCATCATATAGCAGGAGTCATTCTTATAATAGAGGGTGCCGTACTGGTCGGCGATGGTGGAGCAGATGCAGTACTGCGCCAGGGGGGCGGCAGGGGTGAAGACCTCGCTGTAGCCGGAATTGGTGGTGGTCAGAGGCGCGGTCTGTCCCGGTCTGTCCTTCAGAACGGAGATACCACCGGGGGTATAGTTGTAAGGCAGATAGATGTAGACATAGCCGTCCTCGCCCGCGTAGGCCGTGGTGACCATGGCAGAGGTCTGGGGATAGCCGATGATGCCATAGGCATATGCCTTGGTCATGGAGCCGTCGCCGTTCAGGTCATAGACTGCAATGGCGTGGCCGCTGTTGGCGCCGAACTGGCTGGTTCCGGAAACGCCGATGTAGATTCTTCCGTTATACACGGAGGGCGTACAGGTGGACATGGCATAGGTATTTCCGTTGGCGTCAGAGATAACGGCTTCCTTGTAGTCCAGAATCTTACCGGTGTCCCAGTCGATCTTGGCGTTGCCCAGAATGCCGCCCTTGGTGGTAAAGAACACCCGGTCGGACTGGGGATCATGGGAAACATTGGAGCGAATGTCGCCGCGGATACCCTCGTGGGTGTCGAGCTTCTCGCCGGTGAAGCGGTCGAAGACCAGCAGCGCGGCGCCGTTGGTGTCGTAACCGCCTGCGCCGTCATCGGTGCCGACGATGGCAAGCTTGTCGGTGACGTAGGCGCCCGCCCAGTAGAAGCCGCCCGCTCTGGTGTAAGTCCAGCTGGCGTACTTGACCTCGGTAGCGGAGGCGTGATCTTCGTCAATGGTATTGATGCAGGCGAAGTTGGCGTTTCTGGCCTCGCTGTTCCAGAAGCCCGCGTAGATGTAGCCGTCCTTGTAGGTGATGGGGCAGTTGGGCTGTCCGCCCAGCTCGTCGGTGTAGACCCACAGGGATTCCAGGGTCTTGGCGTTGAATGCCTGAATTTTGCCGCCGGACAGGCCAACGAAGACCATGCCGTCGCCATAAGTCATGGGGACGATGGAGTAGCTGGACTTATCAACCATGGTGCCTTCGGTCACCGTCTCGCCGGTCATGCTGTTGAGACGGCGGATGGTGCTTCCGGAGTAGGTGTAGATGTCGCCATCCACCATGATGGGAGAACCGGGAGCAGCCGCCCAGCCGGTGCCGTGCTTCACAGCCCACAGAAGCTCCGTGTCCTCAGGAGCGTAGGGGGTCTTGGCGTTGGTGATGCCAAGGTTGTTGTCGCCGTTGCGGAAGTTGCCCCACTCGGCAGTGATGCTCTTGTCCAGGTTCGGGTTCTCCGTGGCCACAGCCAGAGTAATGTCGATGGTGCTGCTCTCGCTGAACTTGAAGCTGCTCTTCTGGCTGACATAGCCGTCCTTCTGTACAAGGTAAGTGTACTCGGCGCCGGACATGACGGTGTACTTGCCATCCGTGGGAGCAACTCTGTCCTTGTTGGAATCCCAGACAGCTACCTTGGCGTCGGCGGGGTCAACGGTGAAGCCGACCTCGATGGAGCCCACTCTGGTAACGGTAATGGTGTAGGTATTGGTGTAGCCGCCGGGGTTGGTGACGACCACGTCGATCTTGTTCTCACCAAGATTCAGCGGAACGGTGGTATCGCTGCCGCCGTTGACAGTGACGGTGTAGCTTTCATCACGGGGAGTCGCCGCAACGGTAACGCTCTCGGCGGCAGTGGTCGCGGTGTAAGCCGTCTTGGTAGCGGAGAAGCTCTCCGCGAACCGGATGCCGTCCAGAGACAGGGCGGTCAGACTCGGCGCAACACGGACGGAGGTGAGCTTGTACTCATCCTTGAAGTCGCCGTCCACAACGGTGACGGTCATGGTGTTGACCTTCGTGCCGGTGGGTGCGAAGCCTGCCAGATTCTGGCCGCTGGCTTTGCCGGAGGTCAGAGCCTGTGTCTTCTCGGTATCGACGTTGAGGTTTACCCACTTGGCCGTGATGGTCGTGCTGCTGCTTCTGTTGTCAGCCTTGGTCGCCCATGCGTAGAACATGTTGGAGTTGTCCGGCACGAGCACGGTGTATTCCTTGACCGCCGGATCGAAGGCTGGGACTAACTGGAACATCTTTGCCTTGGACTCGGTGCTTGTGTCGCCGAATTTCAGAACGGAAAGGCCGGCCGTCTCCTGAACGACTTCGGTCACGCCCTCAACAGTGATGGCCAGGTCGGAGGAAACATTCTCAACGGTGTAGCTGCCGTCGGTGCCGGCAACCTCATTGCCGTTGACTTTGACGACCATGTTAGTGGCGTCATAGCCTTCGTTGGCAGCTACGGTGAAGCTGTAGTTACTGCCGACAGCCACGAGCTTCCCGCCGGTGACGGTGTAGGCGGCGTCCTCCGTCCAGCTGACGTTGCAGCCCACGGTTCTGGTCACTGCAATGGGCTTGCTCAGGTAATCTACGTCGTTTACCTTGAAAGACTCCAGGGTAACCGTCGCATCACCAAGTGCCTTGGTATTGAACTGAACGTCAAAGGAATAGTCCCCGGCGGGAAGCGTACCGCTGTTGCCTCCGACGCGCAGAATCCCCTGCTCGGCATCCACTTCCACCCCGATTCCCGGATCCTGAATCCAAAAGAACTCCGTCGTCTCGGGGTTAAACCGGAAGGTTCCCCAAAACGATTCGACATCGGCCGTGCCGCTGGCACTGAAGGTGTAGGCATGACCGAAGGAATCGCCTACGGCCAGGTTGTCCTTTTCACCCTCATTTTTTGCAAGGCTGGCGGTGTAGACGATATTCTCCTCTGCCTGCTCTGCGGCAGGTGCCCCGTCGTCCGCAAGCAGCGCAGCCGGTTCGACCGTCGTTTTCGCCCCTTCGGTCTTAACGGCCTCAGCCGATGCGGTGACTTCCGTACTGCTGCTCTCCGCAGCAAACGTGTTTACCGGCACAAGGCTGAACGTCATCACAAACGCCAGCAGGAATGCCAGTAGTCTTCTTTTCATAAATAAACCTCCTCATTATATGGTATTGCAACGCCCGCAGGCGCAAAGCGGAATTCATTCCGGCCAGCTCCGGCACGTCGGATTTCCCGCTGCCAGGGCTTTCTGCTTATGCTGCGCACGTTTCAGGCGCACAGTTTGTAGGTCTTCTGACTAACACGTTCGGACGAAACCGTCCACGCCGCTTCCCGCCTTCTCAGGTTTCCCCAATGACCCGCTTTCGCGGAAAGGAAGTCGGCTCCGTGCTTACAGCACGGCGGGTCTGCCCGCCGTGTTCCGGTTTTGCACCGGATTCCCTTGTTCAGCCGAACAAGAATGCGTGTCTCCCGTTTCCGGTCGGTCGCGCATTTGCCACAAAATAAGCCGGATTTCTATCTGCACCGCCGGAAACCCGGCGGATGGTCTATCTTTCTTAATACCGCCGCCTCTGCTCCGACGGCGGTATTAAGGGAGGATAAGCTGTTCCTTGGGCAATCAAAACAGCTCACTATATTACTACAGATTCGCGCAAGGGGGTTACGCGAATCAGGTAATACCGGATGGACGGTTTTTCCTTCTTTTTTCTTCCTGTGCCTTCATGCGCTCCTTCGCCCGCTCCCGTTTCCGGGCTTTCTTCTGGCGGTAAAGATCTCTCTGGCGCCGGGTCTCCTCCCGGACACGCCGGAATTTATCCGGTTGGTCGGGATGCTCAGGCAAGGGCAGCCCCGCCTTTGCCACGGCCAGCTCCCAGCTTCCGAAGCGCGCCTGCACGGTCATGCCGCCCGGAATTTCCCGCGGCCAGGGCGTGTGTCCCAGCTCCCGGGCGCACCTGCGGAGATAATCGGCAAGCTGCTGCTCCGTGTCCCCGGCGTGTTCCCCGGCGAAGCGGTTCTCCGTTTCTTCCAGGGCGCTCGCGGTCATTCTGCGGATGGTCGCGTCGTAAATCGCATTTCTGCTTGGCGTCGGCATGATGCACCTTTTCTACACTTCATAATAAATGGAAACGGCCGCGGCAGTCCAAAGCAATAGACCGCCGCAGCCGTTTTTCTGCGCCGCAAACCGCCGCTTCCGCCCAATCTCCGGGGCAAAGCGGCCGCGATATGGAAGCTCTGATTAAATCGGCAAGAGCTGTGAGCGAGAGATTTTTCACCAGACGAAGGTTCCAAAAGCGGAGGAATACTGTATGTACCCGCAAGGGGTATGCCGCATCCGTAAGCCAGCTTGCGCTGGCAACGGCTGCGCAATATTTCCCGCTTTTGGAACTGCACGGATGGGGAAAAAGCTCCGCTCTCAGCCAAAGACGATTTATTCAGAGATTCCAAAGGTTTCCGTAGGTCTCCTGACTTGTGTCTCGAGCGACTGACCTGTCTGCCTTCTCGGAATGCTCCAATGACTGGCTTTCACCAACGGCAGGCCGTCTCGACACTTACAGTGCCGGCAGCGTGGGGACTTGCACCCCGTTCTCTTGTTCAGCCGGACAGTCTGAACGCCCCGCCCGGCCACGGAAACATGAATTAGGTTGTAATTTTAGAGAAACCACGCAAAAATGGTCATCGCGTGTTCCACCGACGGGCAAAACATCGCCATGACCATTCCAAAGCAACATTCTGACGAAACAGTAGGTCTCCCGACTCGCGCCTCAAGCAAAATCTGCCCTGCCTTCTCAGGTTGCCCCAATGACTGGCTTTCGCCAACGGACAGATTTCTAAACGCACACGGTATTGGTCAATGCGGGGCTTCCAGAACCCTCTGATTACCCCATTCCCTTGTTAAGCCCTGCGCCTGACGAAGCCGCCGTTGCGAACGCAGTGCCTCTGCTCGTGTTTCTCCATTCGGTATTATAAGACCGATTTAAGAAATTGTCAATACAATTTTTATAATCCCCACAACATCTTGTGGCGAAAAAGCCGTCAAAATCCACATATTGTTACATATTTGTAATCATTTCCCCTCAGAGGCCGCCACCCGGAACCATGCGCCGCTGGTTTCGATCAGCCCGTCCTTTTTTAGCTTCCCGATCTCCGCCGACATGGCGCTGCGCTCCACCCCCAGATAATCCGCCAGCGCCTGACGGTCGTAGGGAATTGTAAACTCCGCGCTGCCATGGCGCTTCGCCTGATCCAGGAGGAATTCCATCAGCTTCTCCCGGGTCGTTTTCCGGGACATGCAGCGGATTTTCTCCGTCAGCGCCAGATTTTTCCGGGCGATTCCCTGCAAAAGATTGAATACCAGCCGGCTGTGGAACAGGCAGTCATGGCCGCAGCCGGTCATCACCCGGCTGCAATCCAGAAGCAGCACGGTGCTGCTCTGCAAGGCGAAGGCGCTCACCGGCAGGGCATCCACTCCCGCGCAGACGAAGGCCTCCGCAAACAGCTCGCCGGGGGAAACCACCGTCAGCACGCTTCTTCTTCCGTAGTAGTCGTCCCGGACGATCTGCACTCCGCCGGACAGCACCACCCCCACAAACCGGGCAGGCTCCCCCTCCAGAAACACCGGGTCGCCCTTTGGAATTTTGGCCACCCTTTTGTCCAGGCAGCCAAGTATTTCCGGCATTTCCTCCCGGGAAATGCCCGCAAACAGCGGACACCGGGACAAAATTTCATAATATGCTTCCATAACCGCTCCTTTGTTGGAATTCCAACATACGTTTTTGCAATAGTATAGTAAACTCTGATTACAAAGTCAAGGGAAGCTCTGAACAAATCGGCGAGAGCTGGCAGCGAGAGATTTTTTCCTAGACGAAGGCTTCGCAAGCGGAGGAATACTTTGTGTATTTCCCGCTTGTGAAACCGCACGGCTAGGGAAAAAGATCCGCTGTCCAGCCGAAGACGATTTGTTCAGAGTTCCCCCCAAAAAACAGGAGGAATTTGTTATGATTCGCAGAATTATTGAAATTAACCGGGAAAAATGCAACGGCTGCGGCGCCTGCGCGGCGGCGTGCCACGAGGGCGCCATCGCCATGGTGAACGGCAAGGCACAGCTGATGCGGGACGACTATTGCGACGGGCTGGGCGACTGTCTCCCCGCCTGCCCCACCGGCGCGATCACCTTTGTGGAGCGGGAAGCGGCCGCCTATGACGAGGCCGCCGTTCTGGCCGCGAAGGCAAAGAAGGGAGAAAAGCTGCCCTGCGGCTGCCCCGGCACTGCGGTGCGAGCCATTCACCGGGAGGCGTCCCCCTGCGACGTCAGAACGCCCCAGCAGTCCCAGCTGCGCCAGTGGCCGGTGCAGATCAAGCTTGCGCCCGTGAACGCCCCCTGGTTTGACGGTGCAAAGCTTCTGGTCGCCGCCGACTGCACCGCCTATGCCTATGCCAATTTCCATCAGGATTTCATCAAGGGTCGCATCACGCTGGTAGGCTGCCCCAAGCTGGACGCCGTGGACTATTCCGAGAAGCTCACGGAGATCCTGAAGCACAACGACATCCGCAGCGTCACGGTGGTACGGATGGAGGTTCCCTGCTGCGGCGGCATCGAGCAAGCGGTGAAAAACGCGCTGCTGAACAGCGGAAAGCTCATCCCCTGGGACGTGGTAATTGTCTCTACAGACGGCCGGATTCTGGACAGAGTCTAAGCTTCTCCGTGTGACGTTTTGTCCCTGGCAAAATGCCGCAATCTCAAATCAGCACTTTTCTGCCTGTATTCAGGTTCTCCATTCCGTTGTCAGAAGACAGTTTATACTAAAATCCAGTAAAACACTTTA
>ERZ1026772.1322-NODE-1322-length-13877-cov-7.179424_pt1 | contig 13877 bp, 15 predicted proteins | sample MGYA00380124_ERZ1026772 | MGnify/ENA primary metagenome ERZ1026772 (study PRJEB33269, sample SAMEA4719760) | human gut metagenome | biome: human-associated habitat; feature: organic feature; material: feces | place: Cameroon | collected 2013-10 ...
CGCTCCATACGGCGCTTTTTTGCGCGCCTATGTCGCTTATCGCTCCATACGGCGCGCCCGATGTGGTGTCGAAATCCTAAAAAAAAAGCCCTGAAAAACTTCCAGGGCTTTTGCGATGTCGGAAACCACCCTTATTTGGAGGTGTATTCTTCCACTTTGACGGCTTGCGTATTTTTGTATTTCCCGCAGCTCATGCAAGCATGGTGTGGAAGTTTGGGTTCGTTGCACTCGGGGCAAACCGAGCACTGAACCGCGGTGAGGCGATCGTTGATGGAACGGCGCATATTGGTGCGCGAGTGGCTAACGCGTTTCTTAGGTACTGCCATTTTAAAACTCCTATAGAATGATGAGTCTGACTCAAAGCAATGATGCTCGAAAAGTCACTTATTACAGCCGCATGGGCCGTGGTTGAGATTCTTGCCGCAGGCGATGCAAATGCCCTTGCAATCGTCGCTACAAATGCATTCGCCATCGATTTCGAGGTAGACGGTTTCGAGCAAAATCGCGTCGAGATCGATCGTATCGTCTTGATAGGTGACGGTATCGAGGTCGTCTTCTTCGAGGACGATTTCGTCGGCGTCGCCGACGCTCCCCGCATCGATGAGTTTGAGGACGGTATGGAGTTCGAGTTCGCGTTCGAATCGTTTGCCACAACGGTGGCACGTGAGCTCGAGATTTGCACGGATGTCGGCGTCGAGTTCGATGAACTTTGCGTGTGCAAGGAGCTTGGCATCGTACTGAATGGGGCTAAGCACGGCGCATTCGTCGGCATCGTCGAAATACTCGACGAGGTCTTGGGCGGCGATTTCGCCTCGCGCGACAAACGGCTTTTTGTTGCTTATACTATTGATGTTAATCCGCATTCGACGAACCTACAAAGCACTTGCGCTTCGTTCAAGCGCAAAAAAACGCCCATCTCGGGCGGCAGGAATATAGGGATGTGCACAGTTCGTGTCAAGCGTTTTGTCTTTTAGCCGTCGTGTTTCGAAATGCGGAATCGATTCCTCGTTTTGTATGTTGAATTTTGAAACGGGTTTGCTAAAATCCGTGCGTTTTGTGGGGCGAGTGTCCCGTAGTTTTGCTTCGGACGAGGCTTCGACAGCATCCCTTTCGCAATGGCGTTGTGCAATGGCGTTGTACAAAGGCTTCGTCCGAGGTGTTTATTGGGTAACGCACCTTTTGGTTGGTGCGTTACGCTATCGCTTGAGTAAAGGATAAGATCATGAAAAAAGTGTTTCTTGGTTTGAGCATTGCTGCGTTGGTTTGTTGCTCGTTTGGTTGTAACAAAGACAAGAAGGGCTCCGAATCGGCATCTGCGGCTTCTGGTTCTTCCGAAGTCGTCAACACGATCGAAGCGAAATACCAACGCAACGATGCTTCTGCCTCCGATCCCAACACGGCGTTGCACTGCGTCTACGTCAAAGTCCAAAACAACGGTGGTGCGCTTTCGCTCTCCAAAGCCGAGGTTAAGACGAGTGGTTCGTGCAATTGGGCCGATCTCCAAGGTAAAGCTGCCAGCGCTGGCATGATGTCGGCCGATGCCTCGGCTCAAATCGTCAACATGGTCGCCTCCGATACGACGCTTCCCGCCAACGTCCGCGAAAAATGGGATTGCACTGCCATCAACATCACGACGAACGTTCGTCGCGTTGGCGTCCAAGATTGCCTCGATAACAACGGCATCGCCAATGGCATGGGCAAATCGATCGCCGGTATGCTCGGTCTCTAATTTGTTCTTTTTTTCTTTGTAGATGATCGTTTTTCATCTATAATGTTTTTAGCCATGCACTTGATCCATGTGGCGTATGGCTGACTCCGCCCGCTGTGTTGATCCCACGGCGGGTTTTTTTTGTTCTGCGCCCCGATCGAATCCTCGACGATAGAGCCGTTCATGCGCAGAAATCGAGCAAAAGCCGTCTTTTTTCGCTCCGCGCCTAGGTCGAATCCTCGACGATTGAGCCGTCTTTTTTCGCTCAGCGCCTCGGTCGAATCCTCGACGATAGAGCCGTCTTTTTTCGCTCCGTGCCCCAGTCGATCGGGGTGTGTCGCATTCGATGTCTTTGGGCTCCGAAAAATTATGTAAATGCGATCGAATGTGATAAAGACTCAGCCAGATTGGCGTCGCAATGGGGGCGGCTGGCGCAAAGAGATATGAGCAATATCGCGTCATTGATGCGAATTCCCTAGAGGTGTCTGAAAAGTGAGTCGGCGCAATATCAAGAATATCGTAGTATTGTGGTTTATGGCGTTTGTCGTCTGCTTGACGATGAGTTTTGGGCAATCCGACGCCTTTGCAGCTCCGAAGAAGAAGTCGAAGACGTCGAATGCCAAACAGACGATTACATACGTCGTCGCCAAGGGCGATAGCGTCGATAAGATCGCTCGCAAATACGAAGTTCGCACCGACGATATTGCGCGTTGGAACAATTTGGCCGACGTTTCGCGCATACGAATTGGGCAGAAACTTCGCATCCGCGTCCCTAAAGGCACGGTGATCGAGGCTCCGGCAGGCAAAAAAGGGGCTCCCGTCATTACCCAAAACGTCAATTACGTCGTGAAAAAGGGCGATAATTTGGGCAAGATTGCCCGAAAAACGGGCGTATCGATCGAAGAGCTCAAGAAAAACAACAAGGAATTGCGCAAAAATCCCGACAGATTGCGCGTCGGGCAGACGATCGTCTTGCGCGTTCAAAAATTCGACGGCGCCACGGGCGTTTCGCGCGGTTTGGCAAACAATGGATCGCTGAGCGGTGGGATTCAACTGCCCGCTGGCGCGGGGTATGTCGTGCGCAATCCAAAGCGCAGCTACGGCACATCGCTTTCGGTCGGTCTCATCATCGATGCCATGAGCGCATACGCGGCAAAATATCCCAAAGCGCCGCGATTCGCCATCGGCGATTTATCGGTCGAACATGGCGGCAAGCTCATTCCGCACCTTTCGCACCAATCGGGGCGCGACGTCGATATCAGCTATATCAATAGCAATCTCAAAGAATTCGTCGGCTTCTCGAAGATGAACGCTTCGAATTTCGACGTCGATAAAAACTGGTTCGTCATCGAGTACTTCCTCAAGACGAAAAAAGTCCAATACATCTTCGTCGATTACGATTTGCAAAAACTCCTCTACGATCACGCCAAGAAGAAGGGCTACACCGATGCCCAGCTCCGCACGATGATCCAATATCCCAATGGGAAGAAGAGCTATAGCGCCATCGTGCGCCACGCAAAAGGGCATGCCGATCATTTTCACGTGCGCTTCGTATGTGCGAGCACCGATAAAGACTGCCATTAGACAAAGTAGAATCCCCGCCCTTCAGGGCGGGATTTTTTTTGCGTGGTCTGGGCGGGATTTTTTGCGTGGTCTGGGTGGGCGTCCGTCTCTGAGTCTACCGACCCTTGTTGTACTTATTCCAGAACTTTTCGTTCCTTTGTCCCGATGGCTCGCCCAATGTCATCGTCAAAAAATTGCGCGCCAATCGCGTATACCACTCGCCACCGCATATTTTGAGCCCTTCGAGCCCGCCATTTTTGGCGCCCGAATACACGCCGACCCATTGCGGGCGGATATCGAGGCAAACGCCATATTCGCGCCCTAACTGGATATAGCCTTGAATGTGGAAATCCGACGGCGAAATGACGCTAGCCAGAGCTTTGAACGGATTGATATGCCGTTGCGTCGAAAGCCAATACGCCGTGACGGCTCCCGTTCGATCGGCGCCATGGAGACAGTGCAGATAAACCGAATGCTCGGGCGCCGTGCGCATGACGTCGATGATTTCATCGATGCGCAAAAGTCGCGTGCGAAGCGGGAAACTATACAGCTTGATCCCGAGTTTTTTGGCTCGCTTTTGGACTTCGGGCGGAAGTCGGTGCAAACTCACGATCGTCGATATGCCGAGTGTTTTGAATTCGTCGAGATCGTCGACATCGGGCATGGCGCCGACAAAAAACGTATCGACATTGCGGAAATTGCGTGGCAATGCCTCCGCCACTGGCGCTCCCGAGAACAGCAACGTCAAAACCAACATCGATTTCGTTATCCAACGCGGCATCATTCGATCACCTCACATTCGCACTGCCATGTGCGATCGCCTCTATATGCGGAGGATGCGTCGAAAATGCAAATAAAATGCGCAAGCCCCGTTCCCGATATCGCCGGAGAACGAGCCGGAAACGGATAGATCGAGCTATCGGGGCGGTACGCCAATTAATTCTTTGGCCTGGGTAACTTTTTGGGCACGACTTTCCCGAGTCGAATGGCGTCGTATTCATAAGCATCGCTCAAAAAGGCGACGACACCCGAATCGTCGACGCGAGCGTTGATATAGACGACGTCGATATCGACGGGATGTTTCAGATCGATAGGCGTTTGCTCGGGCGGATCGGCATGCAATATTTCGTCGATCTTCTTCTTATCCCATTGCCCGTCGTAGGTGAGCAATAGCTCGGCAAATTTGAGCGGATCTTGTACGCGCATACAGCCATGCGAAAGCGCTCGCGTCGCATTCTTAAACGCAGCCTTGGCCGGCGTATCGTGCAAATACGTATTGTGTGGGTTCGGATACATGAATTTGACCTTCCCCAAACTATTCTTCGGATTCGGCAATTCGCGCACGTAATATAGCTTTGGATTGTCTTTATTCACCTCTTCGTAGTTGTTTTCTGCGTAGTAATTGGGATTCGTAGCGAGGTGGGGTTCGAGCTCTTCGATGCGAATGCGTGGCGGGACATTCCAATAGGGATGGAAGATGATTTCGTTGATCTTCGACGTCTGTAGCGGCGTGCGATTCGGATAAATCGGGTAGAGCGTTTCGGGATCTGGCACGGGCTGTTTTGTCACTGGGTCGCGCTGCATTTTATTGTTGCCGACGATGATCTTGTGGCGTGCCACGCGCTTTTTATCGCGCCATACTTCGACGTGAAAATCGGGGACGTTGACTTTTACATAGTAATAGAGCGATCCAATCGGTTGCTCTCGGTACTTTTGCAAAGCCAAATCGATCGTTTCGAGCCGAGTTTCTGGGCCAATCGCCATATTTCTAAACAAAACGACATCGACGAGTTTTTTATCCGACAGCTGGTGGACATCTCGATACGTTGCAACGGCTTTTTGGACATTTTCGTCGAAGACGTTCGATTCGGTATCGTCGATGGCATAACCCTCGGCGGCGAGCCGTGCGCGTAGCGACGGCACGTAGTCGTATGATTGCCCAATGACGGGGTCTTTGGGCGTTTTGGGGGCTTGAACCTTGGGCCAGCCGCCCTGCGATATCGCCTCGGTATAGATATGGCGCGCTTGGCGCAACAGGGCATATTGCGGATCGGGCGGCGTAATCCGATCGAATGCCGCATCGATTCCGCGTTGTATCATGTCTTTTACAAACGCTTGCTTGCGAATCGAGACGATAGCTTCGTCCGAGACGTATTTGCGGAATCTGTCGAAAGTATAATCGTTCGACGGATACGATAAGCGCAACTGCGATGCCCACGCCGTCAACTCACACGTCAACATCGATTCGAGCTTCGCTTCTCGTTCTGTCGTTTTGTGCAATGCTGCGCTTTGTTTTTGGGCATGTTTGCAGTAGCGCGGCAAGACCTTTTCGCAGTCGGATCCCTTGAGCAAGGCGACGAATTGCGCTTTCGCGTCGGGGGCTTCGGCGTCGAATTGAACTTGTTTGAGTGCTTTTTCGAGCGTTGCCGCATCTTCGGGTAACCAGCTAAAGGCCACCGTTGGCTCGCGTTCTGCAACCGATTCCAATAGCGTTTCGATCTCGCCCATTTGCGCAGGCGTATACGTCGTTCCATGCGACGGTATTTCGCGCAATCGATTGACGGCTTTTTCGAAATCGCTCGCGTCGATAATCGTCTCTGCGCCCGAATCTTTCACGGCTTTGCGCACGTCTTCATCGCTACACCATCGATCAAATTCACTCGAATCAGTAGCTTGTGACTTGAAATGATTGAGCTTTTTCAAGACGTCTTCGTCCGATTGCACGCTCTGAATCCACGTCTGAAGCGACGAAGGTCGCGTGTCGATCGACGACGTCTTCGATTCCGTCGCGGAATCCGTTTTACCCGTACAACCCGATAAGAGAACGACGAAGCAGGCAATGGCCAATGGTGAAGCTCTATGGATCATAGTGTGTTTACTCTCTCGTGATTCTCTATTCTTCGTCGTTGAGTCCGTCGCCGGCAAATTGCCCCGATGCAATCCAATCTTGGAACGCATCGATGATTTGCTGAGCCTGCTTCGCCGAAGAAAACTTGAACTTCGATTGCGAACGATATTCGCCATTCTTTTTCTGAAATCTCTCGACGCGAGCTTTGGGCGCGCCCCAGCACGATTTCTTCCGATCCCATTCCGTGTAGAGAAACAAAATCGTCGTCCAAGCCCCTCGACTCAATACGATTTTGTCGAGTTGCTTTACGATTTGATCGCCGTTTTCATCGGTATAATCGATGCAAATATCGTCAATTGTCGATGCCATAGCCATACCCTTTATATATCCTTATATCCAATTTCCCACGCCCCCCACAATGTCTAAGGCGTCGGGCGTGGCGCATAATTCCTTATCGCCTCGGCGATGGCGTCGACGAGCTTGGCCATCTGCTTTGGCTGTGTCGTCGATATTCCCTCGTCGGCGTGCGACAAAAACGCCATCTCTAGAACGACGGCGGGAACTTTCGCGCGAGTTAATACCGTAAAATCGCCCGGTTTAACACCGCGATCTAAGACGTCGAAGCGATGGCGCATCGCGCGATTAAAACCATCGGCTAGACGATATCCCAAAGCCCCCAAACGCGTGCGCTCGGCTGCCAATTCATCGGTCACCTCGACACCCGCCTTCTCGAGATCGGCGCGCCAATAATCGCCCGACCAAAAGCTCTCAAATCCCGCGGCATCGGGATTCTTCGAACTATTAAAATGAAGGCTCAAGAATAAATCGGCTTGCAACTCATTGGCTCGCTCGATCCGATCGACGAGCGATATCGTCGTATCGCGATCGCGCGTCAAGATGATTTCGACATCGGGCATTTCTCGGCGCAGTTTATCGGCCAAGAGCAAGGCGACTTGGAGTGTCAAATATTTTTCGTGAATACCGGCAACCCCTACGGCGCCCTCGTTTGTGCCACCATGCCCCGGATCGATGACGATGCGTTTCACCGGGCCGCTAGGCTCGACCGGATCGGGAACGGGGAATGCCCATGGCGATTTCGGCTTCGCCGTCGCTTTCTGTTCTGGGGCGCCGGCGACTTGAGTTCCAGTCGCCGGCATTGCCGGCGCAACGACGACGGGCGCCGGCGCCGCCATCGCTAGCACTTGTTCCGATCCCGGCGCGGCCGCCTCGTTTGCCGTCCCAGCCACCGAAGCCGCCGCCTTTTCTTGCGACGCCATTTGGATATTCTTTTGCTCCGGATGCGCTTGGGCTATCGATCCGCCGTTCCAAGAGGCTAGGAGCCCAACGGCTACGGCAACAGTTAGAGATGTCTTCAATAGGCGTAGATGAGGCATCGTCTCTCCAAAAGTTCATGCGATTGATGCGATGCTCGGGCGAATTCTATGCGCCTTTCGGCGACGCCGCATCGCTTCGCCTATGGGCAAATACCCGATAGGCGACACCGCGATGAACCTACGACAATCCCCATCTATGGCAAGTTTTCGGGCTTCGTATCGTCGTTGCTTTGCGCCGAGTCGTCGACCTTTTCCGTGTCGACGGATTGGCAAATCGCCGTCTGTGGCAAGTTTTCGGGCTTCGTATCGTCGTTGCTTTGCGCCGATTCGGCAGCCTTCTTCCCGTCGACGGCTCGGCAAATCGCCGTATAGATGACGAGTGCAACGCCTGCAACGGCGGCAATTCCCACGAAATAATACCAAATGTGATGGGCATTTTCGTAATACGTCGCTATTTCGGCGTCCGACAGCCCCGCGGGCAACGACTCGCGCGCTGGGCAATATTTGTCGAGCAAGAAACCGCTAATAAAGAACCCAAATATCGCCGAGAAAAACGAATGCAAATGCGAAAATCCAAGATAAACGCCTTCTTCGCCCTTGGGCGCTTGGAGCGAAAAATACTCTAAAAAACGAGGCGATATAAAGCATTCGGCGAGCCCTTGGAGCGCAATCCCGACGACGAGCATAAACGTAAACGGATGAAGTCCCATAATCGACGATCCAAAAGCGTCGTTGAGCCATGGGCCCAAGCTCATCGCAAACGCCGAAAACGGCATGATAAACATGCCTATCGTCATCGACGTAATCGCCTTTTTATGCCGCATCCACTGCGTCACGAATATGACGCATATCACGACGACGAGCGGGTTCACGTTTGCAATCCACTCGGGGCGAGCCGATTCGCCAACCGTTCGTATCACGTATTTGGGCATCGTCGCATAGAGTTGTTGCTGAACTGTCCAAAACCCAGCAATGATAATCGTCAAGGCCATCAATCGCGCATTGATCAATATCTTGCCAAGGCTCCGAAACAGTTCGCCAAACGATTTGCGCTCGGTTTCTCCGCTCTCGGGATGATAAAACAATATTGCAATGATGAGTGCGACGGCGCAAACCGCCGCCGAGAAAAAGTTCACATAATGGAGCCCAATTTCTTGGCGAATAAACGGGATAAACGTCTTGCCCAAAAATGCGCCGATATTGACAGTCCAATAAAAGAGCGAGAATCCGCGAGCGCGGTTCGATGCATTCGTCGTCTTCGCCACCGTCCCCGTAATCAATGGTTTGATAAACGCCGCGCCAAACACGAGAACGCATAAAAACAGACAAACCGATACTTTCGTCGTCCATACGCCCAGCATGCCATAACCAAACGTCAACAGCGAAAATGCCAATATCATCGCCTTGCGGAACCCGATGCGGTCGGCGATTATCCCCATAAATGGCGGCAACAAATACAGCGCACCCGAGAACAAACCCGATATCACACCCGCTTCGATATCTGTAAAACCGACGACGCTCGACAAATAAAGCGTAATTAAAATGAAAAACCCGTAGTAAGCCGCTCGCTCGCAAAGCTCCATCGAATTGGCAAACCAAAACGTCTTCGGAAAACGCCACGATGAGGGCGCATTCTCGTTCGTCGTAACCGTCTCTGACATGCAATCTCCTAAAAAAAATTGTCGAGATGAAATGAATCGTGTAATGGCGTTCGTCGCGTCGCGCGATCGCTTCTCTGGCGCCGCGTCTCGTAACGCATAACCTGTGGCACAATATGGTCTGTGCAACCACATCGCGCCAAAGGATGATGATTGCCACAATTTGCAATACATTTGCAAATCCTTGCAACCATCTTGTCACGTTCCCGTTCGTCTTCGCCCCGCTTTGGCACATTTGCTCGCTCGCACAACCGCGCCCAACCAAGCAAAAGCCAATGGCGGCCCACTGCTACGGCGGCTCGTTTTTGGCACATTTGCTCGCTCGCGCAACCGCGCCCAACCAAGCAAAAGCCGATGCCGGCCCCCGAGCAAAAATCGCGAATTCTGGGAATGCAATGCGCGAAGTCATTGCTCAAAAGTGCGATCTCGCGTCTGGAATCCCCCAACCAGACGACAATTGGCTACGCTCCTTGGCGCGTAGCATTGGGGTAACGTCGTTTTTAGGAATCGATTCATGTCTGTTGCTCACGAAGAGCGCGCTCTCATCCTCGGGCACGCGCCCATTCCAAAACTCATTTGGAAATTCTCACTCCCAGCTATCGCCGCCATGGTCGCAAGCTCGCTATACAATATCGTCGCGGGCATATTCATCGGCCATCTCGGTGCCTACAACATTTCAGGCGTCGGGCTCACCGCCCCATTCATGAACCTCGCCGCGGCCTTCGGATCCCTCGTCGGCGTCGGCGCGAGCGTCGTCTGCTCCATCGCGCTTGGCGAAAAAAACTACGAAAAAGCTCGCCGCGTCCTCGGCAATCTCGTCGTCCTCAACCTCATCATGGGCATCGCCTTCTCCGTCGTCGGCCTCATCTTCCTCGATCCCATTCTCATCTTCTTCGGCGCTAGCGATAACACCCTCCAACCCGCACACGACTACATGCGCATCATCCTCTATGGCAACGTCTTCGTGCACATGTACCTCGGGCTCAACTCCGTCTTGCGCGTCATCGGCTACCCCGTTACAGCCATGATGCTCACGTTCATCTCCGTCATCATCAACATCATCCTAGCCCCCATCTTCATCTTCGGTCTCGAACTCGGCGTCCAAGGCGCCGCACTCGCCACTGTGCTCTCCGAAATCGCCTGCTGCGCCATCCTCGTCGCCATCTTCCTCAAACGCAACAAAACCGTCTACATCGAAAAAGACAAACTCAGCCCCGCCCCTGCCCTCATCCGGCACATGTTCGCCATCGGCGCCCCAAACTTCTTCACCAACGCCGCCGCATGCTTCATCGTCGTGCTGCAAAACTTCAACCTCCTCAAATACGGGAACGACCTCTACATCGGCGCCTTCTCCATCATCAATCGCGTCGCCATCTTCTTCTTCATGATCATCCTCGGATTCTCGCAAGGCATGCAACCCATCGTCGCCTACAACTACGGCGCCAAACAATACGACCGCATCTGGAAGGCATTCAAAATGACCCTCATCTGCGCCCTCTGCGCCACAACCCTGGGCACCGTCGTCTGCGAAGTCTTTCCCACCGAAATCACCAGCATATTCGTCGAAGGCCAATCCACCCTCGACCGCGAACTCATCGATGTTACCACACAAGCCTTCCGCATCGTCATGTCCACCTTCTGGATTATCGCCACACAAGTCGTCGGTTCAAACTTCTTCGCCAGCATGAATCAACCCGGAAAATCCCTCTTCCTCTCCCTCACCCGACAAGTCATCTTCATCATCCCCCTCCTCCTCGTCCTGCCCCCCATCCTCGGCGTCAATGGCGTCTGGTATACCATCCCCATCTCCGACGCCGCCGCCGCAACACTCGCCATCGTCTTGCTCCTGCGCGAGTGGAATAAACAAAAATCTCTCCACGTCATACAATAATGTATGACTCAAGAATATATTAACTCCTCACATCATACAAACGAAGCTCCCCGTCATTGGGAGCTTCCAAACGAACATCATACGCCAGTTTCGGTTTGTATTATCAGTTGCATCATCTGCATTTATATAATTACACACATACATTCAAAGTAATACAAACGCGTTCTTTAATACAAAAACGATGATCTCATATATATAACGATGACGACTCGACGTGACGCAAGTCGGTCGATTCATCTGTGTATTTTTTTTGAATTTTGGGTGGGGGAAGTCTCCCCCTACGCCTGGCACACGCCACGATGTCGCCATCGTGGCGGTACCATGCTACCCCCTCTACGTACCCCCGCGCTACGCGCACCCCCTTGCGCAGGGGGAATGCTCGCACTTTTTGTGCGAAAAAGTGTTTCAGAAAAACGACCGTTTTTTTGAAACACATCGCGCGAGAGAAAAATGGCGCAGTTGCTACATTCGAACTGCTAAAAAAGCGTTTAACATAAACGGTCGTTAAACTGAAACGCGCTTACGCGTTGCATCGTTTCGAGAGCTAAGCGATGGAAATTCGATGCGGTTTCGGTTAGGTGAGCTATTTTGTGGGCCCGGTGGGCTGGCTTTAGGTGCGATATCAGCAGATATCGGAAGGGATGACTGTCGCATCGTCCATGCCTGGGCGAGCGATTACGATGGTGCAACGTGTGAAACGTATCGACGAAACATTTGCCCCGACGATCCCCAATCCGTCATTTGCGAAGATGTCCACGCGCTCGCACTCGAAACGCTCGGTCCCATCGACGCACTCGCTTTTGGCTTCCCGTGCAACGACTTCTCGGTCGTTGGGCAACGACGCGGCGTCGAGGGTAAGTTTGGCCCTCTCTATGCGTATGGCATCGAGGCGTTAAAAATTTATAAACCGATGTGGTTTTTGGCAGAAAACGTCGGGGGGCTAAAAAGCGCAAACGACGGCATGGCGTTTCGCACCATTACAAAGGCGATGAACGAAGCAGGTTATCGACTATATCCCCATCTATACGAATTTGAGCGCTACGGCGTTCCCCAAGCTCGACACCGCGTCATCATCGTCGGCATTCGCAAAGACTTGCCCTATTCATACGGTGTGCCAAAACCTCTAAATCGCCTAAAAACGTGCCGCGAAGCGATTTGCGATCCGCCAATTGAAAGCAATGCGCCAAATCACGAATTGACGCAACAGTCCAATGTCGTCGTCGAAAGATTGAAACACATTAAACCTGGCGAAAATGCATTTACTTCTAACCTCCCGAGCGAATTGCAACTCAACGTTTCGGGGGCAAAGATTAGCCAAATATACAAACGATTAGATCCGAATAAACCCGCCTATACGGTGACGGGATCGGGCGGTGGCGGCACGCATATCTACCATTGGAACGAACCGCGAGCACTCACCAATCGCGAACGCGCCAGGCTTCAAACATTTCCCGATTCATATATCTTTGCTGGCTCAAAAGAGCAGGTGCGAAAACAAATTGGCATGGCGGTTCCGCCCATGGGAGCAAAGATCATTTTCGAAGCCATACTCAAATCATTCGCCTCGATTCCCTACCCGAGTATCCCTATCAATATGCACATATCGGAGGATTTGATATAAAAACAATATATCATTAATTGAAAACGCCTCGATTACGCGGCAGCCCAACGAAGTACAGTGCAAGCAATTATGGAAATTGATCGAACGAGCCAAGGAGAATGGCTGGGTAGAACCGGTATCGGTTTGAGCGTAGGCGTTTGAACGAAGTGTTCGCGTGGGGGCGATCGACCGCCTTGGGAAGGCGCGGCGTATTGGCATGGCCAATAGCCGCGCAAAGAGGGCGTATTGAGTCCGCGTAGCGGGCGAAATAGCCCGATGGCTGAGCGTATTGAGCCTGCGTAGCGGCGAAATAGCGCAGCCCCAAAAAGAAATGAACTCGAAAAATGCACCCGAATTTGTGCAATGATGCAGTGCATCTGTGGAGGGCGGGCTGCATTATGTTGATCAAAATGCGGTATTCGTATAAGAAAGAGAGCGTTTGCGGGGGTAAGGCATGTCGTAGTAGCTGGGGGCTGTTGTAATGTTGAAAGTTGGAGCGTTGTAGATGGCGGTAGAGAAAGGAGATGCGCAGGCGGTGCCCGTGATGGGCGGCTATGAAGGCTATGGAGAGGCGCAAAAAGCGAGTGCGGTGCAGGCTGAGCATGGTGCAACGATTCCGTGTATTGCCGGTAAATATGACGTGTTGGAGTGCTTGGGGCGGGGGAGCCAGGGGGAGGTTTATCGGGCGCGTCGTCGGTTGGATGGCGCCGATGTCGCGATCAAAGTCATGCATATTAAGTCGGTGAAGAACTGGAAAATGTATGAATTGTTTGATCGCGAGGCGAAGATTTTGCCGACGATTGACATCGATGGCGTGGCGAAGTTTTACGAGGCGATCGAAGACTTGGAGAGTGCCGATCCGGTGTCGGTGATCGTGCAACAATTCGTCGACGGGCATGCGTTGAGCGAGTTTATCAAGGCGCATCATCGATTTTTGTTGACCGATATTGCCGATATACTCATCCAATTGACGAAGATATTAGATGAATTGCACAAATCGGATCCGCCGATTATCCATCGCGATATCAAACCGAGCAATGTCATGTTGCAAGATTCTGCGCATGGATTCAAAGTTTGGCTGATCGACTTTGGAGCGGTGGCGAATCCGCAAGTCAAAGACGGCGGATCGACGCTTGCGGGGACGTATGGTTATATGGCGCCCGAGCAGTTGATGGGGCAAGCCAAGCCAGAGAGCGATTTGTATTCGATGGCGGTGATGGCGCAGGGCTACCGCATTTACTTTTTCCGTTGAAACAGCACATCAAGCATGGCAAG
>ERZ1026772.1329-NODE-1329-length-13761-cov-8.662994_pt1 | contig 13761 bp, 12 predicted proteins | sample MGYA00380124_ERZ1026772 | MGnify/ENA primary metagenome ERZ1026772 (study PRJEB33269, sample SAMEA4719760) | human gut metagenome | biome: human-associated habitat; feature: organic feature; material: feces | place: Cameroon | collected 2013-10 ...
TTTCATTACCGCTTTCCCACACGACACTCTTGTCAGTGGCATTTTCCGGTGTCACTGCCACTGCCAGCTTTTCCTCTTCACCTTCCACGAGAGTCAGTTCGGTATTGCCCAATACGACGCTCGTCACAGCGATAACCTTCTTGTTCACAGTCACTTCGCATGACGCACTGAATCCGCCGTCATTGGTCTTCACGGTTATCGTCGCCTTTCCTTCCCCGACAGCAGTCACGAGTCCCTCCTGACTTACAGTAGCCGCACTTTCATTACCGCTTTCCCACACGACACTCTTGTCAGTGGCATTTTCCGGTGTCACGGTAGCAACCAGGGTCTCAGTCTCTCCTTCAATGAGAGTGGTCGAGGTCTTGTTCAATCCGACTTCTGTCACCGATACGCTTTTATCCTTTTCCTTTTTGCAGGAATAGGTCGCAATCAATGAAACACTCAAGAGGATTGTAAATAGTGCAATTAATCTTCGTTTCATGGTTATCTAGATTTTTGATTTGGCCAAATTTATGACTATCAGCCAAGTAATCCAAACAATTTCTCTAGGTAATTTTACCTATTTACCGTGTTGCACGCCTGTTTTTCACAAATATCCTCCCGACAGCTGCGACAATGCCGCCGTGTTTCGGCAATAATGTGATGTTCTGCCGGGGGCGCATTGGCATGGGGCGGATTGATCAGGAGTTGCATTGGCAGGGGTCGGATTGGCAGGGGTCGCACAGGCTCGGGTTGCATTGGCACTGGATCATTTTGTACCGCGAAAACGTTTTACACGGAACAAAGTGTTGTTTTTGCAGCCGATTGTTCCATCTGAATCGTTTTAGCGGAACCAAATCACGAATCACGCCTGAAAATCTCGACGAGCATCACATCTTCGCTGTCAAAGGAAATATCGCATTCACTTCTGCAGAAGTCAGGTTCAGCACTCGCCTTATCTGTTCATTCGACGAGCGGAACTCGAAACGAAGCCGCCTGGCAAAATCATACTTCTGCGTCTTGCTCAAATCCCGCAACGAATTCACATTATAGTCACTCTTCATGAACTTCATCACCTGAGAAACAAGTTCTGTATCCGTAAGATACTCACCATCATTGAGTTCCACCGCCATTTCACCATACGCCTCGACATTCTTGCTCACCATGTAGAAGTAATGGTGAGCATCCCGGTACAACGACATGCCCAGTTCCAGATTGCAATATGAGGATGGGGGCACATACCCATCAATGATCTGATATTTCTCCGGAAGAATCCCTGCACGTCCTCGGAACAAACGACGTCTTTCATTGACATTGAGAAAGGCATCTGCTCCATCGGCTCCGGCACCACCAAAATAATACTTCCCCGTACCCCACGGATAAGAGAATGGCGTATAATTTCTATCCGCCACATATCCATTGCGATTCACATACACGATTGTGTTGCGCAACGACTGCAGCGTGTCAATTTCCTTGTACTGCGCAGTAAAAGACGAAGGTATCTCTTTGCAGGTCAATGTTTTTGCACATCTTCGCAGTCGCTTCTCCAGAAACGCAAAGAACATTCTGGCCGATGATTCTTCACCTGACACGACGATATGCAAGTGATTGCTCATAACCTCGAAAGCGAGAATCCCCACGCCGTCTGTAGCCATTGCCGCCTGACAAATCAAGTTCATTGCGAAGACATAATCTTCTTTGACTCCAAACAAAACCGGTGTCTCAAGTCCTGGCGTATAGATATGCCAATAAGGACCGCCATGAAAAAACTGCGATTCGCAGTATGCTTCCAAATCTCTATAGTTGCTCATAAGTTAATAATTATATTATCCAAAGTATCGCAAGTTGTCAGCCTGAGGCATTTGGTTCCGCGAAAACGTTTTAAGCGGAACAAAACCCTTTGCGCGCCCCATTTTGTTCCAGATAAATCGTTTTCCCGGAACAAAACCTCCGCATAAGCAAGAATCCGTTTTGTTTCCATGCACCGCTCCTGCCAAGGACCGCCGCCTAAAACAAAAAAAAACGAGTCCGGAGAAATAAATCCCTAACTCGTTACTAAAATATCTTGCTGAGGCAAATATAGGAAATTTCCCTGAGATTTCCGACTACCCATTCAACTTCTTTGCAATCTTAGGTATCAATGTCACATCGGCGGGAAGCCAGTCCACAGAGTTCAACTGCGTAGATGTCAACCATTTGGCAGCCTCATGCTCAAGCAAGTGCGGACTACCGCCAGCAAACGTGCAGGCATAACACTTCATTGACAAATGGAACGTCGGATAATCATACTCTATAGTGTCAAGCAATTCGCCGACATTGATCTCGACCTCCAATTCCTCCCGAATCTCACGCCGCAACGCATCCTCCGGACTCTCTCCCTCTTCCACCTTACCGCCGGGGAACTCCCAGCCGTCCTTGAACTCCCCGTATCCACGCTGCGTGGCGAACACCTTGCCATCCTTGAAAATCACAGCGGCAACCACATTTATCGTTTTCATTATCAATATATTACAAAAATCCAATTACACATTCTCCGACGTAAGATAATCATAAAGATTCTTCTCCACCGGAGTCTTCAACTTATACTCAATCCCCACCGCAGAAACATCCGTATTAGGCATCACGAACTCCTCCAGAAGACCATCAGGCTCATGATGAATCCGACCAAGGTAATAAAATTCCTTCGATTCCTTGTCATCCTTGTTCTTACGGACGAACAAATACATCTTCACGCCATTGCGCAGCCATCCTGACGTCATGAAAATGATACAAATACCGAGTCGGATGGCAATTTCGTTACTTCGGTAGCTTTTCTGCAGACTATTCGAGTTTTCTTTTTTTCCGCGACGACTCGGCGCCGACTGGAGAAACCTAGCTCTAATACATTCTTGATATTTTCCTGAACGACAAGTGGCGACTCAGCCGACATTATCGAACATCTTTTATCAAGTAAGATGAGCAACTGGATCGTCAGGGCAGGGAATACGCAATCAGTCTCACTGCTCTTAGCAAATAAAATAGTCGGGGATGTTTTGACCGCTCATTTTCGGTTATTCTTTAAAATACGGCCCAAATTGTTTTAGATTGGTAGAGAAAAATAGCCATTTCTGATATATCAAAGGCTATTTTTGTAAGAATATTTACCCGGTGTATTAATCCAATGCAGATATTTCGTATATTTGTTCTTTGGAACAGGAATATAATCCCGATATTGTTGACATATGGCTCAAAAAAAAGAATTCCTCAAAGGGAGAAAAGCAGTCAATTTCTTAGACTTATTTGCAGGTGCAGGTGGCATCAGCGAAGGCTTCTTACAGTCCTACACTGATGACAAATACTACGACTTTATTCTGGCAAGTGACATCAACCCAAACTGTGAACTAACTCACCGCGTAAGATATAACGAGCAGCTCGGCCTCAAAACAGCCTTCCTGACCGAAGATATTATGTCTGACTCGTTCATTAAAGATCTCAAAAAGCAAATCGGGAACACTCAAATTGACGTGGTGACCGGCGGCCCAAGCTGCCAGTCGTTCAGTCTTTCTGGCCGTCGCCGCAAGTATGATAAGCGAGATAATCTTTTTGAGCACTATCTTAAGGTAATTGAGATGATACGTCCTAAATACTTCGTGATGGAAAACGTCAAGGGTATTCTCACAAAAGACCATGGCAGGTTCAAGGACGAAATCACAAGCCAGATTCGTTCCATCATTGACAAGAAGAAAGTTTCAAAACTCTTCTTATATTTAGATGCAATGTTAGGACGTAATGCAACACCTTTTGAGAAAAGTTGCTTCATTTGCAAAGTGCATCTGGAAATTGAGGATGACAGCAAAACAAACGCATACATCGAGGAATATTTCCAGCACCTTGAAGAGCTCTTTAAAGAACTGACTCGCAACATTGACTACCGCATCAGCAAATCTGATTCTCAGATCAGCACCATTCGCCACGGGCTTGATCTCCTCAGGCACAACGAAGAGCGCAACAGAATCAAAGCAGCTGTAATTCAGCAAAAAACCGTTTCCAATATCGACAACGACGCGTTTGTTCATTCAATGAATGATTTCATTGAGTCTATAGAAGATGATACCATCATTTCAAAGATTATCTTTGCCATTGACAACGTAGGGGCGCTTAGAGGACAGGAGGAGAAAGTTAACGCCTTCAAATCAATGATTGGTGTATATGCCATGACCTTGGATGAGTGCTTCGCGGAGATCGCTAAGTTCTCTGAAAAAGATGGCAGTTCAAAAGAGTATAATAGCATCCTTGATACAATTCGACTCTATAGAATCGCCAAACCTATTGTTGTCCTCTCGTCAAACTATGGCGTACCACAGAACCGTGAGCGAGTCCTGTTTATCGGCTGCCGCAATGATCAAGAGATTATCTCTGAAATTCCTGCAACAGTAACCGAAGCCGAAAAGGTGACCATTTACGAGGCCATACATGATTTGGACTTTATTGGTAACGGCGAGGTTAGAACCGAATACGGAAAACCAAAGAAAAACAAAGAACTTGATACTCTTATAAAAGCACGTACCATTGATGGAAAAATTGAGTCGACAGCAGAGCAGCACACATACTATGAGTGGTCACGAATGGGTCGACTTTCACATCGCTTTGAATTCGAATGCGAGCCATTCTATGTAAGGAACAAGGAAGACCTCAATAATTCTTTGGCTCATGTCTCCATGGAACTATTCAACCATCAGACCAGCTTTCAGGGGGACGATGTCAGGAAGCGCCTCGAAATCATCGCATCACACGGCGACTACAACGACGCTTGCAAGGCTGAACTTAAAGAAAAGAAGCTAGAGTCTAACAAGCGCAACTATACTGTACTCAACCCAAAAAGCCAGAGTCCTACAGTTGTAACCATGCCTGATGATTTTATCCATTACTCTCAGTTCCGAGCGATGACCGTTAGAGAGATGGCTCGTCTCCAGTCCTTCGACGACACTTTTGTATTTCAGGGCAAACGCCAAACTGGCGGAGATAAACGCAAATCAGAGATTCCTCAATACACACTTGTCGGTAATGCTGTTCCGCCTCTTATGGCTAGAGCTATCGGCAACACAATCCTTAAAGTAATCAAGTAAGCCCATGATACACATGAGACCCTTCACTCCATTTGAGAAGATGAATATGGAGTTTTTGGTAAACCATAATATCAAGTTCACACAGGTTCAGATCACTGCAACAGGACTTAAAAAGTCTATCCTTGATGCTACTACGCCTATGAGGACATACTTTAAGGAGAATGGTGTTCATGATTATGAATACCAGCAACAAGGACCGGAACACAAAGTTAAGATTACAACGCATATCCTTTCGCGTTTCAAAGACACGTTGACTCATACGTCCATGTACCGCCCTGTCACAAAAGACGGAGACCCTAGATTATGGATATCGGGGTTAAACAAATTCACCGAGGCGGATGACATACATGCAATTATCGCCGCTAATCCGCATGAACTCTTTGTAATCAACATCACAAGGGTCAACATTGAGAATCAATGCACAACATCAATTGCTAATCCCATTCAGGATCTCATTCACGATTTATCCTCATACGCTGATTTAGTCTCAGAAGAATTACTTGGTCGCTTGATGGACTTCCAGAACATATGGCTTGATACAAAACTTAATGCAGATACTGCAATCGGCAGGGAAGTGGAAACTTTGCTCGGAATTGAAATGAATGCATCTCGAGAGCCTGACTATAAGGGCATCGAGTTAAAGAGTTTCCGCAGCCAAAGACCTAGCATTAAAAAGAATCTCTTCTGTAAAGTTCCTGATTGGGATATCAGCAAATTGAAAAGTGGAGCTGAAATAGTGGAAAAATACGGATACATGTCTGATGGAGTCAAGTCATATAGGAATACGTTATATTGTAGTAAGCCAAATTCTCAGAATTTGAGATTAAATATGAATTATCCTGATAATCTTCTAGAAATTGAAGAAGACCGTCGAATTGCCGATGACGTATTCAAGAAAATATCTGATGTCGCTGTTTGGAGACTCCAAACATTACACCAATGTTTGCTCACAAAACACCACGAAACGTTCTGGATAGAGGTAAATACTCGACTTGGAGAGAATGGTCAAGAACAATTCATGTTCAACAAGATTGAACACACTAGAAATCCGATAGTCTCTCAATTTGATATTCTTCTGGAGCAGAGCATGGTAACTGTTGATTTGCTTTTAGGGCGTCCTAAAGTCGATGCCCGCACTGGAAATCCTAAGAAAGGTGGAGATGCAGTAAGTTTTAAAATTAAAAAGAGTGCTGCCGGACTTCTTTTCCCTAATAGTGTCATTTACAAATTCTAGAACATTTTGCAATGACCATAGACCTTGAAGAAATTCTTTCCGAATCGATAGATTCATTAATACCATATTCAGCTTAGAGAAAGGATAATTAAGGTTATCCATGCGGATAAGTGCAGCAGGAATGATACATCCCATAAATTGGTAAAGCGATGAATTATAATGTAAATTTGTAAATATAAATAAGAGCCCTAACATCATGACGGGCATAAAATCGAAGAAGCCATTGGGTATCCCCGATTTATTATTTTGGCATATTCTGCACTACTTTACCTTGAAGGAGTTTCCCATTGACCTTTTTGTTCCGTTTAATCCCGTCTTGTCCCCATGTGCCCCATTGTTTGAAGAAAAATGGAATGTTTGACTGATCCGCTTGATTCTTTATGTTCAATACCCATTCTTCTTTCATGGGCCTTGCCGATGTGCCGCTTTCACCGCCAACAATCACCCAATCAATTCCAGTAAGATCCATCGTACCCAAATCAGAAAGCAGAGGCTCGCAAGAAAGGAATTTAACTTTTGCATTAAGATTCCTCAGATGGTCTATTCTGAATTTTGTGCGCTCAACTTCGACAGTAACTCCAAGCCATGCGTTCCTTGGGATAGGATGAGTGGAGAAATATTCAGCCATTCTTTCCGCTCGTTTTGTCAATATCTGGTATTTGTGCTTAGGTGTCCTTTTGATTATCTCAATCACCTTATCAACGAATTCGAACGGTACTTCCGGATGGAATAAGTCGCCCATGGAACATACAAATATTGTTGAAGGTCTATACCATGTAAATGGTTCTTTCAGACTGTCTTCATGCATGGTAACCTTAAATCCGTTAGCATATTTTGAGGTATGCATAGCACAAAGCCTTCTGGCCATATTTTCGGCATAACAGTGGGCACAGCCCTCAGATATCTTATCGCAACCTGTAACTGGGTTCCAGGTTCGCTCTGTCCATTCTATCTTTGTAGTTCTCACAGCGTTTTGATTCTATAGTAGTTGTTCCTATCTGGTTTTATCTTGTGAATAGTTACAGCCCTTTCATTGAAAGTACCTATGATTTCAACTTTGCCTTGCTCTTTGAGTTCCTCTATCGCCTCGACAAAAATTGACGGCTGACATCCACGATGAAGTGCGTATTTCAATCCGGATATGTTGTCCTTAATGTTACCGCTAAGAATCTTATCTTTCAATTCTTGCTTGACAGTAACCTTTTTCTGAGTTTTCGATTCGTCATAAAACAGAGTTCCTTCTTCGTAGTCGTTATCTATGTTGCAGTTGGAATCTCCCGATAGTGGATCCTCAGCCCAGCATACTTTCAAGAATTTTTCCATGCCAAGTGAGTGGCTCGTGCCGAAAATCAAGCCGTAATAGTTTGATCCCTTCTTGATGGTGAAGCTGTGAAGGTAATAGTCTTTACCATTTGGAATTAAATTCTCAAAATACTCCTTAATTAGACGATGACATTCCTTTGGTTGCACATCGTCAAAATCCAACTTATTCGTATCGAAGTACTGCTTAATTGAAGGCAATTCTTTGAATCTTGTGATTGTAGATGATGAGATGAAAAAAATGAAATCAGTTTTCGGAGAATTAACCAGTTTGGAAAAGACCTCTTCTGTTACCTGCTTTATACCATACTGATCGAGTAAGACAAATTTACCGTACTCCTTACTCTTGAAAATCTTATCAATCTTCTTATCCGCAAATAGATTTTGGAAATCCTCGTTGCGTGTGTGGATTCCTTCTTTGATCGGACAATCACTGCAACAATGAGCCTCCATACACTTATTCTGAAAACTATCAACGTTGTTTGTCAGGGATTCATATTTGGGCTTTAGAAATTCGTTGAAGATAAAGAACACTTTCTTTTCATTGCTGCTAGATTTCAACGCTTTGCAATGCTCGCATTGTGCACCTTTTGCTTCTTCTAATAGTATAAGAGGAGAACCATGGGCACCTCCTGTGTCCATGCCACTACCGGCGAACATATCAAATACAAAAAGGTGTTTAGTGTATAAATCGTGGACAAAAACTGGATACCACTCTCGAAAGCATCTCCGAAAAATATCCAACTTGATTTTTGTCCCTTCGTCAAATGGACTACTATTGATGTCTTTTGTCATGTGTTTTGTTGTAGATAATGCTTGTTTATCTTCAATATACAAAGTTAACATTTTATTTAGTTTCATCCGTCCTTATTTTAACTCACATGCTGCTGCATAGATTATTAATAGTCATTTGTTCAAATAATGTCCTGTATTTTGACACAATGGACCAATGGACGCTAAGAGTACTTAGAATAGTACTATTAATCCATTCTGAGAGATACCTGCTTTTTGTTATTGCCCTACCCACACACCTCTCCATTCTCCACATAGTCCTTGACCACATCCAGAACTTTCTCAGCATTGGAGATCCCCAGAATCTTGAGTTCAATATCACGGAACTGGACTGAGTAGAAGGCATTATCTCGCCAAGTGATAAGGACAGATTCGTTGTAAAATAGGAGTGCTGACTTTGAAACAAACACATTCGTCAGAGAGTAACATGACCTTGTGAATGGGTGTCAGGCGAAGCCCGGACCGGAGGAGTGAAGCGAACATCCAGAGATTTCACCACCACTGGGGAGCGCCCCCCCAGCCAGGACGCGGCAGTCAAAGTGTATCGTCGTGACGCGGCCACGGGGATTTTTGTAACTAACTGATAATCAGATACCATTTTAACAGTAGCGTGGAAACGCAGGCTTTTTTTGGCCACGTTTCCACGCCCTGTTTTATAACTCATTGAAAATCAATATCTCCAGAAACGAGGCGTGGCCGCGTCCCGCCGTTAATGCAATAGATATTCAACAACCCCCACTCGGCGAAGCCCGGACGGGGGTGGCGGCTCTGGAGGCATGGTCGCCCATGACCTTGTGAATGGGTGTCAGGCGGCAGCCTGACGGGATGAGCGAAGCGAACCTCCAGAGGCGCCACCGCCGGCCGGGCGTGACCAAAAGCCACATGACCGATAAGAAAAAAAAGAATCCTTGGGGATTATTCCAAGTTTTACTGAAACAAGGAATCATTTTTGCAACAAAAAGCAGGTTGCGAAAATAACGGCACTAAACGTAAAAATCTGTTGATATGAAAAAATTGTTGTTTTCACTTCTGGTCGGTATCGCCATGGTGTCATGCGCTAATGACACGGTAAGTCTGGAAGTAAGGACCAAACAGGGAACTATGGAAGGTTTTGAACAGGATGGCGTCAAAACATTTTTAGGAATTCCTTTTGCCCAGGCTCCTGTAGGAGAGCTCCGTTGGAAGGCACCGCAGGCTCCACTGAAATGGGAAGGTGTACGCGAGGCCAAGACTTTCGGGAATGACCCGATGCAGCCTGACATTTACGGAGACATGTCGTTCAGAGGTCCGAAACGCAGTGAGGATTGCCTTTATCTGAATGTGTGGACAACAGCCAAAACCACTAAGGACAAACTTCCTGTCCTCATCTATTTCAATGGAGGCGGACTGATGGCAGGTTCCGGTTCCGAACCACGTTATGATGGAGCGGCCATTTCCAGAGAAGGTGTAATCGGCGTCACGGCCAACTACAGGGAGGGCGTGTTCGGATTTCTGGCCCACCCTGAACTTACCGCAGAATCAGCTTATGGCGGAAGCGGAAACTATGGATTCCTTGACCAGGTCGCAGCTATCGATTGGGTAAAGGACAATATTTCTGTTTTCGGCGGAGACCCAGACAGAATCACTATAGTAGGTGAATCAGCAGGTTCATTCTCTGTCAGCCTCCTTATGGTTTCACCTCTTTCCAAGGACAAAATCGCCGGAGCAATGCTTTCCTCCGGAGCCGAAGTTATCCCTTATGCAGCTGAACCTCAGGCAAAAGCAGAGGCAGATGGCAAGGCATACCTTGAGAGCAAAGGTTTGATGAGCATCGCAGAGGCTAGAGCTTTGGATGCCGACAAACTTCAGGAACTCCTTCCTCCGAACGGGATGCACAGCGTCGTTCTCGACGGTTACTTCATGACAGAAACTCCTGACGCCGTATTTGAGAAAGGCGAACAGGCAAAAGTTCCGCTTCTTGCAGGATGGAATTCTCTGGAAGGCTCCCCGCTTCAGGCCCTGGCCGGTCAGGAACCGACTCTTGAGAACTACAAGAAAGCCATGTCTGCAAGATTCGGCGACATGACCGATGAGATTTTCGAAGCCTATGGCCTTCTTGCCGACGCTGACGTAGTCAGTCAGAAAGGCATTGACCTTGCTTCCGACCTTTTTACCGGATTCCCGACCTGGAAGGCATGTGATTATCATGCAAAGACTTCCGGCCAGCCGGTTTTCAGATATAAATACAATCATCCGCGTCCTGAAGTCTCAGCCAAGATGGGTGACAAGGTAGCGGCTCTTGCCGGTGGCGTCCGCGAAAAGACGACAGAAGAAAAGGCTGCCGGGAAGAAACCTGTTCCTGTCATCAATGGTGCTGTTCATTCTGCAGACATTGAATATGCAATGGGCAACCTTTCCACTAATGAGTACTATGCGTGGACTGAAGATGACTACAAGATTTCAAAACTGTTTTTGAGTTTCTACGCGAATTTCTGCAAGACCGGCAATCCTAACGGTGAGGGACTTCCTACCTGGACGCCTATCAATGATAAACTGGATGCCGCTCCTGTGATGCAGATTGACATTGACTCAAAGGAGATTGCGGATCCGGCCCGTGAGAATGCCTACAGGACGCTGGAGAAATTTTACCGCAGCCGTCTTATGAATTGATAACTTACAGAGTAAAAAAAGTTGTACATTTGGGATGAAAAGCTCTTTGCTTGACAGCATTGAAGTCGGAACCGTGAAAGGGATTGATTATTCGTATTATTATGAGGAACAATAGAGATATGCACACACTATACACATTGACATCAGACTTGCATAGCGAGGCGGCTTGCGAAGTTAAGGGAGAAAGATTCATACAGGAAATCGAGGAAAGACTTGGGGGAAAATTCGACATTCGTGGCGAAAAATATGAGGATTATGGAAACACGGATGAGAATCTCATCTATGTCCGCACAGGGGGAACTGAAGGGATTTTCAAGAGCATATTCTGCAAGAATAAAAAGCTGCATGTGCCTGGAAACGAACCTATCAGACTGCTTACAAGCGGCAAGAGCAATTCATTGGCTGCGTCAATGGAAATATTGTCATTCCTGAACCGCAACGGATATCCGGGAGAAATCATACATGGAAACACAGAAGAAATCGTCGGGAAACTGGAGGCAGGCTTCACGAGGGGAAACAAGAACCATGTGCGAAAATATGAACTGGGGCGGATATTGGAAGGAATGAAAGTCGGAGTCGTCGGAAAGCCATCAGACTGGCTGATTTCCAGCGATGTGGACTACGATGAAGCAAAGAAAAGACTCGGGGCGGAAATCATTGACATTGACATAAACAAGCTTGTCGACCTGGCCAAGATACCCGACAGGACCTTGCTGAAAGAGTTGGACCTCAATGCATTGAACAAGCCGAAATTCGGACGCGAAATAACGGAAAAAGACTTCGGAAAGGCGCTTGACATATATTGCGCACTCAAGACAATCGTGAACGAATATGGACTGGACGGAGTGTCCCTGAGATGCTTCGACCTGCTCACCGCGCTGGGCAATACAGGATGTCTGGCATTGGCAATCCTTAACAGTCAGGGAGTTGTAGCAACCTGCGAAGGTGACGTGCCGGCCTTGCTGTCAATGTGCATCGCCAACAAAAAATACGGCACGCCTGGATTCCAGGCAAATCTCTCACGCATTGACGGAGACAAATTGCTGTTTGCGCATTGCACAGTGCCTCTGAACATCGTAAGCGGCTACTGTTACGACACGCATTTTGAATCAGGAATCGGAGTGGCCATACATGGCACGATCCCGGCAGGTCCGGCTAAGATACTTAAGGTTTCGCCAGACTGCACGGAAATGTTTCTAGAAGACGTCAATATCATTGAAAATCAATACAATGACAATCTCTGCCGGACACAAATAATCGTGGCGGCTCCCGGGCTTGCAGATTATTTCCTGCGCTCATCCATCGGGAACCACCACATTATAATTCCGACCCGATAAAGTTCGGGTCCGCAAGTTACCTCTAGAATTTCAATACCGCCGTAACCGGGTAGTGGTCAGAGATGTATGGCACTCCGGCGAAACTCTCCGTCACGGTGTGGAAACTAGGACATTTGGAAAAACCGCTATAATAAATGTAGTCAATCGTCAGACCGGCAGTAGTCGCAAGATCCACGAACTGGTCCCCTATCGCAGCATGCTTCAACGGTTTGCCGAAAGCATTGAAAGAAGGGATGCTGTCGGTCACTTCCGCCGTAGCGCGGGCACTGGACATTATCTGGTCCAGGTCATCCAGCACGGCATCAGCCGGAAGGACATTGAAATCACCGGTCAGGACCATCGGATATTTCTTGGGATTGATACTGTCAATACGCTCCACGATGAGCTTCAGACCGTTCTTTTCAGCCTCGCGGCCCTGATGGTCAAGATGGGTATTCACATAATAGAACTCCTTTCCGGACTTGCGCATTTCCAGAAGGGCCCATGTGGCAGTACGGCGACATGCGGCATCCCAGCCGAAAGACGGAACCTCCGGAGTCTCGGAAAGCCAGAACGTACCCCAATCCTTCAGTTCGACAGTCTTGGTGTTGAAGAAAATCATCATCATTTCACCGGCTGACTTTCCATCATCACGACCTACTCCAACTCCATCATAATCAGGACATTGCTCCTTAATATACTCCGCCTGGAAATCGAAAGCCTCCTGCAGTCCAATGATATCGGGACGGAGCTCGTTCACCATGGCGGCAGAAGCCTGCTTGCGGAATTCCCATGAATTCTCACCATCCTTCGCAACACCCATCCTGATGTTGAATGACACGACCTTCAGTTCGTCAGCCGCCGGCCGGCACTGTACAAATGCCATCAAAACCGACAGTACAATAAAAAATCTCTTCATTTTTTTCAATGTTTTTGTTTAGATGTGTAAAGATAAATAGAAAAGCTGAGATTGGGTAATTTGAAGCAAGTTAGTTTATACAAAGGATTTTAGAGGCTTGATGCGGAAATCGGTAAAGTCAGCGGAAACCGAGAAAAAGACAAGTTAAACCGGAGCTACATTACCTAATAGTAACCCCGAAAAAGGTCTCAGAAGCCAATTTTCAAAAAGTGCTCAAACGACAAAAAAGTGCTCAAACGACAATTTGAAAAGTGCTCAAACGACAATTTTTATAAAACGCTGTATTTCAACAGAAAAAGTTTTTGGCTAACAAACGTCATTTATTAACTTTGGATGAAAACAAAGATAATAAATTCAAGTTTATATGAGCAGAAAAATCACTTTTCTTACCTTGTTTCTGTGGCTGATGACGGTAACTTTTCCTGTCATTGCGCAGCAGAAAGCAGA
>ERZ1026772.1330-NODE-1330-length-13746-cov-4.902125_pt1 | contig 13746 bp, 16 predicted proteins | sample MGYA00380124_ERZ1026772 | MGnify/ENA primary metagenome ERZ1026772 (study PRJEB33269, sample SAMEA4719760) | human gut metagenome | biome: human-associated habitat; feature: organic feature; material: feces | place: Cameroon | collected 2013-10 ...
GGATATGGCAAACGACGTGGCAAGTGCTGGGGACGCAATAGACAAGGAAAGCCAGAAAATGCAGATAAGCGCAGAGCTGTACCAAGAGCTTAGTTATGCGTGCGAGCGTAGCGGCAGCAGCGTAAGCGATTTAACAAAAGGGGTAAAGAATATTACCACAGCACTTGCGGATACGCAGAACGGAGTAGAGGGCGCAAGTAGCGCTTTTGACAGTATCGGTGTTTCCATGAAAAACACAGACGGGACATTTAAAAGTACAGAGCAAGTGCTTTTAGACAGCATAGACGCACTGGCAGCTATGGAAGATGAAACGAAGCGGAACGCTGCCGCACAAGAAATTTTCGGAAAGAGCGCCGCAGAGATTTTGCCGTTACTTAATTCCGGCAGTGAGGGCATAAAAGAACTTATGCAAGAGGCAAAAGATTACGGAATGGTAATGAGCGACGAGGCGGTGGCAGCAAGCGCCGCTTTTGAAGATAGCTTGTCACGTATGCAGTGGACATTTAACGGGCTGAAAAATAGCATTGTATCTCAAATGCTGCCGTCACTTACTACGCTTATGGACGGATTTTCAGACCTTGCGGCAGGAAATGAGCAGGCGGGGGAAGAAATAAAGGCAGGCGTAACGGGGATTATCAGCAGCATTACGGAAATGATACCGCAATTTGTGGGACTTGTAACAACGGTAGCAGAGGCGGTATTAGAGGCAGCGCCGGGCATTATAACAGCGCTTGCAGACGGTATTATACAGGCTATACCAGAGTTGCTGCCTGTACTGCTGGAAGTGATAGGCAGCATAGTAAACGGGCTTATAGAGCTTTTGCCGGAACTTTTAGAGGCGGGGGTAGCAATCATATTGCAGCTTGCAGACGGTATAGCACAGGCGTTGCCGGATTTGATACCAGCGCTTGTAGAGGCGGTGGTATTTATCGTAGAAAAGCTGGTAGAAAATATTCCTCTTATCATAGAGGCAGGCTTACAGCTGATTACGGGGCTTGTGCAGGGTATTGTAGCGGCTATTCCGGTACTTATAGAGGCGTTGCCGGAGATTATAACAGCAATCATAAACGGGCTTATAGAGGGGCTGCCGCTTATCATTGCGAGCGCCGGGGACATTATGATAGCGATAATAGACGGGCTGATTACGGCTATACCGTTGCTTATTGAGGCAGTACCGCAAATCATAACGGCGATTGTAACGGGACTGATTACGGGCATACCGCAGATTTTGGCGGCAGTAGGCGAAATGGTCTTAGGCGTGCTGGGGAAACTGGGGGAGCTGGTGCAGCAGATACCGCCAGTCATTGCAGAGGCGGTGGTAAGGCTTGCAGAATGGGGAGTAAATATGCAGACCAAAGCAAGGGAAGTAATAGCCACCATGATAACAAATGTAATCAGCCTGTTAAAAGAACTGCCGCAGAAAATCTGGAACGCAATAGTAACCTGTATCAGCAAGATTGCTGAATGGGGTACAAAGATGCAGGCAAAGGCGAGGGAGGCTATAGCCAACGTCTGCACGGCTATTGTGAACGGATTTAAGGAACTGCCCGCAAAAATGGTGGAAATCGGTTCAAACATAGTGCAGGGCATCTGGAACGGCATAAGCGCTGGCTGGGACTGGCTGACAGGGAAAGTAAAGGACGTTGCAAACAGCCTGTTAGATGCAGCAAAAGGGGCGCTGGGGATTGCCAGCCCGTCGAAGAAATTCCGGGACGAGGTGGGCGTATTCATGGCGCAGGGTATCGGCGTAGGTTTTGAAAAGGAAATGCAGAGCGTGGCACGTATCATGCAAAGCAGCATACCTACGGAGTTTGATTTAGATACAAAGGTAAATTATGGCGGCAGTACATACGGCAGGCAGGAACGGGCGGCTGGCATGGCAGCAGGCGGCGTGGTAGTGAACCAGTACATATACGCAAACGAGACAAGCTACGCCGGGCAGCAGAAAGCAGCAGCCAAGAACTTTAGACTGATAGCAAGGACGGTGTAGGCGAATGGTTGAAACAGAAAGGCTTATCTATACAAACGAGCGGGGCGAGAGCATAGAATTTTCTGCTTACAGCCCCTATTTTGTAAATGTGTCAAGAGACGTGACCGGGCTAAGCGATATACAGAACACTTTATATAAAAGCAGCTCTATGGGGCAGCACGGGGAAACACTGACAGGACAGAAGATAGACGCAAGGGAGATAGACATAAAAGGCAGCATAAACAGGCAGCAAAAAGACAGGGTATTAGAACTGCGCCGGGCGGCATTAAAAGTGCTTAACCCGGAGCTTTCCGGCACACTGACCTATATTTACAGGGATTTTGTAAGGGTGATTGACTGCAAGGTAGACAATACGCCTGTTTTTAGCGGGAAAAAGGTATTCAATGACTTTACGATACAGTTTAGCTGCCCGTCCCCGTTCTGGCGGGAAGAGAACGACGAGAAAGCCGACATTGCAAGCTGGATAGGCTGCTTTGAGTTTGATTTGGAGATACCGGAGGACGAGGGGCTAAGTGAGGACGAGATAGGCATAGAGTTTGACTACAGGGAGCCTAATATAATCGTAGACGTATATAACGAGGGCGACGTATCAACGGGTATGCACATAGAGTTTAGGGCTACAGGTACACTGTCAAGCCCTATTCTGCTGAACATGGACACAGGGGAGTATATCCAGATAAACGCAGAGCTGCAAGCAGGCGACGTGGTAACGGTCAATACGGAGTACGGCAGTAAGGGCGCAACGCTCTTAAGGGGCGGCATGACAGAGGATTATTTTAGGTATGTGGACGTAGACAGTACATTTATGCAGCTGACAATAGGCGACAACGTTTTCCGGTATGATGCGGAGAGCGGCGTAGATGCGCTGGAAGTGACGCTGTACCATTCAAATAAGTATCTGGGGGTGTAAGGCATGGAACTACGCATATTCAACAGGGAATTAGAGCCGCTGGGTATCGTTGACGAGGTAATAAGCATTATCTGGCAGCCGTCGTACTGGGACAAGGGCGACTATGGCGACATAAAGATACTTGCGCCAATTACAGACAATAACAAAGCATTACTGGTAAAAGGGAATATTATAGTAAGGCATGGGGAAAGCGCAGAATATACGGACGAAAGCGGGGAATGGCGGCGGGCTGCGCAGACAACCTACCGCTTTATCTCAAAAGACATAAACGGGGCAGAACAGATAGAGGTACAGGGCTGCTTTCTGAAAAAATGGCTGTCAAAAAGGACGCTTACCGAAAAGCTGATGCTTACGGACACGAACCAGAATATCATAAACGCCATTGTACGGGGGAATTTTGGCGAAGATGCGCCACGGGTAAGGCGGGGAAAGCAGTTTATCATTTTGGCGCAGGACAATTTAGGCGGCAGCAGTGTAGAGTACAGCGCAGAGTTTGGGGCGAGCGCAGAGGACGAGATATATAACCGGGCGCTGGTGGGAAAGCTGGGCTTTGACATTCTGGTAAATGAACGTGCAAAGCTATACGGTTTCTGGCTTTACAAGGGAAAAGACCTTACCGCCACAAATGCGCAGGGCAACACGCCCTGCATTTTTTCAAGGGACTTTGATAATGTCAACGAGCAGGAATATACAGAAAGCATAGAGAGCATGAAAAATGTTGCCTATGTGTCCGGGGCGGCTGATGCGGACGGGACGCAGCCGCAGATAGAGGTATGGAAAGACGGGGAAGAGCCGGAGGGCTGGGACAGGGACGAGCTTTTTATAGAGGCTACGGACATAAGCCGGACGGCAAAAGACCAGAACGGGCAGGACGTAGCGATACCGTTAGAACAGTATGCGCAGCTTATGGCGACAAAGGCAGACGGGCAGCTTGAAAGCTACGGGGAGCGGATTAGTTTTGTATCCACGATAAACACAAGTAAAAATCTGCAATACAAGCGGGATTTTACAGTAGGGGACATTGTGACGAGCATAGAAAAGCGCTGGGGCATTAAGATAGATGCACGTATCACAAAGATAAACCAGACAGACCAGAACGGGCAGAAAACACTTGAAGTAACGTTCGGGGAGAGCCTGCCGACACTGATAGAAAAAATAAAGCAGAAAGTAGGAAAGTGAGGTAATGAGCATATGGCAGAAATGAGTTTTCCGTATGGGAGCGTAGCACACGACAGGCGCTATAAATCAAGCGATTTTAGAGCATATTACGCACAGCTGATAGGAAACGGCGTTATCTATTCCAATTCCAACGCATTAAAGGTATCAGAGGGCGGCGGTATGAGCCTGTTACTGGGCGTAGGAGGCGCTTTTATTGAGGGGGTGGGGTACAGGAACACGGCGGCGCTTTCAGTAACGCTGGATACGGCAGACGGCGCACTGTCACGCATTGACAGGGTGGTAATACGCAACGATTACAAAAGCCGCAAGACATACACAGCGGTACTGAAAGGCACATACAGCGCACAGCCGCAGGCACAGGCGCTTACCAGAAATGCGGACGCATACGAGATAGCTGTAGCGGACGTTCTGGTAGCAAAGGGCGTGGTAAGCATCACGCAGGCAGACATAACGGACACACGGCTTAATAAAGAGCTTTGCGGTATCGTAACAGGGCTGATAGAGCAGGCAGACACGACGGCGATTTTTAACCAGTTTGAGGCGTATTTTGAGGAATTTAAGGCGCAGTATATAGCAGACGTGGTGGACTGGACAAACAGCAAAGAAAGCAGCATGACAGAATGGGAGAACACGCAAAAGGCGGCTTTTTTAGCATGGGTAGAAGAAATCAGACAGATTTTAAATGAAAGCGTAGCCGGAAATCTGCAAAACGAGATAGAGGCAGAGGCGCTGGCTGCGTTCAAGCGCCACTATGGGCTTGTCAACCAAGATACAGAGTTTATGCCGGACGGCAGCATAGTTGTAACCAATGAAGAGGGGACGCTTACCGTAACGCAGGGAACGGACGGGGACGGGAATAAGCAGATAACGGAGCTGCTGGAAAGCGGCATAGATACATACCAGAAAGTAACAACCTTTCTGCCAGCACAGGGCAGCACAAATAAAAAGATAAAGGAGAGGTATACAAAATTATGAGTTATGCAGAGGCGCAATATATCATTGACGAAACAGCGGGAGTAGTAAGAAAGGCTGCGGATAATCTGAACGAAACAGCGACACGCATAGCCTCTGGCATACCGCCACAGGATATGCAGGCTTTTAATGTGACGGCGGTAGACGGCGGCGCAAAGCTGAAATTTACGGAGCCTGCGGACACGTACATAGAGGGGCAGAGGATATGCAACATAAAGGGCGTAAAAATCGTGATGAAACAGGGAGGCTACCCGGTAAATGAGAATGACGGAACGCTTGTTATTGATAATGCAGAGCTGGGGAAGTACAGCAGCGAGGCGCTTATCATTGACGGGCTGGAAAATGATACAGAATATTTTATCTGCGCTTTCCCGTATTCTGACAGCGGGCATTACAACAGGGCGGCAGGCTTAAGGGTACTGAATGACGGATACGCACAGGCGAACAGGGCGAGGTTTACGCCGCAGGAGTACATTTTATACGGATACCGCAGGGCAAAGGGCGACAGTAACCCGGCAACACGCCTTACGGCTACGGATATGGCGGTAGGAATGGGGAAAGCCACGCTTGATGCCAGCACAGGAAAGCTGGACTTAAAAGAGTGGGCTACGGCGTGGTTTGTGACCGGGAACAAGCCCGTAATGATGAAGTATGACGGCACGGTAAACTATGAGCTTAACCCGGACGACTACACAAAGAAAACGGACGGGACGGCAAGCGACGTGGCAAACAGCAATTACGGCGGTAATGCTATGGCGCTCTTCCCCACGTGCTGGGTAAAGCGTTGGCAAGATAGCACATATGAGTATTTCCAAGTGTGCAATATCCAGCTGACGGAAGATTTTAAGGCGTATGCGCACCAGAGGCAGGACGGTAGCATAATGGAATGGTTTGCCCGCTCTATCTATGACGGGGCAAACGTGGGCGGTAAGATACGTTCTATTTCCGGCTTAGCGCCGTGCAATACGGTAGCGGGAAATACACAGCTTTCCTATGCGCAGGCAAACGGCAGCTTGTGGGACTGCGACACATGGAGCAGGGTAGCCCTTATATGGGATTTACTTAGGCTTATGGCGCTTAATGATGATGTGCAGAAAGCCTACGGGTACGGATACTATACGGGAATGAGTGCAGCGGGACACTTAAAGGCAGCAGGCACGGGGAATACAAAAGGGCAGTTTTACGGAAAGCACGCAAACGACGTGGTTAAGGTATTCCATACAGAAAATTTTTGGGGCAATATCTGGAAACTGATGCAGGGGCTTATTTACAACACCACGAATAAATACGCCGTGAAGATGTGCAGACCGTATAATAACAGCGGCAGCGGGTATGTAGCTATGAGTTTTGGGCTTACCGGGACAAACGGCGGCTACCAGAGCGCCCACAATATGAGCGAGTACGGTTTACTGCCTGTTACGGTATCCGGCAGCGACAGTACCTATATACCGGACGGCGCATGGTGGAATACTTCACAACAGAACTTTGCACGTTTCGGCTGCTCTGGCGCTAACGGCTTGCTCGTGGGGTGCGCTTTGGATTTGCTCTATGCGCTTTCTGCCTCGAACTGGAGCTTCGGGCTGGGCTTGACTTGTGAACAACCTTTAGCAGCGTAGCTGCATAGGGGGAACGGGGGAGTATTCCCCCGCTTATCCTTACGGCTGGGAATATATTAGGGGCTTTAGGGTACGCATTGACGGGCTGCTTTGCACGTTTCGGCAGCAATGGCAATAACGGCTTGCACGTGGGGTGCGCTTTGAATTTGAACAATGCGCTTTCTAACTCGAACTGGAACTACGGGCTGGGCTTAACTTATTTAATTGACGGAACAATAACCAAGTACCCTATTGCCATACACCACAGGCGCTTGAAACAGCGCTAGCTATTCAGTGAGTGAAAATACAACCGCAAAAGGTAGGGGCTAGTAGCACGGAAACAGCGAAAACCTTTTAGGAGAATAAGTCAAAATGAAAACCTATAAAAACCTTATGGAAAAGATTGCAAGCGAGGAAAACATACGGGCGGCGATTATGAACGCCAGCAAGCGGAAGAGAAACAGGAAAGACGTAAAAGAAGTGCTGGACGACATGGAAACGCACGTAGCGAGGCTGCAAAAGATTTTAAGGAACGGGACATATAAGCCGCATATAGATACGCCCTGTATTGTGAACGAGGGGACGCACCACAAAGTACGCCGGATAAGGAAACCACATTTTAAATATGACCAGATAATACACCATTGCATTATACAGGTATTGCAGCCTATCCTTACTGAGCCAATGTATGAGTACAGCTGCGGCAGTATTCCGGGCAGGGGCGCACATTACGGGAAAAGGCGTATAGAAAAGTGGTTACGCCGGGACGTAAAGAACACAAAATACGTGTTCAAAATGGATATAAAGCACTTTTACGAGAGTGTAGACAAAGAGATACTAAAGAAGATGCTTAAGGCGAAAATAAAGGACTGGCGGGCGCTGGAACTGATTTTCAAGGTAATAGACGGCTGCGAGAAAGGGCTGCCGCTGGGGAACTATACAAGCCAGTGGTTTGCTAATTTCATGCTGACACCGCTAGACCATTACATAAAAGAACAGCTGAAAGCAAAATATTATATGCGCTATATGGACGACATAGTAATATTTGGCAGGAATAAGAAAGAGCTGCATAAGACGCACAGGGCGATAGAGCAGTATTTACGGGACAACCTTAATCTGAAAGTCAAGGAGAACTGGCAGGTATTCCGGTTTGAGTACAAAGGGAAAGGCAGACCGCTTGACTTTATGGGCTGGCAGTTTTACCGGGAAAAGACCATATTAAGGAAGTCTATTTTTATCCGTATCATGCGCAAGGCAAAGAAAGTGGGAAAGCATACGACGATAAAAGGAGCGCATGGAATGATAAGCTATATGGGCTATATCAAGCACACGGACACTTACGGCAGTTATATTAACCATATACGCCCGTATGTGAATATAGGGAAGTTAAAGAAATTTGTAGCAAAAAGGGCGGGAGCGGAAAGGAGAAAAAACAGTGCTGATAAATTGGAGAAGAGCGGAGGGGACGCAGGCAGAAAAGCCGAAAGAGATTGATACAGCAGCAAGTCCGTTTTCTGTATATATGAGGAAAAATATACAGCAGGAAATAAGGGAACGGCCGGGCGGGGAAAGCGTGGCTGTATGGACTTACGACGAGGCGGTATTGACGCTGAAAGAGTACGCACAGTACGAAAAAGAGCTTGCAGAGTGCAAAAGCCTTTCACAGCAGGAGCTGGTAGAAAATAATCTTGTAGCCATGGGAGCGCTTGCAGAGAGCTTTGAGCAGCAGATTACAGCGGAAGAAAACCAGCTTATCATTATGGGAGCGATTGCGGATATGTTTGAAAATATCATGGACGCAATAACCAATATAAAGACAACTACGTAGAAAGGGGGTAAATGGCATGGTGCAGTTATACGTAACGCTTATAAGAGCGGGCAGAAAAAGCATTGACGACGTGCCGGAGAAGTACAGAGCCGCCGTAAGTGCAGAGCTGGGGGCGTAAAATTATGTTTGGTATCTTATGGCTTGTTTTCACAGGGAAAGGAAAAGAAAATATGGTAGATTTGTATTGCGCTTTGATTATCGCAGGAAAGCGGACGATTGAAACAGTACCCGCAAGGTACAGGGACACCGTAAAAGAGCAGCTGGCGGCAGTAGGGCTGGACGAGAACGGAAACCATATGTAAAAACTGAATAAAGGCTATATATGCCTCTGAAAGCGGAAAGCTGACAGGGGCATATATATTGCAGCAGAAAGAACCGCATTAAGGAGTAAGGGAAACAATGGGACAGGCAGCGTTATTAAGGGTGGTACAGGAGCAGCAGGAAACAATAGAAAAGCAGGGTAGGCTTATTGCAGATTTGGTATCTACTCTGGAAAGCTGGGAGAGCGCCGCAGGATATGACGGCGCAGGACTGAAAGAGCGGGCGTTAAATTTGCAGAAAGCGGAAAGGCAGGATTTATGGAAATGAAAATTTTAGAGTTTGTGAACATGGCGGCGCACAATATGGTAATGGAGCTGGTGGTACTGGCTATTGTGTTTGATACAGTTTTCGGAGTGATGCGGGCGGTAAAGGAAAAGAAATTCAACAGCTGCGCAGGGATTGACGGGGCTATCAGAAAAGTAGGTATGCTTATTTCGCTGGTATTTATGCTGGCTATTGATATGCTGGTAAAAATTAACCTTATCGGATTTATCCCAGAGGCGGTACGTGAGCAGCTGGGGCTTAAGAGTGTGGGCGTAGCCGAATTTTTTGCACTTCTCTACATAGCATACGAGGTGGTAAGCATTTTTAAGAATATGGCGCTTTGCGGGCTGCCCGTTAAGAAAGTCTGGGCGGCGGTAAGGGCGTTTCTGGCAAAATATACGGACGAACTGCCGGACACAGACGAACTGGACGGAAACAGCACCACGGGCAGCGTAGAGGGGCATAAGCAGCAGGAGAGATAAGAAAACAGTACAGGGTGCTTGCGGGAAACCGCAGGCGCTTATTTTGTTATCCAGAAAGGCGGTAAAGACCATGAGGAAAATTAACAGGCTGATAAGCAGATATAATTACAATACGGGCGACGTTTCCAGAATTAAGTATATTGTCATTCATTACACAGGCGCACTGGGGGACGCAAAGGCAAACTGCAATTACTTTGCAGGCGGCAACCGCAACGCCTCTGCGCATTACTTTGTAGGGTATGACGGGGCAATCTGGCAGAGCGTAGAGGATAAAAATGTAGCGTGGCACTGCGGCGCTAAGTCCTATAAGCACGCAGAGTGCAGAAATGCAAACAGTATCGGTATCGAAATGTGCGTAAGGAAGAAAAGCACGGAGAGCATGGGCGCTACAGATAAGGACTGGTATTTTGAGAGCGCAACGGTAGAGGCTGCGGCAGAGCTTACACGGTACTTAATGGATAAGTACAATGTGCCTGCGTCGCACGTCATAAGGCATTACGACGTTACGGGGAAGATTTGCCCTAACCCGTATGTATATAACACTACGGCGCATACATGGGACGAGTTTAAGCGGCTGATAAGCGGCACTGCATCTGCTGGCGGCATGGTGCAGAACGGGAACACGGAAAAGACAATATGGGACTATCTGGCGGGCAAAGGCTTAAGCGCATACGCCGTGGCAGGCTTAATGGGTAATCTGTATGCGGAAAGCGGGCTTAATTCCTGCAATCTGCAAAACAGCTATAACGAGAGCCTTAATATGACAGATGCAGAGTATACGGATGACGTGGATAATGGCAGTTACGGTAATTTTGTAAACGATAAGGCGGGCTACGGGCTGGCGCAGTGGACATACTACACCAGAAAGCAGGCGTTACTTGACTTTGCAAAAGAGGCGGGCGTATCTATTGGAAATATGGATATGCAGCTTGCGCATTTATGGAGAGAATTACAGGGCTATAAATCTGTAATGGCAGAACTTAAAACGGCAGAGAGCGTGCGGGCTGCCTCTGATGCCGTGCTGCTGGGATTTGAAAGGCCAGCAGACCAGAGCGAGGCAGTAAAGAAAAAGCGTGCAGGGTACGGCGAGGCATATTACAAGAAATATGCAGGCGGGCAGCAGGCAGCAGCACCGCAGGAAAAGCCGCAGGAGGCAGCAGGAGTGCCGTTTAAGGTTAAAGTGGACATATTAGACCTTAATATAAGGACGGGCGCAGGGACGGGCTACGCAAAGACGGGAGAGAATACGGGCAAGGGTGTATTTACCATTGTGGAAGTGAAAGCGGGCAAAGGGAGTACGGCAGGCTGGGGCAGACTGAAAAGCGGCGCAGGCTGGATAAGTCTGGACTATGCCACACGCTTAGCGTAGGAAGAATGAGGGCAGGCGGCTTACGGGCTGCTTTCCCTCTTTTTTTGTAATTTTTTATGAAAAAACGCATTGACAATATACCGAAAAAGGTATATAATTTAAGACATAGAAAGGAGAACAGTAAGAAACTATAAAGCGCAAGGCGCAGAAAGGAGTAACGGCAATGTGGGTAAGAAACATAAGAAAAAGCCTATCAAATGGCAAGAGCTGGCGGCAAATGCACTGATAGACTTAATCATAGGAACGGCGCTAATCATAATAGACAAGCTATTAAATTAGAGCCACGGCGGGCGGTAAGCCCGCCGCCTATAAAAAATATATCATAAACCCAAAGCCGAGTAAAGGGTATGCTTTTGAAAATAGGTATTTTTTTGGTAGCCGCAGGGCTGGTAAAACTGCTGATAGCTCTGATAACGAGAGCGAAAGAAAAGAGAGGTAAAGCATGAATTTAGGCGCAAATATCAAAAAAGTAAGAAAGAGCGCAGGCGTGACGCAAAAAGAACTTGCAGAACGCTTGCAAGTTTACCAGAAAGATATAAGCCGTTGGGAGAATAACGAGCTTATGCCGAGCGCATTAACGCTGGCAAAGATATGTAAAGAGCTGGGGGCATCTGCTGACGAGATTTTAGAGTTAAACAATGTAGGAAGTGGTGGAAAATGAGAAAACGGTTATTTGAGATAATAGAATTGTCGGACGGAAACGACAGGTTAAGCCACATTTATGATTTATTTATGATGTGCGTTATTGTAACAAGCCTTATTCCGCTGGCATTTAAGGAAACAAATTACTTATTTGTACTTGTGGATTACATAACAGCAAGCATATTTGTTGTTGATTATCTGCTGCGTTTCATAACGGCAGATTACAAATTAGGAATAGTAGGGGATAATGCAAAAAACGAACGAAAGTTCGGGGGGGGGGTAAAACCGTTTTTAATCTATCCATTTATGCCTATGGCAATCGTTGACCTTTTGGCAATACTTCCGACATTCACCATTATAGCATCTGGATTTAAGATTTTAAAACTTTTCCGGCTGTTACGCACGTTTAGAGTATTCAAGGTATTTAAAATAGTAAGATACTCTAAAAGTATCACGGTTATTTCTAATGTGATTAAGAAACAAAAAGAGCCGCTTATAGCGGTATGCGTGCTGGCGGCTGCATATATTGTCATATGTGCATTGATTATATTTAATGTTGAGCCGGATACATTTGATAATTTCTTTTCGGCTATATATTGGGCTACGGTTAGCCTTACGACTATGGGCTACGGGGACATATACCCAGTTTCCACTATTGGGCGTGTCGTAACTATGCTTTCCTCTTTTGTGGGGATTGCCATAGTAGCTTTGCCAGCAGGCATTATTACGGCTGGATATATGGACGAGATTAAGAAAGAATGAGCAGCAGGAAAGTTTAAGAAAAGAGCCGCAGACTTGTAAAAGAGTTTGCGGCTTTTCGTCGTATATAGACCACAACGAAAGAGAGGCAGAAACAATGGCAAATAAAAAGGGCAGCCACCAGCTGACAAGGGCAGATAGGATAAAAATAGAGGCGTTGCTTAAAGAGGGCTTAAGCAAGGCAAAAATAGCAAAGCATCTGGGAGTACACCGCAGCACTATATATAATGAGCTGAAACGGGGAGAATACGAACACCGTAATAGTGACTGGACGACAGAAATAAGATACAGCCCAGACATAGCACAGGAAAAGGCAGAGGAAAATTTAAAGGTAAGAGGCACACAGCTTAAAATAGGCAACGATATTGCATATGCAAATTATATAGAGGAAAAAATAGTAAATGAGGATTACAGCCCGGCAGCAGTGCTGGGAGAACTTAAGGCGCAGGGAAGAGAGGGGGAATTTAATACTATCGTCTGCGTTGCTACTCTTTACAGCTACATAGATAAGGGCGTTTTCCTTAAGCTGACTAATAAGGATTTGCCAGTAAAGAAGAATAAAAAGCGGGGCTATAAGAAAGTACGCAAGCAGCAGGCACGGGCGGCAGCAGGCGACAGCATAGAAAAGCGCCCAGAAGAGATAGACCAGCGGGAAGAGTTCGGACACTGGGAAATGGATAGCGTGATAGGCAAACGGGGAGTGTCTAAAAACGTGCTGCTGGTACTGACGGAAAGAAAGACACGGGACGAGATTATATTTAAGCTGCCAGACCATACAGACGAGGCAGTAGTAGCGGCGCTGGATAAATTAGAGCGCAGATACGGTACGGATATGTTTAGACAGATATTTAAGACAATCACGGTAGACAATGGCAGCGAGTTTGCCGACGTGAACGGCTTAGAGCGTTCTATACTGGAAGAGGGGGAAAAGAGGACACATTTATATTATTGCCACCCGTATAGCAGCTGGGAGCGTGGCACGAATGAGGTAACAAATAAAATGGTACGGCGCAAAGTGCCAAAGGGGACAAACTTTGACGACAAGACCGACGAGGAAATAGAGAAAATAGAGAGCTGGATAAACGGATACCCACGCAGGATACATGGCTACCGTTCTGCTGGGGAGCTTTTCACAGAAGAGCTGGAAAAGCTGGCTTAATATCAGATACAGCGACTTTGAGAGGCTGGCAGCAGTGGCAGCCTTAAAACTGCGCCCATTTCAGAAAAAGGGAGTTTACAAGGCGGGCGTACTCTGATATAGTGAGGGTAGCACATCTGCTGTATTTCATTCTGTATAGTTAAATTCTACAAAATACCCACCACCCAATTAGTAAATATGCCGAAAGTGAAAAATTGTTCAAAAAAAGGTTGAAATTTTTATTTGGGCAAAAATAAATAAAAAACTATTGAAATTCACTAAAAGTTCTGCTATGCT
>ERZ1026772.1331-NODE-1331-length-13745-cov-4.170636_pt1 | contig 13745 bp, 14 predicted proteins | sample MGYA00380124_ERZ1026772 | MGnify/ENA primary metagenome ERZ1026772 (study PRJEB33269, sample SAMEA4719760) | human gut metagenome | biome: human-associated habitat; feature: organic feature; material: feces | place: Cameroon | collected 2013-10 ...
TGCACGCCTTCTTCCTGCCGTTCGGAATCTACCCCAACAACGCCATCGTCGGCGGCTCCGCGCCCATCGCGGCAGGCGCTGCGCTGTATCAGAAGAACAACGACAAGAAGGGCATCGTCGTCTGCAACATCGGTGATGCGTCGCTTGGCTGCGGCCCGGTCTATGAGGCGCTGAACTTCTCCGCCATGGACCAGTTCAAGACCCTGTGGGAAGAAGGCCGCAAGGGCGGACTGCCGATCATCTTCAACATCTTCGACAACTTCTACGGCATGGGCGGCCAGACGATGGGCGAGACCATGGCCTACAATATGCCCGCCCGTCTCGGCGCAGGCATCACCCCGAGCCAGATGCACGCCGAGCGTGTTGACGGCTGGAACCCGCTGGCGGTCATCGACGCTTACAAGCGGAAAATGGAGCTGATCAAGAACAACGAAGGCCCCGTGTTCCTCGATGTCGTGACCTACCGCCTGGTCGGCCATTCAACCTCCGACCAGAACGCATACCGCTCCAAGGAGGAGATCGAGGATTGGCGCAGCCATGACCCGATGATCAAGTTCCGTGAGGCGCTGGTCGAGGCGGGCGTTGCGTCTGATGAGTTCTTCGCAAAGCTCCTTCAGGATACCGCCGACCGCATGACCATGATCTGCCGCGCTGCCGACAACAAGGAGATCTCTCCGTATGTCGACTTCGACGAGAATCCGGATTATCTGGCAAATCTCATGTTCTCCAACGAGACCCGCCGCTCGATGGGCGAGCCGGGCCAGAAGCTGAACGTCACCGGCCCGAAGGAAAGCTGCAAGCGCTATACAGACCTTGCCAAGAAGGAGCATTTCGCGTTCGACAAGGACGGCAAGAAGTTCTCCGATATGAAGGTCTACAACATCCGCGACGCCATCTTTGAGCCGCTGATCAACAAGTACTACGAGGATCCCACGCTCGTCGCCTACGGCGAGGACGTGCGCGACTGGGGCGGCGCGTATGCCGTCTACCGCGGCCTGATGGATGTGATCCCGCACTCCAGACTCTTTAACTCCCCGATCTCCGAGGCCGCCATCGTCGGCACCGCCGTCGGCTACTGCATGTGCGGCGGCCGCGCAGTTGTCGAGCTGATGTACTGCGACTTCCTCGGCCGCGCAGGCGACGAGGTCTTCAACCAGATGTCCAAGTGGCAGGCCATGTCCGCCGGTATCCTGAAGATGCCGATGATCCTGCGTATGTCCGTCGGTGCAAAGTACGGCGCGCAGCACTCTCAGGACTGGGTCGCCATCGTCTCGCACATTCCGGGCCTCAAGGTCTACTTCCCGGCAACGCCGTATGAGGCCAAGGGCATCATGCAGTCGGCGCTGAACGGCACCGATCCCTGCATCATCTTTGAGTCGCAGAGAATCTACGGCAAGGGCGAAGAATTCCACGAGGGCGGCGTTCCCGCCGAGGAATACGAATGGGTCCCCGGTGCGGTCAACAAGGTCCGCGACGGCAAGGATCTCACCATCCTCACCATCGGCGCAACGCTCTACCGCGCGGTCGACGCAGCCAAGACGCTCTCCGAGAAATACGGCATCGAGGCCGACGTCATCAATATGCCGTCGCTTGTCCCGCTGGATTATACCGACCTCATCGCGTCCGTCAAGAAGACCGGCCGTGTCGTCCTGGCCTCCGACGCCTGCGCAAGAGGCACGTTCCTCAACGAGATCGCGGAGAATCTGACGAATATGTGCTTCGATTATCTGGATGCGCCTCCCGTCGTCATCGGTGCGCGCAACTGGATCACCCCGCCGCACGAGTTCGACAAGTATTTCTTCCCGTATGCCGAGTGGATCATCGACGCGGTCAACGCCCGCCTGATCCCGCTGGAGGGCTACACCTCCACCACCACTCCCGACGAGGCTGAGATCATCCGCCGCAACAAGCTGGGCGTGTAAAACCAGAGATCCCCGCGCAGATCCAATCTGCGCGGGGATTTGAAAGAAAGCCTTGACAAACGTACCAAACGCCGCTATAATATCTATGTTTTCCGGGTCATAGCACCGTACGGGAAACAGCACAGCTTCATAAATGGGCCTGTAGCTCAGCTGGGAGAGCGAACGGTTCAATTCTATGCCCCCAAATTTGGGGATGTAGCGCAAGCGTCCGGCGGACGGTTCGCATCTATGCCGCCAAAAAAGTCAATAAGGGCCTGTAGCTCAGCTGGGAGAGCGTTCGGTTCGCATCCGAGAGGTCGAGAGTTCGAGTCTCTTCAGGTCCACCAAAATGTTCGGAATTTTCTGATTTTTGCAGAAGATTCCGAACTTTTTTGTGTCTTTCAAAATCAGGCGCTCTCAACAGTCGTAATTCTGCCACCATTCGGTTCGCATCCCACAGAAAGCCTTTGAAATTCGTCGAAAGAAATGCGAAATTCGATTTCAAGATGATAGTCCCGCGAGACATAGACGGCTTTAATGAGCTGCGACACGATCATTTTCTTTGCTTCAAAGGAGCAGCTATCATACAGATCCGCCCAGCTTTCCAGCTTTTCAAACTCGGCCTGTTCCTGCTCTGCGCTCTCCGTCTGACACTCCATATCCGCTTTCTGTTCAGAAACTTCCTGCGACAGTGCTTCTATTTCCTCTTTGCACTTTGCAACAAGGCTGTTCAGAAGATCGACATTCAAACGGCTGATGCCGCGGATAACGTTGATCGTTTCAGCCTCATAGTCGGACAACTCCTTTTGTTTCTCTTCTAGACGCAGCGCAGACATTCTGTAACGGCTTCTGGCAAGCGCTGTGGCCTTTTCGTGTTGTTCCGTGACCAGACGATCCTTTGATGAGATGCGGATTCTGGAGAGCTGGTAACGCACCAGAGCGTCTACGATTCCATCCAGCTTTGTCACGCCATAGCCGGATTGTCCGTCACAGAGGTCAGGATGCCGTGCTTTGAAATGACATTGGTAGCGGCTTTTGACCTGATTGCGAATAGTTCCGTCCTTGCGTACATACTTCTTGCCTGACGTTGTAAGTGTCAGGCGATTTTTACAATGACCGCAGAAAATGTTGCCGACCAACAGGGAACTGCCGCTCAGATTCAACGGTGTCTCCGCATGGTGCGTTGTGCGTTTTTCCATTAACTCCTGCGCTCGTTGAAAGGTCGCTTCGTCCACGATCTGAAGCTCGGGAATGATTTCCGATTCCGCGTTTCCATTTGAAATCACACCCGTGTATAGCTTGTTCTTTATCATGCGGACGATCGTTGTATTCGGAATCATGGAACCGTCTGCGCGGCGAATCCCATTTTCCAAAAGGTAGTGGGAAATCCGTTGAGCGCCGCAGCCTTCGTTGACGTATTTGTAAAAGATGAAACGCACGATTTCTGCGGCGTCCTCGTCGATTACAAAATCGTTGACCTCTTGATTCTTCTTGTTGATCCGTCCCTGCTTCTGGAGCTTGTAGCCAAATGGTACAATGCCGCCGGTGAAGCAGCCGTCCTTTGTAAGCTGCTCCATGCGGGTTTTCACGCGCACGGAGGTTTTGATGCTCTCGCCGGATGCCTGCCAGTATCGGATATAGTTAAGCAGCTTGTCAACATGGTTGTCAAACCGCTGCTGCCCCTCTACGGCGCTCCAAACTTCAACGCCATTACGGACAAACCACTCTACGACAAAGGGCGTTTCGTCATCTCTGCGGCCGAGACGGTCAAACATATAGACAAGCAAAATATCGAAACTCCCGGCAACGGCCTCCTGCTGCAATTCCTGCATGGCGTCACGCTCTTTTGCAGATTTCTTGAAGCCGGACACACCTTTTTCGTAAAACTCATTTTGTAAAACCCAGTCAGGGTGTGATGCGATGAACTCCCGGCAGAATTGACGCTGCATGGGAATATCATCTTTTTCAACCTGACCGATTGTAGATACGCGATACAAACAATTTACTCGTTTCTTTTGTTCCATAACATACACTCCATTCTGAGAAAACGTGTGTATGTCCTTGTTCGCTATTTGATTTTCAAGGTGCATTTTATAGTGCAATTATAGCATATTTCGGATATTTTATCAAGTTTTGCAGCTGTTATTATAAAATCCATAGGAGAAAACCGAACGTTTCAGCGCTTCTGTAATATGCGGGTCATCTTGCTCTGCATACTTTACAGAGATTGCGACACCGCCGAAAGATAAGATTTCTTCCTGCTTTTTCGGCTCGGATTCTTCGATCTGTTTGTCCATAGAAGAACCTCCAGAATAAATATTGTTTTTCTCATAGGTCAGACAGACGGCAGCGGCAAACTGCTCCATAGGCGTTGCACCTCCCTCCATGCTGATGGCGGGGCGTTCCATTCTGTGACGTATGGCTAACGCAAGTATCATTGTTCTTTTGTATATGGTTGTCGCACGCTCCAGCCATGGAGCGCTCACAATGCAGGCGGTTCTCGCTCCGCGCCGGATTCTGCTCCGGCGCATCCTCGCGCACCCATTGGCTCGCACATACAAAAACGTATCTGTTAACCCTATTCAGTTGTCAAGCGGGATTGTCAGCCCGCAAAAGCGTATTCAAAATAATGCGCTTTTCCAGAATGGCAATCGGGGACATTGCTGCGGACGGTTGTCCCGCAGACTGGACAGACCTGCCCGTCTTACGCAAACGCCATGCCGCATAACCACATAGGTTTCAGATTGCGAACGAATTACGTCTCACCGTGGGACGTAATTCGACAGATTAGGACTCAAATAATGTTCAACACGGTTACCCCTGCCGGTCTGCCCATAGCTTTGCTGAGATCAATGAAATCAGCTCCTTTGCAGTGGGTGGTTCCTCAATCCAGTATGCACGCAGCTCTCGCCTGCGACCGTTTTGCCAAATGTCTTTGGCTGCGCGGTTTAACGCCCGCGAAACTGCTTCGTTGGTGCGTTTTCCTGTCCGCTTGCGGACTTCATTGCAGATGAAGTGCATTTTCGGCATATTTGGTTGATGATCGATTGCAACGTCAATCGCATGACATAAAATGCAGTAACATTCTTTTCCGCGTGTCTCGACGATGGAGTATATAGCGTTCTGAACGTCTTTCATGTTATACATTCCTTTCCCGTTCGAGCTGATATAAGCATAATACATTTTTACATACTTTTCAGGATTTTTGACAAACTTTGACCTACGTAGACAAACTTTGACGAACAAAAATAAAGCAGCGAGCTAAACTGTTCCGATTATACCTTCCATCCTATGATCTGCGCTGATTATACGGTTAGATAAAAAGAAAAGGCTTCAAAATACAATGGGAAGTCATTTTGAAGCCGTTGCCTGAAGATGAAAAGAACCCGGCTGCATTTACGCAACCGGGTTCTTTTGGAAGAATGGCAATTGTACCTTACACGCTACAAGATGGGGGGAAAAATCACATATTGGGATCTTTTGGATGCCTATCCGTTTCTGTTTTGTTGTCCAACTCGTTGTGCCGCATGGGACGCATCGGCTGATAGGTAAGGCCAAGGCAATCGGGCGGCCATTTCTTCATATCACGGCGGATCATGTCCTTCGCAAGTGATTTCGCAAGAAGCTTCATTTTTTTGTTTTCCATTGTTTACATACCTCCTTTTCATATATCTGCTTTCCATATGCCGCTATTAGTAAAACGGCAGTAAATCCTAGTCCGAGTGCAAGTCCATTGGCAAAGGCGTAGAACCGCATACTCAAACTCAGAATTAGAGCCATATCCAATATTAGCACGGTTAGCATTGCCATATGTTTTGATGCTGCCAGTTCTTCCTTCGTCATGTGAAGGTTCGGATGGTCGTAAGGGGCAAACAAGAAAATCGTGATGGTTGACGATGCAAGAACCCAAAGGAGTGCAGTACCTCTCAAATTCGGTAAAATCAGCAAAAACAACACGCATTCGCTACAAACAGAAAACAGCAAGCAGCCCGCAAAAGTTTTTGCATGATAGCCATTTGTGCGTACACGAAGCAGGAAAAAACTCAAATAAAATGCAAATGACGCAGAAAATGAAGAAAGCAACCATCCTAATGGGAATAAAAAGCAGAGCGTAATTAGTTTTTCGCAGCGCTGCACAAGGCCATATGAGAACCACTCTGCATCGTTCGAGGATATGATATCTTTTCGCACACAGTATTCTGTAAATTGCGCAATCACATTCATTTGTAATCATCACCTTACGCGTTTGATTATATCGGGTTTTAGATTGCTTTCAACGATTCCGACATCAAAACAGGTTTTCGCGGCACGAACGCGGAAATTTTGGCCAAACAGCAAAACCGCTGGCTCAGAGAAAGTGCTTCTGCACTCCTCCGGGGTCAGCGGTTCACTGGCAGTTATGCTTCTAATTTGGTTGGAATTTCTGCTGTGAACTGAAACCAACCGTCTTCATAATCGTATACATACTCTGCGTGTAGGCGAGCAAGAATACGGCAAACGCTAGGAAGCCCAAAGCCGTGTTCGCTTGCGGATAATTTCGTTGTTGCAATTCCGTGTTCCGTAATGAGAACCGGAGGACTGGTATTCCGAATCGAGAGAAAAAAACCGCTATTTTCAAGTATTGTGCATTGAATCAGACGGTTCTTTTCAACGCACCGGCACGCTTCGATTGCGTTATCTAACAAATTTGAAAGTAAAACAACCAACTCGCGTGCGGATAATTGAATGTTGGAAAGATCATTGATATGAAACTGCATCTCAATCTGCGATTCAACCGCTGCCTGATATTTCTGATTCAGAATGGCATCGATAATCGGATGATGCGTATTCACAATCAGAATTCGGCTCGTCTGCGCTTGGTTCAACTCTTGAACGTATTTCGCTGCAGCTTCATAGGCTTTCTGCGAAAGCAAGTCAGAGATGGTACATAGATGATTCTGAAAGTCGTGTGTGCTTTGCCGCTGCTGTCGATATGCCTTGTCTAAAGCAAGAATACTGGCAGTCTGAATCTCCATCTGCTGAGATAAGATGTTATTCTGCTGCTTCACCTCTGTATCGCGCTCAATCAGCGAGACAACATAGACAATTGCCACATTAGCAATGCCGAGAAAGATACAGAAAAATGCCACCGGTTGCGTAAGATCCCGTTGGTCTCTACAAATCAGGAATAACGCCATCAGCATAAAAAGGCTTGTCAATGGAAAGAAGCTGACAAGCAGCATCCATTTGGGGTGCAATGGGTGAATTCGATGAAATGGGTGTAATCGTGTGATAAGCCACGCCAGAAAAACGGACAGAATCTTTCCAGCCGTCACTAGCACAGTATACATTCCCTTTTTCCAAACGAGTTCGTCCAAACTGATTCTTAAAAGAGTGGACGCTCCGAAAAGAACAATTGCATCCATCGCAGCTATCAGAATATAGTCCAGCAGGCCGATGAAGATGCGCTGCTCCAAACGCCCCTTAAATAAAAAGACAATCAGGCAAAGGCCAAAGGTAAGCGCACACAGTCTGCGCATAAGCGCCGGTAATGTAAGACTTTGATTTAATAAAAACAGAATACAGATACTCAGTGCAGTGAGAAGCGTTCGCTTGCTATTGTGCCGATACGGTAAGAAAGCTGAGGCAAACAGGAAAAAGGCCACGCATTCCAGTGCGAGCCACAGCGTACTAATTATGTATTCCATGTCTGTGCACCTTTCCACAGCAGGTATGCCCGTTTGATCTCCTTATAGTTTTTTTCACTGACGGGCAATTTCAAGCCGTTTTCAATGACAACCTCATTGCATTGGAGCTTCTTGATATGGCGCATATTTACCAGATAACTCTTCTGGATACGCAAAAAACCAAGCGGCTGGAGTTTTTCTTCAAAGCTCTGCAAGGATGAATAGCAGCTGTACTGCTCAAAATTTCCGCAGAGCATATAGACATGTACCGTGTGTTTTTCAGATTCAAGGTAAAGAATATCCTCTACTGATAAATTGATGAGTTCACCATTATTCTGAATGGAAACGACCTCGCGCTTGGTTGTAAAATGCTCTACAGCCTGAGAGAAATAGGGTTCCAGTTTTGTATCTACATCTGTTTTCAGAAGATATCGGAACGCACGCAGTTCATATCCTTCAGGAGCATATTCAACATAGCTTGTGACAAAGATGATGATTGTGTCATTCCTCTTCTGCCGAATCCGCCGGGCCAGATCGATACCGGCTCCTCTACGATTGCCAAAATCAATATCCAAAAAAGCAAGATCATAGGACTGTAGGATAAAGCTGCTTATATCGTCACGTGTATACGATCCAATTTGGATGTTGAGCTGTTTCCGGGCGGCATATTGTTTGAGATGAGACTCCATCCTTGATAAGAAATTTTGGTTGTCATCGGCAAGTAAAATCCTAAGCATATGGGTTCCTCTTTGCGGCTTTCCAAAGACGTCTATTTTTTGAAATGCTGAATTCATAATATCGTTTGCAGTCATCGAATCAACCCTCCAACATTTAAATTCTCGTATAATTGTATTTATTATATCACGAAATACATAAATACTGAATACCATTGCTGTAAACTAAAGAAAACTGCATGGTGGGGAGTATCAATGTACGATTTTGGCTTGCGGCTAAAGGAATTACGGAAATCAAGAGGTTTGACACAAAGAATGCTTGCCGAACGCATAAACAAGAGTGTTTCGGCTGTGAGCAGGTATGAGTCAAATGCGCAATTACCTCCGCTTGATGTGTCAAAGAGCATTGCGCTGGCGTTAGGGATCTCAATTGATTATCTGGTCGGAAATGAGGAAACACCTGCCTATACAGCGAAGAATTTGACAGAATATCAAACGGAACTGTTAGATGAACTAATTTCAGAGTTTCACAGCCCCACGAGCCGGTCTCCACAGCTATCTGAACAGCAGCTTCAAATATTGCAAAAGCTGATTGCAATATTCACAGATGTCGGCTGACATATGTTTTTTATCACTGATCCTCAAAAAGTCTCCGCAAGACTGAGTCTTGCGGAGACTTTTTGCGCCGTGCAGCCATCGAGAATTCTGCTTTCGTGCCGAAAAAACCATCATTCGTGCGCGATTTGTTGAAGCGTATTCTGATGCGGGTATAATTGGTATCAGAAACGATATGCAAAGGGGTGATTCCGTTGTACTATAAATAATTAGTCATCATCATGAGCAAACGGAGTAACGTGACTCCACTCCACCAACTAATACTGACTATGAGGTGAAAGAAATGAGAAAAAGACTTTTTGCCATCGTACTGGTGATTGCACTTGTTGTGTCGATGATTCCGACTTGCTTCGCGTACTACACTGCATCCGCCACCAGACCGACTCTGTCCAAACCTTGGTACGGAATCGTTCTTGAGGATTGCAACATTCGGCAGTCGTATTCGACAAGCAGCACCATTGTTGGTTCCGCTGTAAGCGACTCGTACATTCATATCGTTGGAAAATTTGCGGACTGGTATGAGGTTCAGTTTAAGAATGATGGAACAACGGGTTATATTCGCTCGGATCTGATCAATGTGTCTAGTGGAACGCATTACTATGTTGTTGCGAATACAAATGTCCAGTTCCGCTCTGCACCCTCTACGTCTGGAACTGTCCGTGCCACGATTTTTAGCGGGGAATCCTTCCCGAGAAGATTTAACTCCGGAAACTGGGTATGCGGCGTATATGCCAACAACACAGGCTATTCCCACGGCGATTATGTTGACGGAGAACTTCGTACAGATTAATGAGTAATCGACGCGGGGGCAGAGATACGACATCTCTGCCCCATAGTAGCTGTAGGAGAGCTAATATGAAAAGAAAAAGCAACTTTTTCAAAAGCACAGGCGTCGTTTTTTGGGTTTTTCTAACATTGCTGCTCTGCGCGTGCAACCGTGAAGCAGCGCAAAAAAACGCTGTGAATATGCGACAAGAACAGGGAACTTCATCTTTGGTTCAAACGGGTGCAATCTTTGCGCCGAGCACCGAGTTTGTAAACGCAGATGCGGCAGGCGCGTACACCTACGAAAAGCTGCCGCTGGATGGCTACCGCGTTTCTGCCGTCTTTCCCGCAAGCGGAAACCTTGTTTATGTCATCGCTACCCTTTGCGACGCGAATGGGTATTTTCTGGTCGGAGAAGATGGCGTGATTCCGACGCAGCTCATTCAATACGATCTGGAGGCGCAGAAGAAAACAGCTTTCTGCTATCAGCCTGCCTTGGATGGTGCGCGGGACGTCACTCTTTCCTCTGCGGTGATCGCTCCGGACGGAAGTCTCTGGGCTCTGGTTTTTGGCGGGCAGATGACGGTGAATCGCTTACTACGGATTTTACGGTAGAACGCCTGGATGCGGACGGAACGGCAACAGAAAAAGTTCTGCTCGATGGCATGAACTTGAACGAAGATCCGGAGTTTCTGATCGGCAGCGACGGCAGTTTTCTTCTCTATACCTTCTCGAACAGGATACTTTCCAGCTTTGACACGACTGGTCATCTAACAAAGCAGGAATCGATTGCGCAGCTTACCGAAAAATTTGCAGCGGATTCTGACGGACAGGTGTGGTTCCTCGCAGACACAGAAGAAGGTGCGGCACTGCAAGCCGTGGGAAGTGAAAAGCAGATCCCGATTTCCGGAATCTCGAACGGTCTTCCAGTACTGTGCTATGGCGCAGACGAGCCGGGTGTACTTTATCTGTCGGACACGACCGCACTTTACCGCGTGCCGCTTCAGACCGGTGTGGCAGAAAAAATCGCAGATCTTGCGAAGCTCAACGTCCGCGGAGGACAGCCCTTCAGCCGCACGGCGAACGGCAGCTTTGTCTTTGCGGATCGCTCCTATGACGTCCCGGTGCTCGCCGCGCTTTGTCCCGGCGCGACCGGAGGAAAGCAAAAATCCGTGCTGACGCTTGCAACGGTCAATCCAAGTGGGCAAACCATCGCGCAGGTGCAGGAGTTCAACCGGAGCAATTCTGACTATCAGGTGGAAATTCTGGACTTTTCCTCGCTGCTTGACAGCGGCAGCTACATGGATCTGTTTACCACATGGAATACTGCCATTGCAGCGGGGGATACACCGGATATGGTCGATTTCTCAAACCTTCCGTGGCATAGCTTTGCAGACCGGGGGATGCTTCTCGATCTCAACACGATTTTGCCGCAGGAAGATATTCTGCCGTGGCTCTGGAAGTCCGTCTCTTACCACGGTGCCAATTACACCTTCCCCGGATGCTTCACTGTCGAAACCCTCGTTGGAAAGCAGTTAAAGCTCGGAGACCGCCAGCACTGGACGGTGCAAGAGTTTCTTGCTCTGGCCGACTCGTCTGACATTTCCATGTTCTCAGGCATGAGCCGCGAGCTGTTCCTTTTCTATATGGAACAGTATCTTCTCGACGCATTCCTGGATGAAGAAACGAAAACGTGCAGCTTTGACTCGGAAGAATTTCGGTCGCTGCTGGACTATGCCGCCACGCTGGCTGACACGGAGGAGCTGGGGTTTGAAGTAGAAAACTCCATGCTTCTGATCCGGCGGGATCTGGCACTGGCAGAGCCGGTCATTCTGAGTAATATCGGGCAGATGCACAGCGCGGAAAGCTATACGGTCGGTGAGCCGCTTGCGTGGATAGGCTGGCCAGGTCCGAACGGAACGAAAGTCCGTCCGGATGCAGAGATCGCGGTCTTCAAAAATACCGATCACGCAGACGGCGCGGCAGCCTTTCTGCACTTCCTGCTTTCGGACACCAGCCAGACGGTGCTCGGGCGCTTTGCGTTTCCGATGACGGCATCGATGTTTGAAAAAGAAATCAACGCAGCAATGGAACCTCGAAATACGAATGACCCCGATCTTGCAACGGAATTTACGGTAGACGGCACGGTTTACCCGGTCGTTCCGCTGTCCGAAGAAGATGCTGCGCGGTATGAAACATTCTTTGAGAATATTTCTGCGCAAATCTATTATCCGTGGCAGGCAGCAAACATTCTGGAAGCGGAGTGCGGCGCACTCTGGGCCGGAGAACGAACCGCTGCAGAAACAGCTGCGCAGATTCAAAGCCGTATGGAATTATATCTTGCAGAGATATACAGTTAGGTTACCATGAACTATATTAGAAAAAACGTTGACTTGCCATGCTCCGGACAGAAGGCAACAACCACTGTCCGTTCCTGCTACGTTGTTATCTTTCCCTTGACCCTATAAAGCGTTCCTCTTGCAGCACTGCGTCACCTGGACTTTTTATGACCAATATAACACTCTTCCACACGGCTTTTTCCGGAAAAACCGTACTATTTGGAGAGCACTCTCATGCTGCCCTTTTTTGAAAGATACGCTTCTACACCGCTATCTTCAATTCTGGACTGTATTGCTTGATTGTGTGTCTTGTCCTTTGCATAATAATAGTTCCCTTGACGTCGTCGCGAATATTTTGTTTTTTAAGCGTCTACTCTAAGGGAACTATATCACTGCATCCATAGCCTTCACGATTCATTTGCAAAGCAATCCGGTCTGGCTACGGTCGTAAAACCAGCCGAGCCGGTAATGACAACACCGTTCGCGCCGCCGCTGCAATGAACGATCAGGAGATTTCCGTTCGCGTCCTTGCCGCCGACGATGCCAACGTGTACGTCTACCGGGTAAAATACAAGATCGCCCGGCTGCGCGTCGCTCCATGAGATGTTGGTGCAATAGCTGTGCTGTGTCGCAGCTCCGCCGCCGCGTCCGGGGTAGTAGCCGCCATTCGTCGCGTTGTAGAATGTCCAATCGACGAACCCCGAACAGTCTAATCCGAACGGGCGCACCGTGCCGGTGGAGCCGCTGCCCGCCGCTGTGACCTCCGTTGGAACGCCCCAGCGGTCATCCCAGCCGATCGTCAAAGATTTTCCGCCCCCAAAATACGACACGCGCCCGACGAGCTGCACTGCCGTTTCTACAACGGTTTTTCGTGCAGGATCAAGATCATCCGGGAGATTTTCAAGAAGCGCGATTGCGTCCTCCTGCGAAATGGTCAGCGAACCCATCGGAATATTCATGCTGCCGAGATTTTCGAGCAGAATGTCCAGTGCATCGTTCTGATATTTTGTAAAAGCGTATATCAGGCGCATTTGCTCGGCAGTTTTGGCTGTGATCGTGATTGTCAGCGCAATTCCCGTGTGGCTGTCGTCCACATCATCGGAACGTCAACGATTTGTATTTCCGTCGTGATCTCGCACATATCCCAGAATACTTGGCGCAAAAGTTCCACACGCTCTTCGTCGAGCGTGAAAACGTCCATACCGTCCTCTGCGCCTGCCACTTTGGACGCAAAAACGGCTACGACCTCACGCCAGTCGGGCGCTTGCCCGACAATTTGGATGGATGCAAAATCTCCGTTTTGCAGACGCTCCAGCTCAGCATGATATTCACCCTGAATTTCCGCAATGGCGGTTGCCAGCAGCACGGCATCTTCCGTCTGCTGCTCATCCGCAAAGAGGATGCCGAGCGGAGAGGCCAGAAATGCACCTGCAACAATGACGATAGAAAACACGACGAAAAGCGCAGTGCCGCCGCCTAAACTGGCAAGCGCACTTATCAGCTCCTTGACGGTCTTTGCCGCGGCTTCGGCCAGCTTTTTCGCGGCTGCTCTGGTAGCCCGGTTGTTGCTCTTTTTAAGCATCTTTCGCTGTGCATCCTGCGTCGCTGCTTTTCGTGCACGCTTTGTCGCGGTTCTCGATACGGACGTTTTGGGTTGTACTTTTGGAGCGCTGATCTGATTTGAATCTCTTGTCCGAATGGAAACGCCGCGTCGGGGGCGTTCCCTCGGCGCGGCATTTGACTTCGGCTTCTCGCGGATGGCGGGCAGCTGCTCCACTGGTGGGG
>ERZ1026772.1333-NODE-1333-length-13737-cov-5.613799_pt1 | contig 13737 bp, 15 predicted proteins | sample MGYA00380124_ERZ1026772 | MGnify/ENA primary metagenome ERZ1026772 (study PRJEB33269, sample SAMEA4719760) | human gut metagenome | biome: human-associated habitat; feature: organic feature; material: feces | place: Cameroon | collected 2013-10 ...
CCAAATCGGCTTCGCCGATGGAATTTTGCATTACTGAATCATTTTCTTACGGTCTCAGCAGTAAATGCTTCGACCTGTACTGAATAGTTACACTTAAATACAGATATTCTCGCATGTCAGTAGTAACTCAAAAATGATCCAATGGATCATTTTCTCATATGTATGGCAACTAAGAGGGAGCTCCGAAGAACTCCCTCTTATCTTAATCGGGTTTCATACCCATATTAGACGATTTCCACGTCTACCTTCTTGTTATCTTTTGATGATGCAGCCTTAACAACAGCACGGATTGCTTTCGCAATTCTTCCCTGCTTACCGATCACCTTTCCCATATCAGATGCTGCCACATGAAGTTCAACTGTAACATGTTTTCCTTCTTCTTTTTCTGTAACAACGACTTCTTCAGGATGATCAACAAGGTTTTTAGCAATTACTTCTACTAATTCTTTCATTGTTCACCTCCAAAAGGGCCAGACAACATACAATTATTTCTCAATTCCTGCCTGCTTGAAGATCTTGCTGACAACTTCTGTAGGCTGAGCTCCGTTTGCTAACCACTTCTTAGCAAGCTCCTCATTTACCTTAAAAGTGCTGGGATCTGTGTTCGGGTCATAAGTACCGATCTCTTCGATACATCTTCCGTCTCTGGGAGAACGTGAATCTGCAACTACGATTCTATAGAAAGGAGCTTTCTTCTGACCCATTCTTCTTAATCTGATTTTAACTGCCATTTTGTTTCACCTCCATAGTGTAATGAAATAATCATTTCTATTTATATAAAACTTCCTAAAACGGAAACTTCATACCACCAAACATTCCTCGGCCGCGCTTACCGCCCATCAGCCCCGGCATCTGCTTCATCATCTTCTGGGACTGTTCAAACTGCTTGATAAAGCGGTTGACTACAGCGATATCCACGCCTGCGCCCTTTGCGATTCTGCCCTTGCGGCTTAAATTCATCAGCTTCGGATTCTTTCTTTCTTCCGGAGTCATGCTTAAGATGATTGCTTCGGTTCTGGCAAGCTGCTTTTCATCAATCATGGATTCCACATCTCCGAGCTTACCACCCATACCGGGCATCATGGAAAGAATACTGCTTAAGCCCCCCATGTTCCTCATCTGCTTCATGCTCTCTAAGTAATCATCAAAATCGAACTTGCCCTTCTTCATCCGGGCAGCCATTTCCTTTTCCTTGTTCTCGTCAATGGAAATGTTCTCCTGCGCCTTTTCAATGAGGGAAAGCACATCTCCCATTCCAAGAATCCGGTTTGCCATACGATCCGGATAGAACTGCTCTAAGTCACTTAGCTTTTCACCCATGCCGACATAAAGAATCGGCTTGCCTGTAACAGCCTTAACAGAAAGGGCTGCACCGCCTCGGGTGTCACCATCCATCTTGGAAAGTACGACACCGTCAATTCCGATGCGGTCATTGAACTGACTTGCTACGGTTACGGCATCCTGACCGGTCATGGCATCCACAACGAGAAGTGTCTGATGCACTTCCACATTGTGCTTGATCTCTTCGAGCTCAACCATCATATCTTCATCGACATGTAACCGGCCTGCGGTATCGATAATTACAACGTTTAAGTCTTTCTTACGTGCGTGTTCCACGGCGGCCTTCGCAATGTCCACAGGATTCTGATGATCTCCCATGGCAAAAACCTCTACCTGCTGTTTCTCACCATTGATCTGTAACTGTTTAATTGCTGCCGGACGATATACGTCACAGGCAACAAGCAGCGGACGTTTTCCTTTCAGCTTCAGCTTTCCGGCAATCTTCGCTGCTGCGGTTGTTTTACCGGCACCCTGAAGACCACACATCATAATCGTGGTAATTGCCTTACCCGGCTGGAACTGTAACTCGGTCGTTTCCGATCCCATCAGGGCAATCATTTCTTCGTTAACGATCTTAATGACCATCTGTCCGGGATTCAGTCCGTTCATAACATCGGAACCGATCGCACGCTCTTCCACAGACTTGATAAACTGCTTAACAACCTTGAAGTTGACATCGGCCTCTAACAGCGCCATCTTGACTTCTTTCAGTGCAACCTTGACATCCTCTTCAGTGAGACGTCCTTTGCTTTTCAGTTTTTTAAATACATTTTGAAGCTTATCTGTCAGACTCTCAAAAGCCATTCCTTAACCTCATTCCTGCAATAACATCTGTATCTACAATATCTATATACGGAGAACAGCCTATCCTGTTCTCAAATTGCAGCTGTTCCGAATCAAATCGTTTACAACTCCTCAATAATCCGATGGGAAATTTCATTCACCTTGCCAATCAGCTCTTCCTTCGAAATCTGTGGATTCTCTGCCAGCCTCTGAATACTTCCCACTTCTTCCCGGATCTTCACGAAACGTTCTATTAAATGAAGCTTGTTCTCATATTCCTGCAGAATCTTATTGCACCGCCGGATCAGATCATGTACTCCCTGACGGCTGATTCCGTTCTCTTCGGCAATCTCGGATAATGAGAAGTCATTGTATACAACATCCTCATAGATCTTCTTCTGATGCTCTGTCAGCAATTCTCCATAAAAATCATAAAGCATTGCCTGCTTAGCTATTTGTTCCATTGCACTCACCTTGTGTAATATACACCAAGGCTGGTATTATTGTCAAGCATTTTTACTTGACAATATTTATTCATAAAAGAATTTTACCCATAATGGGTAAAATTCAAAACTCTAATGTTCTCTCAGATTTGATACAATCTTTCCAAATGGTATATCCATGAACATTCTTCCTTCTATATCCTGTTCTTGAACATATGGGTCTGTCCAGCCTCTCGAATCATATGACACGTTCCGATTGTCTCCCATTACGAAATAACAATTCTCGGGAATTTCATCAAAATCCTTAAATGAATCTGTCCGTGTACCCTCCGGAAGATAATTTTCCTGAAACAATTCTCCATTAATGTATAACCTTCCGTCTACAAACATCAAACTGTCTCCGGGAATTCCAATTATTCTTTTAATCAAGATTTCATCACCCAATTCCCTATGTTTAAAAATAATAATATCTCCTCTTTGAGGTGTTGTGTTGATATATGCAAGTCCATTAGCAATTACAATATCTCCAGCATAAATGGTCGGTTCCATGGACGAAGATGGAATTCTTCCAATTTTCCATACAAATGTAAATATTCCAAATGCTATAGCAGCAATGATCAGACCGTTTACACTGTTTTTTAATAACTTATAAATGTTCTTCATTTTACTTCTTTTTCTTATAAACCCAAATGCCTGCGACGGATGCCAGCGCAACAAGAAACAGTATGCCCACTACAGCATATTTGAAATTGCTGGTCGAACTGTTTTTCTCTAAAACCTCTTCTACTGGATCCTGTACCTCTTCCGCTTCAGGTTCTGCGGAAGGAATAGGACTCTCCAATTCCTCTATTGTTTTTTCAGACTCATTCATTGGTTCCACTGTCGGCTCCGGTGTGGATTCAACCAGTTCTTCTCCATTAATTAAGTATGTATTCGCAAATTCTTCTACTTCATCTAAAGGCGTACTATCACTGAACGTAACTTCTTCTTCGCGCCCTGTTTCTGCATTGTACCAAACCACAGTTCGTCCATCAATACTAATAATTTCACTCTGTCTCTGTGGTGTTACTGTTTCTGCCGGAGTTTCTTCCGGCACCTCTCCTTCTGTATCTGTAGACACAGTATTGACAGAGGGCTGAACCTCTGTCAAATACTTATCACTTACATGTCCTACTGTACCATCAGCAAGCCGGATCTCATACCATCCTGTTGAATCAATACCAGTTACGGTTACCTGTTCATCCTTCTTTAAGGATGCTACTTTTTTATAGGAAGTTGAGCCGTTCTCTCGAACATTTACTCCGCTTTTCGCCCACATTGTTTTTTCTTCACATTTAGTTGTGGTGATACTTTCAGGAGTTACCTGAGCATTACTATTCGTCGTTGTTGAGGATTTTGCCGATGCAGATTTTGATGAAGTATAAGGACTTACATAATTCTGATCCACTAATCCAGCCGCCTTGAAATCATCAAGATATCCCAGCATTCGCCCCGTATTAAGCAAGAACATAAGTGTTTCTTTGCTATAAGCTCCTGAGATATAAGCTTCCGCTTCTCCATCCAGGTCATCCCATTGCAACGCTTCGCTATATGATTCTGCCTGCATTACTTTTTGCTGATCCGATAGATTCTCTTCGGCTTCTGAGGTCTTTACCGGCCTATCAGTATCAGTTTTTTTTGAAGATGAAGCCATAAATGTTTGCATACCAAAAATCAATACAAGTAATACAACAAATACATTAAAAGCTTTTTTTCTCATAACATTTCCCTCCAAATATATTTACTAATTCGTTTACTTTTTATCTATAAACATAGTATACCACGAAAGGTATATTTGTCATAATTACAAGATTCTTAATAGTCCTTACTTTCACGTTTTCAATTTAATCGATCTTAACATATTTTGTAACTCTTGCTTGTCCTAATTTAACAACGGCTTCTGACTTTACCATTCTCCCAAGTACTGATTCTACCATGGCAGGACTAACATCCTTTAATCTGTTACAAATATCTGATTTAGGAACCGATAAAACATTGTTAAGTACGGTCTGCTCTATTCGCTCCGTTTTGCTTAGTCTTTTCCATTAACCGCAGAAAATCTTTTATCCAATTCTTTATAGCCCCGATAAAGAGTGGATAAAAATTTCAGAAACTCAATGTACAAATTTTCATTTATTTTTTAGTATAGTATATCATAACTTGTTAAATATACCAAAAAGGGATTGGAATTTCACTTAATTCCCTAATAGAAAATATAAGATATTTTATAAATGGTATCACATAAAGAGCAAAAGATTATATAAGATAATACTCTCATTTAAAACATCCAAGAAACATTACAAAGCAATCAAGCATTTAATCTAATTTTACCCATAATGGGTAAAATTCAAAATCAGATCATCTACTACAATTATAAAGATACCTGCCTTTTTGAATTCTGACCGCATTAATTGGTTTCAAAAATATTTCAGGTATAATGTACAGCTTCTCCAACTATCGGCGCTAAATCAATGTATTCTTTTTCCATTTCCTATTTGCGGAGGTATACTCATACATCCTCAACTTCCAACTTAACTAACTCACTTAAGCTTTATATACCCTCAAATAACAGATTAACTCACAAAAAATTTATTGCTAATTGTAATTATAGATGGTTCCCAATCTTTATAAGTAAATATAGTACTTTCCTGATATGGTACCGTCATTCTATTTTCTTCTTTGTCTGCTAAATCCTTATAAAAATTCATGCATAAAACATATAAAGCTGCCAATGCATTCATTGTATTATCAAGGTTAGCATGTGTATACCAATACTTTCCAAAAGAATCTGTACCAAGCCGCTCATGTTTTACCTTATTATAATCTTTCCACCACCTTGGCGAATTGTTCTTTTTATTGTCTCCCTCTACATCAGAAGACCACATCTTCCATGGCTTCAACTGTAAATCTTTGCATAAGACAACTGCATTTTTAATATTTGCCTTCCGTTTTAACAAAACACTTGCGTAACTTGAAATATCAATTCCATTAAAAGAAGTATCTAAGAACTTACAATATTGCTTACATTGAACATCTATCTCTCCACATATAGCTTGCAATTGTTTAATATATTCTTGCGAATATACAGAAAAATTCTCCTGTTCAAAACTTATATATCTTTCCGTCTGCCCAAAATCTGCTTCTAAAACAAGATACTGTTTCCAAGAAAGCTTCATAAAATCAGTCAGCGTCATGTTCATTCCCTCATATCAATTTGATTTCATATTTCAATATAATCTACTATCCCAATTTATTAATTATATTCTAATCGAATTTTACCCATTATGGGTAAAATTCAAAGTTCCTACAAACATATTCCTAATCTGAACTAATCTTCAATTTACTTTCGAGCCACGAAATAATAATTCCACAATACGGTGTCAGTTCCCGCTCCTGCACCAAATGCGCATATGTACGCTCCAACTCATGTTTATATGCGTCATGCGATTTTTTATCACACTTTTTCTTGATTCTTTCCTTTTCTGCCATCAAGACGCTTCTCCTTATCTGTGGAAGTGAAACAGCCTGACAATTTAAGTTCAATGTTTCCACCACATCTTTATTGATTGCAGAATCATCCGAATAAATACTTCCATCCTCTTTGTATTTAATCTTTCTAATAGAGCTTTCATCAAATGGATTGACTGAAAGCTCTGTATTTCCTTTATGCGCATCGCAGGTCATATGCTCCGGTTTCACGCCTTTCTCCAGACTATTCCCATAGCAGACTCCAAGCATCCATTTATAATCTAAGGTAGCTTTGTTATCATGTTTTTCTTCGCCCTGTGGGTGCCTTGGTCTGCAATGCTCTATCCGAACAACACCCGGACTATCTATTTTTCTCATACAATAGGCACACAAATGTCTTTGTTCTTCCCACATCTGTTCCCTGATATCTTTTAATACATTAGTTGGCATATCTTTCTCATAATCCGCATCCGAATTCTTTTTTCGAAATATTAAAAGACTATCCGGTTCTTTTCCTCTTTTAATGGTAATCAAATTTTATTCTCCCAATATCATTTCCAAATCCAATGATGTCCTTGCCGCAGCAATATCAGGATCTGTTGTTCCGACAATATTCTCAATCTCTGTTAGAATCCGATCTGCTTCTTCATATTTGTTTTGATCCATGCATGTATAAAACAGTTCCAGACGCTTTTTTATATCATCCGGGCGTTCTGATACCTTCATAACCTCTCGCAATATGGAATTTGCATCTCTGCCATATGTCTGTGCCGCCGGCATATAAACTGTGCCTTTATCCAAAATACGGATCTGTTCTCTTGGAACCGAGTTAATTACTGCTGGTGCATGTGAGCTGACAACGAACTGAACATTCGGAAATATTGCATTTAGATCGCTTAAAATAGTTTGCTGCCACTGTGGATGTAAATGCAGGTCTATCTCATCAATCAAAACAACTCCGGGTGTTTTTTCCAGCACCATATCTCCTAAAACAGGATTCAAAACTGCCATACGGTATGCAATATCGCCAATCATACTGAGCGTGTTCTTATATCCATCACTCATTTCATCCATTGCAAACTTCTGTGCATTCCCATCTTCATTTTCAAATTCCAATACCAGTTTATGCGTATCCAGATCAAAGAAAACTCTGGTATTTTTTGATCCGCTGATTCTCTCAAAACATTTACAGATAGCCTTTTCAACGGTTTTCAAAAGCATGGGTTTGTCTAGTATTCCGGTTTTCTGCTGTTCCTGAAGGCTTTTTAATGTCTGCATCTGAAACCAGTTCAGCATCAGCTTCTCATTAGACTCTGCCGCCATACAATCTACATATCCAACCTGACGTTTAAATTCCGTTAAAGACTGAATATTTCTTTTTTCTTTCTTCTGGGCATACAAACGTCCGGTTCCATAATAAGACACTAACGGGAGGATCAGCGATTTATCCCCTGTCATAATTCTGTTTTGTACTTCCTTAGCAATATCTGTCAACTCAGCTGCATCTTTAATGGTAGTCTTACTATGTTCAGAGTTTAATGAACGTACCCACTCTATGTTATGCTTATCTAAACAATCACCAATGCTATCAATGCTTACCGGGAACTGGTGCTGCGGATCAATCGTCCCTGCAAGATCATGAAATTCATATCTTGCATCATCCTTAGATATACTTCTGCTCACTGCTCCATCAATTCCTAACAAAAATGTACTGACGGAAACAGCTACTGCATCTAATATTGCTGTCTTACCGGCTCCATTCCTGCCAACAATCAATGTAGTATATTCATCAAAGTCAATACTAATTTCCTTAAAGCATCTGTAATTTGTGATTTTGATATTGTTTAATTTCATTAAGTCACCACCCAAGCCCATTAAATCCCTTTTCTCTATTCTCATTTCTAAGGATTATTATTTACATTATACCATAACTGGTTAAATATACCAAATGTATATAGTATCCTGTTAATAAAAACATTTCCAATTCAAAATCAACAAATTAATGTGTAAAAAATTTCACCAGTCGAAAAAGTATCTATGACAGTAGCTTAAATAAATTTGTCACAGAGACAAATAACGTAATTGAGGAAAACATTGTGTCGTAAAGCTTAGTTCTAAGTTAAGTCCATTCCATAACATCATGTGGGGGTGCAAAGTCTATATGTTTTTTTCAAAACGTATAATAATAGTTTCCTGTTTCTCTCTGCGTTCCCCAAAGAACGAATAAATGATTCAGAATTTTAATTGTTCAAAAATATATTCTTACATTCTGGTAATGTTTCTTCTAACTTATTTGCCAGATTCGTAAAATCAAAATTTCTCATTCTACCATGCTGTCCTAACTCTTGTATAATTTGAGGAACATTTGTATTAAACTTAGTCACAACTTCCACAAACTTTTCATAATGAAATGTTTGTGGTTCCAAATTAATATACTGTTCATTATCAATACTTTGTAATAATTTAAAAATTTTTGTCCCTGGCGTCAATGCCTCTTGATACCTCATAATAAATAACTGTACTGCATAATATAATTGTTTTCGTAAAAGATTCCATTTCTCTACATAATGGTCATCATGTCCTCCAGCTATATCATGTTCTCTTTCTTGAACAAACGGATTCATAGCATGAGGAATTGGCTCGTGTATTAAAGAGCATAAATGTCTCGCTGCACCAGAGCCACAGGTTATTACATATTTCTCTTTAGTGGTTTTGTTTTCGCAAGAAAACTGATAATATCTATCATGTATTTCTTTATTATTAGCATCACTCCTCACAATGCGACCACCATATAAAACAATACAATCATCAGCATGAACTTCATACTCTTGGCATATTTTTACTCTGCGCTCTTCAGTCGTACAATCTAAGTGTTGTAATTCCATTTTATCTTTCCTCCTTACTATTCCAAATGATATGCCTGACTAACATTATGTACAAGCCACTCCAATAATTATGAAAATTGCTCTAAATTAAAGTTTTCACCTTACATTTATAATACGGAAACTTCCTGTGAAACAGAAAAATGACGAATCAAAATATTTTTCTGCAAGCCAAATAGATCCGATGAATAAGGCTCATTTTAAAATCGTCATAAAATGATTTAATATATCCTTCCCAGCGGTTATTCACCAAAACCATACCCAAACAGATATAACACTTACAATTAATCACATCAATAGTTATATGAGAAAGACTTCTTTCCGGCTAAGTGTATTGTATTCAGTAAAAAATCTTGCCCAATGAGCTCTTCACTCCATTAGACATTGAAAAAGCACCAGAAAACATATATTATAACCATCTCTTATTAACAACTGTCAAAATAACACAATGCGCTCTAAAATTGCTACAGGTACTTTGCAAATTAACGATATAATTTAATTTTTTACATAATCCTTGAAATAATGTTCTTTTCATAATAAAAAAGGGAACCGGAGTAGCAACTTACCCTTAATACTAGCTGATTATTTCACAAACAGCCGTCATTATTGCGAGCTATGGCGGCTATTTTCATTTTCCCTTGACCCGCCTAATACTCTTTCATGCTCACATTCAGGTCCACATCGCCCTTGATTCCATCCACCTTTCCGGTACTGCTGTACTGCCAGATGGTGAATTCATACGGGAAATAAACCGGGGTCTGATAGTAGGCAAACCACTTGTCATACTTTTCGATCCGGCTCATGTCGAGCATAATAAAAAATGTCTTTAAGTTTCCATAGATCATCGGCTGATAGCCTGCATTCTCTACCGTATCTAAAAATTCAATGGCCGCATCGGTAAAATCTTCCTGTGTCATATCATCGGTACGGCTCTTTCCATTTACTTCCTCAAGATCGAGGACTACCGGATAGATAATATCATACGGTTCTAACAGATCCAGCAGGAACTGTGCTTCTTCCTTTGCTTCTTCCGTGGTTACTGCCTGCGTATAGAAATAAACACCAACCTCGATATGATTCTCTAACGCGCCTTCAATGTTATCAATAAAATATTCATCCTCCACAAGCTTCCCTTCCGAGCTTCCCCGGAAACCGACTCTGATAAATGCAAAGTCAATACCATCGGCAGCCACCTTTTCCCAGTCGATCTTTCCCTGATGCTTGGAAACATCTATGCCGGTCTTAGAGTGCACTTCTCCGACATCATCCGTATAGGTAATTCTGGAAGATGCCTCATCTAAAACAAAATTATCCAGTACATAATTATTCCGCTTGTATTCATCGGTAATCGGGAAGAAGTTATACTTACTATCGGCATAAACCACCACATCCTCCGGATACAGCTCCCGTAAAACGGCAGCCGTACTGTCTCCGCTTTCCATACGACTCTTGATATCATCCAAAAGTTTTCTTGCTTCCGTAGTCTGTGCATTTAGAACAGCCTCTTCCACAAAGGAATTTACATCCGACTGGGTATAAATATAGTCCTTCGTATCTTCCTTGATCTGCTCCACCTGTGCCAGTGCCTCGGTTGTTTCAAAATTCAACTGGTAGTTTTTCAAAAGCAGAAAAATACACACCGTAAGTGAAACAAGTGCCACAAGACACAAAATAATATTCATCAGATAATTCATCCGTCGTTGTCTTTTCTTATTCATTCGTTCATTCCTCATATTCTATTTTACAGTTCTTCGAAACTTCATTTGCAAAATTGTTACTTTACAACTTTCCATATATTCATGCAGTTACCAAGTTCAGTATAGTATGAATATCTGATTTTTACAATCTGTTTTATATCCGTTATGCGATTTCTTCTGACATATATTTCTCCACAAAAAAACCGCTATCAGGAAATTTTCCAGATAACGGCTTTTCCATTCTTTCTATTATAAATCATGTTTCTCTCTTCTTTTTGCTGCTTCTTTGTAAACTTGTTCATCAGTTCTGGCAGAAACAACGATAATCTTCATTACTCCATCCACTCTCTCAATCTTGTAGACAACCCGGATACCCAAATCCCTAAACTTTATCTTCATGAGATTTGTAAGGTTTGTACCACTTTTATTACCCAAAGGCTTTCCATATCCACCTTCTTCGGTCGGTAATGGATTTCCGCTTACTTTTGTAATACCCTTTAACACTTGTATTTGAGCTGAATGGTCAAGCTTTTTCATATCTCTTTGGGCTTCTTCTAAAAACTCAATACTCCATGTCATTCGATATCTACATCCTCCGCTTCCAAAAGTTCTTCTTTACTGATTCCAAGATGATTCATCACAGAATCTAATGAAACAGTCTTATTATCTCCATTCTCCTCTATACGCCTGTTCGCCTCCAGCAGAAGATAATAATCCTCCTCAATTTCTGTTAATCTGGTATATTCCGCTGGTGATAATATGATTGCTGAGGGCTGATTGTTCTTTAAAACAATTAATTCTCTTTCCGAATGAAGCCTGTCAAATATCTTTGCTGCCTGACCTTTATTGAATTGAGAAATAGGAACAAGACTTTGTAAAAGATCTGCTGCAATTGCCATAGTAAACACCTCCATCACTTTATTCTACCTATAGTATATGTAGAAATCACAAAAGAATCAATACCATTAACTGAATATTTTCCATTTTATTTTCATTACAATTTAGTGTTTCTGTTTTTATTCCTATTATTTACCATGAGACACAGCATCACTAATCATGGAATTCTAAACAAAAACTATTAAAACGTCACCTCACCTGAGTGCACACCCCCACTCAGGTCATGACTACTGAATTACGCATAAAACATCCGACAATTCTGAACATACACTGCCGGAGTTTTATTCATATGGAATGAGGTTCTTCTTCACCAGGTTGTGATGCCCATTCTTCCCAAGATACCATTTCTACAGGCTCTGCCGTAGGCTCAGGTGTTGGTTCTGGTATAGGTTCTTCTGTCGGCTCTGGCGTACTTTCACCCTCAACTTCGACTACTACTTCTTCGATAGTTGTCGGCTGTTCTTCCACCTTCTCTTCGATAGCTGTTTGTTGATTAGTCACTTCTTCCTGCTTAGGAGAGGATGACTTTTGCTCCGAACCACAAGCTGTAAGTAATGTTGCCATAAACATCTGATGGGCTGTTGTATAAATGAACAGCTTTTTGTGAAGGTCAGGAGAAAGGCAGATATTGAAACTGCCTTTAAATGCGACTTCGGGTTCCTTTCCTTCTGCCTTGCAAATTTCCAGATAATCATCGACAGCATCGTGAAAATCGTCCAGAAGTTCCCTGGCACTTTCACCCTCGTAAGAAATAAGGGAGCGAATCCCCATGACCTTACCATAAAAAATGCCATCTTCTTCGGAAAACTCAACGCTTCCGACATAGCCTTTGTATTGAATAGTGTTATTCATATGAGACCCTTCTGTTCTAAAATCTCTGTTTGCTGTTTGATATCTTATCAGACAACCATTACAGTTTTTCCATAAAGTAACTCTTATAGCCCTCTCCATAAATCTCGGATGCGCTCGATACGATCATAAAGGCATTCTCATCCTCCATGCGGACGATGTCTTCCATTTTCTGCATATTCTGTTTCCGGATGACGCACAGAATCACCTTCTTGTCGGTGTTCTGGTAAGCCCCCTTTCCTTCCAGATAGGTAACGCCGGAATCAATCTCTATGAGAATCCGCTCTGCGATCCGTTCTGAATGGTCGCTGATGATATAAAGAAGCTTTGCGCCGTCTGTTCCGTAAAGAATCAGATCGAGAACCTTTGAAGTCACCACCTCTGCCAAAACACTGTAAAGAATCGCATTCAAATTTCCGAATACAATGCCGCCAAAGCCAATGACAACGGCATCGGCAAGCAGGAAAATCGTTCCCGTCTTAAGATAAGGAAACTTTAATTTGATGACCTTTACAATAATATCCATCCCACCGGTTGTTGCCCTGCATTTAAACGCAATGCCCATTCCGACCGCAATCAAGGCTCCACCAAACACTGCCCCCAGAATCGGATCTGTTGTTGCTGCGCCCCTTGCTGCAAACCAGTTGGAAAATCCGGAAATCAGAACAATTTCATACAGAGTGGATGCGATAAATTTTCCTCCAAATTTCCAGAAACCGAGAATCAGAATCGGTATATTTAACAGGAAAAATAACGTACCGATTTCAAGCGGAATCAGCCGGTTTAAAGAAATACATAAGCCCGATACTCCTCCCGGTGCAAAGTTATTTGCATCAATAAAAGATGATACCCCACAACTATAGATCACGGATGCAACTGTAAGCCACAAATATTTCCAGACTAATTTTTTCATATCAACCCCCATTTACTTTCCCGTACTCAAACAAGCTTCACCAGACTCACCTTTGGTTCGCACTAAGCTCGAAATAACCTCGCTAAGTGCTCTACTCAAAAATGATCCACTGGATCATTTTCTCATATGCATGGCAATTCAAAACAAACCACATACCTATTGTATGTGGTTCGCTTCATTATTACTCAAATATTACGTCCTACATGACATTCTGTCTTATATTGATCTTATATTCCGCTCAGAAATTATTGCCGTACCGTATTCCAGCTTATGCTCTAGATATTCGTACGAACCAGCTTCGGCTGGTATCCGTTCTGTTCGAGCGCTTCCATGATCTGCTTCTTATGCTCGGTGCCGAATGCTTCGAGCGTAATCCGGAGTTCTACCGCCGCACTGCGGTTAATGGATACGAACTGGTTGTGCTC